>Ga0335075_10006593_pt1 | contig 17908 bp, 16 predicted proteins | sample Lox_Sample_24_FD_206723 | JGI IMG/M metagenome (GOLD analysis project Ga0335075, IMG submission 206723) | Soil microbial communities from Loxahatchee National Wildlife Refuge, Florida, United States - Lox_Sample_2.4 | ecosystem: Environmental > Terrestrial > Soil > Wetlands | place: USA...
ATCGACGCGATGCGGTAGTTCGGGGCGCGCTTCAGGGTGAACGTCACGGTCATGGGGGGCTCCGGTCTCCCCACGGGCCGGAAGGGGTTAACCTCGCCGGGACGGATCGGCTCACCGGGCGGCGGGGACCTCGGGGCTCTCCTGGAGGGGCACGCTGGCCGACAGCGCGCTGCCGCGCCGACGGAACCCGATCGCGACGTCGGACCCGACCGGGAACTTCGACATCGCCTCGAGGAGGTCCCGCACCGAGCGGACCTCGAACGGCCCGAACTGCTGGACGACGTCGCCCGCCCGCAGCCCCGCGCGGTGCGCGGGCGATCGGGGCACGACCTCGGCGACCAGGAGGCCCGAGCGGGGTTCGAGGGCGTACTGGCGGGCGAGCTCCGGCCCGAGGTCCGCGACCTGCACGCCGATCCACGGCCGCACGACCCGCCCCTTCTGACGGAGCTCGTCCGCGATCCGGGCCACCGCGTGGAACGGGATCGCGAAGCCGACCCCCTGCGCGAACGGGACCATCGCGGCGTTGATGCCGATCACCGACCCCGAGAGGTCGACGAGCGGGCCCCCGCTGTTCCCGGGGTTGATCGCCGCGTCGGTCTGGACGAGCCCCTCGAAGATGAAGTCCGAGCCCGGAAGGGGTCGGCCGAGGGCGCTCACGACGCCCGCCGAGACGGTCGGTCCGCCCGGGAGGCCGAGGGCGTTGCCGACGGCGAGCACGAACTGTCCGACCCGCAGCGATTCCGAGCTTCCCGGCCGGGCGGCCGGGAGGTCCGAGGCCTCGACGCGCACGAGCGCGACGTCGGTGACCGCGTCGCCGCCCACCACCTCGCCCGGGAGCTCCCGGCCGTCGGCCAGGTGGACGCGGAGCTGGGAGGTGCCGTCCACGACGTGCTGGTTCGTGATGAGGTAGCCGGCCCGGTCGAGGACGACCGCGGAGGCCGCGGCCGGCGCCGCCACGACGCGTCGTCCGCGTCGACCGGTGAGCCGCAGGGTCTCGACGGACGCGACGCTCGGCGAGATCGCCGCGATCGCGTCCGTGATCTGGGTCTCGAGCGCCGACAGCGCCACAGGACCTCCTAGGCACGCCGGCCGCGCGGCCGGGGCAGCATCGGCTCGGGGCCGATCGGCGGTCTCGGGTGCGGCGTGAGGGGGAACGGCGCCGACATCGCCCTCACTCCGAGAGGAGCTGGTCGAGCTTCTGGAACAGCTCCTCGGACGTCCGCTCGTTCTTGCGGCCGCCCTCCCAGCGCGCGTTCACGATCTCGACCAGGAGCTCCGCGACCCGGTCCATCCAGGGGCCCTCCTGGGCCTCGAACCGCTTCTTGACCTTCTCCCGCAGCAGCTCGTTGTATGCCCGATACGCCGACCAGATCCAGGGGCCGTAGTTCGATCCGCCGTCCTCGTCGCCTTCGTGGTGGGTCATCGTTTCGTTCCCGGAACTTTCGTTCCGGTCTCCGAGAGCCGGCGTGCAAGGATATTGACCGGGTCACCCCGGACCCGCTCACATGCTCACGGGGCCGGCCGGGGGTGCCCGGGCGGGCGCGCTCGGTAACCGCCGAGTTACCGCCCGCCTAAATCCCGGGGTCCGGTGGGCGAGCGATGAGCTCGGCCGACGGTCCCCTCCTGCCTGCGGCGTCGCCGCGGCTCGACGACCGGGTGCTCGCGACGCTCCAGGAGCTCCACGGACGCATCGCCTTCAGCGGCCTCCGGCGGGCCCTCCAGGCCCACCCGGAGTCGCTCGCCCGCTCGCTGCGGAGGCTCGAGCGGGAGGGACTGGTCGAACGCGTCGACGGCGGTTATCGGGCGCTCGAGACGGACGGGGGCGCGGCCGACGGCCTCGCGGCGAGGCTCCACTCGATCGCGAGCGTCGGCCTCCCGCCCGGCGCCGACCCGGGGCCGGTGCTCGCTCGGTTGACCGGGCACTGGTTCGGCGGGCTGCGCTGGGTCGGCGTGGTCGAGCGGCCCGAGGGGCGTCTCTTGGTCTGGACCCGCCGGGACGGCTCGAGTCCGGTGCTGGCCGGGATCCGTCGCGGCGTGCTGCACGTCTACCTGCCCGAGGACTCTCGCCGGACGGACGAGCCGGAGGAGTCCGAGGACGCGGCGTACGAACTGCTGGTCCATGCGGTGGGCGCCCTGCGCCCGCCGGCGGACGGCCCGCTGGGCCCCGTGGTCTTCCTCGGCGCCCGGGCCGTCCGGCTGGCGCCGGCCCAATCCGACAACTGAGCCGGGACGCACCGGCCGTTCGACCGGGAGCTAAAGAGGCGCGGCCCCCCTCGTGCTTCGCTGATGACGGGCACGCCGCTGGTATCGGGTCCGGTCCCAGCGACCTCCGCCCCCCTCGTCCTCGAGGTGGACACGGTCTCGAAGTCGTACGGGAGCGTCCGGGCGCTCGTCGACGCCCGGTTCGCCGTCGCGCGGGGCCAGATCGTGGGGCTGCTGGGTCCGAACGGCGCCGGCAAGTCGACCTGCATGAAGGCCGTGATGGGTCTCATTCGTCCCGACGCGGGCCAGATCCGCGTCCTCGGCCGCGACCTCCAGGACGATCCGGTCGCGGCCAAGCGGAGCCTCGGCTACGTGCCCGAGTCGCCCTCGCTCTACGAGTTCCTCACCGGCGCGGAGTACCTCGACTTCGTGGCCGACATGTATGGGCTGGACGCCGCCGCGCGCCAGGAGCGGATCCCGCCGTTCCTCGAGGGGCTCGAGCTCGCGGGCCACGAGAACGCGCTCATCAGCGGCTACTCGCAGGGCATGCGGCAGAAGGTCGCGCTGATCGCCGCGCTCCTCCACCGGCCGCGCCTGCTCGTCCTCGATGAGCCGCTCAACGGGCTCGACCCGCGCTCCGCGCGGGTCGTGAAGGACCTCCTGCGGTCGCTCGCGACGCGCGACGGGGTCGGGGTCCTCTTCAGCACCCACGTCCTCGAGATCGCCCAGGCGATCTGCGACCGCGTGGTCATCCTGAGCCACGGCCGCGTGCTCGCCTCGGACACGGTCGACGCGCTGCGGGCCCGGGCGGGGCTCTCGGGCTCGGCGCTCGAGGACGTCTTCCTTTCGCTCACCGGCACCGGGGACCTCGGCGAGGTCGTCGAGGCGCTCTCGCGCGCGGGGTGACGATGGACCTCCACCGGGTCCGCCGGATCGCGGACGTGCTCGTGGTCTCCCAGCTGCGCAGCGGACGGTCGAGCTCCAATCCCCGGAGCGTCCTTGGCCGCTCCCTCTTCCTCGCGATCGTCGACGTGATCGTCTTCCTCGTCGCGTTCGCCGGCGCGGACTTCGTGGTCCGAGCGGGGGGCAGCGCGATCGGTCCCGTCGCGTCCCTCGTGGTCTCGTTCCTCCCGTTCGTGCCGTTGGTCGGCGTCGGGGCGGTCCTGGTGGCCGGCGTCATGTTCGAGCTCACGACGACGCAGAAGTTCTCGATGAGCGACGCCGTCAACTGGCTCCCGATCTCTCCGGCCGAGTACGTCGCCGCCTCCTCGACGGCCATCGCGTACGCCTACTCGCCGGCGGTCGTGCTCTTGCTCGGCCTCACGCTCCCGTTCGCGATCGGGAGCGGGGCGTTCCTCGTCTGGGGGCTCGCGGCCTTTCTCGCCGGGGTCTCGCTCTACGAAGGCGGCTTCCTGGTGGAGATGGTCCGCGCGGCGACGCAGCGCGCGACCTCGGTGAGCGTCGGTCGCCGGGGGCACGCGACACTCGTCCTGCGCGCGGTGCTGCTCATCGTCGTCATCCTCGCCCTCCAGCTCGCCTTCAACCCGATCTTCCTCCTCGACGTCCTCCAGGGGTTCTCCGCGCTCGGGCTCGTGACCGCGGTCGTTCCGTTCTTCTGGGGCACGGAGGCGGTCCTCGTCGGCCGGACGGGGAACGTCCTCGCTGCCGTGGGGTTCGCCGCCGGGCTCAGCCTGTTCTCCGCCCTCCTGTTCGGGCTCGCGGTCCGGCTGCGGGGCCGCTACTGGGTCGTCTCGGCCAGCGAGATCCGACTCGAACCGATCGAGTACGCGGCCGGGCATCCGGCGCTCCGGGCCCTCGGCCTCTCGACCGCCGAGGCGGCCCTCGTGTCGAAGGACCTCCGGGGCCTCGTCCGTCGCCGCGAGCTCCTCCCGCTGCTCGTCGTGCCCGTGATCCTCATCGTCCTGGTGCTGGTCGAGGGGCGCTCGATCGGCCTCGTCGGCGCGATCGTCTGGGCCGGCTGGGTCGCCGGGTTCTTCGCGCTGTTGCTCGCGGCGACCGCCGTGGGCCAGGAGCGCCGCGCGCTCCAGACCCTGTTCGCCTTCCCGCTGACCCCGCGCACGATCTTCCGGGCGAAGGCGATCGCGGTCCTGGTGCCGTCCCTCGTCTCCGCGCTCGTCCTCGGCGTGACGGTCGGCGTGCTGTTCGGTCTCGCCCCGGCCCCCCTCGCCGGCCTCGTGGGGCTCACGCTGGTGGCCGCCGCGGTGCTCACGCTCTGGGGACTCGTGTTCGCGGCACGCTTCTCCGACTTCCAGGAGCGACCCCGGCCCCAGTACCTTCGGCCGTCGGCGATGCTCGCCGCGATGGGGAGCGGCATGGTGCTGCTGTTCGCGATCATCGTGCCGGGCGCGATCGCGGTCGAGGCGCCGTTCTTCGCCGTGGCGGGCCCGGCGCTCGTCACCGCCCTGGTGGCGGCGATCGCCGGGGCGCTCGCCCTCCACTTCGCCCGCACCGGGTTCGACCGGTTGTTCCGCGAGCTCCCGTTCTGACGGCGGTCAGAGCGGGGCGCCGCACGCCGGGCACTTCCGGTCGACCTCGGGCGCGAGCGAGCCGCAGAAGCGGCAGCGGACCTTCACGACCTGGCGCTCGATCGTCACCCGTTCGACGACCGTCGCGCCGGGGACCGGGAACGCGCGCTTCGCGAGGGCGATCGCGTGGGCCCAGCCCGCCGGATCGAGCAGTTCGAACGACGGCTTCCCGTGCGTCAGCTCGACCCGGAGGCGCGGGGCCCGGAGACGACGGGGCGGAACGGCGACGTCGTGGACCTCGAGCAGCGAGGAGTTGACGACGGTCGACGTGGGCCGGGCCCGGCCGAGCCGGTGGGGGCGCCCCTGCTCGAAGACGATCCGGTGGTTCGTGAGGTAGAGGACGCCCGGTCCGAGCGACGCCTCCGGGACCACCCCGTCCTCGAGGACGGCGTACGCGCTTCTCAGGACGGTCTCGCCCGGCTGGAGCAGCATCGGCGTCGGGAGGGGCGTCCCGCCGCTTAAGGTCCGGGGGCGGCGCCTAGCCGGCGGGAGCCGCGCGTCGGTTCTGCTCCCGGAGCCACGCGGCGAGGGGCGCGAAGTAGTCGAGCAGGCCCTGGGCGTCCATCCGCCGCTCGCCGGTGATCGCCTCGAGCGCGTCCGGCCACTCGCGGCTCGCGCCCAACGCCATCATCGCCTCGATGCGGCGCCCCGCCTCCTTCGAGCCGTAGATCGAGAAGCGGTGGAGCGGTCCCGAGTACTGAGCCGCTCGGGCGAGCGCCCGGTGGAACTGGAACTGGAGGATGTGGGCGAGGAAGTAGCGCATGTACGGTACGTTCGCCGCGACGTGGTACTTCGCCCCGGGGTCGAAGTCGGCCTCGGAACGCTCCGAGGGCGGGCGGATCCCCTGGTACTCCTCGCGCATCGCCCACCACGTCCGGTTGTAGTCCGCGGGGCCGATCGCCCCGGAGAACACCTCCCAGCGCCACCGGTCGACCAGGAGGCCGAACGGCAGGAACGCGACCTTCTCGAGTGCCCGCCGCAGCAGGAGGCCGACGTCGAAGCGGGCGTCCGGCACCTCCGTCACGAGGCCGATCTCGCGCAGGTACTCCGGGGTCACGGAGAGCGCGATCGTGTCGCCGAGCGCCTCGTGAAAGCCGTCGTGGGCGCTGTCGCGGAAGAGGAACGGCTGGCGCGCGTAGGCGCGCTGGTAGTAGTTGTGGCCGAGCTCGTGGTGGATCGTCGAGAAGTCCTCGTCGGTGATCTCGATGCACATCTTGATCCGGAGGTCCTCCACAAAGTCGATGTCCCACGCGCTCGCGTGGCAGATGACCTCGCGGTCCTGGGGCCGGAGGAACATGGAACGCTCCCAGAACGACCCCGGGAGCGCGGGCAGGCCGAGGGAGACGAAGAACCGCTCCGCGTACCGGACCATCGCCTCGGGCGTCGTCTGGCGGGCGACGAGCGCCGCGGTGAGATCGACCGTCGGCCCGTTTCCCGACGGCGCCACGAGCGGGTAGATCCCCTCCCAGGACTGCGCCCACATGTTCCCCAGGAACTGCGCCGGGATCGGCCCGTCGGGCGGGACGCGCTCGGGGCCGTAGAGGGCCGCGAGCCGGTGCCGCACGTAGGTGTGGAGTTCCGTATAGAGCGGCCGGACGGCCTGCCAGAGCCGGTCGACCTCCCGGGCGAACGAGTCCGGGGTCATGTCGTACTTCGACCGCCACATCGCCCCGGTGTCGGCGAAGCCGAGCTCCCGGGACCCGCGGTTCGCGAGCTCCACGTACCGGACGAAGTCCGTGCGCATCCCCCGGCCGACGCGATGCCAGCCCGTCCATGCGTCCTCGAGCGCGGCCGGGTCGCGGCTCTCGGTGAGGATGCGCGAGAGCCCCTGGAGGTCGATCGGCTCGGTCTTCCCGAGCGGGACGTGGCGCCCCTTCGCGTAGGCGCCCTGCATCGTCGCGATCAGCCGAGTGAGCTCGTCCGATTCCCGCGCGTCCGACGGAGCGATCAGCGGCAGCGTGAGCTTGAGGAGATGGAGCTTGCGGCGCTCCTCGGGAGCGAGCGCTTCGGGCGCCAGGGCGGTCGACTCCTTCGCGAGGTCGACCGTCGCCCCGATGAGCCGCGAGAACGCGCGGGCGCTGAGCGTCTCCGTGTCCGGCGTGATGAACGTCGCGTACACCCAGTCGGCCCGCTGCGACTCCACCGAGAGGTCGAGCAGGCGGGCCTCGGCCCGCCGCACGAACTCCGACGCCTCGATCGCCATCGTCCCCGGCTCCGGCCCGCCCCAGCGTCGCGTCACCTAAGAAGGGGCCGGGCTCCCGGGCCGCCACCGGTCAGCCCGTTGTCCGCCAGGATCCCCCGATAGGGGACCCCGGGCGGACCCCCTCGCTTCCAGTCGAAGTCACGGGTTTATGTATGACGTGCGTCTGACAACGCCTGTCGAACCGTGTCGGACAATCCCGACGGCCGAACGCTGCTCGCCGCGGCGCCGATGACCGCGGAGCCCGACGCGGTCGAGTTCGTTCCGCTGGCCCTCCTGCCGTCCCTCTCCTCCCACCGGACGCCGACCACGTTCTACTGGGGAGCTCGGCCGTGAGCGCGGTGCTGCGCAAGCCCGAGCCGCCGATCCCGACCGGACCCGAGGCCACGGAACCCCCCCACCCACGACTCGTGCTGGGACAGGGAAGTCCGCGAGGGTATGGCATGCGGCCGAAGCTCTCCCTGGACGCCGCCGCCGCGTTCGCCACGTACGTCGACTCCGCCCGCGCCCGGGCGGCGGTCGAAGGTCGAACGCTCGTCTACACCGTCCGCTGGAACTGACCGCTAGGCTCGGTCCGGGTCGGGCTCCGCGTCGGATCCCGATCCCGCGGTCGGTCGACCGTTCGGGCGGTACGCGCGCGCCCCCGTGCGGTGCTCCTCGAGCGCCTGCTTCGAGAGGGCGTCGGCCTCCGCGTTCTCCTCGCGCGGCACCCACTCGAAGACGACCTTCCGGAACCTCCCCGCGAGCTGGCGGAGCCGCTCGTGGTAGGCGCGCAGGTGCTCCGCCCGGACCTCGTATGCCCCGTTCATCTGGCGGATCACGAGCTCGCTGTCGCCGCGGACGAGCACCTCGCCGTCGTGCCCGTGCTCGAGCAGCCATTCGAGGGCCCGGATCGCGCCCACGTACTCCGCGACGTTGTTGGTGGAGTGCTCGGCGTACGGCCGCACCGCGAGCCCGTGGTCCTGGAAGGCGAGCCCGACCCCCTCGATCGTGAAGCCGTAGGCCGCGAGGCCGCCGCCTCGGGGCGGCTGGCAGGCGCCGTCGAAGTGGACGACGACCGGCGCCTCGGCGCCGAACGCCGCGATGCCCCGCGGGATCTCGTGGTCGCGCATCCTCCCCCTACACCCTCGGGACGCGACGCCCGACGGGCGGCCCCCGGTTCGGCCGCGGCAGGGCGGGGCACGCGCAGAACACCTCGGCCCGGGCGCACGTGGGACAGGTGGGCCGATCGAGCACGAGCCCGAGGGGCCGGCCGCAGGTGCGGCACGCGCGCGGGCGGGCGCAGCGCGGACAGATGGCGATGTCGTACGGGATGATCGTCCGGCAGTACCGGCACGCGACCGGCTCCTTCGGATTGTAGCCGAGCGGCGCTCGAGCCGGGGGCGCCCGACCGCTCCCCCCCGGCCGGCGGGGGGCGTCGTCGAGGTTGCCGAACGCTCCGCCGACCGTCGTGGCCTCGGGGTTGTGGCCCATCGCCCCGAAGAGGATGATCAGGAGGCCGACCGGCAGCACGAAGATGCCCGCCTCCTGCTCGAAGTCGAACGTCTCGGCGCCCGTGACCACGATCGGGAACGCGAGGAGCATGAACGAGAACAACAGGATGACGAGGCCCATGCCCACGATCGTCCGATTCATGCCCGGTTCGGGCCGCAGGGCGGCCCGATGGGCTTCCTTAGCCGACGTCCGGCAGATAAACCGACCGGCGGCGGCGCAAGGGCCGCCGCGGCCGCCGCCCCGGCCCTTGCCGCTTATCCGTCCCCGGGCCTCGGGGGGGTCATGCCGAACCCGACCGTGACCCTGCGGACGACGCAGGGCGACATTCGGATGGAGATCTACCGCGACAAGGCCCCGAAGACGGCCGAGAACTTCCTGACCCTCGCCCGCAAGGGATTCTACACGGGGCTCACGTTCCACCGCGTGATCCCCGGCTTCATGGTGCAGACCGGTTGCCCCCGCGGCGACGGGACCGGCGGACCGGGCTACGAGATCCCGGACGAGTTCGGGGCGGGGCTGCGCCACGACGGGCCGGGCGTCCTCTCGATGGCGAACGCGGGCCCGAACACGGGCGGCAGCCAGTTCTTCATCACGCTCGCCCCGACGACCTGGCTCGACGGAAAGCACGCGATCTTCGGTCGGGTGCGCGGGGGCCAGGATGTGGTCGAGAAGATCGCAGCCGTGCCGCGGGATGCCAACGACCGACCGCGGTCGCCCGTGCGGATCGTCGAGGTCCAGGTCCAGGGCGTCTAGGTCGGCCCCCGCTCACACCGGGTAGTCGAACGGCAGCCGCTCGCGCGGGTGGCGGGCGTCCTCGAGCGTCGTGACGGACCCCGCAGCGATCGAGAGGAGCGGCACGACGAGCAGCGCGAGGATGAGCGAAGCGTACCCGATGCCGAGCGTGGCGCCGGTGCCCGGCAACGAGAGCACGTACGGGGACGCGCGCAGCAGGACGAGCAGGTAGATCGCCTCGACCGCGCCGAGGGCGATCGAGAGCGGGCCGTAGAGGCGGGTCGGCTTGCCGATCGAGCGCGCCGCCCCCAGGACCGCGATCCCGAAGCCGAACACGGAGACGGTCACGACGGAGAACGGCAGCGAGATCCCGCGACTGCCGAGGGAGGCCAGGACCGCCGCGGGCAGGCCGACGAGCAGGATCACCGTCGGGACGAGCCAGAGCGCCCCGACGAGGATCCGATAGCTGAGGGACGGGATCCGGTAGCTCAAGCGGCCCACCATCCCGATCCCCGAGCCGCTCACGGGATCGCCTCCGTGGGCAGCGAGATCGCGACCCCCTCGCTGGTGACGTACGTCGTCTCGAGCGAGCCGCCGGCCGGAGAGCAGCCGCTCGCGAGGGTGACGTCGGTCGTCTGGGAGAACGGCGAGCCCGGGGGCACGTCGATCGCCAGGTTCCCGCTGCCGCAGGTCGCGCCCTCGCTCGACAGGACCGTGAAGAGGATCGTTCCCTGGTCCGCGAACGTGGCGTGGTTCTGGAACTGGACCGTGACGGGGACGACGATCGATCCGCCCATCGTGGTCGGCGTGCCGACACTCGCGGTGAAGTCCGCGAACGGGGCGCCCCACGCCTTCGACTCGTTCAGCGCGACCGAGATCGGGAACAGGTAGGCGTACGTGGCGTTCGCCCAGACGCCGACCTCGAGATTCTGATCCTCGGTCAGGAGCGAGGTCGCGGGCCCGGTCGAGGAGATCGGAAGGAAGAAGGTGACCGGGAACACCTGCGACGCGCCCGGACCGAAGCTGACGGGCCCGGCGGTGCTCTGGCCGATGAAGATCCCCGAGGCGTTGCGCACGTTGAGGTGCAGGGTGAACCCGTCGATCGGGTAGAATCCTCCGTTCGAGAACGTCAGCTGCCCGGTGACCGCGAGCGTGTCGTTGGTCGCGAAGTTGGTGGAGAAGCTCCCGGCGCTCGGGCTCGAGGTCGCGGTCTCGTACGCCGAGTAGAGCGCGGTGGCGACGAAGAGGAGGACGAGCACGAACACGAGGGTGCCGGCCCAGCGCAGGGCGCGCGCGAGCCGATAGAGGGGCGGCTTCCGGCGGTACGGGGACATCGACTGAGCGGCCACGGGCCCTCGGGGACGTACGAGGGCGGCCCCCTCCATGAAAACCTATCGGGCGCAGCGGGCGGCGGCTCGGCGGACCGCGACCCCCCTCGCCCAACTCTTAGCGGGCCGCGGTGTCGGTCCGCGCCGCGCTGCCATGCCGACCGGACCGCCCGCTCCGATCCCGCCGCCGGTCGGCCCCGCGCCGACGAGCCCCCCGGCGGGGCTCACGACGGCGGAGGCGTCGGCTCGGCGGGCGCGCGACGGCTACAACGAGGTCGCGGAGCCGACGGTCAGCGCCTGGCGGAAGGTCCTCTCCTACTTCTGGGGGCCGATCCCGTGGATGATCGAGGCGGCGCTCGTCCTCTCGGTCCTGCTCGCGCACTGGGACGACGTCGCGATCATCGCGACGCTGCTTGCGGTCAACGCTGCGGTCGGGCTCTGGGAGGAGCACCAGGCCGGGGACGCGGTCGCGGCGCTCAAGGCCCGGCTCTCCCCGCAGGCGCGCGTCCTTCGGGACGGGGCCTGGACGACGATCCCCGCGCGGGAACTGGTGACGGGCGACGTGGTCCGCGTCCGGTTGGGCGATATCCTGCCCGCGGACGTCCTCTTGCTCGGCGACGCCGAGCTCGAGCTCGACCAGTCCGCGCTGACCGGCGAGTCGCTGCCGGTGACCCGGAGCGGGGGCGGCAGCGCCTACGCGGGCTCGACCGTCCGGCGCGGGGAGGCGACCGCGCAGGTCACCGCGACCGGGACCCGTTCCTACCTCGGCCGGACGACCCAGCTGGTCGCCCAGGCCCAGACCGTGAGCCACCTCCAGCAGGCGGTACTACGCATCGGCGATACGCTGATCATGCTCGCGATCGGGATCGCGATCGTCGTCGAACTGGTCTCGCTGCTCCGCGGCGTCGCGCTCCTCACGTCGCTCGAGTTCGCGCTCGTCCTCACGATCGCGGCGATCCCGGTCGCGATGCCGACGGTGCTCTCGGTCACGCTCGCGGTCGGCGCGCGGTCGCTCGCCCGCGACCAGGCGATCGTCACGCACTTGGAGTCCGTCGAGGAGCTCGCCGGCATGGACGTCCTCTGCTCCGACAAGACCGGCACGCTGACCCAGAACCGGCTCGCCGCGGGGGCTCCCCTGCCGCTGGGCTCGGCCCAGGCCTCGGACGTCCAGTTGGCCGGGGCGCTCGCCTCCCGACCCGACGACCACGACCCGATCGACGACGCGATCCTCGCGGGATTCGGCTCGACCGGCACGCCCCCGGGGTATCGACGCACCGACTTCCGCCCATTCGACCCGGTCGTCAAGCGCACGGAGGCGACCTACGTCGGCCCCGAGGGGCAGCCGGTCCGGGTCAGCAAGGGGGCCCCGCAGGCGATCCTCCGGCTCGTCGGGGCCGATGCCGCGACCTCCGCCGCGGTCTCCGCCGCGATCGAGGAGGTCGCGCGGCGGGGGTTCCGCGCGCTCGGCGTCGCGCGGGCCGATGCCGACGGTCCGTGGCGGTACCTCGGGATCGTCCCGCTCTCCGACCCGTTGAGGCCCGACTCGGCCGAAGTGATCGCCGGCATCCGGGCGCTCGGGGTCGACGTCAAGATGGTGACCGGCGACCAGAGCGCGATCGCCGCCGAGACGGCCCGCCAGCTCGGCCTTCCCGACCGCGTGCTGACGCCGACCGCCCTCGCCGCCTCGGCCACCCCGGAGGCGCGCGGGGTCGCGCTCGAGCAGGCGAGCGTCTTCGCCGAGGTGTTCCCCGAGCACAAGTACGAGATCGTCGAGACCCTCCAGCAGCGGGGCCACATCGTCGGGATGACGGGCGACGGGGTCAACGACGCCCCGGCGCTCAAGAAGGCCGACGCGGGGATCGCGGTGTCGGGGGCGACCGATGCGGCCCGCGCGGCGGCCGACGTGGTGCTGACCGCCTCCGGCCTTGGCGTCCTCCTGACGGCGATCCACCAGGCCCGGCAGACGTTCGCCCGGATGACCGCGTACGCGATCTACCGGATCGAGGAGACGATCCGCCTGCTGCTGTTCATCGGCGTGTGCATCCTCGCGCTCGGATTCTTCCCGGTCACGGCCCTCATGATCGTGCTGATCGCCCTGCTCAACGACGGGGCGATCCTCGCGATCGCCTACGATCGGACCCCGATCTCGCCGACGCCGGTCTCCTGGCGCATGGGCAGCATCCTGCGCGTCGCCAGCACGATCGGGGTCGTGGGCGTCGCGTCGTCGTTCGCCCTCCTCTCGATCGCGACCGGACCGTTCCACATCTCGGGCGGCGCGCTGCAGACGCTGCTCTACCTCAAGCTCTCGGTCGCGGGCCACTTCGTGATCTTCGTCACGCGGACGAAGGGGCCGTTCTGGAAGTCGCGACCCGCGGGCGTCCTCGTCCTCAGCGTGATCGGGACCCAGCTGCTCGCCTCGGTGTTCGCCCTCGGCGGCTGGTTCCTCACCCCGATCCCGTGGACCTGGGTGGTCGCGCTGTGGGGGTACGCCGCGCTCGAGATCGTCCTCGTCGACCTCGTGAAGCAGGCGACCTATCGGCGGGAGGACCGCATCGCCCGGACGGCCCCCGCACGTCCGCCCCCGACCGGGCTCCCGCCCCTCCTCCCCGGGCGGTGGTTCGTCCACCCGCGGCACCGGCATCTGGCCCGGCCGGCAAGCCCGTCGACCGCCCGGGCGACCGGGCTCGGCCCCGGACTCGGGCCGGCGACGAACAAGCATATGCCTCCGCTCCCGTAGCGCTGCGCGGATGTCGGGACCCGACGCGCCGACCCTCGGTTCGGTCGCGTCGGAGGTCCGTGCCCTGCTCGCTCCGTTGGGGAACCTCGATCTCGACCGGTTCACGATCGTCGGGAACTACCTCCGGTACGACGAGACGACGCGCTCGACGCTCAAGGACTTCCGCCAGCAGGTACTGGCCGCCTACCGAGCGCGCGGTCACGAGCCGCGGAACTTCCTCGTCTGGGGCGCTCCCGGGAGCGGCAAGAGCTACCTCGTCCAGCAGATCGCCGCCTCGCTCGCGGAGGCGGTGACGTACCGGGAACTCAACTTGGCCCAGCTCGACGAGGCCGCGTTCCGCGACGGGCTGCGGTCCGCGGCGGCCATCGACGGCCCGGTGCTCTGCCTCATCGACGAGGCCGACGCGAAGCCCGACGCGACCTGGCCGTACGAGACGATGCTCCCGTTCCTCGAGCCGCCGACCCCGCGCCCGCACGCCGTCTGCTACTGCCTCGCCGGGAGCGGGGGCCGCTCCCTCGCCGATCTCAAGGCGGCGATCCGGGCCCGCCCCAAGGGCCCGGACCTCCTGAGCCGGATCCCGGCGGACCACGAGTACGTGGTGCCGTCCCTCGGGGTCGGCGACAAGATCCTCGTCGCGACGGTCCAGCTGTGGCTCGCCGCACGGACGGAGGGCCACGACCTCCGCGAGATCGAGAAGCTGGCGCTCTACTACGTCGCGACGCATCCCGTCTTCGCGAGCGCGCGCCAGCTCCGGAGCCTCGCCGCGCACAGCGCCCAGCGGATCTCGCCAGGAGAGGACCGCCTGCGGTTCGACGACCTGTTCGGAGCGGGCGACCCCGAGAACAAGCGGTTCTGGGAGAGCGCGGCCGTCGTGCGGGACGATCTGGCGGGCGCCTTCGTCCACGTCGCCCCGGGCAGCCTCGGCGGGCCGACCCCATCGGCCGCCGCCGGGCCGGCGCGAAGCGCCGCTCTCGCCGACCTCGACCCGGGTCGGATCGTCGTGCTGCCGTTCACGAACATCAGCCCGGACGCCTCCGACGAGTACTTCGCGGACGGGATGACCGAGGAGCTCATCGAGAAGCTGGCGCACGTCTCCGGGCTCCGGGTCATCGCGCGCACGACCACGATGCACTACAAGAACAGCCACGAGACCGCGCTCGAGATCGGGCGCGGGCTCAAGGTGGGCTCGGTGCTCGAGTGCAGCATCCGCCGGGCCGGGCCCCGACTGCGCATCACCGCCCAGCTCATCGATACCCAGACCGAGGAGCACCGGTGGGCGGCGCGCTACGACCGTCAGCTCGACGACATCTTCGCGATCCAGGACGACATCGCGACCCAGATCGCCGACGCGCTCGCGCGACACGTCCCGACGATCGCCGGGAAGCTCCGACCCGAGTTCGCGCCGCGCCCGCCAGACACCCGGGACCTCGAGGCCTACGCGCGGTTCCTGCAAGCCCAGAAGCTCTGGGGCGAAAAGGCCTCGGAGACGAGCGTCCGTCACGCTCTGCGGCTGTTCGAGGAGGCGAGCGAACGGGATCCGACGTTCGCCCGGGCGCTGGTGGGCAGTGCGGAGTGCCTGCTCTGGCTCATCACCGAGGGGGCGGAACCGGTCGGGCGGACGACCCGGGTCGCTCGCGAGCGGATCGAGCGCGCGCTCGCGCTCGACGACCGGCTGGCGGAGGCCCACTCGGCGATGGCGGGGCTGCTCCTCGGCGAGGACGAGACCGCCGCGAGCGAACGCGAGGCGCGACTGGCGATCGAACTCAATCCGAGCGCCGCCGACGCGTACCGGTGGCTGGGTCAGATCGAGGCGGGGGAGGGCCGGATCGACTCGACCGCGCGGCTCCTCGAGGAGGCCTACCGGTTGGACCCGCTCGACGTGAACGTGATCGCGTTCCTAGGACGCGCGTACAGCTACGCCGGGCGGGACGCCGAGGCGTTCGCGTTCTGGGAGCGGACCCAGCCGCTCGTCCCGTTCCGCACGATCGCGCACCGCACCGAGTACTACCTCGGTCACGGGGAGCTCGAGCAGGCCGGCGAGGGCATCCTGGAGCTCGAGCGGCTGCGCCCGGGAAGCGCCTGGACGCACGTCTACCGGGGCATCTATGAGGCGAAGCGGGGGCATCGCGAGGAGGCGCTGCGGTCGATCGAGCGCATCCGCGAGCGGCAGAAGGCCGGGGACGGCACGCCGTTCTTCATGGGGTTCATCCGGTACGCCCTCGGAGACCTCGACGGGTTCGTGGCCACGCTGGAGGAGTCGTTCCGGCTCCACCAGCTGCCCCTGCTCGAGCTCCTCTACTCGAGCCTGTTCACCGAGGCGCGTAAGGACCCCCGGATCATCGACCTGATCCGGCGCCAGCAGGCCCTCCACCCGGGCTCCACCGGGTCGCCCTGACCTCGGGCGGGTCCGCGCCGGCGCCGAGGGCGGCGGTCGCGCGGAGTCGGTGGGCCGTCGCGGCCGGTGCCTCGCCCCGACGGCGAGCCCGCCCGCGAGGCGGATGGAGCCAAGGATCTAGCGCGGCGGCGTCCGTTCCGCGAAGGGGAGGAGTTCGGGAGGGCGTGTCCCCGAGGGCCGTGGCCGGTCCCGAAGGCGGGATTTCCATCGCGCTCACGGGCGCGGGCTCGACCGCTCGAGGGGTCAGCCGAGGGGCGGACTAGAACGAGGGGTCCATGGCCACGCCGTGGGGGCGCGCTCGGACTCCTCGCTTCGAGGACGGATCGCGTCCCCCGCGCGCCCGCTCGCTCCGGTCGACTCGCAGCGGTAACCCCACCCCGCGTTCAGACTCGCCGAGCCCAGAGGAGCGTACCGTACTCGGGGCCGAAGAGGAATCGATGCGGCCCGGGGACGCCGACCTCCTTCGCGAAGGGTCGAAGGTCGGGGTGGTCGATCCGAACGTCGGAGTAGCCGGCCCGTCGGGCGAAGCGGGCCAGCCCCCGATCGTCGTAGAATCGCACGCCGCCCTTTCGTTTCGGCCCGGCCGTGGGAGTTCCGTACATCTTCGGGGTGCCGGTCCATACCACGAACCGCCCGCCCGGACGCAAGGTCCGGAACACCTCCCGGAACGCGTGCTCCGGGGCCGGGAGCCACGGAAGGACTCCCGACATGGCCGCACACGTGAACCGCCCGTTCGGAAACGGCAGAGCGGTCGCATCCCCCAACCGAAGGTGGAGGTGCCCCGCGGCGATGGCTCGTGCGTTCTGCTGCGAGGCGACCTTCAGCATGTCCGCGCTGTGGTCGACCGCGGCGGCACGGCACCCGGTCGCGAGCGCTCGCTTGAGCAGCGCCCCGCCTCCACAGCCCACCTCGAGCAGGACGTCCTCCCTCCGGAGCGCCAGGCCTTCCAGGATCGCGCGAAAGCCGGGCAGGTGATAGACGGGTTCCTTCCAGTACCGCTTGCTGGACGGCCCCGACGGCCGTCCTCCTGATCGATCGTCGGACCACTCCGCCAACCGCGCCGGGGCGACGGCCAGGAGCAGGGGGGCGACGACCTCGGACGTGAGCCAGCCCAGTCCCTGCTCCTCTCTCGGATCCCCCCGCAACCCGGTTCCCCCGCCGTGTTCGATCACGATCGTCGTTCTCGAACCCGCGCCCTCGCACCGAACGCGGAGCCGCGGGGCCGGCCCCTTCCGGTCGGCCTCTGGGTCCCAGACGATCTCCAGCCGTCGGGGGGGCTCCCATCGAACCAGCCGCGCGCGGCCCCGGCGAGGTTTCCGATCCTGGGTGCTCCGAAGCTGACCGCCGCGCTCCCCGGCGATCAGCCAGCCCCGTTGAAGGAGGGAGGAGGAGAGTTCGGCCCAGAAGAGGGGGAAGACCTCCGCGGGCGAGGCGGAGACGCGGGAGCGAATCTCGACCAGCGGACGGGGGGCGATCGAACGCGACATCTCGACTCACCTCCAGCGGGGCCGGGACTATCCTACTTTGGTCGCCCGCGAGAGCGCGGGCCGACGGGTCCCGTCTCGACAGCACCGCGCGAGCGGGGCGGCCCCTTCGCTTGATGGTTTGGTTGCCCGGGGTAACCGCGTTCTGGTCGCCGCTCGCCGGAGCCCGAACGCTCTCCGGCAGTCTTCCGAGTCCCTCGAGGGGACCGGGCCGCAACGGGGTGGAGGGCTCGGTGTCCGGAGCTCGAGAGCGGTGGGGATCGATGTGGGAGGCGCCGGAGGTAGTTCGCTCGGAGGACGGGCGCTCCCGCCGGACGTCAGCGACCGGGACGCTAAGGACCGTTCGGAACCGGGTCGCGGGAGGTCCCACCGAGCTGCATCCGGAGGCGACCCGGTGGTCGGAGCGGATGGGGAAAAGACTCACGACGGCGGGAGTGCGGGCTTCTGCGCGATGACCACGTCCATCGCCTTCCGATGGGGAACGCCGCTCGCGTCGGAGATGAACTCCACTTGCCCGGAGTCCAGGATCTGCCAGTCCCAGTAGTAGCCGAGCAGCTCTCCCGAGCGGAACGGAGTCGCCCAGGGGTTCGTCGTCTGGGGCGGGATGTACGGTTTCAGGACGTCGGCGTTCACGGCGTTGATCCCCCCCGGTGCGGTGTTCGCCTTGAAGTGTTCAAATCGGCTCGCCCGAAGTCGACGAGGGAGGTTGTTCAGGGCGCCCGAGGAGAACACCGCGTCCACTCGATGGCTCAACCGATAGGTCCGGATGTCGCCCACTTGAAATCGAACC
>Ga0335075_10006595_pt1 | contig 17904 bp, 18 predicted proteins | sample Lox_Sample_24_FD_206723 | JGI IMG/M metagenome (GOLD analysis project Ga0335075, IMG submission 206723) | Soil microbial communities from Loxahatchee National Wildlife Refuge, Florida, United States - Lox_Sample_2.4 | ecosystem: Environmental > Terrestrial > Soil > Wetlands | place: USA...
GCGGGAACATCGTCACCTCGTGGGCTGCTTGATCGGCAGCGGATGCCCGGCCACCACCAGCACCACCCGGTCGCAGAGCAGGGCCAACCGCTGATTGAGGGTGCCCAGCTCGTCTGCGAACCGCCGGGCCGACGCGGTGGCGGGCACCACCGTGAGCCCGACCTCCGGACTCACCAGCACCAGCGGCGAACCGAATTCTGCGACCGCCGCCAGCAATTCGTCGGTGTCGGCCGACACCGATCCGCCTTCCCAGGCCTGGTGCCGGTCCAGCGTTGCGGTCAGCCAGCCGCCGATGTCGTCGACCAGCGTCGGGGTGCCCGGGGAGCGCCGCAATTGTGTTGCGATGTCGTCGGTTTCGACGGTGCACCAGTGCGGCGGTCGACGATCGCGATGCTCGGCGACGCGCCGCCGCCACTCCGGGTCGCCGCCGTCGGCTTGCCCGGTCGCCAGGTAGTGCACCGGCTGGTCCGCCTGGAGCGACTCGGCGATGGCGGCTTCGGCCCAGCGGGACTTGCCTGATCTGATTCCCCCCAGCGCCAGCGTCCGCACGGCAGGTCAGATACCCCATGGCGATCGCCGGCGCGGCGCGGCCGTGCGCAGCGGGTCGCCATGCGTGGGCTTCGTCCGGCGACGCTTAATCGACACTGGCGCCGTGCTTGACCTGAGGCCGCGGCGCGCGCATCCGGCGCATCTGCGATGCCCGGCTGGCCGCGTAAAATCCTAATTTCCAACGGCTTTCGGTGTTGTCCGGAAACTTCTCGTCGACCCTTCGGGCGACTTTACGGCCCAGGATGAGCCCGTCGATCATCATCAGCGCCATCAGCAGCAGCATCGCGGGCGAAATGTAGAGCTGAAGCTGGGGTACGGCGAACATGATGAACATCAGCCCCAGGGCCGAGGGCATGAACAGGCCGAGCACATTGCGGCGGGCGTCCACGATGTCGCGGATATACCGGCGCACCGGGCCCTGATCGCGCGACAGCAGATAGCGCTCGTCACCGGACATCATCCGCTCGCGCCGATCCGCCATCTGTTCGCGTCGCGCCGCGCTCGCAACGCGGCGTTCCTCACGATTGAGCTTGGGGCCGGCCAGTGATTTGCGGCGGGCGCGAGCCTCGGCGGAGGTCATCGGCGCGGGCGCGACCGGCCCCTTGCGCCTGGCCGCCGCGCTGCGGGGCGGCGTGGGTCGGCCCTTGGGCGCCGTCGTCTGCGCAGCCCGGGACGCGGCCGCCCGTGTGGAATCCGAGATCTCGGTCGCCTCCACCGGTGTCTGGGCAGCGCCCTGTTCCTCGTCCTTCTTGCGTCCGAGCAGTCTCACGTTGGCCAGGTTACTTCGCAACGGATCTGTCCGGTACACAGCTCCGCCCGCCCCGGCTCTACCCTGGCTCAGATGCGGGTCTTGGTCGCCCCAGACAGCTACGGCGACAGCCTGACCGCGGTCCAGGCCGCCGGCGCCATCGAAGCGGGGTGGCGCCGGATGCGTCCCGAGGACCTGTTCGTCGTCGCCCCGCAGTCCGACGGTGGCCCCGGCTTTGTCGACGTCTTGGCCGGCCGACTCGGGCAGCGGCGGCAACTCGAGGTGCGCGGCCCGCTCGACGACGACGTCGCCGCCGACTGGGTGCTCGATCCCGATTCAGGTACGGCCTACCTGGAATGCGCACAGGCGTGCGGGCTGGCGCTGCTGGGCGGCCCGCCCACACCGCGGACCGCCCTGGCGGCGCACAGCGGGGGAGTCGGCCAGCTCATCGCCGCGGCGCTGCGGGCCGGTGCGGGCCGGATCGTGGTCGGCCTGGGCGGAAGCGCCTGCACCGACGGCGGTCGCGCCATGGTCGACGAGCTCGGCGGCCTGCCGGCGGCACGGCGACGCCTTGAGGGGGTGGAGCTGATCGCGGCCTGCGACGTCGAGTACCCGCTGCTGGGACCGAGGGGCGCGGCACGGGTGTTCGGGCCGCAAAAGGGCGCCGATGACGACACGGTGGCAGCGCTCGAAGAGCGCCTCACACAGTGGGCCGGCGAACTGGACACTGCGGCCGGGCGGCCCGTCAGCGCCGAATCCGGTGCGGGCGCCGCCGGCGGCATCGGCGCGGCGCTGCTCGCACTCGGCGGTCGCTGCGAATCGGGCGCGTCGATCATCGCCGAACACACCGGCCTGGCCGACGACATCGCCGCCGTCGATCTGGTGATCACCGGCGAAGGCAAATTCGACGACCAGTCCCTGCACGGCAAGGTGGTGGGGGCGCTGGCCGCGGCGGCGCGATCGTCGCAGGTGCCCGTGGTGGTGTTGGCCGGGCAGGTGGGTCTCGACGGCTCGGCGCTGCAACCGGCCGGCTTCCTGGCCGCCTACGCGGTCGCCGATTACGCCGGTTCGGTACGGCTGGCCCTCGCCGATGCCGCCAACCAGCTCACGGGCCTTGCGGCGCAGGTCGCGGCGCGACTCGGGAATAGCGGCACAACAAGGTACCTTTGAGGAGGTGGGTTTTATCGCCTGCGACCCGACGGCGGGCCGAGCGAGGAGAATCCATCAACGTCTAGGACTTACAGGGAGAAGCAATGACCGTTCAGGACGAGTCGGCCGCCACCACAACTCACGGCGTGATCTTGACCGACGCCGCGGCAGCCAAGGCTAAGTCACTGCTGGACCAGGAGGGACGCGACGACCTGGCGCTGCGTATCGCGGTCCAGCCGGGCGGGTGCGCGGGCCTGCGCTACAACTTGTTCTTCGACGACCGTGCGCTCGACGGCGACCTGACCGCGGACTTCGGCGGTGTGAAGCTGACCGTCGACCGGATGAGCGCGCCGTACGTGCAGGGCGCCTCGATCGACTTCGTCGACACCATCGAGAAGCAGGGCTTCACCATCGACAACCCGAACGCCACCGGCTCATGCGCCTGCGGCGATTCGTTCAACTAATAGGTTCCCCCGGTTCGTAGCACGTAGGAGCACACCAGAATCTGGTTGTGCTGCATCAGCAGTTGGGCGATGCCCTGCACCTGATTGCGCGGGCCGCCGCCGCTTGCTGACTCGACGTTCATGCTGAACAAAACCTGAGCCTGATAGTTCGACCAGTAGACGATCTTGTCGATCGAGGTCACCTTGGCCGCGGAGAACTGCTTGCGGAACGCGTCGCTGCTGAGCTTGGCCAGCGCCTGATCGGATCGCCGGTCCCGCACGGCGTCGTAGATACCGCAGAGCGTGTTGCGGGCGATGGTTTCGACGTCGCGATGCTCAAGGGCGTCCAGGTAGCCCTGGATCGCGGTCGTGGCGGTGGCGTCGGAGAACGCCCCGGTTGGGGCCGCGGGCCCGCCGCGGGATTTGTACAAGATGGCCCCGGCCAGGGCGCCGGCTAGCAGCAGCGCAACCAGGGCGCCGACAATCCAGCGTCGACGACCACGTTTCGGGTAGCGCACCGGCGGCGGGAGCGGGCCCGGATAGGCCGCCGCCGGGGGTGCGGCATCGACAGGTGGGCCGGGCTGGCCGTACCGGAGCGAGGCGGGGATGGGCTCGCTGGGATGGTTCTCGGCAAACGGCGGTCCGGCGGCGCCAACACGGTGGTCCGGCGAGTTCGGGCCGGGCATAGCTGCGTCTCCTCGGGGTAGCGGGTTGGACGACCCTGGAGGGCATGAGGCCGCCGCGAGGCTCTGCTACGGAGGCTAGCGGGCGTCGGCCCGCGATGCATCGCCATCCGCGGCCACGGGTACCCTTAGCTAGCCGAACTTAGGACTTGAAGGGGTGTATTTCGTGACGATCGCGGTAACCGGTTCTATCGCCACCGACAACTTGATGCGGTTTCCGGGTCGATTCTCCGAACACCTGCTGGCCGAGCACCTGGAGAAGGTGTCGCTGAGCTTCCTGGTCGACGACCTGGTGATTCACCGGGGCGGCGTGGCCGGCAACATCGCCTTCGCCATCGGGGTGCTCGGCGGGGACGTGGCCCTGGTGGGCGCCGCCGGTGACGACTTCACCGGTGACTACGGCAAGTGGCTGCAGTCGCACGGCGTCAACACCGACCACGTGCTGATCTCGAAATCCGCTCACACTGCGCGTTTTGTCTGCACCACCGACCAGGACATGGCCCAGATCGCGTCGTTCTACCCGGGCGCGATGTCCGAGGCCGGCAACATCAAGCTCGCCGACCTCGTCTCCTCGCTCGGCAAGCCGGACCTGGTGATCGTCGGCGCCAACGACCCCGCGGCGATGGTGGTGCACACCGAGGAGTGCCGCAAGCTCGGCCTGCCCTTCGCCGCCGACCCGTCGCAGCAGCTGCCCAGGCTGTCCGGCGAGGAGATCGACAAGCTCGTCGACGGCGCGGAGTACCTGTTCACCAACGACTACGAGTGGGAACTGCTGCAGTCCAAGACCGGTTGGTCGGAGGCTGACGTGCAGCAGAAGGTCAACCTTCGGGTGACCACGCTGGGCGCCAAGGGCGTCGACATCGTCGACCGCGACGGGACGACCGTCCACGTCGGCGTGGTGCCCGAGACCAGCCTCACCGACCCCACCGGCGTCGGTGACGCCTTCCGGGCGGGCTTCTTGACCGGACGCAGCGGCGGCCTGAGCCTGGAGCGTTCGGCGCAGCTGGGTTCGCTGGTCGCGGTGCTGGTTTTGGAGTCCACCGGCACCCAGGAGTGGAAGTGGGACCCCGCAACGGCCAAGACCCGTCTGGCGGACGCCTACGGCGACGCCGCCGCCGCCGAGATCGCCGCCGTTCTCGCCTAGAGCTCGACGGGGTACTGCGGCTCGCTGATCTGCGGCACCACGCTGTGCTCGACGAAGATCGCGTGCCATAGCATGAAGATCAGTAACGTCCACAGCCTGCGGCTGTGATCGGCTGTGCCGCAACGGTGTTCGTCTAACATCCGGAGAACGGCCGGCGCATCGATCAAGTGGTCGGTGGCCGACGCGCTGACCATCTCGTGCGCCCACTCCAGCAGCGGGCCGGCGCGCAGCCAGTGCCGAATGGGCACGGGGAAGCCAAGTTTCGGGCGATTCAGCACATGCGGCGGGACGATCGGCTCCAGCGCGCGGCGCAACGCGTACTTGGTGGTGGTGCGGGTGATCTTGGCGTCCACCGGCAACCGGGACGCGACCGCGAACACCTCGGGATCCAGGAACGGGACCCGCAGTTCCAGCGAGTTGGCCATCGTCATCTTGTCGGCCTTGACCAGGATGTCGCCGCGCAGCCAGGTGAACAGGTCGATGTGCTGCATGCGGGCCACCGGGTCCCAGTCGGTCGACCCGGTGTACACCGGCGCCGTGACGTCGATGTGGGTCCACTCCGGCCGGAATCCGGTCAACACGTCGCGCAGCTGCGCGTCGGAGAAGCTGCGGGCATTCCCGTAGTAGCGCTGCTCCAGCGTCAGCGATCCGCGGTGCAGCAGGCTTTTGCCCCGCATGCCGTCCGGCAGGGGTTTGGACAACGTCCCCATCGAGCGCCGCAACGGCCGTGGCAGATAGTCGAAAGGCTTGAGCGACAACGGCTCCCGGTAGATGGTATAGCCACCGAACAGCTCGTCGGCGCCTTCGCCGGACAACACCACCTTGACGTGCTTGCGCGCCTCGCGGGCGACGAAGAACAGCGGCACCAACGCCGGGTCGGCGACGGGTTCGTCGAGATACCAGACGATTTCGGGCAAGGCGGCGACGAACTCGTCGGGCGCGACCACCTTGGCGATGTGCCGCGCGCCGATCGCTTCGGCCGATGCCACCGCGACGTCGATCTCGGAGAACCCCTCGCGTTCGAACCCGGTGGTGAACGTGATCAGCCGAGGGTTGTGCCGGATCGCCAGCGCCGCGATCGCGGTCGAGTCGATGCCACCCGACAGGAAGGCGCCGACCGTGACGTCGGCGCGCATGTGCTTGGCCACCGAGTCCTCCAGGACGGCGGTGATCTCGTCGTAGCGGGCCTGCTCGGTGCCTTTCGAGAACGGGACGGCCCGAAACTGCGGCACGAAGTAGCGGGTGGTCTGCGGCGGCTGGCCGGGCCGGATACGCGCATAACAGCCCGATTCCAGCCGGCGCACGCCGCGATGCAGCGTCTCGGGTTCGGGCACGTACTGCAGCACCGTGTAGTGCTGGACGGCGCGGGCGTCGATCGAGGTGTCGAATCCGACCAGGTCGGCCAGCTCCAGCAGGCATTTCTTCTCGCTGGCCACCGCGGTGCCACCGGTCCCGGTCGCCATGAACAGCGGCTTGATCCCGAAAGGGTCGCGGGCGCAGAACAATTCGCCGGCCACGGTGTCCCACAGCGCGAACGCGAACATGCCGCGCAGCCGCGTCAAGGCGTCGGCACCCCAGAAGTGATAGGCGGCGACGATCGCCTCGCCGTCGCCGTCGGTGGCGAACACGGCGCTGTGCCGCTCGGCGAGTTCGGCACGCAACTCCAGGTAGTTGTAGATCTCACCGTTGAAGACCAGCTCGTACCGGCCGGGGCTATCCGGCGGCCCCCACCGCAGCGGCTGATGCGAATGCGCGATGTCGATGATCGACAGCCGGTTGAAACCGAACACCACGGTGCCCGCCGGGTCGACCCAGGTGCCCGGCTCGTCGGGCCCGCGGTGGCGCATCAGATGCGAGGCCTGTGCGACGGCCTCGGCCGTGTCGTGGGCGCTGCTGGACGGCTCACCGCCGGCCGCGGCAGCCACGAAGGCCAGCAGTCCACACATCGCGCTCAGTATGCCGCACGAGCCGTAACAGCAGGTCGCGGGCCAGGGCCGTAATGAATGTCGACGGCATGGGGACTCGACACGGCTTGGCCCCGTGCGGTGGTCTACGCTGCGTAGTATTCGAACTCTGTCGGTCCAGCGTGTGATTCAGGAGGCGCCACCGTGACACCTCGCGGGCCAGGCCGTTCGCAGGGTTTGTTGGAAAGCCGCTCGACCGGCTTCCGTCGGTTTCGGCTGCTGATGCTGGCCGGCATGCTGGGCGTGCTGACGGTATCCCTGAGCGGATGCAGCTGGGGCGAAGCACTGGCCCTGGGCTGGCCGAGGGGCATCACCCCGGAAGGCGACTGGAACCGGCAGCTGTGGATCGGCGCGGTGATCGCCTCCCTGGTTGTCGGCGTCATCGTCTGGGGCCTGATCTTCTGGTCCAGCGCATTTCACCGTCGCAAGGCCACCGACACCGAGCTGCCCCGCCAGTTCGGCTACAACATGCCGCTGGAATTGGTGCTGACCGTGACGCCGTTCCTGATCATCTCGGTGCTGTTCTATTTCACCGTGGTGGTGCAGGAAAAGATGCTGCACCTGGCCTCCGACCCGGAGGTCGTCATCGACGTCACGTCGTTCCAGTGGAACTGGAAGTTCGGTTACCAGAAGGTCGCTTTCAAGGACGGCACGCTGCACTACGACGGCGCCGACGCCGCCCGTAAAGCAGCGATGACCTCCAAGCCCGAGGGCAAAGACAAGCACGGCGAGGAACTGGTGGGCCCGATCCGGGGGCTCAACACCGAGGACCGGACCTACCTGAACTTCGACAAGGTCGAGACCGTGGGCACCAGCACCGAGATCCCGATCCTGGTGCTGCCGGCGGGCAAGCGGATCGAGTTCCAGCTGGCCTCGGCCGACGTCATCCACGGTTTCTGGGTGCCGGAGTTCTTGTTCAAGCGCGACGTGATGCCCGATCCCGCAGCCAACCACTCCGTGAACGTCTTTCAGGTCGAGAAGATCACCAGGACTGGGGCGTTCGTCGGCCGCTGCGCCGAAATGTGCGGCACCTATCACTCGATGATGAACTTCGAGGTTCGAGTGGTGCAGCCCAACGACTTCAAGGCCTACCTGCAGCAGCGGATCGCGGGAAAGACCAACGCGCAGGCGTTGCAGGCCATCGCGCAACCTCCGCTCTCCGTCACCACTCACCCGTTCGAAACCCGCCGCGGCCAGCTGGCGCCCCAAGCGAGTAAGTAGGCAAACCCATGCACATCGAAGCCAGGCTGTTCGAATTCGTGGCCGCGTTCTTCGTCTTCTGCACGGTGCTCTACGGCATTCTGACCAGCCTGTTCGCCACCGGCGGCATCGAGTGGGCGGGCACCACCGCGTTGGCGCTGACCAGCGGCATGGCGTTGATCGTGGCGACGTTCTTCCGCTTCGTCGCGCGCCGGCTCGACACCCGTCCCGAGGACTACGAGGGCGCCGAGATCAGCGACGGCGCAGGCGAACTGGGCTTCTTCAGCCCGCACAGCTGGTGGCCGATTCTGATCGCGCTGTCGGGCTCGGTGGCCGCGGTCGGCATCGCGTTGTGGCTGCCCTGGCTGATCATCGCCGGCGTGGTGTTCATCCTGAGCTCGGCGGCCGGGCTGGTCTTCGAGTACTACGTGGGTCCCGAGCGGCACTGATCGGCGCTGGCAAAGGTCACAATCCGGGCATCAGTTGCCCCGTGAGTGGGCCGCCGAGAATGCTATGCCAGCACCGGTTGGGTAGGGTTTCCGAGGCACAATGAGGAACACCGGAGCGTGCGCTCGACAGCACACCCGCAGTGCTGGGTGCGCCGGTGAAGTAGTCGAACAGGACAGGCAGACATGAGCGGGCCGAATCCACCAGGACCAGAGTCCGAAGAACTGGAGCCCGGCGCCAAGGCCAGCGAGGGCAACGCCGAATTCGCCGAAGGCGGTAGCGAATTCGGTGCAGCGTCGGCGGGGGAGTCGGCCGACGCCGAAGGCCAGACCGACGTATATTCGCGGGCCTACTCGGCCCCGGAATCCGAGCACGTCAGCAGCGGCCCGTACGTTCCCGCCGACCTGGACCTCTACGACTACGACAGCTTCGGCGAGCCGGCCGAGCAAGAGACGACCACTGCGCGCTGGCCGTGGATCGTCGGCATCGCCGCGATCGTCGCCGCGATCGCACTGGTGGTGTCGGTGTCGCTGCTGTTCGTCCGCACCGACACCCACCAATTGGCCACGCCCAGCACCAGCACCGCGCCCACGTCCACCACGCCGCAGCAGGACGAGACCATCCCCACCACGGCCCCGCATTCGCCGCCGCCGTCGACCACCGCGCCGCCCCCTCCGCCACCGAGCAGCGAGGCGCCGCCGCCCCCACCGCCACCGAGCAGCGAGGCGCCGCCGCCGCCGCCCGCACCCGCCCCCGCGCCGGCTCCGGCGCCCCCGCCTGCCGCAGCGCCGCCGCCGCCGCCTCCCGCACCCGCCGCACCGCGGCAGGTCACCTATTCGGTCACCGGCACCAAGGCGCCGTTCGACCAGATCACGATCAGCTACACCGACGCGTCCGGAATGCGGCGGATCCTGAACAACGCCTACATCCCGTGGACCATCACGCTGACGCCGATCTCACAGTCCGACGTCGGTTCGATCGAGGCAACCAGCTTGCTGCGGTTGAGCAAGCTCAACTGCAAGATCACCACCAGCGACGGCCAGGTGCTGTCGGACAATGAAAACAATCAACCGCAGACGAACTGCTGATGATCGACAGGTACTCCCGAGCCTGGGGTGCGCGGACCAACATCACGCCGGAGAACTCGGATCGCATCCTGATCGGGGTGTGCGCCGTCGTCTGGCTCGCCCTGGTGGGGATGAGCGTCGCGGCCCTGGTTGCGCTGATGGATCTAGGCCGCGGCTATCACGAGGCCAAGGGCAACCCACACACCTCGTCGGTGCTCTACGCGATCATCGTCATCTCCGCGCTGATCATCCTCGCGGCCATCCCAATGTTGCTGCGCGCCAGGCGGATAACCCGTGACGGCCCGGGCACGCGATCGGTAGCACGGACGACGGGCGGACAGTCGCTCAGGTCCGGGTATATCTCCGCGCACGGTCGCACCGAGCGGACCACGACGCTACGGCCGGCGTCGTCGGACGCGGCGCTGGATCGGTTCTGGCTGCGCGGCACCGTCGCGCTGATGGCCACCATGGGCGCCGCGTTGCTCGCGGTCGCCACGGCGACGTACCTGATGGCCATCGGCCATGACGCGTTCTCGTGGACCAGTTACGGGGTCGCCGGTGCCGTCACGTTGGCGATGCCGTTGGTGCCGTGGCGACACGTGCGCCAATTGCGCGACATGCTTGCCGCGTAACCGGCGATCGGCGCTAGTGGTGGCCGTTCGACGAGCCGTTGCCGTTGCTGCCGTCCTGGTGGTCCCGCAGCGCGGTCAGCGCGCGCTGCTCGGCGGCGTGGCTGGCTTCGGACAGCGCGGCTTGTTCGGCCGGCGGGTCGGCGAACAGGAAGCTGCCGGCGCCGGGGGAGCCGCCCGAGCCGAGCTTGTTCATCTTGACCGGCACCGGGGCGCCCTGGTACTCCAGCGGAATCGGGTGGCCGTGGTCGTCGACCGGCCCCAGCGGCTGGTGCAGTTCGATGTAGGCGCCGTGCGGCAGGCGTTTGATGATGCCGGTTTCGACGCCGTGCTCGAGCACGGCACGATCGCTGCGCTGCAAGCCAATACACCACCGGTAGGTGATGAAGTAGACCACCGGAGGCAGCACGATCATGCCGATGCGCCCGATCCACGTTGTCGCGTTCAGCGAGATGTGGAACTTCCACGCGATCACGTCGTTCATCGCGCTCATGGTCAGAATCATGTAGAAGGCGATGGCCATCGCGCCGATCGAGGTGCGCACCGGCACATCCCGCGGGCGCTGCAGCAGGTTGTGGTGAGCGTAGTCGCCGCTGAATCGCTTCTCCAGGAACGGATAAACGATCAGCAGGCCGAAGACCACCCCCATGAGGATCGCCACCCAGACCACAGCGGGAATGGTGTGGTGGAAGAAGTAAAACTCCCACGCCGGCCAGATACGGGCCAGGCCTTCGGTCCACATCATGTAGAAGTCGGGCTGCGAGCCGGCCGAGACGTGAGATGGCTTGTAGGGCCCCAGGTTCCAGATGGGGTTGATCTGCAGCAGGCCGCCCATCAGGCCCAGCACGCCGGTGGTCAGCGCGAAGAACGCGCCGGACTTCACGGCGAACACCGGCATCACGCGCACGCCGACAACATTGTGCTCGGTGCGGCCTGGGCCGGGGAACTGGGTGTGCTTCTGGAACCAGACGAAGGCCAGGTGTGCACCGATCAGCGCCAGAATGATCCCGGGCAGCAACAGAATGTGCAGCCCGTACATCCGCGGGATGATGTAGCCCGCCGCGGTGCAGTCGTCTCCGGCACCGCCACAGGGAAAGTCGCCGCCGAATAGCGCCCAGTGCAGCCAGGTGCCGATCACCGGCATTCCCAGCGTGATTGACGAGAGAGCGGCACGCAGCCCGATGCCGGACAGCAGGTCGTCGGGCAGCGAGTAGCCGAAGTAGCCCTCGAACATGGACAGGATCAGCAGCAGCGACCCGATGATCCAGTTGGCTTCGCGGGGACGGCGGAACGCACCCGTGAAGAAGATGCGGGCCAGGTGGACCATGATCGCGGCCGAGAACATCAGCGCGGCCCAGTGGTGCACCTGGCGCACGAACAGGCCACCGCGCACCTCGAAGCTGATGTCGAGGGCCGACGCGAACGCCTTGGACATTCCCACACCGCGCAGCGGCTGGTAGACGCCGTTGTAGGTGACGTCTTGCATGGAGGGGTCGAAGAACAGCGTCAGGTACACGCCCGTCAGCAGCAGAACGATGAAGCTGTACATCGCGATCTCGCCGAGCAGGAACGACCAGTGCGTCGGGAAGACCTTGTTGAGCTGACGGCGCGTTGCCGCCGACAGGTGGTACCGCGAGTCGACGGCTTCACCCTGGCCGGCCATGATCTCGCCGATATTCGGAGGCTTCGGAGGACTCAGTTTTGGACTCATGTTGTTGTGCGCTCCCAAAATGCCGGACCGACGGGCTCGATGAAATCACCGTTCGCTACCAAGTACCCATCGACGTCGATAGTTAACGGCAGCTGCGCCAGGGCGCGTGCGGCCGGTCCGAAGATCGGCTTGGCGTAATGCAACGCGTCGAACTGCGACTGATGGCACGGGCACAGGATGCGGTAGTCCTGCTGCTCGTACAGCGATGCGGGACAACCCAGATGCGAGCAGACCTTGGTGTAGGCGAACAGCTCACCAAAGTTGAAGCTCTCCTGGCCTTTTCGTTTGACCACCTTCGGCAGGTCTTCCGGCTTGATGCGGATCAGCATTACCGGGTTGCGCACGGCGGCCAGGATTCGCGTCAACTTCTCGTGCGATTCGACCGTCGTGCCGTCGCCGTCGGATTCGCGCCACGGGAACACCGTTTCCATGCCGCCGGCCTCGATGTCCTCGGGGCGCATCTTGATGAACGGGGCTCCCGCGGTTTCGCCGGTCGCCCGGGCCAGGAAGATGGTTTCGCCGTGGAAGCGGGGTGTCCAGCCCGAGGTCCACAGCACGGCCTTCTTGCCGTCGGCGGTCTGCACCACCGGCTTCCAGGGGTTCTTGATCAGGCCGCCGGCAAACGCCACCAGGGTGCCGAGCCCGAACGCGCCGAGGCCCAGCCCGAGTGATGCGCCGATCAGCTTGCGGCGCCGCAGCGTCGAGGTCTCGAACGCGTCCGTCAGGTTGGCGGCCACGGTTTTGCGGTCGATCTCATCCGACCCGGCCGCGCCGTAGTGGCGGTCCTGGATCGAAATCTCTTCGGGGATGAACTTTTTCTGGAACAGCACCACGCCGATCGCGATGCACAGGATGGACGCCCCGAAGGTCAGGCCGTACAGCGGGGTGGTCAGCGAGTACACCAGGTTGCCGGACGATCCGTTCGGCTGGTACTCCCACGGCCAGAACAAGAACACCAGCAGCAGCGCCAGACCGAACAGGCCGCCCAGCAAAAGCCAGATCGCCACCAGACGCTCGGCGCGCTTTTCGGCTTTGGTGTTGGGCACCGGCCAGCGCGGCTCCTTGAAGACGGTTTCCACGCCGTCGAGCCGACCGCCGAGGGCAACGAGTTCCTCGCGCGACATCGCGTTGAGTTGGGCGTCGGTGGGCTGGGTGATCTTGTCGTCGTCACTCACGATCGCGCCCCAATCCACAGCGCCGCGCCGATTACGGCGACCATCCCGATGATCCACATCGCCATGCCCTCGGGCGCGGGGCCGAAGCCGCCCAGGCCGTTACCGCCCGGACTGCGCGCCTCCGTAACGTTTTTCACGTAGGCGATGATGTCTTTCTTCGCGTCGAAGGAGAGCTGACGGTCGGAGAACCTCGGCATGTTCTGCGGCCCGGTCAACATCGCGTCGAGGATCTGCTGCTCGTTGGCCGGCCCAAGGTCGGGTGCGAACTTGCCCGACGACAGGGCGCCGCCCTTGCCGGTGAAGTTGTGGCACGAGGAGCAGTTGAGCCGGAACAGGTCGCCGCCGCGGCCCAGGTCGTCACCGCGCAGCGATTTCATCGCGACGCTGCCGTCCGGGTCGCGGACCAGGGTCGGCCCGCCGCCGTTGGCCTGCACGTAGGCGCCCAGCGCATCGATCTGGGGCTCGTCGAAGATCGGGTCCTTGCGGGCGGCCTGCGCCTCGCCGCGCATCGCGGGCATCCGGCCGCTGGACACCTGGAAGTAAACGGCGGCCTCGCCGACACCGATCAGGCTGGGTCCGCGATCGGGCACGCCCTGCAGGTTCGCGCCGTGGCACGTCACGCACGACGTCTCGAAAAGCTGCTTGCCCGTTCGCAATAGCGCCGAAGATGACTCGTCGGCGACGGCCACCTGCGGGCTGGGGGTCAGCACGGCGGCCAACCCGCCGGCCACCACGAGCGCCAGCACCAGCAGCAGTCCCGCCGACAACCGGCGGCGCAGGCGGCGGCGAGCCCGGTCACTTAGCGATCGGTTCAGCCCCAGTCTCTTCAACCGAGCACTCCTGTTCTTACGCGCGCTGGTCATCGGATGAAATAAATCGTGGCGAACAGGGCGATCCACACGATGTCGACGAAGTGCCAGTAGTACGAAACGACGATCGACGCGGTCGCCTGAGCAGGGGTGAACTTGGTCATCGTGGTGCGGGCCAGCAAGAAGATGAAGGCGATCAACCCGCCGATGACGTGCAACCCGTGAAAGCCGGTGGCCAGATAGAAAACGCTGCCGTAGGCGCTGCTCGGGATCGTGGTCCCGTGGCTCATCAGGTGGTTGTACTCGTAGGCCTGGCCGAGGACGAAGAACAACCCCATCGCAAAGGTGAGCAGATACCAGCGGCGCAACCCGAACACGTCGCCGCGCTCGGCCGCGAACACCCCCATCTGGCAGGTGAACGACGACGCGATCAGCACCAGGGTGACCGGCACCGCCTGATAGAGGTTCAACTCGGTCGGCGGCGGGGGCCAGTTGCCGGCAGCCTGGGCGCGCGCGGTGAAGTAGAACGCGAACAGTCCAGCAAAGAACATCAATTCGCTGGAAAGCCAGACTATGGTGCCCACACTGACCATGTTGGGGCGGTTGAGCGAATGTACGCGCGCCGTGATTGCAGTACCCGAGGTCCCTACCGCACTCGTCACATCCGCAAGTATGACGCTTTGTAGTTGTCGACCTCCACTCGGGGCGGAAATTGGTAGCGGCGAATTCACCGTGGGACCATCTGCGATGTGGCGGTGTCATCGTCCGGGCCGACTTGGCCGCGGGTCCTCACGGCTTTGACGGCCGGCGACAACCTGCCGCGGGGCCAGGCCGGTTGGGCCATGGAGCAGATCATGACCGGGTCCGCGACGCCTGCGCAGATCGCGGCGTTCGCCGTGGCGCTGAAGATGAAGGCCCCGACCGCGTCGGAGGTCGCCGAGCTGGCCGACGTGATGCTGCAGCACGCCCGCCCGCTGCCCACCGGTCAGATCGGGACCGACACCGTCGACGTGGTCGGAACCGGCGGCGACGGCGTCAGCACCGTCAACCTGTCCACGATGGCGGCGATCGTCGTCGCGGCCAGCGGCGTGCCGGTGGTCAAGCACGGCAACCGCGCGTCGTCGTCGCTGGCCGGTGGCGCCGACACCCTGGAGGCGCTCGGGGTGCGCATCGACCTCGATCCCGATGAGGTGGCACGCAGCGTCGCCGAAGTCGGCATCGGGTTCTGCTTCGCGCCGCAGTTTCACCCGTCGTATCGGCACGCGTCGGCGGTCCGGCGGGAGATCGGGGTGCCGACGGTGTTCAATCTGCTTGGGCCGCTTACCAATCCGGGGCGACCGCGGGCCGGGCTGATCGGCTGTGCGTTCGCCGAGCTCGCCGAGGTGATGGCGGGGGTATTCGCGGCGCGGCAGTCCAGCGTCCTGGTGGTGCACGGCGACGACGGCCTCGACGAGCTGACCACCACCACGACGAGCACCATCTGGCGCGTGCAAGCCGGCACGGTGGACAAGCTGACCTTCGATCCCGCCGGGTTCGGGTTCGACCGCGCCGAGCTCGCGGAGCTGGTCGGCGGCGATGCCGCGGCCAACGCCGCGGAGGCCCGGTCGGTGCTGGCCGGCGCCAAGGGCGCGATCCGCGACGCCGTCGTGCTCAATGCCGCGGGCGCGATCGTGGCCCATGCCGGGCTATCCAGCCGCGCCGAGTGGTTGCCCGCGTGGGAGGACGGCCTGAGCCGCGCCGTCGACGCGATCGACAGCGGGGCGGCCGAACAGCTGCTCGCGCGATGGGCGCGGTTCGGTCAGCAGCTCTGAATCCCGGCTGGTGACGGCCTGTTCGGCGGCAACCCTCGCAGAGCGCGCCGACGCCGCCCACTGGGCCCACGGCCCCGCCGACCGCACCGGCGAACACCAGCCGTGCTCCCCGGCCACCCGCACGATGCGCACTCCCGGCGCCGCCAGCCAGCGCGCGATCAGCCCCGTCTCCTCGACCGGCGCTCCGCCCAGCGGGGCCGGCTGCGGCAGGATCACCTGCGCGCCGGCCAGGATCGCGTCGACGACGGGCATCGGCGGAACGCCGCGGCGGGCGGTGCCGGCCGCCGCGAGCTGCCCGTGCCGCACGACGGCAAGCTGCCAGCCGCCGTCGCCGTCCGGGGCCGCGGCCACCAACTCCGGCAGAGCGGCCAGCGCGCGGAGGCGCTGGCCCCGCCACAGCACCTCCACGGCGGCCAGCGTGTGGTCGCGCAGCCGCGCGGCGCTCTCGTAACGCTGCCGCTCGGCGAGCTCCGCGATCCGCCTCATGGCCGATTCGAGCGAGGTGTTGTCGAGGCCGTCGATCAGCGCCGCGGCGCGGTCGGCCGCCGGCGCATACCCGGCCGCGGTCACGTCGCGCGCACCCGGACACGGCGATACCTCGTGCTGCGGGCAGGACGGCCCGTGCAGCGCCGAACGGGCCAGCCGCGTGGTGCAGGTGCGCACACCGGTGAACCGTGCCAACAGGGCCGCGGTGTCGGCGGCGTCGGCGCGGGACCGAAACGGGCCCACCGCGCGGTCGTGGCGCGGCATCCGCACCACCGAAAACCGGGGAAAGGCTTCGTCGCTGAGCACCAGCCACCACCAGCGGTGCGGGAACCTCGACCGGCGGTTGTAGGGCGGCGCGTGCGCGCTCAGCATCCGCAGTTCCCGGACACCGGCCTCGAGCGGGTGGGCGCACTCGACGTGCTCGACGCTGGTGGCGAGGGTGACCATCTCCTTGATCCGGCTGCGCTGATCCGAGCCGTTGAAGTACTGATTCACCCTGCGCCGCAGGTCAATTGCGGTGCCGACGTAGAGCACCTCGTTGCCCGGACCGCGAAACAGATAGACCCCGGGCCGTCGCGGAAACCCCTCGGCCAGCACCCGTTTGCGTCGCTGCGCGGGCGTCACGTCGGGCAGGTAGGAACGCAGGTCGGCGTAGGTGTGCACACCTTGGTTGCCCACTCGTTCGATGAGCGCGTGCAACACCTCGACGGTGGCCCGCGCATCGTCGAGGGCCCGGTGGGTGGGCTCGCTGGCGACGGCGAACAGCCGGGCCAGCGCCGCCAGCCGTACGCTCGGGGCCTCCTCGCGGCTGAGCACCCGCCGGGCCAGCGCAACGGTGCACAGCACCGGCGGCCGCGACCACCCGATGCCGCACTGGCCGGCGGCGGCCCGCAGGAATCCCATGTCGAACCTGGCGTTGTGCGCGACCAGCACCGAACCGCGGGCGAATTCCAGAAACATCGGCAGCACCGCGGCGATCGTCGGCGCATCGCACACCATCGCAGTGGTGATGCCGGTCAGCTGAACGATCTGCGGCGGAATGCTGCGTTTCGGGTCGACCAGGGTCGCGAACTCGCCCAGCACCTCGCCCCCGCGAACTTTGACCGCCCCGATTTCGGTGATCGCGTCGGCAACATTTCCGTCGCGGGCGGTCATCCGCCCGCCCGTGGTCTCCAGGTCGACGACGACGAAGGTCGTTTCGCGCAGCGATATCTCGGCCGCCCCGTCGAGGTCGGGGAGAGTCAACTGCTCGGCAGCGGGCGCGCCCATGGCCGCGACGTTAAGCAGTCGCACCGACACGGCGCGGATTCTCTCGCGGCGCGTTGCCGAGTTGCGGCGACCGGAAAAGTTGTCGGTGCCCGCGGTTACCGTGACGACAAGCCGATCAAGAAGACGGAGAGGACCAGCCAGATGGCGCACACCAGCGAGCCCGATCGGGCGGCGGCAGTTCCGCCCGATGCGGGAGAACCAGTGGTCATCGACTGCGATGACTGCGCAGTACGCGGTCCCGGCTGCCGGGACTGCGTCGTCAGCGTGATACTCGGGGTACCGGAAACTTTGCTGGAGGATGAGCGCGTCGCGTTGGAGGTGCTCGCCGACGCGGGACTGGCGCCCAGACTCCGGTTGGTACCCATTCACCGGCCGCGGCCCGGGGTTGCCTAACGGCGTTACTCTGAAATCTTCCTGTTTTCTTAATAATCCAACGTTGGACAAGCCCGATGCCGTTTCGTAACCTATCTGAGACCTAAAGCAGAGCCGGCTGTGAGGCCGATGGGTTTAAGGATGCGAAAACTTGCGGTTGGGGCTTGATGTTGAACGCGTTGCTATGCGCGTAGCTAAGCGGTTTGCTGGTGGAGCGCTAGTCGCCTTCATCGCCCTATCTGGAGTCG
>Ga0335075_10006597_pt1 | contig 17904 bp, 20 predicted proteins | sample Lox_Sample_24_FD_206723 | JGI IMG/M metagenome (GOLD analysis project Ga0335075, IMG submission 206723) | Soil microbial communities from Loxahatchee National Wildlife Refuge, Florida, United States - Lox_Sample_2.4 | ecosystem: Environmental > Terrestrial > Soil > Wetlands | place: USA...
AAGTCAATTCATGCCAATTAAACAGTCCGTCTTTCATGCCAGCACGGTGGCTGCTGTGATTCCCTTCATCCCCTCATTTCATGCTCACCTCTTAGTTTACAATATCTGCTCTTTTTTCATACTGCTCCTTGCGTCAATTCTCCATGGCGCCAGGTCCGACAGATCTCGAGGCCTGGGAGGCGCTGCAGGCCTACGCTCCCGACCTCGACAAGGTGCGCAAACCAAAGGAATTGAAAGAGGCCATGCACGACATCGTGAGCCGGTCCTGGGACATGTCAGAGTCCAGATTAGACTTTGTTGACTTTGGAGTCATTTGGATAGATCCTCAATTTCGCCAAATCTGTAACAAGTTCGCTGAGATTGGACCTGGGAGGGAGACTTTCAACATGGCTACCTATAGGACACTCAAGACAAGTCGACTGGAAGGGGTATGTGGGATTTCATCTGGTGAACAAGCCGTCAATGGCTTTGTAGTGACTCTCTCTGTTTGTACACGTGATCCAATGCTTGCTTTTTCCTTGCTACTAAAGACTACTCCTATTGCTACATTAAATGAGATTAGTTGGCCTTGCATAATCGTTTTAAGAGAGGAAACAGCATGGAGTATTAGCTAATCCTTTTCTTAGTACTGGGATGTCCTCTTAGAGAGTCTTGCAGATTGGATTGAGATTTTTGCAAAAGGATTTCGCAAAAGTGTGACGCTTGATGATTATGAGAGGCTTCTTGGTTGCATGCCACCAGGTCGAAACCTCAAGACTTATCGTCTGAATATTAAGAATCTTTTCTGGCCCGCACCCGGTCAGCGTGCTAGGGGGTTCCTTTCTCAATTTACGGCAGCAGCTTACGAGGAGGCCTTCAATATGGTCATGAACAATCCTCCAGATGAAGGCTGGAACCTTAAATTGATCATGAACCAAATTCATGACCGAGGAATTGTCTGCAAATCGGTCATGCTACATGTTGGCTATTGGTTCGACCCTGATCTGGAAGAGCCTGCAAATCGGGCCAACGTCAAGCCGCCGATGTTCCACCACCTAAAGCTCGCTTTCTCAAAATATGATCCTTCTCATCCAATGTACGAAGCTGATGAATCCTGGAAGCCAGAAGCATTGGAACTGCAGCGAGTGGTGTTGAAATTTACATTGCAGAAATGGCCAAAGAGCAATGCCATCATCGGTAATCTGGGAATGCTCCGAGATATGTCTCCGCAAAAGTACAGTGAATATATCCGCACTGAGTTTTGGAATGACCTCCTACACGAGGTTCGCAGCCACACAAATGCTCTTTTTCGGTACCCCAGTCTAGTACGCTTCAAAAATGTCAATGATCTTCCGCCCATGCAGAGTGTAACAACCCAAATCCACGATGAGGCTGATATTAAGGAATTCAGAGGTCGAGTAGGAAATGTTATCCGCGACGAGTATAGTGATCGCCAGGCATTGGATTCTGAAGAGGGTGAAGGAAGCTTGGAGGATAGGGATGAGTCAACTTTCACATCGCAGTACACTGGCCGGGATGGGCTAGGATATGCACATGCCGATTCTCCTCCACAAGAAGCTTTGGCTGTCGAATCCGAAGATGACCAGGACATCATACATGTCCAGACACCGTCCCCAGCACACAGTAACCCATCAAAAAGACGCAAAGTACAGCACATGAATGAGCATCTTGGATACCTGCCTGTCTACGACGACCAATATGCGCTACCGCAGAAGCCACTGCGTAAGATAGTAAAGCTCAAGTTACCAGAGCAGCGTTATGTAATTCAGACAGCGCATGACCTCGTCGAAATGCCTCGCAATTTTGCTAGAAAGCGTCCAATCACTCATATTAGTCCGGTTCCTCAAACGGTTCAGGAGTCTAGCCCTACGATTTCTGCGCCTTCACATGCTCCTTCACGTGCCACTCCAGTGGGGATGACTCTAGTAGCAGGAACAGAACCATATCGGCAGGATATCCCTCGAATTTCCGTGGAGCAACATAGTAATGCAGAGTATGTCAATATCGCAGGAACCGGTGCGCAAAATCCTGAATCTGCCATTCAACAAATATCATGGGAAGAGGCCGAGAGAGGGAGGGAGACAGCTAGAAGAGCGCTAGATGAATGCGAAGGATGTACAAAGTCTATTACTTTAACGGAGCAAGGCCCTGAAGAGCGGTCGTCTATCATAGAACAGCCAATTTATCGGCCTCTCAAACATAACCTGCAAGCCGATCGCACATCAACGTCAAATGCACCAACTCCTTCGCCTGCTCCACCCTTGTTATCTCAACCATTCTTCGCGCAGACCCCGGTAGCTACCTCACCAGTCCCATCGACGAATAAAACCGAACAAGCAATCTTGGTTCTCCAAGACGAATTCGGTGAGACGTTGCAAATCAGAGAAATGCTTGCAGCGATCAAATTTCTCAAGAATGATATGGAAGCTGGAATCTTCTTGACTCTGAAGCCTGGTGCTCTCAGGAATGCCTGGCTCTGGGATGGCATCAAGGACGACATTAAGGCCATCTAGGACTGCCTGACTTCCGGATGTCGTCGGGTATCTTTTTTGTCCGTTGCTAATAAGTCTATCATCAACGTGCTTCATGTTGTCGAACCTGGAATCTTTTCACTGCATTGATACATGGCGTTGTAGGATTGCTTCAAGGATTTGCCATAGGAGGACCTTTGTTAGCGCCTTTGTTAGCTTGGTCTTGGTACTGAGCAAAAGTTTGCTTATAAGCCTAATAATAGTTATGGTAAGGAGGGAAGACATGGGCTCGGAAGACTCGTAGGAATTGATAAGAGGCGTTTCGGAACGAGAGGCTACTGGTAGCATAGGCTGTACAATATATAATATACAACTAGTTCGGTCTGAATATGATCATCATGATCAGGCCTACTAAGGCGGCGCCTGTGGCCGCTCCTTCTAATGCAATAATGGTGACATCTTGCTGCTTCAGTGACACTACTCGATCACTGAAGAGATCTAGCACCCCTGTTTTCCAAGTCTCCGGCCGTCTCAGAAATTCAAGCCCATTACCCGCAGGCTTGTTCGACGCCATTTCTGCTTCCCCGTCTGCTCCAGTTGCATCATTACTGATGATAGCTGCAAGAGCGTCACAAGCCGGTTCCTGATCCTTTGCGGCAGCATCTATCTCCATCTCTAGCTCCTGCACACCTGCTGCAACCACATTATATAAACGTACTTCATCTAGTGCGTTGTCACCTCCCCCTTCCCTATGCCCCTTTCCAAAAGCAGCTTGCTTCTCCTTCTGCCTCTCCAACGCCTCATGTACCTTCTCCTCGAACCCCCTAACTAGCCTCCTCCGCCTCCATGGCTCAAACCCAAACTGAAATACCAAGAATATAAGCACATTCACGGCCATCAGCCCCCAGGTCCCCCACGTGCTCATACGCCGGATCTTATCACTCCAGATCTGCTCCTCGTGGTACCGGCGCAAGATACTCGTGCTCAGCTTACTAGCCGCTTGCTCCGCGACCCTCTCTACCTCCGCTAGCTTCGACGCTGCTTCCTGCACGGCTTGCTCGTTGCCATGGTCACTTCGATATAGCGACGTGAAGCGCTCAAGGTCCGCTGGCGTCCAGGTATCTTTTCGGGCAAGCAGGGTGGTTACTTCGCGCTGGGAGGCGGCGCGGTCTGCGACTGTTGTCTTGTATGTTTGTCGTGCGGAACGCACTGCTTCTTGGCACCCATGGAGGTGCTGTTCTTGGGCGCTGATGGAGGCTTTGAGGGCTTCGATCCCGCTGTAGCCGGTTAGGTCATTGAGGCGTTGCGAGGCTTGGACGAGGTTCGACTGCATGTTGTCCATGAGGTAGGATAGACGTTTGGAGGCCGCGCTGCGCCGGGAGTCGCTGGCAGAAGGGAGCTCTGGTTCCTGGGAGGAGATAGGAGAGTAGTCATTGTTGCCATTGGAGGGAGGGGTAGCTGATGGGGCAGTGGGAGGTTTGGGCTTCGTGTCATCGGCGAAATAACGCCTATGTGAGCGGAATTGGCATTGAAGGCATATCGATGCTCGGATTGGAGAGCTTGCAGATAGCTTCCATGTTGACCTTGAGGCCTTGATCACTATGGCGGAGTCAAAGATAGGCCTTACTGTATGCCTTAAAACAGGTTGCATGGCAACACCTGTCCAAAGGAGGGACAGAGGCGGTTTTGTAATCATCAAGCAAATGTATCTCGGGAGCTATTCGGAATATCTTGACCACTTTAATCCAGTTAGGCGGAGTTTCGAATGCGGAAAGGGCAGCCTCACCGCCTTCCTTTGTGGGCTATTCTACCGGTAGAAAAAAGATGACGATCATTAGCTTACTTCCCAACAGACTTTTTTTACTTTTATTTGAGGTACGTTCTTGAGGAGACTTGATTTCGAGCTGCCATCTATACTGCTGGAATCCATCTTTTGAAAAAAAGGTAAGTTTTAAATTTTTTTATAAACATCATGAAAATCTTGAAGATATGTCCACCAATACTCATACTTGTCCCGCTCAGGTATTACAGTCCTATATAGGTGTTGGTCTGTCCAAACTATATCATATTCTCTTGGCCATAGTTAAGACCGTCTCAAATATCGTTCATAATTTTTAGAGGTTAAAAAAAAGCACTTTTTTGAACTCCAAATTGTCCATTCTATACCAATGTCTCTCCACAACGGGTCTATTCCCAATGGCCTTCCAGCACTGCGAACCAACCCAAAATATATCTTCTTCACCGATTTCGATGGCACCATCACCCTCCAAGACAGTAATGACTTCATGACTGACAATCTTGGATTCGGAGTCCAAAAGCGCCAAGCCGGTAACGCCGACGTGCTCTTCTCGCGGTCCTTCTTCAGAGACTCCTTCCAGTCCATGATGGACAGTATCAACACGCCCTTTGACAAATGCATGCAAATCCTATTAGAAAACATTAAATTAGACCCCGGTTTCAAGGAGTTCTATTGGTGGGCTCGGGAGAATAACATCCCAGTCGTGGTCTTGAGCGGCGGTATGGAGCCTATCATTCGAGCGTTGCTGGTCCATCTGATTGGGAAAGAAGCACTGGGCATGCAAATAGTTAGTAATGGCGTTGCACCCCGAGAGGGGAAGGGCATCAACGACGAGGGAGGCTGGAAGATTGTCTTTCACGATGACAGGTGAGCAGACATGCATGTAAAAATACTCCGAGACGAGGAGAGCTGAAACTAATGGAGCCAACCCAGTCACTTCGGTCACGATAAAAGCATCGAGCTCCGGAAATACTCTAGTCTGCCCGATTCTCACAGACCCGTGATGTTCTACGCTGGCGATGGCGTCTCAGATCTCTCAGCTGCAAAAGAAACGGATCTCCTATTTGCTAAGCAAGGCCGTGGTAAGCTGAATCCTCCTCTCCGCTCAGCCGGATGCCCAATAAAGCACTGCGCAGTAATCAGCATGTTGACAAGGATATAGATCTTATCCAATACTGCATACGAGAGAGTATTCCATATAAGGAGTTCGAGGACTGGTCCGAAATATTGTCGACTCTCAAGGATATTATTGCCGGGAAGACGGATACGAAGCATGTGGCTGTCGCTGGGGCGAGTGAGGCAAGTCATGGGAAGTAGGGGAGCTGCAAGATACGGCTGGGGATTTGTATGTATGGCTCGGCGATTGTACGTAAAGATATGATATGGCGATAGAGACATAGACGGACGACCTCATGCACGGATAGATAGACAATAGACTCCAAGGGACGCCCCTATTCTCGTTACGAGCACGAATCCTTGAACAAAGAGCTTGGCCAAAAATAGAATGAACTTCTCTAGGAGAAATGTTGGAGTCCCCAATATTAGAATCTCAACTAAACAGATACCTCGTTTGAGGGAGTAATATGGCATAGAATCCACATAATTACTTAGATTTGATTCATTTTCACTGCAAGCTAGTACGCTGAGCGATTCGTGTGTTAAGACTCTCAGAGGAGACTTGTGCTCGAGTAAGGCAAAGTTAAGTTACTAATCTCGAGAGGCTTGACCAGGTAAATAAACCGCCTTACTAAAACACCTAGGTGGCCCGATCTGTACATTGTCATTATGAAAGCGCATATTTTAACATAAACAGCTTCTCCAAGCTGGGCTTGGATCAAGGACAACACGTGTCTCTTGGGGGTTGAATTAATCATAGGAGGCATTAACTGGCACCGCCCTGTATGCAACAGCTTTGCACAGAATGTTAACGTTCTATTAAAGTGCCATCGGCGGCTATGACTATTAAAAAAGTACGCCAGATGCTTTCATCTCCAAGAAAGCGAACCATAATCTCTTCGCTCGCCAAATTTCCCAAGCACATATTCCGCGCCTCTAATTCACAATATGTGCTAATCCGACTCATTTGGCCCATAAGCCCTGGCGTACAGCAGCGTTTGTATGCATTTTGACAGCTATGTGCCGCGTGCCGCGTGATCACTCGCATTACATTGCGCGCGGGTTGCAGGGCTGGCTTTTCTTGACGATAACTATGTTAACCTCTCGCACTGAGATCATATGAAGTCCGCAGAGTATGAGAAGCCACGGAATTCCTCTTGCATCGCCTGCGAAAGAACTATACACGTAATTAGTGAGCTTTCTTATATATAAGTAATATTATCTTGTACTCACCAGACTGCACCGGCGTCAGCACTGGCGTAACGCTAGTAAATTCAGAGTCAAAATTGCTCGTATCCGTTGCACTCGAAATCTGCGGCAGGAATGGGGGTTGTATTCTCTTTTGGTAGACGTCATCCCAATTAATGTTTCTGAAGAACGGTTGACTCATTATTTCCTGAGCGTCGGTTGGGCCACTTCCAAGACGCTGTTCAGGCTCGCGGATCAGCAGCTTCTGAAGTATTGAGACTGAGTCGCGTGGCATGTGAATAGGATAAAGAGGCTCGTCAGCGAGAATAGCATCATAGATCTCATCCTCGTCTTCTCCACGGAAGGGGGATTGTTGAAGAAGCATTTGATAGATTAGAACTCCGAATGCCCACCAATCTACAGCGCGACCGTATTTCTTGTCCAGTAGGATCTACTAAAGATCAGTACGGGGTGATGCAATTGATGCTGAAATGACTTACCTCAGGAGCCATGAACTCAGGGGTGCCGCAAAATGTGCTTGTCGTTGATCCATACCACATCTCTTCCTTACAAAGACCATAATCGGCAATCTTTATATGTCCATCGAGAGTGAGAAGAATGTTGTCCAATTTAAGGTCTCGGTATATAACACCATTCTCGTGGAAGTACTTCAAGGCCAAGCAAACCTCGGCAGCGTAGAACCTAGACTGTCAGATTGAGATATGCACCTGCTAAGACTTGAACTTACTGTGCGCGCTTAGTCCCGAACTGCCCTCGTTGGATGTGGAGCATTAGGTCCCCGCCGCTTATGTATTCCATGACGAAATAAACTCTAGTCTCGGTTTGGAAGCAAGCATGCAGGTTCAGTAAAAAGGGATGACGCTCCTTGTTCGCAATTAAGAACACTCGCTTCTCCGACCGTGTGCTCTCGACTTCATCGTTCTCGATAATGAATTCTTTCTTCAGGACCTTGATCGCATATAGTTTCTTTGTTGCCTTGGTCTCCGCAAGCATGACCTTACCAAAATTGCCCTTGCCGAGCACAGCCAGAAAATTGAAATGATCAAGACCTATACGGCGACCTGTGCCAGGATCAGCAGCTTGTGGTGCTGGTTTGCGCTGTGTTGTTAGAGCTTGTGATTGTTGCTGCATCGGCTGAGCTTGCGGCTGAGGCTCCGCAATTACTGGAGGAGGTGGTGGTGCTGCTGCTGCTACCTGTGCGTAGGGATTTATTGGACTGACGATAGTCGGCTGTGGTGGAGGTGGCAGCTGTTGTTGCTGTTGATATGCTTGTGGTGCATAGGGGCTACTGACAGTAACATAAGCAGCTGGGTTATAGGCTGGCTGTTGAGGTAGTTGAGGTTGCCGTGGATCCTCAGTGTGGCTAGCAAGCGGTGGCTGGTAACTAACAGAACCTCGTCCTTGCCCTTGAGCATAATCTATCGAAGATCGTTGATACTGGCCTCTTTGGGATTGTGTTCGCTGTCCTGTCATCGCCGCAGCTGCAGCTGCCGCTGCCGATTGGGATGAAGACGTTCGATCAGGTCCTGGCGGACGTTGCTGCTGTTGTGACGGCTGGTTGTTTGAGTACATCGCCTTAGCTGCCTCGATGGAATCTACAGATGCTGTAGCAGAAGAGCTATATGAGTCAGCTCTAGGAGATGCTTCCCCGGATCCATATGATGAACGAGGATCTAGAGTAGACCCCTGAGATGATGGTGCCGATCGACCAGTCCCTGGTCTTAATGTCCGTCCGCTCATGGAGGATGGTTGCTGAGCTCGACGCTTTTGGTTTCTTATGCCGTCCAGGATCACGTTGGCAACCGCCATTGACATGCCGCAAAAGTCTGGCACAAGATGGACGCATTGGGCGTGGGCTGTAAGGTTACATTCTATATAGAGTTAGTCCATGTATGATATGGAGTCTCGTAGGAGCCTCACCTGTACACTTTCGACAATTTTTCTTTCCAAAAGGGAGCATATAGCCACAATGACAACACCAATTGGCGCTCATATTCGAAAACTTCTCGAAGCGGTGAGGGATACGATGATTGATCTTCTCTTCGTCCGGATCCGTCTCTGCATTTGACTTGCTGATACATTTCGTGACGACGCTGGAGTAACACTTCGTATGGCATGTATACTTGCAGTCTTCACACTGCATACCTGCCGAATATTTGAGGAATTCGCCGCATAAGGCACATCGCATGATATTGTAGAATTGCTGTTGCACAAATTTGTGACCATACATCTCGTGAACAGCTTCTTTTCGTTGTCTGATGGCACCTTTTCTGTTAAGACCCAAATCGAACGGTCTGCTGTTCCCTGCTTGTTTTGTGAAGCCGACTGTTAAATGGATCTGCCCCGTAGGCTCTAATGCAAACCACGCATCTATCGGTTGCGCTGGTACAGTGGTGTTCGCAGAAGCCATTGGATTATTGTTAGACCCTCCAAAGCCTTGGTTGTCCGGTGAGGTTCCGAATTGTGACTGCTGAGGATTCATGTTAAACTGCGGAGGCGCTCCTCCATTTCCCATTCTATCCGCCGAGACCCAACCAGAACTACTGATCTCCGCTTCAATTTTTTTACGTCTCATCTCTTCCACAATATCTGATATTCTTATCCACAATAGACCAATGGGAAGTGGGTGATCGCCGGGCTTGTCATACACCGTAATTTCGATCTCATTTGCCTTTTCCACGTCTATATTGTGATACTCCGCTTCCCATTTGTCCGTTCTTGATGCTTTCGTACGAGCCACCACGTTGTCTTCAACTTTGACAGCAACGAAGGTCTCTGGTGAACGAGCAAATCGGCCCGTAGTGGCATGGTCAGCATCTTTTACTGCTAATATACGAATCGATAACTGTCCAGTCAAGGGCTTACGCATATTCGGTGTGTTCAGACTGTCATCTATAGGATTTTGGATCAGCATGGAGAACGACAATTCCTGACAATAATAACTAACCATCAGCAGTATCCACGGCGTTGTCTATATCGATATGAAGATCTTCGTATCTTCTCAAGGCTTGCTTCAGCAGTTGTATCTTTTGCGTACTTTCGACCCGGCGCCCAGCTGCATCTGCTCGGCTTTTCTTGTCTCCTTCCATTTGATAGAGCTGGACCATCTTTTCAATGCCTTTCAGGTACTGCTGTTCGACATTTAACTTGAACTCTAGTTGTGACAGCATGAGCTGAATCCGGGGACCAAGGTATGGGGTGTCGTATTTGATTAGATCTAAGTTCATGTTAGTCTTGCCGAGAAAGCTTTGTGGGAGGATACAATCCATGCCTAATTTTGAATAGTTACCCCGTGACTTTGGCATTCCCGAGCCTGGAGCTGGAGGGGCATATGGATGCCTAGGAGGCATCATGTCTCCATGGCCGCCTATCTGGCTGTATTCTTGCGTCCCGTATCCACCTCTGTCAGAGCCAGGCTGGTTATCTATATAAGCACCCCTTAGATCTTTAGGCGGTGGCGTAGGAGGGCCGTCCATATCGTTGCGTAGTCCAGAGCTGTAAGGTCTTGCTCCAGATCCAGCATTTTCACCTGGTTGTAAGCTCATATTCTCCATGCCCTGTCCCATTTTCCGCATTTGGAGTTGGCGCAGCGTGTCCTCCAGATACTGTATGTTTCTCCGTCCTTCTCGCATTTGCGCGTCCAGCCTTGACTTGACCGTCTCATTGTTGGTCTGCAGGCGCATGGCGTTGGCCGCGTTCATCAAGGCCTTCTCACGCTCAAGCTTCTTGTAAGCTGAGCTGAGAGCTTCATCGTCGTTATTCATGATTGCGGCGGTTTAATGCGACTGGAAATGCCGCTCTGGGTGTTGGTGGGTATGTCGGAGGTGGAAGGAAAGCCTCTTGGGCGGGGTCCGTCCACAGTATTGGGTGTCGAAATGGTGCCAGAACTCGATAAGGCCGACCTTTCTTCGCCGTATCAAAATGGTCACCTCATGGGCTTAAGTCTCGGTGTGCAGAAACTGCAGGCGCAGAAGAGTATCTGAAATTGTGGTTTGGACTGAACAAAAAGCTATTCTGCCGTGTCGTGAGACCTTCGTCCTATTGTTAAGTCACACGTGCCGTAGCCGTTTCCAGCTTGAGGGCGGACTCAGCCACTTCCGCAGAGGGCTAGACGATTCGCCGCCTTATGAGGGGCAAATCGACCGCCGGGGCAAACCCTTTATCTCGTCTTCAAGCTCTGACGCGCCTCACCAAAGTCAAAGTCGCAAAGTCGGTGGCGGAACATGCAGTTCTCCAGAGCTAGGCAGGTCATGTTATGTTTCCGGGAGAAGTCAATGGCAGACTATGATATTATATCCGCCAGTAGTGGGACCCGCGAGAGGGGACACGCAGCTGTGACTCGCTCGTTTGTTGGCCAACATGCACACAACGCACACAGACCGCAAATTCCCCCACTTCGTCATTCTCTGCCTGTGCGTAGGACGTTTTTAACTCGTATTTTTAACATGCGCTTGCTCATTTGTCATTCTTCAACCATGCTGGTCTGTAAAAATATTTGTGATTACCATATCCGCATCCGCGTGTGGGTGTGGGAGGCGCAGTAGCATAAATCTTCCGTTCCCTGTTGATTCAGCCTCAAGAGCGGCAACCTGTCTACTTTCCAGCCTTGAGATGCATTACGGCCCAGGAACTCCAAAAATGAAAGATTCAAAGTACGACATTTATTGGCTAAGTGAATAATAGGCAAGCGCGCGAAACAGTGCAGATTAAGCATATAAAGCTTCTCCTTTATAGCTAGCTGCCTGTTCTGCAGCTGTTAGTTCGTACCTACACTTCCCGGTTTCAAGTCGTCCTGCATTGCTAGTGGATAATACGAGAATTGCCTTAACTCCCCTCTATTAATTAAAACGGAATCCACAATTTCCACCATGGCGTCTGTTATTGTGTATACTGCGCTTGCAGTAACTTCGCTATGGTGTTGAGCTGGATGTTTGATGAGCCCTCATAGATAGCCCCAATCAGACTATCACGGTACATCTTCTCCGCCACTCCATCTCGTACAAAGCCCATACCACCCATCCATTCAACTCCGAGACGGCTGACCCGCCCTGCAACTTGGGATGCATAGAGCTTCGCCATTGCTGCGTCTTGGACGAAGTTTTGGCCTGCCTCCTTCTTCCGCGCAGCGTTGTACACCAGGGCTCGAGCGGCTGTTATTTCAGTGTATGCCTGAGCTATTTGGTGCTGCATGCCCTGGAACTCTCCCACCAATTTTCCGAACTGCTTCCGGTCGTTCCACACATACCTGTGGCTGTGTTAGCTCCCTCATGATCTGATTAGGAATCAAACTTACTTTACAGCATTCTCGAAGGCACCAAGTGCCAGCCCTGTCATCTGCGCGGCTATTCCTATTCTGCCCTCATTGAGAATGCCAATGGCATATTTATAACCGTGTCCCTCCTCCCCTAGCAGATTCTCATGTGGCACCTCGACGTCATCGAAGTTGATCACACATGTACTGCTGGCTTTAATGCCAAGTTTCTTCTCCTTCTTTGCTATCGAGAATCCTTTCATGTCCTTCTCGACAATGAATGCTGTGATACCCTTATACCCCTTACTCGGATCAAGATTTGCAAAGACAATGAAGAATTCCGCTTCCATAGAATTTGTGATCCACATCTTTGAGCCCGTAATTTTGTATGTCTTGTCTGTTTTGGTTGCCTTCGTGGCAAGCGCAAAGGCGTCTGACCCTGATACCGATTCAGATAGGCAGAATGATCCTGTACAGTCAACCACAATGTTGCAGCCGGGGCGCGTTCAGCTTACTTACCGATAGTGTTGGTGGCCAATTTGGGTAAGAATTTCTCTTTCAAGACGGTGCTCCCATAATTGAGAATAGCGGTATTGACCAAAGTATTGTGTACGTCAACCAGGACGCTCACGCTTGGGTCAATTCTTGCTAATTCTTCAATTCCCACAATTGCCGCTGTGAAGTTCATTCCAGCACCACCGTACTTTTCGGGGATTTCAATGCCCATAAGCCCTTGCTCGAACAACTGCTCCACAATTGCTGGATCCATCTTTTCATTCTCATCCATCTCCCGGACTTTGGGGCCAATGATATCCGTGGCAAACTTGGACACAGCTTCAGCCATTGAGGACTCAATTTCCGAAAGGTGGAATATCGGAGTAGGAGGAATATCAGCTAGATCCAGAGCCTTGCTGCGCCCTGGCAGTGTTGTGGAAAGAGGTCTAGCACTACATTTGCCATTAGCGGATTGGAATGATAGATGACATGATAGACTATACTGTTGGTATATTCTAGTAGCTCCAACTATCCTGCTGATGGGTTGCGCTCTTGGGGCTATTCTGCTGGTCACAGGCCGCAGCGCTCGTGCTAACGTAGCCATTACTCTATTGCGTGTATGAGAGATATATGGAATTAATGAAGAAGAGTACTGTGAACATAAGGAAAATGTTGAAGATGCATCGTTTGCGTCAGGGATCCTAAGCCGACAGATAGCGAAATTGACAACCGAGGTCGGTTGAGCTCGTCCGCTTCCCCGTACAAGCTCCTACCTAATATCCAATAGCCAATTATTGCACTGGTCGGACTGATTGTAATTGTAATGTAGCTCACGAACCTATTCAAAATCTAACTAGTTAAGAGCGGGTACTCTGGCACAGCGACGGATCTCTGGCACGCAGGACAAATAACCCTTTTGATCATTTCATTTTACATCTGGGAAACAATGGTTCACCCCAACTTCATTTCAACTATTTACCCGCGTAAGGCATCCGCAAAGCTCTAATAGGCCCCAGCTCTCGGGCTATAACTAGGCATTGGCGCTAAAGCTGGAGCAAGATAAGCACTCCAAATTGGGTCCGTATCAGATATGAGCGTGAAATTCGTTAGGTAAGCCCCTGCCTCGACCAGATATCGACCATCAGCCAGCTCTGTCCGTAGTAAATTGAGAATGCCCTGGGGAACTGGAAACGTCGATTGCGGGCTGATGTTGTTGATGTATTTCCCGAACTGGTATCTGTTGAGAGCAATTTGTAAGGATGATGATTCAACAAAGTTTAGGGTGGTTGAACGAGCCCAAAGAGGGAGGGTAAATACCCATTGACCCAGAGCTGGGCTTGGTAGTCAGCTGTTGCTCCATTGATGGTAGTGTTGCCGAAGCAGAATAACAAAAGGACGTCATAGCCGCGGGGACTAGAAAGGTTGAGTGAAGCCTGATAAAAGGCAATTCCTGCTGAATCGATTCCTGTCATTGGGCCCCCCCTGGCCAATTCTGGTTTGGCGGGTCCGGTTGTGTAAAACCTTGTCCCTCTGCATACAAGCCGCCTTCGTTCAGCGGGCCGCGGACCTTGTCGACGTACTTCTCACCACCCAGATTACCAGTGAGCTTCCAGGTGATGGCGGACTGATCGCGGTTGCTGAGTGTATAGTTGAGGATTCCACGAGAGTCTTCAGCAGTGTCACTTCACAAAATCCTGTTTTCGTTTAGTCCATTGTTGTCAACTACAACGATGATTACGTAGGATTGTCCAGCTTCAAGGTTTGGCAATGGATAATTGTCACTATGGGAGCTGTGGCTGTCGACTCCAGGCCAAGAGCCTATATATGTGCTGTTGAGCCAAACACTGGAACCAAATCCAGTCCCTCCTTGCGTCTCCACGTAGAACATTGACTCGTCACCAGTAGCGGTGAAATGGACACGGTAGAGAAGGGCTCCCGTATTGTAGCCATAGTCGGACCCGTACAGTGAAGTAGGCGTTGAGAGATCAAGGGGATTGTTCGTCGTTGTTTTGTTAGCACTGGTCCATAAGGAATCGTCATAATCAGGCTGGATTTTAGGAAGATTATCCACATACTTCCAATCAAGACTGGAAAGATCTGGGAGGTTAATTGTCGGAGGAGAGTATTGTAGAGTGGAAGCCCACTCGCCAGTTACTATATCGGTCGTAAAGGAGAGCTTTTGGCCGTTGAAGTAAATATCTTTAGCAGAATTTGGTGCGCCAATGACCTTGATAGGTACTGTGAAATTAACGTCGCCGTAGATATACAAAGCCCCTCTTTCAATGGAAATGTTGCGCACAAGTTAGCCGGCTTGGACTTGGACTATAACAGAGGTAGTTTCCTCAACAGGTCTTGTGAAAAGCCCTGTGTCACTCCCGGGTGAAATCTGGGACCCAATAATTGTACGCAGTGTTGCGATCCAGAATGTAAGTGAATAAATCGCCAACTTGCACAACTCGACGAGTTGTTGAGGTTTGCCAGTTGAGAATTGTCGTCTTGCCGGTAGTACTGGTGTCGACACCGGAACCTTCAACTGTCTGAGCTGAAGAAGAGGTAATTACAGCAAGCTGGTGTAATTCTCCTGGGCCACCATAAACAACCACTACAGTCTGATTTTCAAATTGCTTCTAGGCGAAGATCTCCGCGGCGGAATACAATAGGGTAATATTGCCTACAGAGTAATCTGTAACATGCCACTTTGAGTCCCGTCCGCTTAGAGTCAAGGTTCCACCAAGTTGAGGAATGGTAAGAGTTCTCTCGCTAGTTTGTAAATTTAAGGTATAAGAGATGGTGGTTTCTTCTTGATAATCACTATGCCTTACCACATAAAAATTAGTAGCTGAGCCATTGCCTGCAAGCTGAACGGTCGTAATTTCAGGCGTCGAGGTAAAGGTGGTGATCGTGCCATCATGAGTCGAGGCCGTGAGATATACTGGCGAAACTTTCAGGAATTTGGCCTCCAGCCTCAACTCGTTATATTTCTCTCGATGTAGCTCACGATTCTCCGTGATAGATCCACCATAATCGTAACCTGTGTAACCTGTTTAAAAGTCAATATAAAGAGTTCGTGTGTTGGCATTACCTCCTGCATAACCAAAGTTTCCCCAATTTGTTCCTTCAAAGATCATGTAAATGTTTAATAGAGCCGCAGCTTTCTGGGGTCAGCTTTTGTACTAGGAAAATAGAAGACGGTAGGAAGATAGACGAGGAGGAAAATGCAGACGAAGGGAAGACATTAGACTACGAGAAGAATATGGGTGGCAAGAAAATGTACATGTCGAGAAGAGTAAGAATGACGAGAGAAATAGAGAGTGAGAAGTATAGAGACAGCAAAAAAGATAAATATAACGACTAGAGACTATACAGCAGCAAGCTATATTCATCTCAAAGGCTTTACGATACTGAAGGATAGAGCCTACCTCGTGCGAAATTGTTCTTATAGAAGACCCGCTCGAACTCCATGTTCAAGAGGATCGCGCATTGGTCAAAACCCTAAATAGGAAATGTATGGTCAGCCAATATCCGGGCTCTTTGCGTTTTCTCTATGCCGAGTTATCTAGGTATTATAGATGGAGTTAATGACTTATTAGAGAGGTACGTACGAAACCTCCCCATGGGTCAAACGAGCCGCCCTGAAATTCGTTTAGGGAATAGAAAGTTGACGGGCTTTGAGACTCATGAGTATCATGGAAGATAGTCGGTAGATGTCCTGCGGGCCAGGTGGACGGTTGGCCGCAGTCGAAACCCAATGGATAACTATCTTGCCCGTAGATATCGACGTCACCCTGTGTATTTCCATTGATCTTAGAACCTGGTGCGAACAGCCCCCCAGGGGCTGTGACAGGTTAGCAGCGATATATAATCTTTCCGTTTTGGATACGCTTACATGCGTCATTGTTGATGAATGGCACTACGATACCGGCCTTCCTGTATTGATTCTCCACATACCCCGTGTAAGTTGGATCGGGGAAATATAACGGAGGAGCAGAAGTAGTCCCTTCTGTGTACTCGTTCTCCGGCTGCAGCAAAATGATTGGGCTACGGTTAATAATCTAATACTGGGCAATTGTTGCTCCAACATGGGCGACGTAGTTGTCTGTGGCAGCAACGTAGTACGGTGCTCTAGTGCGTAATAACCCTTTTATTCGCTGAACGCAGCCGGGAAATCCTCCACTACTTGACCCAGCATTGATATACTGTCTTGAATTAGCAGGTACTCCAAGATCCCATAAATCAAACAAACTTACAGGCCCGGGACGCGCGATGAGGTTAATGCCAGCCTGTTATGCGGCATCAAAGAATAGTTCTAATGTAAATATACCCGATGCACTATAAATGCCTTGTTCTCCTTCAAGCAATACCGAATCATTGTAAGAAGACACTGCACGGAAACCCAAAGCCTTGACCTTCTGGAAGATATCCAGCCAGAGTCCAGGAACAGGAAGGCGATAGGGATGGTATTCATCACTGAAAATCATAATTCGTTCTCCATTTATCATAAGAGAGTGCTCATCATATGTCACCTACAGCGATCATAAGCTTCAAATGATGATGAGAAGGGGAACAATGACAGGAAATAGGTAGATGAGAAGAATGCTTAGGGTGACAAGGACAGGAATGACAACAACGAAAGCATCGATACTAACATGGTACTGCTATATTCACATATAATCATTCCTTCCTAACAAGAGAAACTGCTTAGACATACAATACTTTGAAGGCCATGGCTTCCTTTCTTAACCACCATATTCTGACTACCAATAATAAGAGCAGCCGTTAAAAATGCACATAACAACTTCATGGCGGGAGGTAAGAAATCACACGTTTATCACTATTGGATTTCATAGAATCACAAAAGTAAAAAGACACTAAGCTCCCATTATAAGTCAGTCGATCTGCGGCTGTATACAATAGGCTGAAGATCGCCTGTCTCAGTAACTTCTTCCGAACATGCACCACTTCTCCGCGAAAGCGTTGCATTCCGGATTTAAGCACTTTGTTTCGCCTTTGACAATTTCCTCGGGCTGCTCGAACGGAATGCACAGACTCTTCATGCCCATACTCGGAGCTTTTTGATTAGCAGGTCCTTCGTCCGCACTATCATCTCGACCAGTAGTAAGGTCTTTGATCTTATCCTCGCACTTCTCCGCCAAGCAGTGAGGAATCAGAACCACATTTTTGGCGTCAAGTGAAGGCACGACCTCATCCCATTTCTTGATAACGATGCGATGTGATCGGAATGCAGACTCAGCCTTATTATACATGTCGCTCTGGATAGTTTCTAATAGTTTGGCGACCTCACTTGCCAGATTCGCAATGGCTATTGTGCCTTTCTCTCCCGTGTCGCGGCGCGCGAAACTGACGACACTCTTAGCTGCATCCTTGGGTCCATATTCGAGTCTTAGCGGGACTCCTTTGAGCTCATGATCGTTGAACTTCCAAGCTGGAGTGTAGCCCTCACGTATATCATAATCAGCTCGAATGCCGGCTTTCTTTAAGGTAGTCTTCAGGTCCTGGAGTTGGTCATAGTGACGGTCCTTATCTTTCGGAGTCGTACTCTTGTT
>Ga0335075_10006598_pt1 | contig 17904 bp, 17 predicted proteins | sample Lox_Sample_24_FD_206723 | JGI IMG/M metagenome (GOLD analysis project Ga0335075, IMG submission 206723) | Soil microbial communities from Loxahatchee National Wildlife Refuge, Florida, United States - Lox_Sample_2.4 | ecosystem: Environmental > Terrestrial > Soil > Wetlands | place: USA...
ATCATCTGGAAACAGACCGCGCGGCTGCTGAAGCTTCGTCCGGAACAGGGGCTGGAGGTCGTCTGCACCGGGCGGATCACAACCTATCCGGGCTCCTCGCGCTACCAAATCATCGTCGAGCAGCTCGAACTCGCCGGCGTCGGTGCGCTCATGGCGATGCTGGAGGAGCGCAAGAAAAAGCTCGCCGCCGAAGGCCTGTTTGACGCTGCGCACAAGAAGCCTTTGCCGTTTCTGCCGGAGGTCGTCGGCGTCATCACCTCGCCGACCGGCGCGGTGATCCGAGATATCATGCACCGGCTGAACGACCGCTTTCCGCGGCGCGTGCTACTCTGGCCCGTGGCGGTGCAGGGCGAGAAAGCCGCCGCCGAGATCGCCGCTGCCATCGCCGGGTTCAATGCGTTCGGGTCAGGCAAGTTGCCGAAGCCGGATGTTCTGATCGTCGCGCGCGGTGGCGGCTCCATCGAAGACCTGATGGCCTTCAACGAGGAAACCGTCGTTCGCGCCGCTTTCGCGAGCACGATCCCGCTGATCTCCGCGGTGGGCCATGAGACAGACACAACGCTCATCGATTTTGTCTCCGACCGTCGCGCGCCAACGCCGACCGCCGCCGCCGAGATGGCTGTTCCGCTTCGCAGTGAGCTATTGGGGCAGGTTGCCGATTTCGAGCGTCGGACCCTGCGCTGCTTTACGAAAGGCATGGGGGACCGGCGCAGGCATCTGTCCCAGCTCGCCCGCGTGCTGCCGCGTGCCGACCAGTTGTTCGCTCAACCACGCCAGCGCTTCGATCACGCGGCAGAGAAGCTCGGCCAGGCGCTTCGTCGCAATCTTCAGGAACATCGCCGTGCATTTGCAGAGGCCGCGGCGCTGCTACGTCCGAAGCCGATCGCGACCCATATCGGTGTCTGCAGCGAGCGGACGGAATTGCTTGGCCGCCGCATGACGCGAGCACAAACCGCGCGGCTTGCGGAGGGCCGACGCCATGTCGATGCGCTGGGGCGTGTCCTCGAAGGGCTAAGCTACAGAAGTGCGCTTGAACGCGGCTTCGCGCTGGTACGAGACGAGAATGGCAAAATCAAACGCCGTGCCGCGCAGGTGGGAAGCGGCGAAGGGCTTTCGCTGACCTTTGTGGATGGTGATGTCGGTGTTGTCGCGACCGGAACCCCACCGAAGCCGAGAACCCGCGGCAAACCGTCCGGCGGGCAGGGGAGTTTATTCTGAGCGTTCGGCTGGTAGACTAGGCGCATGAACAAGATGGAACGCGATCTGAGGCCGCAAGGGCCTGCCGATGTCGAGTATCTCGACGGCGAATACCACGTCGTGAGGGCGGGAACCTATGTGGTCTGTGCCGTGACCGGCACGCATATCCCGCTGGATGCACTGCGCTATTGGAGCGTCGATCTGCAGGAGGCTTATGCGTCTCCCGCGATCGCGCTGAAGCGCATGCAGGAGACGGGGCGCACGCCGCAATGATCGAACGCCGCGCGTTCCTGGCCAGCGGATGCGCATTTGCCGTGTTGCCGCTTGGCGGACGCGCCGATGCCGTGGCGCGGCTGGCGATCAGAGGGTCTCTGCAGCAAAGCGGCCTTGTCGTTGGCACGGCCAAGGATGCAGCCGTGACTGTCGATGGGCAGTCGTCCCATGTTTCGCCCGAAGGCCTTTTCGCGTTCGGCCTGAATTACGACCAGACGAAGTCGAGCACCGTCGTCGCGAAGTTCGATGACGGCAAGAGCGAAACGCGTGAGATCGTTCCGGTCGTGCGCAAATACGATATCCAGCATGTGAACGGATTGCCGCAGAAATTCGTGACGCCTCCTGCCGAAGTCGAGGAGCGCATCAAGCGCGAGAACGCGTTGGTCTATGAGGCGCGTAAACGTGACACCGCGGCGACCGATTTCGCGCAAGCTTTCGACTGGCCGATCAAGGGCATCGTCAGCGGCACATTCGGCAACCAGCGTATCGACAACGGCACGCCGATGGCACCGCATTTCGGCGTCGATATCGCGGCGCCGAAAGGAACGCCGATCCATGCACCGGTCGATGGCGTCGTTACACTGGCGGAGCCCGACTTCTATCTCACTGGCGGCACGACGATGCTGGACCACGGTCATGGCGTCTCGACCGTTTATCTTCATCAGGACGAGTTGAAGGTGAAGGTCGGCGATGCGGTGAAGCGCGGCGATGTCATCGGGCTTGTCGGCATGAAGGGGCGCGCCACCGGTCCGCATCTGCACTGGGGCATGAACTGGTTTCAGATGCGGCTCGATCCTTCGCTGTCGGCTGCCACACCGGCGCCCGAGAAGGGCTAGGATTTCTTCAGGTTCTTGGTCTCGTCACGCGCCGTTTTCCAGCGGCGGTGGATCCAAAGCCATTGCGACGGGCGCGCGCGGACGGCGGCTTCCATCGCCGCGTTGATCTTCTCCGTCAACGCTTGCACATCCGCATCGTGATCGCCGGTCGGCGTATACTCAATCGGAGGATGCACCGTCATGCGGAACCGGGCGCCGCCGAGTCTTTCGTTCGACGCCGGTAGAAGCGTGGATCCCAGCTTGAGCGCGAGCGCGGCTGGAGCGGGTGTCGTCGGGGCCGGGCGGCCAAAGAAGGGCGCCATCACGCCTTGCTCGGTCTTCTGATCGACCAGCAGCAAGATGCAAAGCCCGCGCCGCAGCATCGTGAAGATCTTGCGTGTTCCCTGCGCGCCTTTGCCGATCTGCACTTTCGGGCCGGCGCTCGCGCGCATGCGCGAGATGTAATTGTCGACGTAAGGATTGTTCGGCGGACGATAGACGAGACCGCCGTCATAGCCGAGTTGTGTCGCCATCACCGGCATGCCTTCCCAATTGGCGAAGTGGCCAGAGATGAACATGACGCCCTTGCCACGCGCGATCTCCGCGTCGGCGATTTCCTTGCCGGTGATTTCGAGACGCGGGTTGGGCCCGGTGACCTTCAGCTTGTCGAGATGCGGATATTCCGCAACCGTACGACCGAGATTGTCGCACATCTCGCGGATGATCCGCTCCATCTCCTCGGACTTCATATCGGGGTAGGCAGCGCGAAGGTTTTCGCGCGCCCGGTTCATCACGCCGCCGATGCGATAGAACACATGGCGCCCGATGAATCCGCCCAGCGCCGAAGCGGCGTCGATGCCCAGCAGACGAAAAAATCCCATGAACAGGAAGAACGGGATCGCCTCGCCGACGTAGCGGAGGCGCTCTGCGAACGTTAACGGCTTTTCGGCGTCGCTATCGGACATGATGGAAGGCGCGCTAAGCCTTCCCGGGCAGGCTGTCAAGCAAGCGGTGCAGCGGCGCGGAATCGTCAAACGTCGCGCGCACCGGCAGGGCACGGATTCCTTCGCGCTCAAGCGGCGTGAGCCGCACGTAATCTTTTTCCGTTGTCACAAGCTCGGCATTGTTGGCGCGCGCTTTGGCTCGCAGCCTTGCGATCTCGCCTGCCGTATATTTGTGGTGATCGGCATAACTCTTCGTATTCAGAAGATCGGCACCCTGTGCCCGCAGGGATTGAAAGAATTTGTCGGGCCTTCCGATCCCCGCGAATGCAACAACGCGGCGGCCGGCGATATCGGGTTCGAGATGCGTCAGATGGGTCCGCAGAATGGGCTTGGAGAAATCGCCGAACGACGGCGCGCCGTCTCCGGTAACGATCGCGGCGTCGGCGCGCGCCAAACCTTGCGCAACCGGCTCGCGCAAGGGGCCGGCTGGCACGACGCGGCCATTGCCGAACTTCGCCTCGCCATCGATGACAACCAGGGAAAGGTCCTTCGCGAGCGTGAAATTCTGATGGCCGTCATCCATGACGATAGTGTCGGCGCCATGCTCGACGGCCAGGATTGCGCCGGCGCGCCGGTCGCGGGAGACGATCACCGGCGCCGTGTGGGCGAGCAGAAGCGGCTCGTCTCCGACTTCGGCCGCATAATGATCGGCGGTGACCTCCAGCGGTCCACGGAGCTTTCCGCCATAACCGCGCGAAAGGAAAAAGGGTTTTCGGCCACGCTCAATCAGCAAGCGGGCGATCTCTATGGAGACCGGCGTCTTGCCGGTGCCACCGACGCTCAGATTGCCGACGCAAATCACGGCAGCGGTGGGACGGTAGGGCGTGGCGTGGGCTGCTTTCCAGGCGACGCTGGCGCCGTAGAGCCATCCCAGCGGCGCAAGCAATCGCGCGCGCCAGTCGTCGTGCATCCAGAAATCAGGCGCGCGCATCGCAGGCCAGGAGCTGTTCCACGGCCGTCAGCGTCTTGGCGACGGCGCCGCCAAGCGTGGCTGCCGCTGCCGCCGCCCTCGCGCCGATCGTCTTCGCCGCATCGCGGTCAATCAGGAGATTGCGCGCTATTTCGATGATCTCGGTGCTGGACCGCACAAGACCCAGACCTTGCGCGCGGAAGATGGCGTCGTAGGCGCTCGTGAAATTGAATGTGTGGGGCCCCGCAAGCACCGTGCAATCGAGCCTTGCCGGCTCGAGCGGATTCTGCCCGCCGTGACGAACGAGGCTGCCGCCGACGAATGCAAACGGCGCAAGGCGATAAAAGAGCCCGAGTTCGCCCATCGTGTCCGCGATGTAGACCGCAGTGTCGCCGGCGGGCAATTCGCCTTGCGCGCGCCTCCGGGCGGGGCGCGTGCCGCAAAGCATCGCGATCTCCGCACCGCGCTCGATGTGGCGAGGTACGAGTACCGTGAGCAGATCGGGAATGGTCTGGCGCAAGGAATCGTGCACCGGAAGAATGGTTTCGTCTTCGCCGGGGTGTGTCTGCGCGGCGAGGAGCACTGGCCTGCCGCCGATCGCCTGTTGAAGGGCGCTCAATTGCGCGGGATTCGCCGGCAGCGGCGGTGCGTCGGCTTTCAGGCTCCCGATGGTGTGGACGCCGTGCGCGCCCAATCGACGGAAGCGTTCAGCGATCTCTTCGTCCTGGGCGAGACAGAGATCGAATGCAGCCAGCAGGGCGGCCGCCGTTTTCGGCGCCCAACTCCACCCCCCAAAGGAACGCTCAGACATGCGCGCGTTGACGAGCGCGAGTCTGACGCCACGCTCTTTCGCGCCGAGCACCAGGTTCGGCCACATGTCGGAATCGACAAAAAGGCCGATCTGCGGGCGCCAATGGTCCAGAAAGCGCGCTGTCGCCGACGGTGTGTCGATCGGGATGAATTGATGGATGGCGCGGGGAGGGAGCCGCTCCTGCATGACCTTTGCAGAACTCACGGTTCCGCTGGTCACCAGCACAGTGCGATTTTCCTGGCGTAACAACGCTTCGATCAAAGGCAGTGCGGCAATGCACTCTCCGACACTGGCGCCATGGACCCAGACGAGCGGCCCGTCAGGGCGCGGCGGCAGGTCGATGCCGAGCCGTTCGTGTATGCGTGCCTCGTCTTCTTTGCCGCGGCCGGCACGGCGACGAAGGAAAAGCGGAATTGCCGGCGCCAGGATTGCCGAAGCGGTGCGATAGGCGCGGAACCCGATCGGTGTAGCCCCCATCCGCTCACCCAACCTTCGTCACGGGAGCGGAGGCGTCGTCGAAATCGTTTTGGTACAGGCGCGAGTACAGACCGCCACGCGCGATCAACTCCGCATGGGTGCCAAATTCGACTATCGCGCCGCGATCCATCACGTAGATGCGATCGGCGTCGAGAACGGTGGAGAGCCGATGCGCGATGACGATGGTTGTGCGGTTCTTCATCAGGCGCGCCAGTGCTTCCTGCACCTGGCGCTCGCTTTCGGTATCGAGCGCGGACGTCGCTTCGTCGAGCAGGAGGATGGGCGCGTTGCGCAGCATGGCACGCGCGATGGCGATACGCTGGCGCTGGCCGCCTGAAAGCTTCAGACCGCCTTCGCCGACGCGGGTGTCATAACCTTCAGGGAGTAGCGTGATGAATTCATGCGCCGCGGCGTCGCGTGCCGCCGCCTCGATGTCGTCACGGGTCGCGCCAAGACGGCCGAGCCCGATATTTTCGGCGACGCTCTCATCGAACAGGATGGGATCCTGGGTGACCAGCGCGATGTTCGCGCGAAGCGACTTGAGCGTGACGTCCATGATGTCCCGCCCGTCGATTTCGATCTTGCCGGAATCGATGTCGTAGAAGCGCAGCAGCAGATTGAAGATCGTCGACTTGCCGGCGCCCGAAGGACCGACGAGGGCGACCTTCTGGCCCGGCGCCACCTCGAAATTGATGGCATCAATCGCGGGGTCTTCTGCGTCGGCATGATAGGTGAAGCCGACATTCGTGAAATGCACCGCGCCACCTTTGGGTGCGGGGAGGATCGAGAGATCGGTTGCACCGGCATGGTCGCGAATAGCCGGCTTGGCGTCGATGACGGCGAAGACCCGGTTCGCGGCGGCGGTGCCGCTGGAAAGCAGCGGCCAGAACTGGCTCAGATTGCGCACCGGCTCCTGCGCCAGCAGCATTGCGGCAATGAAGGCGGAGAAGCGGCCGATGTCTAGTTGGCCGTGCAATGACTGATAGCCGGCAAAGAGAATGGTCGCCGCAAGCACGAAGCCCACGAAAATGTCCGTCGCGGGCGCGGCAGCTGCGCGGCGGCGAACAACTTTCAGGAGTGTCTTGAGCCGGATGTCGATCCGCGTCTGAGCTCGCTCGGATGCGTAATGCTCCAGGCCGTAAGCCTTGACGATGCGGCGCCCGTCCAGTGCTTCGGAGAGTGCGGTGGAAAGGCCGCCGGTTTGCTCCATGCCCCGTGTGGCCGCGCGGCGCAGAGAGCCGCCGATGCGCTCCATAGCCCACGCGATGGCCGGCAGGGCGAGCAGGGAGATCAAGGCCAGCTGCCAGTCCTGATAGAACATCACCACGGCGAATGCGACGAGCTGCACCGACTGCAACGCGATGGCGGAAATGGCTTGTGCGGAAGCATCGCGCATCAGGCTCACATCGTAGATGAAGCCGGAAACGAATTGGCCGGAGTGCACAGCGTTGAGAGACGCAAGATCGCGCGCCATCAGGCTGTCGAACATGTCGCGCTGGCACGCGGCGACGACGCGTTCGCCGACAGTGTCGAGCAGGCTCTTCTGTCCGTACGAGCTCGCGGCACGTATGCCCATGACCAGAACAACGCAAAATGTGATCGGCCAGAGAAGCTCCGCCTTCTTCTGCACGAACAGAAACTTGATCGTGAATTTGATGAGGATCGGCAGCGACGCGTTGGTTCCGGCAGCGACAAGCATGCAGGCGATGGCTATCGCCACTGTCGGCCACTGTCCGGATACATAGTCCCGCACGAGCCGGCGCATGATCGCGCCAACACCGGCCGGCCGGTCGCTCGCTGGGGTGGCTATCGTCATGACGCCGTCGTGTAGCACGACGCCTGCCTCGCGGCGAGGTAAAGCCTCAATGCTCGGGCTCCATCAACCTGTGAATGTGGACCACGAAATAGCGCATCTGGGCGTTATCGACGGTGCTTTGTGCCTTGCCACGCCAGGCCTTCAGCGCGCTGGCATAGTTCGGGTACATGCCCACGATATCGAGCTTGTTGAGGTCCTTGAACTCCATGCTTCCGGGCGACGTCAGTTCGCCGCCGAAAACCAGGTGCAGAAGTTGTTGGGGGGCATGTTCGGCCATGATCGATCCTATTGTCTTGGCAGTTTGATATGCGCGACGCGCGCCAGCAGCTTGGCGTGAAGCATGGGCCCGGCCGCGATAACGGACGGTTGCAGCGCGTCGGGTCCATTGTAGATGGGGGGGGCGCCTTCGTGGGTGGTCGCTTTGCCCCCGGCTTCGGTCACGATGATGTCCGCGGCGGCCATGTCCCAGTCGCGCTTTGCGGACAGGGCCAGCATGGCGTCGAAAGACCCGTTCGCCACGAGCGCCATGCGATAGGCGATGGAACTGCGCGTTTCGATGTCCATGGGCGGCCACGGACGATTGGGCGGCGTATCCCATGCGGAATGTGCAAGCATCGCCTTGTCGCCGAGCATGCGACAGCCTTCGAGGTCCTGGCGCGCGCTGACGTGGATGCTTTGGCCGTTGCAGTGCGCGCCCTCGCCGTTGCGCGCGGCGAAGAGTTCTTCGGAGATCGGGTTGTAGACGACACCCGCGACAGGGCGGCCATTTCGGACGACCGCAGCGCAGATCGTGAAATGAGGTCTGTTCTTGAGGAATGCGACGGTGCCGTCGATCGGGTCGACGACGAAAACCGTTTCGCACTTCAGACGCGCCGCGTCATCGTCGGTTTCTTCCGAAAGCCAGCCATAATCCGGTCTGGCTGCGCGCAATTTTTCTTTCAGGAATCGATCGACGGCAAGGTCGGCCTCGGTCACGGGACTGCCCTGTGCCTTGCTCCAGCGCTTGTAGGTTCCGCCGAAGAAGCCGCGCGCGATGCCCCCGGCCTCTCGCACAGTCGATTCCAGAAGCGCCAGGTCAGCCTTTGTGTCAGGCGCCGGCAACGGTCATCCCCTCGACGCGAATTGTCGGCGCATTGGTCGCGTGCCGGAACTCGAGATCGTTGGCCGGCACGAGATTGGCGAACATGTCTTTCAGGTTTCCGGCGATCGTCACTTCGGCGACCGGATAAGCGATCTTGCCATTCTCAATCCAGAAGCCCGACGCGCCATTCACACCCATGCCCATCAATTCAGTGACATAGAACCCGGACTTGATGTCCGATATCAGCGAATCGGGAGTGACGCTGCCGGCTTCCATGTAGAGGTTTGTGGGGGCCGGACTGGGCGGGCCGCCGGTACCGCGCGCGGCGTGGCCGGTCGTCTGGAGCCCAAGCTGCCGGGCGCTGGCGCAATCGAGCAGCCATGTGGTCAGAACGCCATTCTCAATCAGCGCACGGCGCTTGTTGGCGACACCTTCGCCGTCGAACGGCTTGGAGCGCAGCCCGCGGGGTCGATGCGGATCGTCCACGATATTGATTCCCGCAGCAAAGATCTTCTGTCCCATACGGTCTTTCAGGAAGCTTACGCCGCGCGCGATCGAGGCGCCGGAAATTGCCCCGACAAAATGCCCGACCAGGCCGGAAGAGACACGCTGGTCATAAACGATGGGCACGGCCTGCGATTGCATCTTGCGCGGATTGAGTTTCGACACGGCACGCTCGCCGGCTCTTTTGCCAACCACGTCTGCGCCGTCGAGGTCGCCGCCATGCCGCGCGCTGGCGCTGTCATAGTCCATCTGCATGTTCGTGCCTTCACCGGCCAGCACGGCCACGCCGATGCTGTGGTTGGTGCCGGCATAGCGGCCAAAGAACCCGTCACTCGTCGCGAGTGACACAGCGCTTCGGCTGAAACTCGCGCCGCCTCCTTCGGAATTCGTAACGCCGGCAACAGCGAGCGCAGCGGCCTCCACTAAGCGGGCCCGCTCGATCAGTGTTTCTGCGGACGGCTCGGCTGTGTCTTCCAGATCGAGTTCGGGAATGTTTTTCGCCAGCAACTCGCGCGGCGCGAGGCCTGCGAATTTGTCTTCGGGCGCGAGCTTCGCCATTGCCACAGCGCGCACGGGAAGCGCGTCAATCGCTTCGCGCGAGAAATCGGTCGACGAGATGAACGCAACGCGCTGTCCCACGAATACGCGAAGGCCGAGATCGGAAGACTCCGCGCGCTGCACGTCTTCGAGTTTTCCCAGGCGGTAGGACACGTTGGCGGACACGCTCTCCACCAGAAGACCGTCGGCCGCATCGGCGCCTGCCGTCTTGGCGGCCCGGATCAGTCTGTCGAGTACGTCCTGCGGATTTGGCTTTGTCATGGCAGTGTATTGGACCGGCGCCCGCGCCGGTGCAAGCGCGCCGAAAAGCCAACAGATTAATGGGGTTGCTTGCCCGCTGCACCGTGGATCATGGGCCGCGCCTGCCCCTGAACAGCGGCGGGCTGGTCGTCACCCTTTGTCGGTTCCATGGAGATCAGGACCGGTGAAGGCGACAGATAAATCGCCTGCTCCTTGTACGCGATGTAGATGTGCCACTGGCGAAGAACGCTCATGCCCAGAATGAGATCGCCAAAGCCGGCTTTCGCTGCCGACGGCGGCGGCAGGCGCGAGCCGCCTTTCATGCTGTCGTTCTGGTTGCCCATCTTGTTGCGCATGAGGTCCGGAATCAGGCGAACGGTCGGGTTCGCAATGACGATGCCATCCATCGAGAGCGACTCGAACCTGTGAAAATAGGTCTTTGTCTCCGGAGAGCGCAGCAGGCGCCCAACCTCGGGCGTGTTGTCGTCACCGGGCTTTAAACCGAAATCGCTTTGCGCCAGATCGAGGTCGAGCACGGTGTGGATGGCGCCGGTGTCGAAGATCGCCGTCAGGTCTTTGCCGTCGAGTGTGACGGGCACTTCGATGTGATTGCTCGAGTCGAGCTTCATCGGAATAATGCTGACGGTATTCGCCGGCCAGGGAACGGCCTTGCCGTCGCAGTGATCCTGCGAATAGAGGCTGAACTTCATATTCGCGAAATCGATCTCCACGTCGTAGTCGTGCAGAAGGTTCGGCGCGAGAATTCCCGCGATCTCTCCGACATCGTCTGCGTAGCCGCCCGCATCGGGCGAGACCATGAAGTCCACGGAGTCGGCATAGAGATTGCCGAGGCCGAACGACGTGTGGGCCGCGACGTTGGTCGTGTCGCCGGAAACGCCGATGATCTCGAAACGGGTGTGCCGGGTCGGGAGCTTCAGTTGCGCGGCTGTCTCCGTCGTCACCACGCTGAAGAAGCCGCCGGTGTCGACCATCATCCATTTGTGGATCTGGTTGACCTTGACCGGAACATAGATGCGGCCATCGTCGCCGACCTTCATGTCGACGGAGGTGAACAGCTGTGCCGGCGGACAAATGGCTTCCGCATGCGCGGCAGCGGCCGCGCAACCTGCGAACAGCAGGGCGCTGAGAAACTTCAGGGCACGCATGGCGTCACGGCGACCTCGAACGTCTGACAAGTCTAGACCCTGTACGAGCGATTGCAATGTTGTCACCTGTCATCGGCCCGGCGAATCAGGGTTTTGCGGGCCAAATCGCCAAATTGTGAGGTGGTATCCGCCCCAGGTTCAGAGCGGCAGGCCGAGGCGGGGCCATTTTTCCGTCACGGTACGAACCACGTCCTCGTCCATCTTGATCAGGCGTCCCCATTCCCGCTTCGTCTCGGGCGGGAGTTTGTTGGTTGCGTCCAACCCGATCTTGGAGCCGAGCCCGCTCTCCGGCGAAGCGAAATCGAGATAGTCGATCGGCGTGTTCTCGATCACGGTGATATCGCGTGCGGGGTCCATGCGGGTCGAGATCGCCCACATGACATCCTTCCAGTTCCGCGCGTCGATGTCGTCGTCCACGACAATCACCCATTTCGTGTACATGAATTGACGCAGATACGACCATGTCGCCAGCATCACGCGCTTGGCGTGGCCGGGATAAGCCTTCTTCATCGAAACGACGGCGATGCGATAAGAGCAACCCTCGGGCGGCAGCCAGAAATCGACGATCTCGGGAAACTGCTGCCGCAACAGCGGTACGAACACTTCGTTCAGTGCTTCACCGAGGATCGACGGTTCATCGGGCGGGCGGCCGGTGAAGGTCGAGAGATAGATCGGTTTCTGCCGCATCGTGATCGCGGTCGCAGTGAACACCGGAAATTGTTCGACCGAATTGTAATAGCCGGTATGGTCACCATAGGGGCCTTCATCGCGATAGTCCGTGAGGGAGACTTCGCCTTCGATCACGATCTCGGCTTCGGCGGGCACTTTCAGCGGTTGCGTCACGCAATCGACGAGCTCGACGCGATTGCCGCGCAGAAGTCCTGCGAATTGATATTCCGACAGCGTGTCGGGGATGGGTGTGACGGCGGCGAGGATCGTACCCGGATCGGCGCCGAGCACGATGGCGGCCGGAAGCGGGGCGGCTTTCTCCTTCGCCCAGCGTGCATGATGCTGCGCCCCGCCGCGGTGACGAAGCCAGCGCATGATTGTCTGGCTCTTGTTCAGCACCTGCATCCGGTAGATGCCGAGATTGAAATTGTCCTCGCGCTTGTCGGAAGGGCCTTTCGTCACCACCAGCGGCCAAGTGATCAGCGGCGCCGGTTCGTCTGGCCAGCAGGTCTGGATGGGCAGCGCGTTCAAATCGATGTCGCCGCCTTTGAGAACGATCTCCTGACAGGCCGCTTGCGACACCGTTTTCGGCTTCATGGCCATGACCGTTTTTGCCAAAGGCAGAAGATCGAATGCCTCTCCGAAACTGCGCGGCGGCTCCGGCTGACGCAGCTGTGCGAGCAGTTCTCCCACTTCGCGCAATGACGATGCCGTCGTGCGCTCGACGCCGCCCATCGTCACGCCCATCGCAACGCGCTTCACGGTGCCGAACAGATTGACGAGAACCGGGATGTCGGACGGCGTTCCATCGGCCTTGATCGGCTTTTCGAAGATCACCGCGGGGCCTTCCTTTGCGAGAAGGCGCGTCTGGATTTCGGTCATCTCCAGGACGGTTGAGACGGGCTCGCGCACGCGTACGAGTTCACCTCGCGCCTCAAGTTTGGCGATGAAGTCACGAAGGGACCGGTAGCTCATAACCAAAAGCTATCAGCTTTCGTTTGCGATCTTCCACTTCGACGGTGCCGCATGGCGGATGCCGTAGGCGAGATAGATCGCGATGCCGATTGCCGTCCAGATCACAAGCCGGATCCAGGTGTCGAACGGAAGGCTCGCCGCCATACCCAGACAGAAGATGATGCCGAGCGGCGCCGTGAGCCATACGAACGGCGTGCGGAAGGGGCGTTTCGCCTTCGGAGCCTGTACGCGCAGGATCATCGTGCCAAGGCAAACGACAACAAATGCGAGCAGGGTGCCGATCGATACGAGCTGGCCCAGCAGGTTCAGCGGGAATACCGCCGCCAGCGCCGCGGCAAAGATGCCGGTGATGATCGTGCCGCGATGCGGTGTGTGATAGCGCTTGTGCACGCTCGCGAACATCTTCGGCAGGAAGCCGTCGCGCGACATGGAATAGAAGATGCGCGACTGGCCGTAGAGGCCGACAAAGATGGTGGAGGCAAGACCTACCGACGCGCCGATATCAATCACCGGCACGAGCCAGTGAATGTCGGAAATCTTGCCGACGGCGAACGAAACCGGGTTCGGCACGTCGATCATCGTCTTGTAGTTCGCCATGCCGAGAAGCACGACCGAGATCGCGATGTAGAGCGCGGTGCAGATGAAAAGCGACGCCATGATGCCGAACGGCAGGTCCCGTTGCGGATTGCGGCATTCCTGTGCGGCCACGGATACGGAATCGAACCCGATATAGGCAAAGAAGATGATGGCCGAACCCATCGCGACACCGCTCCAGCCGTAATGGCCGAATTGTCCGGTGTTGGCAGGAATGAACGGCGTGAAATTGTTCCAGTTTATGAACTTGGCGCCGAAGAAGATCACCAGCAGAACGACCACGAGCTTGACGCCGACCATCAACGCGTTGGTGTTGGCGGATTCCTTCACGCCAACGACAAGCACCCAGGTCAGCACAAGGATCAGCAGCACGGCGGGCAGATTCATCGTTGCGCCGGTGAGTCCGAACTGGTGAATGAACCAGGTAAGGCCTGTGCCTGTGTCCGCCCATGGCGTAGGACAGGGCGGTGGATCGCCGACGACACAGAGAGGCGCATTGGCAAGCGCAGACGGGAAGTTGATGTGCAGGATCTGCATCAACTCGGTGAAATAGCCCGACCAGCCCACAGCCACCGCCGATGACGAGACGAGATATTCGAGAACCAGATTCCATCCGATGAACCACGCCATGAAACGGCCCATCGTGGCGTAGGCATAGGTGTACGCACTGCCCGAAACCGGAATCATCGATGCAAATTCGGCGTAGCAAAGGCCTGCAAACAGGCAGCCTAGCGCCGCGATGACAAATGACACCAGAACGCCGGGGCCCGCATAGGCGCCCGCCACCTGGCCGGTGTAGACGAAGATACCGGCGCCGATGATCGCCCCGATCCCGAGCATCGTGAGATGCACGGGGCCGAGGGTTCGTTTCAGTTCATGCGCTTCGCCCGCGACAGGATCGGGCTGTTCCGAAATCGCGGTGGTCATATCAGGCCGCATCCTCGAGCTTGAAACGCGGCGGCTTGGCGTTGCGCGCACTGTAGAGCGCATAGATCAGCAATCCGATCACCGTCCAGACGCCGAGCCGCAGCCACGTGTCGAGCGGCAAGAACACCATCATGAAGCCGCACATGAAAATGCCCAGCGGCGCGGTGAGCCAGACGACCGGCGCACGGAATGGACGCTTCACGTTCGGGCGCCGGACGCGCAGGACCATGACGCCCGCGCAGACGATCACGAAGGCGAGCAGGGTGCCGATCGAAACCAACTCGCCAAGGATGTCGAGCGGCAGAACGCCTGCACCGAGGGCGCAGAAGAAGCCGGTGATCAGCGAGCCGCGCCACGGTGTCTTGAACTTCGGATGAATCTCGCTGAAGAGCTGCGGGATCATGCCGTCCTTCGACATCGCATAGAAGATGCGCGACTGGCCGAGCAGAAGCACGAGCACGACCGATGCTAGGCCGACCACCGCGCCGATATTTACATACTTCGCGAGCCAAGCCGTCGCTGGCATGGCCTCAACGGCCTGCGAGACAGGATGCGCCACGTTCAGCGTCTGATACGGCGCGATGCCCGTCAGTACCCACGACATCAGCATGTAGAGCACCGTGCAGATCACGAGCGATCCAAGGATGCCCAAGGGGACGTCGCGTTGCGGGTTGCGGGCTTCCTGTGCCGCGACGCTCACGGCGTCGAAGCCGATATAGGCGAAGAAAATCACGCCCGTGGCGCGGAACACGCCAGTCCATCCGAAGTTGCCGAACGTACCCGTGTTCTCCGGAATGAACGGAACGTGGTTTGCGGGCACGACCATCGAAAAGCACACGAAGATCACGACCAGCACGATGGTGAGTTTAATCGCCACCATGAGGTTGTTGAAATTCGCGCTCATGTTCACGCCGACGATCAACACGAAAGTCACAAGCGCGACGAGGGCGACAGCTGGAAGATTGAAGTACGCACCGGTTGCCACAAGATTGTGGAAGCCTTCGAGCTTGAACGGTGCACCGTCGAACGCTGCCGGGATCGGCATGTGCAGCTGCTTGGCCATGAAGTCGCTGAAGTAACCGGACCAGCCCACGGCCACCGTTGAACCGGCGGCGAGATATTCGAGCACCAGGTTCCAGCCGATGATCCAGGCCATCAATCGGCCCATCGTGGCGTATGTGTAGGTGTACGCGCTGCCCGCGACGGGGATCATCGCGGCGTATTCGGCGTAGCAGAGACCGGCGAAGAGGCAGCCGGTGCCTGCGATCGCAAAGGAGATCACGACGCCCGAGCCGGCATAGCTCGCCGCTGCATGGCCGGTGAGCACGAAAATACCCGCACCGATGATGGCGCCGATGCCCAGCGCGATCAGATGGATCGGGCCCAGCGCGCGCTTGAGATCGTGCTGCTCGGCAACGGGATCTTCCGGAATTCCGGCCATGGTACTTCCCCCTCGAATGTTAACGATGCCCGCGAAGCAGGCTCCCTCTCGGGGGCACTCTGGCATGGGGCTGGCGAACCGCCAACCGAGTGTGACGAGGATTTGACGCTAAGCCTTGGTCCAGACAGCGATTTCGTTGCCATTCGGATCGCGGAAGTGGAACCGGCGGCCGCCTTCAAAAGATTCTCGTGAGAGGATTTCGGCACCTGCTGCCGTCACCTTCGCCTCCATGCCGTCGAGGTCCGCGGCATAGAGAACGATAAGCGGACCACCCTGCGAAACCACTTTGCGCTCGGCGTTGAAACCGCCCTGGCGGCCCGCGCTGTCGAACGCAACGTAGTCAGGCCCATAATCCGTAAAGCTCCAGCCAAAGACAGCGCCATAAAACTTCTTGGTCGCCGGGATGTCCGACCCCGGCAGTTCGATGTAATCGAGGTATCCGTCGGCGGCCATGATAATGTTCCTTGTTTGTTCTATATGGCCAGATCCCGAATGCCAGGTCAACTGCGAAAGAGGGGACGCAGTTTCATTTTTCGTTTTGCTGATTCGTTGACATTAACCAATTACTGTGGATATTAATGAGTTATTAACTATAAGGCCGCGCCGACTCGCATCTTCGAGCTTCGGAAACGGCCGCGGGCTATGGGGTGCCTGACAGGGAAGCAGAGTCGCATTCTGAAAGGATGTCGCCATGCATTCCCATGAATTGCCGGTTTCTTCCGGCCTACGCATATCTGCCGCGCCCGAGACCTCGTTCACCGAAACACCGCTCTGGTCGCGCTTCGTCAATCTCACGCAACAGCACCGCGACCTGGATTGCACGATCTCGGCACTCGCCGACTCCAGCGACGAGCTGCTGCTCGCGCGCCTGAAGAAGCGGAAGCTTCGTCTCAAGGACGAAATCGAGCGGGTGGCTTCCGATCTTCGACTGGCTGCCGCGGCGGTGTCTTAAATATCATTGGTCGAGGGGGCGTCATGCGTGTGTTGAACGCACATCTCCATTGGATGATGAGTTTCGATCTCCGCCAGCCTCTGGCGCGCGAGGTCGAAATCGCGTTGGCCGCGGCCGTGTGGGCCGGGCTGGTGTTTGTCGTCGTGCACTTCGGCGCACTGACCGCCGTCTAGTGCAGGCGATAGACGCTCGTCTCCCGGATCTCGCGATCTTCCAGCTCACGCGTTGTCTGCACGCGGTAGGTCGCGAGTTTCTCGACACCCGTCTTTGGGAAGTATGAGCGGCCAGGATCGCCAAGCAGGATGAACACACCGTTGCTCGCGAGTTCGCGCAACCAGGCGAGCAATCGCTCCGCGAGTGGGCGCTCGTAACACATGTCGCCGATCAGGACAGTTTTCCAGCCGCGGTTCTGGCCAATCACATCGTCAGTTGTGACCTCAAGAATGCTTTCGTTCGCGCGCGCGTTCTCGGCGATTGCGGCGGAGGCAAATTTGTCGATATCCGCCGCGAGCACCCGTGTTGCGCCGGCCTTCGCTGCGGCAATCGCAACAAGACCGGAGCCAGATCCGAAATCGAGAACGGATTTTCCCGAGACGACATTGGGATTGTCGAGCACGTAGCGCGACAGCGCCTGGCCGCCGGCCCAGGCAAATGCCCAATAAGGCGGTGGGACGCCTTCAGCTTCCAGTTCTTCTTCGGTCTTGCGCCACAATGGAACGACTTCCGTGGCGAGATGCAGCCTGATCTCCGGCACCAATGGTGGCGCGATAAGGGACGCGTTTGCACGGATAAACTCGTGAGGGTCTGTCACGCCGGCTGCGCAACCGGCTCGGGCTTCGAGATCGCGAGTGTCAGGATCTCGCGATAGTTCTTCCTGATTTCCATGCGCGGCCCAAGGCCCTTGGCCAGCAGTAGCGCGTGCAGCTTCGGAAGGTTGTAGCAGGGCACGTAGAACATCAGATGATGGTCGACGTGATAGTTGACCCAATAGGGCGCCACAAGTGCACGCATCCACCAGGACGCATAGGTCGTGCGCGCGTTGCGAAAGACGTCGTTGTTATCCGGCACGACCGCATGCTCGGCGATATTGCGGATGCGCGTGATCACCATCTGCCATGTCAGGTTCGGCAGCAGCCAGAACATCAGATAGTAATGTGGCCTTCCGAACGCAGTGAGGATTGCAAGGATCACAAAGTTCGCCGTCAGAACCGTGCCCAGCTTGTCCCAGAAGCTTTTGAGGTGCTGGCCGAAGCTCAGTTCCTTCGGTCCCCAAGCGCGGCGGAATTGCTCGCGGCGCTGCTTGAACCCGGTCTGGCCCGTGATGTCGCGGATGAATTTGCGCCTGTAACTGGACCGCGTGATCGGGAAGGGTGCTGACAGCCCGAGATCGGGATCGTCCGGCTGCTGCGTCGAGCGATGGTGCTTCAGGTGGTAATGTCGATAGGAGATCGTATCGGCTCCGACGGGACAGGCGCAGAACCATTGGCTAACCCA
>Ga0335075_10006599_pt1 | contig 17902 bp, 16 predicted proteins | sample Lox_Sample_24_FD_206723 | JGI IMG/M metagenome (GOLD analysis project Ga0335075, IMG submission 206723) | Soil microbial communities from Loxahatchee National Wildlife Refuge, Florida, United States - Lox_Sample_2.4 | ecosystem: Environmental > Terrestrial > Soil > Wetlands | place: USA...
TCTCGCCCGCCCGTACCCTGGCCAGCGCGTCCGCCATCGCGGTGCGCCGGTTACAGCTGACGCAGACGACCGAGTACATGGTGCCGTGCAGTTCAAGCACCCGGTCTGCCGCGAGGCCGGCGCGCTGATGCAGGCCGTCGATATTCTGCGTGATTACCGTGGTAACGACAGAGCTAGCAGCCAGCCGGGCGAGAGCCAGATGCGCCGCGTTTGGCTGCGCGGCCCACGCCGGATGCGCGAGGCGGGCCTGCCAGGACCGCTGCCGGACGGCCGGATCCGCGACGTAGACCTGGTAGGTCGACAGTTTCTCGGCCGCCGGATCCCTGGTCCAGAGTCCGGAGGGCCCGCGGAAGTCCGGGATTCCCGAGTCAGTGGAGATGCCCGCCCCGGTAAGTACGGCCACCCGTAGGGCCCCGCGCGTCCACCCGGACAGATCCGGCGCCTGGTCGGCAGTCACGTAGCCAATCCTTCGTCAGCCGGCCCGGTCGTTGCAAACGGCTGGGCCCGTTCAGGCAGGCGGCTGGTCCTGACGGCGGCCGGCCAGCTTCCAGGCCACCGGCAGCAGTCCCGCGGCGATCGCCGCCTTGATGGCGTCGCCGATCACGAAGGGCGTGAAACCGTCCTTCAGCGTGGCGGCCGCGCCCAGGTGCAGGTCGATTGCCAGCCAGGCACAACCAAACGCGTAGATGAGGATCTCGCCAACCAGCATTGCCGGCACGGACTTGAGCACCGAGCGGTCGGCGCCGCGCTCAGCCAGGTACCCGCAGGCCACCGCGGCGAAGAAAAAGCCGACGATGTAGCCGAACGACGCGCTGGCGTACCCGGAGCTCTGCCCTTCGAACCACGGCACGCCCGCCACGCCGGCAACTGCGTAGAGTGCCATCGACGCGGCCGCGCGGCGCCAGCCAAGTGCTGTGCCCGCCAGCAGCACGCCGAGCGTCTGACCGGTGATCGGCACGGGGGTGAACGACAGATGGATCGACACCTGGGCCAGCGCCCCGACCAAGCCAGCGGCGCCGATGACGAGCAGTACATCGCGCACTGCGTGAGCGGCTCTTCCGCTGCTGCGGGCAATCAGGTCGCCGAGCACCTGAGGCTGCGGCCGGGCAATCGCGACTGACGACATGAGAAGCCTTTCGGGTCGAGCCGTGGGGGCCGGCCGGACGAGCACGGACCATACCATGCCACCCGGGCGCGACATCCCGGCCGCCAGGTATCGTGCGGCCGTGGGCGTCGACGAGACCATGCTGCAGGAAAGCGGGCCAGGCTGCCTGCCGCCGGCTCGCGCTGGCGGGGGCGGTGGGGCTGGCGGTGCCGGTGAGAAGAGAGCTTGGACCATAGAGTTCCTGCGCGGTAACTGGAGCGTTGAGCGGCAGATCCGCGACCGTCGCACGGGCCAGGACGGCTCGTTCCTCGGCACGGCCCGGTTCCTGGCTACGGCCGACGGACGCGGCCTCGACTACACCGAAGATGGCGACCTGCGCTTCGGCGGCCATCACGGCCCCGCGCAGCGACGCCTGATCTACAACGGTCGCGCTGACGGCACGGCAGACGTGCGGTTCGCCGACGGGCGCGAGTTCTACCGGCTTGACCTCCGCCAGGGAAACTGGCAGGCCGAGCATCCCTGCCGGGCTGACAGCTACCACGTGACCATTACCCGGCTCAGCCCGGACAGCTTCACCGAGACATGGCAAGTGGCCGGCCCCGGCAAGGACTACGAGCTCATGACGACTTATCGGCGGATCACCTATAGCGCCAGCACTGAGGGGCCGTCAGACATTGGTCTGGCCAGCAGCGGGGCGACGCTGGCCGCGCGGCTCCCGGGCGGGCCACGATGAACAGCGACGGGTATGCCGGGACGATCCCGCGGCTCCTCGCCGCGGCAGCTGACCGAGACAGCGAGGGCACGTGGCTGCGCAGCGACGCCGGCACCCTGACGTTCGGCGGCGCGGTCGCGGCGGTTAGCCAGACGGCTGACGCCCTGGAGGCAGCCGGGGCCGGCAAGGGTGATCTGGTCATGCTGACCGCGAAGACGACACCGCCGTACCTGCTGAGCTGGCTAGCGCTGACGTCGCTCGGCGCAGTGGCAGTCGCTGTCAACCCGCGCAGCACCGCGGCCGAGCTAGCCGGGCTGATCAGCCAGGTCAAGCCGAAGTTGCTGATTACGGACGCCGGGCTGGCCAGCGTGATCTCGGAAGCACGCGCCGGGACTGATCTGGCCGGGATCGGCCCGGCCGCGCCTGGCCGGGAGGTGACCGGCCGGGATGTGACCGGTCAGGGTGTGACTGGCCCTCCAGCGACTAGCCAGGCGGACGACAGTACGCCAGGGGCCTCGTTCCCGAAAGAATTTGACGTTAACGCGCTGATACCGGCCGACTGGGCGGACCCGGCTGCGATGGCCAAGGCGGCGCGGCATGCGAGCCTGCCGGACGCCGGCGTCGGGCCGGACGACATTGCCGTGCTGATTCCCACCTCGGGTACAACCGGCCGGTCCAAGCTCGTGATGCAGACGCACCGGGCGTACGCGATGGCGGGGGAGGGCTTCGGCTTCTGGATGGAGCTGACCGCGGCCGACCGGATGCTGACCACGTTGCCGCTGTTCCACGTCAACGCGCCGGCGTACTCGGTCATGGGGTCGCTGGCCTGCGGGGCCGGGCTGGTGCTGGCGGAGCGGTTCTCGGCCAGCACGTTCCTGGAGACGGCGCGGCGGCACGGGGCGACCGAGTTCAACGCCATCGGCGCCATGCTGGAAATCCTGATGCGCCAGCCTGAGCGTCCCGACGACGCGGATACGCCGCTGCGGCTCTGCTACACCGGGCCGGCCCCAGAGCGGGAACGCCAGCTTGCGATGGAGCGGCGCTTCGGCCTGCGGATCGTGGTCGGGTACGCCCTGTCGGAGTCACCGTACGGGCTGATCTGGGCCCGCGGGACCCGGCCTTTCGGCACGCTCGGCTCGGTCCGGCAGCACCCAGTGCTGGGCACTGTCAATCACGCACGGGTCGTCAGCGAGTCAGGCTCAATCGCCGGCCCTGGCGGGACCGGCGAACTTGAGCTGCGCAATCCGGTGCTGACGCACGGTTACTGGGAGATGCCGGCTGAGACAGACGCGCTGATGCATGACGGCTGGCTGCGCACTGGCGACCTCGTGTCGGTCGGGGACGACGGCACCTACACCTTTATCTCCCGTGCCAAGGAAGTGATCAGGCGGCGCGGCGAGAACCTGTCTCCGCTTGAGGTCGAAGAAGTGCTGAACGCTCACCCGGCAGTGCTCGAGTGCGCGGTGGTCGGCGTGCCGTCCGAGCTGTCGGAGGAAGAGGTCAAGGCGTTTGTGGTCCCGGCCGCCGGGGTGGCTCAGCTGAACTTCGCCGAGCTCTGGTCGTTCGCGGCGGAGCGGCTGGCGTCGTTCAAGGTCCCGCGGTACTGGCAGCAGGTCGCCGAGTTGCCGCGGACGCCGACTGCGCGGGTCGCCAAGCACCGGTTGCCGGCGGGCCACCCGGACGGTGAGTACGACGCGGAATCGGCATCAGGACCAGCATCAGCGGAGCCCAGCCAGCCAGCGGCGCAGAGTTACGAAGGAGAACTGTGACTGAGTACCGGACCTCGATCGGCACCGCGGACGCCACCACAATCACCGTCCTCGGCCAGAACCTTGCCGAGGACCTGATGGGCCAGATCAGCTTCGGCGAGCTTGCCTTCTGGCTGGCCGCGCTGCGGCGGCCGACGGCGGGCGAGTTGAAGCTGTTCGAGTCTGTGCTTGTGGCGCTGGCTGACCACGGCTTCACGCCGTCCGCGATCGCGGCTCGCCTCACCCTCACCGGCGCCCCGGAGTCGGTGCAGGGCGCGCTGGCTGCTGGGCTGCTCGGCGGGGGCTCCCGGTACCTGGGCGTGACCGAGGACTGCGGGCGTTTCCTCGCGGCGGCGCTGGCCGGGCACGAAGGTCCGCTGCCGGATACCGACGCGGGCTGGGATGAGCTGGCGGCGACGGCTGTCCGGGCACAGCGGGCGGCGGGGCGGCTTGTTCCCGGACTGGGGCACCCGGTGCACAAGGACGGTGACCCGCGCACGCCGGTGATCTTCCGGATCGCTGCCGAATCCGGAGTGCTGGGCCCGCACCTGCAGCTGTTCGCGGCGGTGGGCCGGGTGCATCCGGCGATCATCGGGCGCACGCTGCCGCTGAACGGGGCCGGGGTGTGCGGCGCTGCACTCGCTGACCTTGGTTTCCCGCCGGATCTGCTGCGCGGGTTCGCTCTGCTCGCGAGGACGGCCGGGCTGCTCGGGCATCTGGCCGAGGAGATGCGCGACCCCGCTGGCCAGTCCATCTACCGCGAGGTTGATGAGGCTGTGCGGTACGTGCCGCCGGCCGGGGGGCCCGAGGGGGCGTGAGTTACCGATCGAGGCCCGAAGAAGAGGGGCGTCGATCGGTAACTCACGCCCTTTTACGCTGCTGGCAGTGCAGGCCTGGCGCCCTGTTCGTCCTACTCTGAGCGGTTCGCGCGGCCGTCGGCTGGATTGGACTGGCGGCGCTCTAGGCGCATCCTCGCTCGCACTGTCCGATTTATTGCTTATGCGACCGGCGGTCGGCTAGGTGCTCCGGCTCGCGGGCGAGAGTGCCGGCAAGCCGGGCTTATGGGTGCCGGTCCGGTGCAGCTGGCGCAGCAGTGATCAGGCACCCATGACTGCCTCCAGCCTGCGAGCGGTCGCGACTGGGGCCTGCGAGCGCCTGCGACTCGGGCCTGGGGTGGCAAACTAGCGGACCCGTCGTGCAAAGCTAGCTTTCCAAATACTGCTTTGCAAAGGTTCAGTTGGAAAGCTACCTTTGGGTGCATGGCCGAGAACAGTTCAGCGCGTACCGTCAAGCGGCTCACGGACCCGAAGGCGCTCCGGGCGCTCGCTCATCCGATCCGGCTCAAGCTGCTCGGCCAGCTGCGCATCCACGGCCAGCTCACCGCGACCCAGGCTGGCGAGCTGCTCGGCCAGAGCTCGGCCAGCTGCTCGTTCCATCTACGTCAGCTGGCAAAGTACGGGCTCGTCGAGGAAGCCGGCGGCGGCCAGGGCCGCGAACGGCCGTGGCGGGCCACGACGATGTTCACCAGCGTGCCGGATTACGCCGAGGACCCAAAGGTCGACGCGGCAGCTGACCTGCTACGCGGCGTCATTGCCGACCAGTACATCGCCGACCTCATGCGCTGGCTGGAAGCCAAGCCGGACGAACCAGAGGAGTGGCAGCAGGCCGCGCAGCTCGGCGACGACTTCGTCTACCTCACTGCCCGGGAACTCGCTGAACTGAGCGAGCGCACCCGCGAGCTTCTCGATCCCTACCTGGACCGCCAGGCCAGCCCAGAGCTCAGGCCTCCCGGCGCCCGGCTGGTGACGTACTTGCACATCGCGCACCCCCTGATTAGTGCCCCGGCGAACCCGCCCTCTGAGGAGGGCTAGATGGCTGCCGCCGCCGACGGCGGTCTCAGCGAGCGCCTCGCCGCGAAGGTGCCGCGGCTGCTGCGGGAGACCGAGTTCCGGCGATACTGGACCGGCCAGACGGTGTCGATGTTCGGTGACCAGATCTCTGGTATCGCGATCCCGTTGGCCGCGGTCCTTGTGCTACACGCCAACGCCGCCGAGATGGGCTACCTCACGGCGCTGGTCTGGCTGCCGAGCCTGCTATTCGGGCTGCATGCCGGAGCCTGGGTGGATCGGCGCGGGCAGCGGCGGCGAACTATGATCGCAGCCGACCTGAGCCGGTTCGCACTGCTGGCCAGCCTTCCGCTCAGCTACGCGCTGGGTGTGCTGACGCTTGCACAGCTATTCGTGATCGCGTTCGCCGTCGGACTGCTCAGCGTCGTCTTCAACGTGTCGGACTCCGCGCTGTTCGTTGCGCTGGTGGCTAAGGACGACTACCTGGAGGGTAACTCTCTCCTCTTCTCCAGCCGCGCGCTGTCGTTCGTGACCGGCCCGAGCATCGGCGGCCTTCTGGTGCAGGCGCTGTCGGCTCCGTTTGCGATCGCCGCGACTGCGCTGTCTTACCTGGGCTCGGCATTCTTCCTGCACCGGATCCGGCCTGCCGAGCCTCCGGCGGACCCCGGCGGCAAGGGAGCGGTGACCGCCGGGGCGCGGTTCATCGCCAGATCGCCGGTAGTGCGCGCGTCCTTGCTGGGCGTCGCGATCATCAACTTCTTCAACTTGATGTTCTCCGCGCTGTTCTTGCTGTTCGCGGTGCGCGTTCTGCATGTCAACGCGGGGGAGATCGGGCTGATCCTAGGCCTGGCCGCGAGCGGCGGCGTGATCGGTGCCGCGCTTACCAAGCGGATCGCCGACCGAATCGGCGTGGGCTGGGCATACACACTCGGCTGCCTGGGATTCACCGCGCCCATCATGCTGGTGCCACTCGCGGCCGGACCACGTCCGCTCGTGCTCAGCATGCTGTTCGCGGCGGAGTTCCTCTCCGACTTCGGGGTCATGGTGCTGGACATCAGCATCGGCTCAATCTTCGCGGCAGTCATCCCCGCCGCGCTGAGGTCCCGGGTATCCGGCGCGTTCCAGGCGGTGAACTATGGCACGCGGCCAGTCGGCGCGCTGCTCGGCGGCTTGCTGGGCACGATGATCGGGTTGCGGCCGGCCCTCTGGATCGCGAGTGTGGGCGGCGTACTGGGTTTCCTGACGCTGCTCACGTCGCCGGTGCCCGCCTTCCGCATGCCCACCGGGGACGGCGAGCAACCGTCCTTCGCGGAAACGCAGCCGGGTGTACCACAGCCGGGCATACCGCAGCCTGGCGAGTGACACTGGCTGGAGGCAGCGCAAAGACGCTGGCGGCGGACACGCTCCCGTCGTTGCGTACCTTCCGGTCAGAGCGCGATCTGGCACCGACCGTGCCCGGGAGCTACGCACTCACCTCGCGAGCATGAACGGGCACGCCACGTAGAAGCAGATCGATTGCCTACCATGCGCAGTCACCCGCCGTACCTCCGCATTTCGCAGCGGGGCCGGTTGCAGACATGCGGGCCACTGCTCAGTGCGTTCACCCAGCTTTCTAGCTCGCTGATGCCACTTCGCACATACGCCTCGAAGGCGCCGGAGTCAGGGGCTGGGATGGCGGGGTCGATCACCGGCTCACTCTACGCACACCGAAGGCCTACGGGGCGCCCGTCTGAGCTGGACCTCTCGGTGCGAGCCATTGCTTACGTCGTTGCGCGGCAATGTGACGGCGCCGTAGTCCAGTTATGGCATCCGGGCCTCGATGGCGCCGCAGCGGGCGCTGATCCGGATGTGAGATAACTAACGACCTCGACCCGCTCCCGGGCTCACGGGGTCACAGACGCGCAGGCAGCGGCGGGGCGAGGCCGGTGTGAAGGGCCCAGGGCAGTGCATACGCGAGACTTAACCCACATCCCGCCCTCGAGGAGCGACAATGGCCAACGGGAACCATCGTCAGGCGGCCGAGCAAATGATCGACGGCCGCCGTGTTTCTGAAATCGAGCTCGGCCGGGCTCAGGTACACGCCACCCTCGCGCTAACCGATGTCCTCCGCGACATTCTCGCTGAGCTCACTGCTATTCGTCAGGCGGCTCAGCCACCTCGGCCGTGAGCGCGACTTGATCGACCGTGCCCGGCTCGCTGGCGAGCCGGCGATGAGCTGCCCGCTACGGCTAGCCGGGCGCGGCCGTCCTACTGAGCCGACCAGCGGGTGCCGCCGACTTGCCTTGAGCAGTCGGCGGATGGTCCCAGGCCGGAGGGCGGAACGATGGTGACTTGCGCGTGCTTCAGATGCGGAAGAACAGGTTCAGGAACCGGTCGGCAAGGGCCGTATCGCCGCTCGCCGTGCCGCCGTTGACCCGGCCGAACGCGGTCAGCACCATGCTGCCCGGGTCGAACTCCAGCATGGCCGGCAAATCGTCGATGTTGCCCGGCTCGTAGCTCATGCCGCCTTCGCCGATCGACACCCTGGTGTCACCCGCGTTGCGGCCGCTGACCCGGATCCCGATGCTGAACGGGGTGAGGTCGGCGTCCGGCCGGATCGTCGATTGCCAGATGATGAACATGAACGGGACGAGCAGGTCCGCCGCGTCGGCCGGCAACGCGTGCGCCCGGCCGCTGCCCTGCCTGATGTCCCAGGTGTGCACGCCATAGTCCATCAGCTGGCCGCCTGCGTACACGAACGCCGGTACCGGCCCCATGTAGGCATGCGAGACGATCATGCCGGTCCACTCATCGGCGGTCAGGGGCTCGAGAATGCCCATCATCTTGTCGAGGTCGGCGCGTGCGCGGGAAAGCATCTCCTGCTGGGACAGCTCGCCGAAGGCTTGTGCGGTGCGGCCGGCCCGCTCGTGCATGACGACGAGGCCGTGCGGTGGCGGCGCCTCACTCCCGGCCCTCGCCGTATCGAAGGACACGAAATAGCCCTCCGTGGTGTCCACGATGTGCCCGATGACGTCCTTCACTTTCCAGCTTTCGCACGCCGTGGGCGCGTCCCATGCGCCGGGCTGCTCCGCGAGCGCGAACATCTCCTCCGCCTCGCGGCGCACGACGCGCAAGATCGTGTCCTTGCCCTCGTAGGTCATGGCGTTCCACTCAGTCATGTCCCGACCTCTTCTCGGCATAGTTCGGAATGTGAACCGCTGTGCGGTCCGCAGTAGCTAAGCCCAGCGCACGCCGGACGCCCTGTCAACGAGCCATTAGAGGGGGAACGCGCCGAAGGCCATCCGCCGACGCCCGCCCGGCCGCGGCTGAACAGCGGATCGCAGCGTTGGCCTGTCGCCGTGCTAACCGATGGCGCTGTTAGCCGGGCGCAAATGTCGAGGTCGACCGGGATGGCCGATCGGCGCGCATGTCAGCCGGTCAGGCTGAGGCTGGCCAGTGCTGCGCCGTAGCGGACCGCGACGAGCTGGCCAATGGCCTGATGAGCACCCAGCGTGGGGGCGCACGGCGCGCCAAGCGCACCGCTCAGGTCCTCGAGCACGGCGATGTTGGTTTCCGGCCCGATGAGACAGGGTGCCAGCGCGGGGCGGGCGGCACCGGACTCGCTGAGCCGGTTGACCGCATCGACGATGCTGGCCGGGTCTCCCAGGGAGGCTGGCACGACCGGCACGGAAAGCCGGGAAGCCAGCAGGACTGCGGCGACTCCGGCAGCGTTCGCGGCCTGCTCGCCGACGTCGGCAAGAACCACGACGCCGCGGCTCTCAGCCGAAATGCTCAGCCCGGTCGACCGGGCCTGCCTGGCGAGGCCCGCGTCGGCAAGCCGTGCATGCAGTGCCTCGGCTACCAGCGGGTGAGGCCCGAGATGCGCGGCCAGCACGGTAGGCACCGCCGGGTTCGCAATCAGCTCTCCCAGCCTGGTGTCTATCTTCATGTTCGGGCTCAGCAGCAGCGGGACGACCACGGTCGGGAACGGATCGTGGTCCTCCGCCTGCGGCCCGTCTGGAAGCAGGCAATCAGACAGCGACTGCTCATCCCCGTCGAGATAGCCGACCCGGATGTCGACTCCGGGGCAAGAGAGCCCGGCGGTAGCCGCGACCCGGAGGGCGATCTCGTCGGAGTCGGCCTTTGCCGGTCCGGGCACGGCGATCACGAGCGCAGGCGCATCCGACGCAACTGACAATCGGTGCGGACTGCGGTGGCGGCCGGCTGGGCGGGCCCTGGTCCGCCGAGGCAGAGCCCCGGTGCCGTTTCCAGCCGGCGCGCGCTGGGGGAGGCCGCCGGGGTCGCGCTGCGGCAGTCCTGACTCGCGCTGCGGAAGTCCTGACTCGCGCTGGGGGAGGCCGCCGGGGTCGCGCTGCGGGAGTCCGCCGGTGTCGCGCTGGGGCAGGCCGCCGGGGTCGCGCTCCGGAAGTCCCGACCCGCGCTGCGGGAGGCCGCCGGGGTCGCGCTGCGGGAGTCCGCTGGTGTCGCGCTGCGGAAGTCCTGATCCGCGCTGCGGAAGCCCTGACTCGCGCTGCCGCCCCTCATCATCAGGCGACTGCGGCTCCCACGCGGACGGCCGGTGCGGCAGGCCGTTCGCAGGCGATGACTGCGGCGCCGGAGATGACAGTGACTCCGGGCGCTCGAACAGTGACCCTCCGCGTCGGGGCAGTGACCCGCCGCCGGGCTTGCGCCGCGGCAGTTCGCCGCCCCGGTGGGGCAGCGCGTCTCCAGGCTGCGGCTCTCCTGGCTGGCTCGGGTCTGTCACGCTGTCAGATCGTAATCGGCTAGCGCAGTGGTTGGCGCGCCTTCCAGGATCTTTACGCCGGCCTGCTGCTCTCCGGGACCGGCGCTACTCAGCGGGCAGCATGCTTCTGAACACCGCAATCAGCGCGGTTTTCTGGTCATCGCTGAGCCGCTGCTCGGCCATGATCGCCGCTTCAATGTCGGGCGGCGCGCTGTGCGCAACTCCGTCGCCGGCGTCCTTGTGCAACAGGCCGGCCTGGGCTAGCAGCGTTTCAGCGGACACGTTCAGGGCGTCGGATATCAGCCTGATCACTCGAACCGACGGCTGGTGCAGCCCTCGCTCGATCTGGCTCAGATAGGGATTAGAGAGCTTCGTTCGCTCGGCAAGCTGCCGCAACGACAAGTTGGCCATCTTGCGTTTGTCGCGGATGAAGGCGCCGAGCGCCTCCATCTGTGAGTCCCACGACTCGGCCATCTCGTCTCTCGTCCGGGTACGGAATCTAGCGCTGGGCATGTCACCATCACTCGTTGTCTGGCTCGCTACAACAGCAGATGAGGTCGCCTGCGATTCGGCAGCCCGGCCACCCGCGGACGCGGCTGGCAGGGCTGCCGTCGGCAGGCTGCGGAGTTGTTACTACTTGGTGCCGCGGGACTTGGTCTGGCCGGATGACCTGGTGGTGCTGGTTTTGCGCGTGGTGCTGGCTGACCTGGCGGTGCTGGCCGACCTCGTGGTGCCGCCCGACTTGCTGGTGCTCGCAGACCTTCCGGTGGTGCCCCGCCGGGTCGCACTGGCCGGCTTGACGCTGGCAGCCTTCGTCGCCCTAGCCGGCTTGACACTGGCAGGCTTCGTCGCCCTGACCGGCTTGGCGGCGCTGGCGGCCTTGCTGGTGCTCGCGGACTTAGAGCTCGCCCGAGCAGTGCGAGGCTTGCGTGCCTTGGCGGGCGCGGTGGCCGCATCCTCCTCTACGCCAGCGTCGGCGACGCGCAGTCGAGTGACGTTCCTCTCGGCGGCGGCAATGTCGGCCGGAGTTGCGAGCCGCTCCGACTTGAGAGCGCCTCGGCCATTGGATTCCGGCTGGGCGAGCCGTCGCACGCCCGGCAGCGCCTCCATCACCTGGGTCAGCTGGGCAACACGCTGCGCGACGACGGGACTGGCGGCCTGCAGGGCCTTACCAGCCAGCTCACGCTGCTTTGCCACAACCTGATCGGCGAAGTGCCGCTGGCCCGTAACGGCCCGGTCGGCGAGCTGCCGCTGGTTCGCGACCGCCCGGTCGGCAAGCTGCCGCTGGCCCGTGACGGCCCTTTCAGCGAGCTGCCGCTGGCTCTTGACAGCCCGGTCGGCGAGCTGCCGCTGGCTGGCGAGAGCGCGGTCGGCGAACTGCCGCTGGCTGGCGAGAGCGCGGTCGGCAAGCTCCTGGGCGCTGGCCCGCAGCTTGGCCGGATCGGCGAGCGTGCTCAGTGCCGGAATGTTTGGCCGGGCTCCTTTAGCCCGCTGGTTACCGGTGCGGATCGCGCCGACTACTGCCTCGCGGCTCTTGCGCACCTGGTCCTGGCTCTTGCGCATCTGATCCTGGCCCTTCCGGAGCTGCTCCTGGCCGCTGTGCACGACCGAGAGCAACTGCTCCTGGACTTCCTGCGCTAGCGCGCGGGTATCAACCATTAGTGCCTCCTCCTCAGGTAACATGCATACTATACCAAGCACCGCGCGCAATATGTCAAGCGCTTGGCAGCGCTGCGTAGTCAATGCGAGCCGTAGCGTTGCCGTTGGAGCCTGGCACTGGCGACATGCCCAGGCTGGGGTCGGGCTACTGGTGCAGCTATGCACCTTCTTGTCTTCGCCGGGCTGAGCCCGGCGGCTCCAGTCACTGCTGTCGTATTAGCGCTGCCGCCAAGCATCATGGATGTGCGTCTTCTGCTGTGATAGCAGCAAAAGACGCGCATTCACCTACGGCGAACAATGGTCAAACTGCAACAAAGCTGGCGCGTCGGAGCGCCAAACTGCCGCGGAGAAGCGGGCAGCAGCGTCGTGACCGCAGATGCCAGGGCGCGCTTCGGCTACAACCCAGTCTCGGGCGAAATGCGCTCGCACAGTTCACATCAAGCTCGTGAGCCGAGGGTTGCGGCCCACGGAGGTCGCTCCCGAGCTGCCGGAACTTGTGCTGCGCGAGCTGACCGGTGCAGATAGTGACGTCTGCTACGAAGTAATAGTCGCAACCGGGAGCACTTGCGTCGGCGCACTGATTACTCCCAACAGCCGAACGGGGTAACAGGCCGGGTCGTGGCGTACATTGCCGACCCGCCCGACGACAACCTCAGCTTTGGCGCCTGGCCTGACAGCCGGCTGATCGCGCGAATAGGCCTGGACCCGGTCAACCGGCGGGGTGCAGCATGACGGCCGGGCTAAGGCACGGGCCTGGGCCGCTGCTAGTCACGTTTGCTGCACGAGTTCCAGGCCGTTGCCGTCCTGATCCCTGAAGCTGAACATCGGCGGCACTCCAGGCCAGCGCAACACCTCGCTGGCATCTACTCCGTGCGCGAGCATGGCCGCATGGTCGGCATCGGCATCTGCCGTGGTGAGCCGGATGCCGGTCTCGACGCCGGCTAGCACCAGATCGTGTTCTTGCACCAGCGCAATCGAGGGTCCGCCGCTGGCCGGACCGACTTCGATCCAGTGCGTTCCCCCCGGTGTAACTACGTCCAGGCGCTTGCTGAAGCCAAGGACGGTCGTGTAGAACTCCAGGGCCTTGTCCTGGTCGCGAACCGGAACGCCGATCGTGCGCACGCCGGTGATACGCGTGATGCTGCCCGTGTGCGGCATCCTCGCCTCCGCTTGTCGTCAGGTTTCGGTCAGTTCTGGCCGCTGTACATCAGCGAGCCGGGGGTGGTCAGCAGGTCACCGGTTTCCAGCCAGGTCTTTAGGCCGGAGAGGATCATTGGCCAGCCGCCGTAGAGCTGGCTGTTCGCGCCCTCGCGCAGCTGGTCGTGGGTAACGATGAGGCGGCACGAGTCTGCGATCTGACTGATCTCCCAGGTGACCCTGCTGGGCCCCTCGCTCTTGACGTCATCGCCCCATAGCGCGGTCATGGTGTGGACCAGCTTGCGCGGCGGGTCGACCTCGAGGACTTCGCCTTCGCCCAGGGGTCCGGCCCCGCCGGGGTGGCCCATCTCCAGCCGCGCTCCCGGCGTCCATTCCGACGTGACGCCGGCGCCGAAGTTGTACTTGCTCCTGATCTGCGGATCAGTGATTGCCTGCCACAAGCGCTCGGGCGTCGTGCGGATGTAGATCTCGAAGATCTTTTCCATCGGCTTCTCCAAATTCTCCTTCAGTTCGCTGAGCGCGGCGGCCCAGGGCTCTGCGTACTTGCTGACCCACCGGTCGTGGATCAGGCGGATCGGGACCGCGTTGAGGAAGTGCAGCTTCTCCCGGCCGCGCTTCCTCGTCACGATGAGGCCGGCGTCCTCAAGCTGCCGCAGGTGCTTCATTACGCCGAAGCGCGTCATCGGGAACCGCTCCTCGAGCGCGCTGAGCGTCTGCCCGTCGGCGCGGAAGAGCTCGTCGAGCAGCTCGCGCCGGGTCGGATCGGCCAGGGCCTTGAACACCTCATCCACGCCTCCGAGAATAGGTGACCGATTGGTCACATGTCAACGCCGTCGCGGCTCGTGCGCTGCCGGGGAAGCGAAAAAGGCGCCGTCTAACGCGGGCCGCGTAACCGGATCGAGAGCCGACCAACTAGCGTTCAGTTATGACTGACGCCTGGCCGGCCGCGTCTTATGAGCAGTGGAGCGCGACCTGCGACACCCTGCACGCGCACACGCAGGTACTGGGCAAGTTGGCGGTCGCGCTGGCGCCGCCCGAGCCGCAGTTGCAGCACGCGGCGCTACGGCTGACGGCGCGTGGCTGGGAAACCGCCCCGCTGCCTGCTCCGGATGGATCTGGGCGCTTGGTCGTCCTGCTGAATTTGCACACCCACGAGGCAATTGCCGAGCACAGCGACGGCCGGGTCGAGCGCGTTCCGCTGGCGCCGGACCGGCCCGTCGGTGCGGTCACGCGGGATCTGCTGGCCGCGATCCGCAGGCTGGCCGGGGACGTCCGCATCGATCCGACGCCGCAGGAGGTCGCGTGGACTGTGCCGCTCGACGCGGACGACGACCATGCGACATATAACCGCGACCAGGTTGCTGCCTACTTTGCCGCGGCTAGCCGCGCCGCCATGGTGCTGACCGAGTTCCGCGCGCCCTTCCGCGGCCGGTCAACTCCTGTGAACGCGTGGTGGGGATCGTTCGACCTAGCGGTAAGCCTGTTCTCCGGCGAGCCAGCCGACCCGCCATCGCTTGACTTCATCATGCGCAACGCGATGGACGCCCAGGAGGTCGCAGTCGGGTGGTGGCCGGGAGATCCGCGTCATCCTGCCGCAGCGTTCTACGCCTACGCGCACCCTGCGCCGGCGTCCTTCGGCAACGGATCGGTCGAGCCTCCGGCTGCGCACTGGGATGGTGCCCTGGGCGAGTACCTCCTCAACTGGGACGACGTCCGCGCCAGTGCAGATCCGCACGCAGCTGCTCTCACGTTCGCGGAGTCTGCCTTCACTCTCGCGTGCGACGTGTGCCAGTGGGACTCCGCGCTTGTCGCAAGTGCCCACGGCACGCCGCCACCAGTGCACTAGCTGCGGTAGCCCTGGTCGGGCTGGCATGCTGGCCCGGTGAGCCCGCAATCGCCGCCGTCGCAAACTCGCCGTGCCCGCCTGTGGCGAGCGGCGGCAGTACGGAACGTGCCGCTGCAAGCGATCCTCGTGACGGTTGCCGTGGTGGTTCTGGTCTATCTGAGTGGCAAAATCATCGACCGGTTGCGTGGCGTGATCCTGCTGCTGGTGGTTGCCGGGTTCATCGCCCTGCTGCTGAATCCGCTGGTCATAGCTCTGCAGCGGTGGGTCAGGCGCCGGGGCGTCGCTGTTTCCCTCGTGACATTGCTGGCTGTCTGCGCGTTCGCGGGGCTGGCTGTGGCATTCGGCTACCCGCTGGTCAACGGCATCAGTCACCTCGCGGACAACCTGCCTACCTACGTTAAGAACGCCCAGCATGGCCAGGGCTGGGTAGGGCGCGTCGTCACCAAGTACCACCTGCAGACCTGGGTCGAGAAGAACGCGCCGAAGCTGGCAGGTTATGGCCGGGACCTGGCCCATCCGGCACTAAGCCTCGGTAAGGGCGCGGTGTCGCTCGTGTTTTCTTTGTTCACGATTTTCGTGCTGGTGGTGCTGGTACTGCTGGAATCGCCGAAGCTCCGGATCGGCCTTCTCGGCCTGATGACACCGGAACGGGCCGAGCGGTACAGCGCGGTCGCCAGGGATGTGAACCGGTCGGTCACCGGCTACATGCTCGGCAACTTCGCGACATCAGTCATCGCCGGCGTAGTGGTCTTCACCACGCTGGTCGTCCTCGGGGTACCGTTCCCGGTTCTGTGGGCGCTCTGGGTAGCGCTGGTCGACTTCCTGCCGATGATCGGCGGTGCTCTGGCTGGGATCCCGGTTGTGCTGTTCGCGCTGACGCACTCGGTGTCGGCGGGAGTGGTGACGCTCGTGGTCTTCCTGATCTACACCCAGGCGGAGAACCACGTGCTCAACCCCGTCATCATGAGCCGGACCGTGCGGATCAACCCGCTGCTTGTGCTGGTATCGATACTGGTCGGCGCATCGCTCGGCAGCTGGATCGGCGGCATCTTCGGCGGGTTCGTGGCTGCGCTGCTGGCAATCCCGGCCGCCGGCGCGATCCAGGTGATCGTCAAGGCGATCTGGCAGGCGACAGCGCAGCCGCCCCAGACAGGGGGAGCGGAGGCGGCTGACGACCTGCACGCCAGGACAGTCCACAGTGACATCGGGGCCGGCGGGACGTCGGCGGTAGGCCCGCAACCCCTTGGCGCCGAGTAAGCAAAAAGGACCGGACTCTTCGCGATGTAAGAACCTCCGGCTTGTGACACGGAGGATCCTTCATGATCATGGATTGACTGCGGAGGTCGGCGCTGGCGTGCCCGGCAGTAGCGGCAGGCGGGAAGGCGGCTTGACTTCCTCTAGCCGGAGGTAGGTCACCAGCCGCTCTGCGCGGTGTGCTGAGAGCGCGGCAAGCACCTGCTGCAGTTCAGTGACGTTTCTGGCGACCACCGTCAGCAGGTAGTCCATCTCGCCGGTGACATTGTCCGCAGCGATGATCTGCGGCAGTGACCTGACCTGGTCCTCGAACACCCGAGTCGCCCGCGGGTCATGCCGCCCCAGAGTGGCGCCCACGTACATCTGCAACGGGAACCCGAGCGCCGCCGGGTCCAGCCGGGCGCTGATGACCTTGATGACCCCCGACGCCTTGAGGCGGCGAACCCTGTTGAGCGTCGCGGCCGGTGATAGTCCGACCAGCCTGGACAGTTCAACGTTGGTGCGGTCAGCGTCTGCTTGCAGCTCCGCGAGCAGCTGAAGGTCAATTTCGTCTAGCTCAACTGCCATAGCGCCAAATTATATCTTGTTCTCAAGGTCAGTGCCCGAATTGAGCAACCTCATCGGCGAAGCTAGACCGTGACCAACAACCGTCGACTGATCTTCCTGGCCCTGATAACCGCGGGCGTGCTCTGGGGCACTACAGTGCCGCTGTCCAAGCTCGCTCTCGGCTGGATGGCGCCTGGCTGGCTCGTGTTCGCTAGGTTCTCGCTCGCTGGCGCCATCCTTATGGTGGCGAGCCGGTCCCGGCTACGCCGGGCGTGGAGTCCGGCAATCCTGATCAGCGGCGGTCTCGGCTACGGCGGATCGGTGCTCCTGCAGAACCTGGGCATCGAGCGCACCAGCGTGACGCACGCGGCGCTGCTCATCGGCGCCACCCCGGTGCTGGTCGCGATTATCGCGGCCGCGCTGCGGCACAGCGTGGCACGGCCGCTTGCCTGGGCCGGGTTTGGCATATCACTTGCGGGCGTCGCGTTCATCGCCAGCGGCCAGGGCTCGGGATCGACCCTTGGCGGCGACGGGCTAGTGCTAGCCGCGCAGTTCGTGTCGGCCAGCTTCACTGTGTCGCAGGCGAGGCTGCTGCGCAGTCGCGACCCGCTTGCGGTGACCGGTCTGCAGCTGATGTCCGCGGCGGTCATGGTCTTGCCGATTGCGCTGGCCACCGAGCATCACATGGCCGGACCCGTAAGCCCGGCAGCGTTGCTGGCCACTGTCGGCCTCGTGATCGCGGGTACTGTCGGCCCGACGGCGTTGTTCGCTTTCGGTCAGAGCAAGGTGGCCGCTGACGTGGCTGGTGCCTTCCTGAACATCGAGCCGCTCGTCGGCGCCATTCTCGGCATGGCGATGTTCGCCGAGCCGCTCGGGCCGGCTCAGGTCGCGGGAGGGCTCGCCATCGTGGCCGGGATCGGGCTGAGCAGCTATCAGGTAGCACGGGGCGAGCGCCTCCGCATGGCCGGGGTGGTCGCGGCAAGTGAACTCGCACTGGATGCGGCGAGCGGACTGGCGCTGGCTTCAGCGGGCGAGTTGGAGGTGGCTTCGGCGGGTGAGGTGGCGCTGGCCGCTTCGGCGGGTGAGTTGGAGGTGGCTTCGGCGGGTGAGGTGGCGCTGGCCGCTTCGGCGGGTGAGGTGGCGCTGGCTTCGGCGGGTGAGGTGGCGCTGGCTTCGGCAAGCGGAGTCGCGCGGGCCGATGCGATCGAGCCGGCCACGGTGCGCATTGCCGCGGCTGCCGTGGCGTCGCTGCCGAAGCCCGGCGAGGCGCCGAGCCTGGTCAGGCGCACCCGGTTCCCGCATCC
>Ga0335075_10006601_pt1 | contig 17902 bp, 17 predicted proteins | sample Lox_Sample_24_FD_206723 | JGI IMG/M metagenome (GOLD analysis project Ga0335075, IMG submission 206723) | Soil microbial communities from Loxahatchee National Wildlife Refuge, Florida, United States - Lox_Sample_2.4 | ecosystem: Environmental > Terrestrial > Soil > Wetlands | place: USA...
TTCTCAGGTTAGGCGGGAGGAAACTGCGCCGAACCTGGGGCGCCCATTTTCGTGCCGAGTTGAAAAACGCTTGGGCAGCCGCAGTTAGCTCTTGAGCCCAGAGTTGGCCTTCGCTTCGTCGCCGATGGCCAGCACTACGCGGAAGCGGGCTTTGCCGCTCATCATGCGGTCAAAGGCTTCAGAGGCCTGCTCGAGTGGATAGACCTCGACCATGGGCTTGATGCCGGCGAGGGCACTGAAGTTGAGCGTGTCTTCAGAGTCCATACCGGTGCCCGAGGGCCAGCCGACGATGGCGCGCCGGCCAAGGATCATTGGCACAGTATTCACGTTCAAAGGCTTTTCCGGCACTCCGTTGATGATGAGCTTGCCCGCAGGCCCGAGTCCATTGACGGAGCCCGCCAGCGTGTCGGCGTCGGTCACGGTGGAGAGAATGACGGTCGCGCCGCCCAGCTTCTGCAGTTCGGCTGCTGGGTCCTGGGTGGTGCTGTCGATGTAGACATGCGCGCCGAGCTGCGTGGCAAGCGGAGCTTTGTCTTGCCCGCGGGCGATGGCTACGGTGCGATAGCCGCTCTTGGCCGCGTATTGCACGGCAAGATGACCCAGGCCGCCGATGCCGAGAATCGCGACGGTATCGCCGGGGCGCGCGCCGCTGTTGCGCAGGCTGTTGAAGGTGGTAATGCCGGCGCAGAGAAGAGGAGCGGCATCCACATCAGCCACCTCGCCGGGAATGAGCGCCAGGGCATTGGCGGGAGCGATGACGTAGTCCGCGTAGCCGCCATCGTAGCTGATTCCGGAGATCTGCCCGTTTTCGCAGAGGATGAAGTCGCCGCGGCGGCAGGGAGTGCAGTAGTTGCAATGGCCGCCGTGCCAGCCAAGGCCCACGCGCTGGCCCGACCTGAAGACCGGCACATCGGGGCCGACCTCGTCGACGACACCGGCGATCTCGTGGCCGGGAACCCGCGGGTACTCAATGCCGGGAAAGGCTCCGAACTTCGTGAGGACATCGCTGTGGCACACACCGCAGGCGATTACGCGGATGCGCACCTGGCCGGGTCCCGGCGAGGGAAACTCTTTCTGAACAAACTCAAAGTCTTTGCCGGGAGCGGGAACTTGCACGGAACGGCCGGTAACGGTGGGCATAAACAGGATTCTCCTTGTTAGTCGTCGACTTGTTTGCCGGTGAGATGTCTGCGTCGGGACATAAGATGCACAGTTAAGCCGGCCGGACGCGAATTTTCAATCGGCGATCGGGACAGTGACACGAAACTCGGTGCGTCCGGGCGCGGATTCGAAATCGATGGCTCCGTCATTGTGACGCACGAGCCGTCGGGCGATGTCGAGCCCTAGTCCGATGCCCTGGCCCATCGGCTTGGTTGTAAAAAATGGATCGAAGATGCGGTCGCGCAGCTCAACGGGAACGCCGGGGCCGTTATCGACGATGCGCACCGCCACGGTGCGGCTGGTATCGCGACCGGCCACCACATCGACTGCGCCGCCGCTGGGCACAGCGTCCAGCGCATTGTCGATCAGGTTTCCCCACACCTGGTTCAGCTCGGCGGCGAATCCGCGAACCCTGGGTAACGCAGGCTCAAGCCGGAGCGTTACGATGACTGATTTTTCGCTTGCTTTGGCGCGCAGCACTTCCACCGTGTTGGCCAGGCCCGAGCTCAGGTCCACCGGCTCGGCGACGTTCGCCTGATCCATGTGCGTGAATCCCTTCATGGCGTTCACCAGCTTTGAAATCTGCGCGGCTGAGTCCTGAATTCTTGCCGCGAGATTGCGGATGGCGCAGCCGGCAGCGAGCCGTCGAACAACCGCATTCAGCACCGGACGGTCAAGCGAAAGAGCGATCTGGTTCAATGCGTCGAGGGTAAGACTGGTGTTGGCCAGCGACTCAGCCTGCACACCTCCAAGCCCATGGCCGGCGAGCCACTCCGCAAATGCCTCCTCGCGATCGGACTGCTGGAGCGGCGTGAGCGCGGGCTGAGCCGGCGTGGCCTGCGCCGCTGCGCACAGGGCGTCGATGGCGGCAAGCTGCGGCTCGGTGAATGCCGCCGCGGAAAGCCTGCGCGCGCAGTCTTCAGAGTCTTGAAACTCGCTCTCCAGCATGGCTGCGCAGCGCTTGATGGCCGATGCCGGATTGTTCAGCTCGTGAGCCAGGCCGGCAGAGAGTTTGCCGAGCGAGGCCATCTTTTCGTTTTGCAGATCGCTCGAAGTGAACATGCGCGTGCGGTCGACCATGGTGTGAACCAGGATCGACGTCACCGCAAAACACTCTCTGGCCATGGCCTGGAGTTGTTCGCGTGGAATGGCCAGAACCTGCGATGGCTCCAGCGCCTCGGAGTTGCCGGGAGGCACGGTGAGCCTGGAGTATGGCAGCACACCCGCGATGTCGCCATCGCGCCACTCCACCAGCTTGCTGGGCCCGGAACCGCGATCGACGAAGAGCGCGATTCTTCCGCCGAGCACGACATAAAGCCCCTCAACCTGGTGGCCCTTTACGCTGAGCTGATCGCCCGCAGCCAGCGAGCGCAGAGTGCCGTGGCGCGCGAGCCATTCGAGCTCCGCGCGCGGAGCGGAGCCGAGGGTTCGGTGCGCAGCCAGGCGCTCAATGAGATTGTGTTCGATCACTCGCGGATGGGCTCCTGGACAATCTTTCCTGCCATGGCAGAATAATTCCCCAGCGCGGTGTGGGCGAGAGATTTATTGGCGGCTGTACGCCGATCTGTTCTACCTGGCGCGAGGTTTGCCGCCCGAAAATTTATACTTACTGAGACATGCCTGAATTTTTACCTGTAGCTGAACAGATGGACCTGCTCGAAAAGGGCGCGGCGGAGATTATCCGCGCGAGCGACCTGCGCGAACGGCTGGAAGAGAGCCGCAAAACGGGACGGCCGCTGCGCGTGAAAGCCGGCTTCGATCCGACCGCTCCCGACCTGCACCTGGGCCACACCGTGCTGATGCGCAAGCTGCGCCACTTTCAGCAGCTCGGCCATACGGTCATCTTCCTGGTAGGCGATTTTACTTCGCTCATCGGCGACCCCACGGGCCGCAATGTAACGCGCAAGCCGCTCACCCGAGAACAAATTGACCGCAATGCCGAGACCTACAAGGAGCAGGTCTTCCGCATTCTCGACGCGGAAAAGACCGAGGTTCGCTACAACTCCGAGTGGCTGGGCAAGCTGGGCTATGAGGGCACCATCCGGCTGGCATCTCACTTCACCGTCTCGCAGATGCTGGAGCGCGATGAGTTCCACAAGCGCTTCCAGGCCGAGCAGCCCATCAGCCTCCACGAACTGCTCTATCCGCTGATGCAGGCTTATGACTCGGTGGCTCTGGAATGCGACGTCGAGCTCGGCGGCACCGACCAGCGCTTTAACCTGGGCGCCGGGCGCGAGCTGCAGCGCCAGTACGGGCAAAAGCCGCAGATCGTGCTGATGACGCCGATTCTCGAGGGGCTGGACGGCGTGCAGAAGATGAGCAAGTCGCTGAACAATGCGATCGGCATCAATGAGCCGCCCGGCGAGATGTACGGCAAGCTGATGAGCATCAACGATGAGCTGATGTGGAAGTACTGGGTATTTCTCACCGATCTGAAACAGTCGGAGATCGATGCTCTGCGTGCGGCGGCTTACTCCGGCGTGGTGCATCCCATGGAAGTGAAAAAGCGGTTGGCGCGGACGATTGTGGCCGGTTTTCATGGCGAAGCCGCCGCGCAGCATGCGGACGAGAACTGGGCGCGGATGTTTCAGCAGAAGGCGTTCTCGGACGATGCGGAAGAAGTGCGTTTTAAGTTAGCCGAGTTTACACCCACAGAGAAATCCGAAATGGCAGGGATGCTTAAAGAAGAAGTATCGAAATTGGACTTCTCCAGGCACGGCGGAGCCTTTTCTTTGTTGAAGATTGCTAACCTGTTGACGGCCTGCGGGCTAACAAGTTCTAACGCTGAGGCTCAACGCAAATTGAAGGAGGGTGCGGTTCAGATCAACGACGAGATCTGGAACAAACCTACCAAACCTCTTGAGTCACATCACTTTACTTCCGCTGCTCCAGGAATGCCTAGAAATGAGGTGCGGTTGAGAATTCGATTGGGGAAAAAAGCAAAGCTTGTAGTTCTCTCCTAGAATACGACAATTGGCGCTAACAAAATAGCCAAATGGCGTATACTGGAAGCCGGAGGTAGGCCATGGCTGCTCATTCTGTTCCCGATCTGCTTGGCGGCGAGCTGGTGCTTGGCCAGACGGCGAGCCAGGGCGGTGCGCTGGCCGAGCTGGTGCGCCAGGGACTGCCGGCGCAATCGCTCTTTCTGCTGGCCCAACGGCTCGACCTGCGCCAGGCGGAAATCTCTGAAAAGATTGGCATTCCGCAGCGCACGCTGACACGGCGGCTACAGCGCCACTCGCGCCTGACGGCGGCCGAAAGCGACCGCACGGTGCGGCTGGCGCAGGTGTACAACGCGGCAGTGGACACGCTGGGCAGCGAGGAAAAGGCCGCGCAGTGGCTCAAGACACCGAATCGCGCCCTGCGCGGCGGCCGGCCGCTGGACCAGCTCGACACCGATCCCGGCGTGCGCGAGGTCGAGGACGTGCTGGGGCGGATCGCCTACGGCGTTTATAGCTGATGCCCTTAGAGCCAACGATGATCTGGCGGCTCTGCCGTGCGGTTCATGCGGCAGGCGCGTTCAGCGGCGAGGGCGCGCGGCGCTATGGCGGGCGATGGAACTCGCGCGGCGTGCCCATGGTCTACTGCTCGTCATCGCTGGCGCTGGCGGCCGTGGAGCTGTTTGTTCATCTCGACCCCACGCAGGCGCCGTCTGACATGGTTGCGATCTCTGCCACGCTGCCTGAGGATGAGCCTTCGCGCGCGATTGCGCAGGATGAGCTGCCGCCTGACTGGTGGGCCAATCCGGCTGAAACGCGTGCCTTGGGCGATGCGTGGATACGCGAGGGCTCTTCGCTGTCGCTGCGCGTTCCGTCGGTTCCGATTCGCGCGGAGTGGAACGTGCTCGTCAATCCGCTGCATCCGCGGATGGCTGAAGTGCGTATCGATCCGCCGCAGCCTTTTGTGTTCGACGCACGCATGTTCGAGCGCGTGGCGAAGAAGTGACGGTTCAGACCGCCTCCATATCCGGCTCGGTCCATAGCAGGATCGCCTGCGGCAGGGTGACGTAGGCAATGCCGGCTGCCCCGAGCAGCATGAACGGCAGTTGCACGAGAAATTCGCGCAACACGAGCGGCAGAAGAGGCGTAATCGGATTGGGTCCTCGGAAATAGCCGGCGAAAAGCGCACCAAGGAGAAAGTTTCCGAGAACGAAGTAGGCTTTGAAGTACGCGTGCTCACGGCGATGCGTTTCGCGTTCGTCGGCGCGGCCGCGCATGTTGCCGGCAATGCCTGTAAAAACAATCACGAGCGCCACGCTCAGAGCCATGCATCCCACGATGATCCATGCACCGGGGGCCTCTTTTGGATTGGCGCCGGGGTTCAGTTTCGGGTTGAGGAAGCACCAGACCAGATCGGACACTACAAACACGACATAACAAAGCGCGACAAACCAACGGCGGCGCGCACGCGATTCAAAATGGATGCGAATGTTTCCAACAGCGTATTCAGTATTCATGGCTATTCCTTTTCCGGAGAGAAACTGCCCGCGTATACCTGCTGGCTTAATGGCTTGAGCGGCCTGGTTGAGAAGACGGCTTCAACCGGCAGACCGAAATAGTCGGCGATCTGGAAGGCGAGCTTCAGGCTCGGCCCATATTCCCCACGCTCTAAAAAACCGATGGTCTGGTAGTTCACGCCGAGGGTTTCAGCCAGGTCCTGCCGGCTTACGCCGCGCTCGGCGCGCAACACGGCAATGCGGTTGAAAAGCCCACTCTCGCCCGGTGACGTTATTTTCGAACTATTTCCCTGCACGACATAATATTGCTTTAACACAACAAATATGTCAATTGGAAAACTAAATTATTGTAAAATATACCTACGCAAGGGGCAAAAAGGGGTGCCGGCCAATCTTGCTGGTCGATGGCAGAAGACGCCACGAAAAGGAATCGCGTACGGGATTTGGGTCTACGCTTCGAAGTCCAGCTCGACGGGATCGATGAGCGGGACGAGCCATTCGAGCAGGGCCATGTGCGCGGGGTGTATCGCGTAGGCGTCACAGGCAGCTTTGTCAGTAAACTTCATCAACCCGGCGTAGGTGAATCCCTGGTTGCGCGGCGAGAGGTTAGGGCCGACGTGGGCTTCAATCAGCCCGGGAATAGCGCCGCGGAAGGCGAGGATTTCTTTTTCGGCGCGGGCCTTGTCGGCATCAGTCGCTTCGGGCTTCCAGCGAAATCCAAAGATATGAATGAACATGGGCTCTCCGTCTATTAACCATTGAGCGCGAAGGCGCGGGCCGACTCAAGCAGCTTTGCGACCGATTGCTTTGAGCATGATTCGGTGTAGATGCGCATGAGCGGCTCGGTGCCGCTGGCGCGCAGCAGCAGCCAGGTCTCGGCTGCGTTGGGCTTGGACGCAGCTTCAGGATTGTCGAGGTAGAACTTTACGCCGTCGAGTGTTTCCACGCGCAGGATGGGCATTCCGGCGAAGACCGCGTTGCCGACTGGGAGTGCGCGAGCGCGGGCGATGGCTCCGTTCTTGATGTCGTCGGCAATGTGCAGGTCGATGCGGCCATACTGGTGTTCGCCGTACTCGGCCTGCAGATCGGCGACGAGCTGGCCCAGCGTCTTGCCTTCCTCGGCCATCACGTTGGCGAGAAGCAGCGCGTTGAGCAGGCCGTCGCGCTCGGGCAGGTGGCGCTGGAAGCCGATGCCGCCCGACTCTTCACCGCCCATCACGATCTCGCGCTCGAGCATGTAGTCGCAGACGAACTTGAAGCCGATGCCGTGCTCGATGAGCTCGCGGCCATATTTCTTTGCGATGCGGTCAAGCATTTTGGTGGTGTTGAAGGCGCGCGTGACGGCGCCGGGCCAGCCTTTGCGGCGCAGCACCCAACTGAGTAAGACGGAGTAGATTTTGTGCGGATCGACGAAGTTGCCGTGCTCGTCGGTCGCGCCGATGCGGTCGGCATCGCCGTCGGTGCACAGGCCGGCGTGGCAATGGTTCGCGATCGTGGCGTCGCCCAGAGCCCGGATGTGCGGTTCGATGGGCTCGGGGTTGATGCCGGGAAAAAGCGGATCGGGATTGGCGCGTATCTGCGCGTGATCGACGCCAATGCGCTTGAAGATGTCGGCCAGGATGGTGCCGCCGGCGCCGTACATGGAGTCGATGCAGAACTTCATGCCGGATTTCGCGATCAGATCGAGGTCGGCGAAGCTCTCGATGGCCTTGAGATACGGCGGCAGGAAGTCGACAAGCTCGATCTCTGCCGGCGTTGCGGCTGTGGGCACGGCCTTGCCGAGATAGCCTTCGATGGCGGAGATAATCGAGGGTTTGCCCGAGCCCCCGTACCAGGCCTTGTACTTTACGCCGTTCCACTGCGCGGGATTGTGCGAGGAGGTGATCATGATGCCGCCGGCCGCGCCGCGCTCGCGCACGCCATAACTCAAGGCAGGCGTGGGCGTGACGGCGCCGGCGAGCATGACGCGAATGCCGGTGGCGGCAACAACCTCGGCGCAAGCACGCGCGAAGGCCTTGGAGCCAAAGCGGGTGTCGTAACCGATACAGAGACCCTTGCCGGGATCTTCCTGGGCGTGGACGTAGGCGGCGACGGCTTCAGCGGCGGTGCGCACGTTGGCGAAGGTGAAGTCGTCTGCGATGACGCCGCGCCAGCCGTCGGTGCCGAACTTGATTTGTGTGTGAGGCATGATAGGCTCGTGCTTCCTTCCTGAAGATGAGTGTAACCAATGAAGATGAGCGCAAGGCCAGACTTTGTCGATGAGTGGTTGGATGCGGCGGGGCGCACGCCGCTGCCTGATGTGGTTCGTAATGCCTCACCGCTCGACCCGGAGATTGTCGAACTGGATGCGGTTCCACTCGGTTCCGAGCGCGAACATGCCGCGGGCGTGCGTGGCGTCGTGGACTGTAGCCAGTGCGGCACCGTCGAGAAGAGCTTCAATCCGGTCGCCGTGGAAGCGGAGCTCGATGTGATGCCACTGGGCGGGGTCCAACCTTGCAGATCCCGACGCAAGCGTGGAGGTGGGCCGCTGGTAGGCGGCCGAAAGCAGTTCCCATGCGCCGCTGGGCTTGACGCGCAACACGTAGCCGCTGGGCCAGCGCGCATGAGCGTCGCGAAAAACATCGGAGGAGTCGATGCGGCCCATCAAGACGGCAGGCGCGGTGCTGAGAAAATGTGCATCGGCGGAGACGGTGTAGTCGGTCCAGGCAGCGTCGCCCGCAAGTGTGAAGGGATCGGGCAGCGGTCCCCAGGGCACGGGGATCTCGGTGATGACCTGCTCCAGGCAGCGGCCTGCGCGGCCCTGGCAGGGATGCACTTCAAAGGCGCCGTCCTGATCGGCGAGATATTTGGGCGAGTGGCCGATGGCAGTGGAGTCGAAATCATCGGTATAGGGAAGCGGGAATGATGCAGCAGGCGGCGGTTCGGCTGTTCCTTTGCCCTGCCCGGTGGTGGTGGTGAGCGAATAGAGCGAATCGGGATCGAAGGTATAGGTAAATTCCGCCTTCACAGGAGTGATGTCAGCCACGTGGGCGAAGGTATGCGCATCGTTGGTCTGCCACAGGTGGACCTGGCTAACGGCCAGGCCGCCGGCGAGACGGAACGAGACAGACTGGGGTTCGGTGGCTCCGATGGTTTCGAGAATCACGCTCCAGTTTTTCCCATCAGGGGAGCGCATCGAAACGTAACTGCCGTTCTCGGGCAGGTAGCCTGAGGCGGCGTCGAGATAGCGCCAGCCGGGCGCGGCGAATTGCGTGGTATGCGCGGTGGCCCAGATGGCTCCCTGCACGTCATAGCGGCCCGACCAGGGAGTATTGGCGTACATGAGGCCGGAGTTCGGCGCGGCCAGGTTGTCGTAATAAGAGGTGATGGGGCTCCAGATCTCAGTGGCGGTGAGCGAGCCCTCGAGATAGTTCTGGTTGTAAAGGTGCGCCAGAATGCGCCCGCCCTGCGCCCAGTCGCGGCTCACAAAGGGACCGCTGCCGCCGTTGGGCTGGTCCTCGCTGGACCAGAGCGGCTTGCCGGTGCGACGCGCCGCATCCGTGGTGCGGATGTGACCGTTCACCCGCGGATAATGGACGCCGAGAGCGGAGACGGCGCGATCGAGATCAGGGTCGGTGAGCATCTGGTCGGCGACGGCCCACTGCCCGCGGCCCTCCCCGGGATACTCGTCGCAGCAAACGATCTTTGTGCCCAGATGCGCGGCCTGGAGCTGATGGTAAAGCTCTTTGATATAGGCCGCATCGTAGACTCTTTCATTCCATGCGCCGGCATAGGCAATGTCCAGACCGTAGTCGCGTTTGGCCATGCGGATGAAGTCGACTACATAAGCAGCCATTCTGGGTGTATAGAGCGTACGCTTGCCGTTTGCCGTTGCGCCCACCCACGCGGGCGCACCCCAGGGCAGGATTTCAAGCACGATGTTGGGATTGCGCTTGTGGGCCTCAGCCATGAGCCACCACTCGTAGCCGCGCGTCGAGTTGCGATCGTCGGGCGTGCGCATGGCGCTGGGCTCTGCGCCGTCGGTCGAGTTGACGTCTGCCCCGATCTCCACTTTCAGCCGCTGCAACGCCGCGCCATAACCGGGTTTGAAGAGGTAGTCGAGAATCTGACTGCGCTGTGGTTCGGGATAGTCGTACAAGAGCCGCGACGACGCGCCGGCGCTTGCCGCGCCCAGGCCGTCGAAGATGCGGCCGGTATCGGTTCCGTCGAGCACGACCCGGGTTTGCTGCGCGTTGACTGTAGAGAGAAGAAACAACGGGACCGCAAACAGGAGCGCGGCAGGATTGCGGAAGATGTTGGCCATCGATTGACCAGCTTATACCAGGCGTCCCGAAACGGAGTTTACTTCTGCTCCTGCTTGTCCTGCTGCTGCGCGGCTTTCTTCTGCTCGTCCTGGGCCTTGAGCAATGCATCGTGGCCGTTGGTGGGGTCTTTGTGAAAGAGCTTGCGCGAGATGTCGGGCCAGAACTCCTGCAGCACGCCGCCGAAGGTGCCTTCTGCGGTGACGGTAAAGCCGTCGGTAATCGTGTGCGAAAAGCCGGTGTTTTGGGGGTAGTAGAGATTCGAGATTGCACCCGAGGCGATGTTGCCGCCTACGTTCGACCAGTTCGGCTCCCACTTGCCGGTGTGGTCGTGCTTGCAGATGAAGCTGGTGGCCATGGCGTAGAGGATGCGGTGATGAAAACTGCCGTGGCCGAGCCGAAAGTAGCGCGGGTCCTGGTGCAACAGCGCGGGCAGAAAGCCGTTGCCGATCATAGCGCCATCGAAGGCGTCGAGATATGCGGCGCCGGCGCGCTCAAAGTAGCCCGTAGGACCCCAGCCGAAGCCGGGATCGTCGTCTTTGAGCTCGCCAATGCCCGACACGATGGCGGCCAGGCCGAAGGCATAGGGATCAATCTGGCTGCGGAAAGCGAGCCTGATCTTCTGCCCGGCCGAAAGCGAAGCGGCGTTGCTGAGGTAGGTGACATTGAATGACGGCACGATGCCGGCCACGCGCTGCTTTTCCTGGGCTTTCATCTGCTGCTCGGCCCTGTCGTGCTCGCTCTGCTGGCTGTCGGATTGCGGGGCAGACTGCGAATCGGGCTGGGCCGAGCTAGTCGAGGAACTCGATGAGGAGCTCTGGGTGGCGCCTGAATCCGATTGCGGGGTGGGAGCGTCTGGCAGCACCGCATCAACAGCAGGCGGATCGGGTGCAGGCGAATAAGAGCTGGCGCCGGCGGGGACAGCAAGGCTCAGGCCCACGGCGGCGATCAAGGGGAAAAAGCGGCGGCGCAATTGCATCTACTCACCAGAATACAGTTTCGAAGCTCGTCTGGCCGTCCACAGGTACGACCTCGGCGGCGGCGATTCACTGGATGAATTTGTAAACCCCAATTTGGTTGTTGCTCTTGCTGATCTCCAGAATCCGGTTTTGAAAAAGCTCTGTTGCAGACGGCCGCAAGCTCCACCCGGGGACTACGTTGTGTCGGTCTAAGGGTGGCGGTGCAGCACGTGAATCGCGATGTCAGGCCAGAACTCGCGGAAGGTGTTGGTGGCGGCGTCACGCAGCAATGCGTAGCCATATTTTGCAGCCAGCGCGCCGGCGGTGCGGTCGGCGCTGGGGTAGTAGGTAGTGGAAATGCCCTGGGCAATGCCGCGCCCGAGCAGCTCGGCTCCGTTGATGGTGTTGTGGCCGTGGTAGTCGGGCGTGATGGCGACGCGGGTGGTGGAGTACAGAGCCCGCTTCCAGATGCTGCCGGCGCCCCGGGCGTAGTAGCGCTCATCTTCGTGCATAACCGTGGGCAAAGCGAAGATAACCCAGTAGTTGCCGTCCGTTTTGTCCACGAATCCGCGCCAGTAATAGCGACCGAAGCCGGGTACGCCTTTGCCGAGCTGCTTATGATCGTCTTCTCCTTCGGCGATCATCGACGTGAGGCCGACAAAGACGAAAGAGGAGTAGTCAAAGCTGTTCTGGGTGGCGATTTTAAAGGCCTGCCGGGGAGTGGGCGGGGGCGGAGTGGCTCCGGCGCTGACAGCCCGATAGTTGGGCATGAGACCCAGGATGCGCTTGGGCTGCTGGCCAGCCATGGACTTGAGCTTCTGCTTCTGATCGGAGCTGGGCTGCTCCGCTTGCGTGGTAGACGATCCCGAATTCTGCGATTCGGAATTCTGGGGTTCAGGAGCGTTGGGGAGACCGGCGGCGATCGCCGCGTCGGTTGCGGGGTTCAGGGCGAACCCATGCGGAGCCGCCATGCTACACGCAATTCCGGCATAGAGCGTCACGGTCATAAGCCTGAAAGGAAAATCCATGTTGCAAATTTCACCGGATTTTGAGATGGGCAGACCACGGCGCAGTGAAGCATGGAGTTCGATGGTTTCAAGCGGCCGGATCTGAGAAGTCCCGTCATGGCGGGACTTCTTTTTCGAGGACACCGCGCGCCGCAGGGAGGGCCCGGCGGTGCGTCGCTATCTCCATGTTAGACGCAGATTTCGGGCTTTGGGCCGAAGCAGCCGGAGGTTCCGGCGCCGCCGGGCGCAAATCGGGCTTCCGTGGCCAGTCTCTATATCAAATAATTGAAATAAAACCCGTTAAACGGCGAAGTCAATGTAGCCGCGCTCGGGATTGGTGCCAACCAGCCGGGCCGTCACTTTGTCGCCCACATCCAGCCCCTTGCCGCCCTGGACGACCATGCCCTCGACGTGGGGATTGAGGGTGCGGACAAAGGTGCCGGCCTGGCTTACGCCAGTCACGATGGCCGGGTAGCTCTGGCCGATGTGCGGGTGCAGTACGACCGCGGCGATGCGCTTCTGCATCTCGCGCTCCACGCGGCGGGCGGCGTCTTCCATCTCGGTGCACCGGGTGGCGATGGCTTCGAGCTGGCTTTCGGAATAGGGCTGCGGCTGATGGGCGAGCAGGGCCTTGAGCAGCCGCTGCGTGACCACGTCCGGGAAGCGGCGGTTGGGGGCCGTGGAGTGGGTGTAGTCCTGCACGGCCAGGCCGAAGTGGCCGGGCGAGGGAGCGTTGGGCTTGACCAGCACGTACTCGCCGGGGCCCATGAGCTTGACCACGGCCAGGGAAAGATCGGGAAAGTGGTCGGGATCTTTCTGGCGCTGGGCGAGCAGGAAGTCGTTGAGGGCCTTGGAGTCAGGCTCGGTGGGCAGGGTTGAGCCCAGGCCTGCGGCCAGCTCGACGATGCGCTCCCAGCGCTTGGGCGTGCGCACGATGCGGCGGATGGAGGCGACGCCGGCATCCTGGAAGGTGCGGGCAATGACGCCGTTGGCGGCCACCATGAACTCCTCAATAAGCGAGGTGGCGCGGTTCTTTTCAAGCTTCCTGATCTCGACGGCGTTTTCGCCGAGCACGACGGGCCGGGTTTCGATGGTTTCGAGATCGAGAGCGCCATGCTGGTAACGGTTGCCGAGCATGCGGCGGGCGGCCGTGTCCTGGAGCTTGAGCTGGGCGGCGAGATCGGCGTTGGCGGCCACTTTGGCGGGCGCTTCAGCCTTTCCATCGAGCCAGGCGCCCACGCTTGGGTAGGCGAGCTGGGCGCGATTGTGCACCAGCGCGCGATAGGCTTTGCCGTCACTGGCCGCGCCGGCGGGATCAATGCAGTACTCGATGACGATGGCGGCGCGCTCCTGATTCTCGTTGAGCGACGTGACACCTTCTGACAACTCGACGGGCAGCATGGGGAAGACTTTGACGCCGGTATAGACCGAGGTGGTTTCGCTCTGCGCGTGGCCGTCGATGACCGAACCCTGGTGGACGCGGAAGTCGACATCGGCCACGCCGACCAGGACGCGGATGCGGCCGTCGGAAAGCTGCTCGGCCCACTCGATCTGGTCGAGGTCTTTGGAGGTGTCGTTGTCGATGGAAGACCAGAGCAGGGAGCGCAAGTCCTTTATATCGGAGCCGGAAGGCAGATCGGTGCCAGACTCGGCTTTGGCCTGGATGGCAGCCAGCTCGGCGGGGACGCCGGCGGGAAAGTCAGGCTCAAAGCCATACTCGATCATGGCGGCGTGAGCGGCGGCAACCAGATTGAAATGATAGGGATGGCTGCTGCTAAGCGGCTGGCCGGGGTGGTCGCCGTGATTCGAATGGCCGTTATGGCCATCGTGATTGGGCTGGTCGTTATGGCTGGGGTGGTTGGGGTGGTCGTTATGGTTGGCGTGCATGCAGGCCCGGCTCCCTGAAACAACAGGCAAGCCTATCACCTGAGGGGTACAAGATGATGATTTCCGCTCCCTTCAGGAGGTCTGCTGAGTCAAAACAGCTATGATTTCTCTTGTAGCCGGCCTCCACGGCTTGGAGCCGATGATATTGTCCAGGACGTCTATGAATCGTCGTTTTTCCTGCCTGATTGCACTCTCTCTCCTCTGCTGCGCGGCTGTAGCTCAAAGCCAAACGTCCGATCCGGCGGCAGCGACGGCTCCAACAGCCGCTCCGGCGGCTGCTCCCGAGGCCGTAACCTCGACCCAGTCGTCGACGGTTGCGCAGTTCCAGAAGATCGAAGATGCCTGGTCGAATGCCGTGAACAAACACGACCAGTACGGGCTCGAGCTGGTGCTATCTCCGCTGCTGGTGGATGTTTCTGCGACGGGCGACGTGACCACCCGCAATCAGCAGGTGGCGCAGGTCATCAACGGCGACGACAAGACGGTCTCGCTCACCCAGAGGGTGGTGACGGTGCGGATGCTCGGCGACGCGGCGGTGGCCAACGGCACTTATACGCTGCATCATCGGGTGAACGGACAGCCGGTGGACGAAAAAGGCGTGTTTACGCACGTCTTTGAGCGGGTGCGCGGCGGGTGGCTGTGCGTGAACTCGCAACGGACGGTGCTGCGCACGGTGACCGGCCAGAAAGAAAAAGAAAAAAAGCAGTCGACGGCCGAAGACCCCTTCCATATTCCCTTCTTCTCAAAGGGCGATAAAAGCAGCAGCGATCAATAGCCGTTGCGGGAGATCGCCGCGCGGCCCGCATTCTGTCTGCGAGATGACAATCACAGCACGGCAACCCGTTTGCCGCGCGTGAGCGAGCCTCGCTTTATGATTGAATTCGAAACCGGAATAAGTTGAAACCGAAGCCATGGCCCAGACCACAGCAACTGCTCCATTACCGAGCGCGATCGAAGCACCTGCACCCGCGCCTGCTGGGGCCAGGGCGGTCTTGGGCGTTCTGGCTGCGGTGAGCGCGTGTCATCTGGTCAATGACATGATCCAGTCGCTGCTGCCGGCCATCTATCCCATTTTGAAGGCCGGGTTCCACCTGGACTTTGGGCAGATTGGCATGATCACGCTGGTCTATCAGATTGTGGCCAGCCTGCTGCAGCCGTTCATCGGGCTCTATACCGATCGCCGGCCGGTGCCCTATGCGCTGGCGGTGGGGATGTGCTTTACGCTGGCGGGCATTCTGGTGCTGGCCACGGCGTCGTCGTTCACGCTGCTGCTGGTGGCCGCGGCCGTGGTGGGCACCGGCTCGGCGATCTTTCATCCGGAGTCCTCGCGGATTGCGCGTCTGGCCTCGGGCGGGCAGCATGGGTTTGCGCAGTCGTTCTTCCAGGTAGGCGGCAATACCGGTTCTGCGATAGGGCCGCTGCTGGCGGCGCTGATCGTGCTGCCGCTGGGGCTGCATGGAGTGGCATGGTTCTCGTTCGCTGCCCTGGGCGCCATCGTGGTGCTGCTTGGCGTGGGCCGATGGCGGGCGCATCACCTGTCGCGCAAGGCCGACAACTCCGCGCATGCGGAAAGCCGGCCCGACCTGCCGCCGCGCTCGGTAGCGCGGGCGATTGCCATTCTGGCCGCACTGATCTTCTCCAAGTACTTTTATCTGGCCAGCATGGTGGGGTATTTCACCTTTTACCTCATCACCCGGTTTCATGTTTCGGTGCGCAGCTCCCAACTGCACCTGTTCCTGTTTCTGGGCGCGGTGGCAGCAGGCACCTTTATGGGCGGACCCATCGGCGACCGCATCGGTCCGCGCTACGTGATCTGGGTATCGATTCTCGGCGTTCTGCCGTTCACGCTGGCGCTGCCCTACGCGAACCTTTTCTGGACAGGCGTTCTCTCGGCGATCATCGGATTTGTGCTGGCATCGGCCTTCTCGGCCATTCTGGTTTACGCACAGGAGCTGATGCCGGGCCGGGTTGGGCTGGTTTCGGGCATCTTCTTCGGGCTGGCTTTCGGCATGGGCGGCATTGGCGCGGCAGTGCTGGGACACATCGCAGACCTGACCAGCATTGTGTTTGTCTACCGGCTATGCGCCTGGCTGCCGGCGATCGGCCTGCTGACTGGTTTTCTGCCCAAGCTGAAGAGAACGTAGGATCGATACGCTGTCTTACTTATTTCAGCTTCTGCTTCTCTGCTTGCGGACGGGAGCAATCCTTTCGAGCAGCGTGACCGTGACCGTCTCTCCGGGCCTCTTTCCGATTGCCTCGAGCATTTCAGCCGTAACGGGCAGCTTGTGATTGCCGTCTCCCAATGCCATGAACGAGCTTTGGAATGGGTGTCCGTCTACGGTCCCTTTGACCTTCACCAGCCCGCGCGTCCCAAAGAACACAGCCGATTGAGGCCAGATGACATAGGTCCAGCCGCCGGGCTTCGGGCTTTTGATAAGCGGCGCCGTGAATGATTGGTTCAACATGCGTGCCCCTTATTATGAACTCGCCATCCTGGACGGCGCGAGTCTATTACTCGTCGAGGGAACGGTTCCGTCTTCCGAGGCCCGGTCAGCTCAATGCCTTTGCGAGTCGAAGGAGCCCTTGCCGTATGGCAAGCTCATTGAACCCGCCGAAGCCGAGGAGTAGCGCTTTCGGATCAGGACGTCTCAAAGTGCATCGATCGACGGCAAGAACCTCAAGACCCTGGACCGCAGCTAATTTTTCTGCCTGTCGCGATGTCATTTCATTCTTGAGGTACCCGATGGTGTAGAGACCTGCCCTGACGTTCGAGATCTCAAGCAAGCCATTCAGATGTTGCCTGGCTCCTTCCATGAGCGTTCCAAGGCGCTCCGCATAGAGATTCCGCATCCTGCGCAGATGACGCGCCAAATGGCGATCGGCGATGAAGTCGCAGAGCACCGCCTGATCAAAGGAGGAATTCCGGAAATCGGTCCGGTAACGGAAACTCAGGAAGAAATCTATTAATGGCACAGGCAATACCACGTAGCCCACGCGTAAGGCTGGGAATAGCGTCTTGCTGAACGATCCGATGAAGATCACAGCTGAGTGATTGTCGAGACTTTGCAGGGCGGGCACAGGCGGTCCTTCAAACCTATACTCGCTGTCATAGTCATCTTCAATCACAAAAGCGCCTGCACGTGAGGCCCAGCTAAGAAGGGCCATCCGCCGCTCCAGCGACATGGTTACCCCAAGCGGGAACTGGTGAGCCGGCGTTACGTAAGCCCCCTTCGCATCCGGACAGATCTTCATTCCAGCGGAAACAGACAGCCCTTCGTGATTCACCGGCGCAGCAATCAGCGTGGCGCCGACATTGTCGAACGCGATTCTGGCTCCGAAATATCCGGGATCCTCCATCCATATCGGATCGTTCTTTTTCAAAAGCAGCCGTGCCAACAGATCGAGCGCCTGCTGTATTCCGGAGACGAGGACAATTTGTTCCGCAGTGCATCGCACCCCACGTGATGTGCGCAGATACTCGGCAATTGCATCGCGCAACGGCCGATACCCACGCCGATCAGACTCTTTGTTTAACCATGCCCTGAAATGACGAGCCCGGTCTGCGGCAATCCGTCCCCAAACCTCGGACGGGAATTCATTGATGGCTGGAACCCCGATCCGAAAGGGACGGCTCGCCTCAACAAAAGCCAGGTCGACCCAGGGCTGCGGCCGTTTGTAGGTCGAAATGACGCGACGAATGTATGCCGGTCTCGTGGTTGCCGGGCGAGCCGGCCGGGGCGCCTCCACACGATTGATCCACGTGCCGAATCCGACGCGGGAAGTGACATACCCCTCGGCTTGCAAGCGCTCCAGAACGCTGACGACAGTGCCTCGGGAAAGTTTATACAGGCTGGCGAAATCTCGTGACGACGGCAGCCTCGCGCCAGCAGCAAGCCGGCCTTCAAGAATGGCAGAGCGCAGTTCGCCATACAGCCAGCTGGTCAAGGTTTGATGGCGCGGCCGGCTTTTAAGAGTGAGCTCGAACGAGCTAATGGCTTTTGTCATCTCAAATGGTCCAATAAGATTAGCGAAAATGGCTCTATTCGATGGACCACTGCGGCCATAGTATCAGTTCTGCAATCGAGAAACGAATGGATCGTCACGGAGACATGGTTTCTCGCCGAGCGATTT
>Ga0335075_10006602_pt1 | contig 17895 bp, 16 predicted proteins | sample Lox_Sample_24_FD_206723 | JGI IMG/M metagenome (GOLD analysis project Ga0335075, IMG submission 206723) | Soil microbial communities from Loxahatchee National Wildlife Refuge, Florida, United States - Lox_Sample_2.4 | ecosystem: Environmental > Terrestrial > Soil > Wetlands | place: USA...
CGGTTCACACCCGCGACATCGGGGCGCTGCTGATCGGCGGTGTTGACCCGGACGACCTGCCCGACCCGCAGGCCGCGCTGGCGGCGATCGAGGCGGCCGACTTCGTGGTCAGCCTTGAGCTGCGGGTCAGCGCCGTCACCGACCGGGCCGACGTGGTCTTCCCGGTCGCGGCGGTCGCGGAGAAGCCGGGCTCGTTCGTCAACTGGGAAGGGCGGCCTGGCTCGTTCACGGCGGCGCTGCCGGTGCCGACGGTGCGCACCGACCTGGAGGTGCTGGCCGCGCTCGCGGACGAGATGGACGTGCACCTCGGGCTGCCCGACATCCAGTCGGTCCGGCGTGAGCTGACCATCCTCACCCAGGCGCCCGCGCTGTCGCCCGCTCCGACCGCCACGGCCGGGCGGGAGGCATCGGCGGCCGGTCGGCCGCTCGCGACGGTCGGCGATCCGGGCCGGGGCAACGCGCTCCTGGCCACCTGGCATAATCTCCTCGACGCCGGGCGCATGCAGGACGGCGAGCCGAACCTGGCAGGTACGGCCCGCGCCGCCGTCGCGCGTATGTCGGCGGCGACCGCAGCCGAGGCCGGCACGGCCGACGGCGGCAAGGTCACCGTGGCGACCGGCCGCGGCACGATAACTGTTCCCGTGGAGATCGCCGACATGCCTGACCGGGTCGTGTGGCTGCCGACTAACTCGGCAGGCAGCGCCGTCCGGCGCGTTCTTGGCGCCGGTCACGGAAGCACCGTCACCGTGAGGAGCGCGGAATGACCGGCCTGGCCGCGGGGTCACCCCCGGTGAGCAACGTCCCGACGCTGGCCAGCTTCGGGCACGACCCATGGTGGCTGATCATCGTCAAGGTCATCATCATCTTCCTGTTCCTGATGCTGTCCACGCTGTTCATGATCTGGGCTGAGCGCCGGGTCATCGGCCGCATGCAGCAGCGCCCCGGTCCGAACCGGGCAGGAAAGTTCGGCCTGCTGCAGTCCCTGATGGACGGCATCAAGCTCCCGCTCAAGGAAGACATCGTCCCGCGCAACGTCGACAAGATCCTCTTCTGGATCGCGCCGGCTGTCTCGTCGATCCCGGCGTTCGTCAGCTTCGCTGTCATCCCGTGGGGGCCGATCGTCTCGATCGCCGGCCACCGGACGCCGCTTCAGCTCTCCGACCTGCCGGTCGCCGTGCTGCTGATCCTGGCGATGAGCTCAATGGGCGTGTACGGCATCGTGCTGGCCGGCTGGTCTTCCCGGTCGCCGTACCCGCTGCTCGGCGGGCTGCGCAGCTCTGCCCAGGTGATCAGCTATGAGATCGCGATGGGCCTGGCGTTCGTGCCGGTGTTCCTGTACGCAGGGTCGCTGTCGACGTCGCAGATCGTCGCCAGCCAGATCCACGGATCCTCGTTCCACTTCTTCGGCTACATCTGGCACTGGCCGTCGTGGTACGCGATCCTGCTGCTGCCGTCGTTCCTCATCTACATCGTCACGATGGTGGGCGAGACCAACCGGCTGCCGTTCGACCTGCCCGAGGGCGAGGGCGAGATCGTCGGCGGCTACAACACCGAGTACTCGTCGCTGAAGTACGCGCTGTTCTACCTGGCCGAGTACGTGAACATGACCACCGTCGCGGCCCTGGCCACCACGCTGTTCCTCGGCGGCTGGCGGGCGCCGTGGCCACTGTCGGTCTGGGCCGGCGCCGACTCCGGCTGGTGGCCGGTGCTGTGGTTCCTGGCCAAGGTGGCCGTGTTCGAGTTCTTCTTCATCTGGCTGCGCGGCTCACTGCCTCGTATCCGCTATGACCAGCTCATGCGCCTCGGCTGGAAGGTCCTGATCCCGGCTGCGCTCGTCTGGACGCTGATCGTGGCGACCGCCAGGGTCTACCGGCAGCAGGGTGCGAGCCCGGCTGTCTACATCATCGCTGGCCTGATCATCGTCGCGCTGCTTGCCCTGCTCTGGCGGTGGGAGTCAGCCGGGCAGCGGCGCGAGCAGGAGGCCGCTGAAGAGGCGGAACTCCGCAAGGCCAGCGCCGGGCAGCGGCCGGCTACCGCTGCCTTCCCGACTCCGCCGCTTGATCTCCCGCACTACCACGGGATCGGCCTGGCAGCCGGCGAGCCGGTACTCGCCGGCGTGACGGAAGAGGGCACTAAGGAGGTCGGTGATGCCTGAGTTCCTTAACTCCGTCAAGGGCTTCAGCGTCACCTTCCGGCAGATGTTCCGGAAGGTCGACACAGTTCAGTACCCCGAGCAGAAGGTGCCGACGGCGCCCAGGTTCCACGGTCGCCACCAGCTCAACCGGTGGCCCGACGGGCTGGAGAAATGCATCGGGTGCGAGCTGTGCGCCTGGGCCTGCCCGGCGGATGCGATCTATGTCGAGGGCGCGGACAACACTCCGGACGAGCGGTACTCGCCCGGCGAGCGGTACGGCCGCGTCTACCAGATCAACTACCTGCGCTGCATCCTGTGCGGGCTGTGCATCGAGGCGTGCCCGACGAGGGCGCTGACCATGACCAACGACTATGAGCTCGCCGATGACAACCGGGAGAGCCTCATCTGGACCAAGGAGCAGCTAGTCGCACCGCTGCAGCCGGGCATGGAGGCTCCGCCGCACCCGATGCGCCTCGGCGAGACCGAGGAGGACTACTACGCCCTCGGCGCGATGCTGGCACGGTCGCAGGCCGGAACTGAGCCGGGCACCGGCTCCTGGAACCCGGATCAGGATGAGCCGCACCAGGACTGGCCGGATCAGGACCCAGCTGCCCAGCACCCGACAACACGGCGGGGGAACGTGCGTTGACCCATCCCATCATCCTGGCCGGGCCGGCCGCCGAGACGACGAGGCTGCTGGCCTACTGGATCCTGGCCATCGCGTCGGTCGCGGCCGCGCTCGGCATGATCCTGGCCCGGCGGGCCGTGCACTGCGCGCTGCTGCTTGCCGTCGTGATGCTGTCGCTGGCGGTGTTCTACGCCATGGAGGGCGCGCCGTTCCTGGCCTTCGTCCAGATCATCGTCTACACCGGCGCCGTCCTGATGCTGTTCCTGTTCGTGCTCATGATCGTCGGCATCAGCTCCGCCGACTCCATCATCGAGACGATCCGCGGCCAGCGGATGTGGGCCGCGCTGACGGGCATCGCGATGCTAGTGCTGCTCAGCCTGGTGATCGGGCATGCGGTGATCGGCCCGGCCGGGCCCAGTACCGCGCAGTTCGGGAACTCCAATGTCTCCTCACTAGCCCACCTGATCTTTACCAAGTACGTCTTCCAGTTCGAGATCACCAGCGCGCTGCTCATTACCGCCGCGGTCGGCGCGATGGTGCTGGCGCACCGTGAGCGCACTAGCCCCAAGCCGACCCAGCGTGAGCTAGCGGAGAAGCGGATCGCGAGCGCGCACCCGACACCGCTGCCAGGTCCTGGTACCTACGCCCTGCACAACGCGGTGGACATGCCGGCGCTGCTGCCAGACGGCAGTCAGTCCGAGCTGTCGGTCAGCCCGGTGATATCCGGCCGGCCGCTGCCGAGCCAGGAGGAGCCCCCGCGCGAGCTGCCGGCCGGCCAGGAAGCAGGTGACCAGTAGTGGTAAGCCCGGCTCACTTCATCGCCCTGTCGGTGATCTTGTTTGTGATCGGCGCCGTCGGCGTGCTGGTTCGTCGCAACGCCATCGTCATATTCATGAGCGTCGAGCTGATGCTCAACGCCGCCAACCTGGCGTTCGTCACGTTCGCCCGGATGCACGGCACGCTCGACGGCCAGATCATCGCGTTCTTCGTGATGGTGGTGGCCGCAGCGGAAGTTGTCGTCGGACTGGCAATCCTGACCGCCATCTTCCGGGCCCGCAGGTCCGCGTCGGTCGATGACGCGAACCTGATGAAGTACTGACTGAAAGGGAGCCATGACCGGCTCAGTGCACAGTGCGGTCACGCCTGCCGTGGCGCTGACGAGCCTGCACGCCACCGGCATCCAGGATGCTGCCGGGCTACTGCTCGCATTCCCGCTGATCGCCGCCGTTGTCCTGCTGCTCGGCGGCAAGCGCACCAACTCCTGGGGCCACTGGCTCGGCGTGGCGATGCCGGTGCTCTCGTTCATCTACGCGGTGGCCGCGTTCGCGCAGATGCTCGGCTACACGGCAAGTCAGCGGTCGCGTGAGCTGACGCTCTTCACCTTCATCAACGTCGCCAGGTTCCAGGTGCCGCTCGGCCTGCGGCTCGACCAGCTGTCCATCTGCTTCGTCCTGCTGATCACCGGTGTTGGCTCGCTGATCTGCATATTCGCAGTCGGCTACATGTCGCACGATCCGGAGCGTCGCCGGTTCTTCGGCTACATGAACCTGTTCCTCGCCGCCATGCTGCTGCTGGTGCTAGGCAGCAACTACCTGGTCCTGTACGCGGGCTGGGAGGGCGTCGGCCTGGCCTCGTACCTGCTGATCGGGTTCTGGCAGTACAAGCCGTCAGCAGCGGTCGCGGCGAAGAAGGCGTTCATCGCCAACCGGGTCGGTGACGTGGGCCTGTCGCTCGCGATCATGCTGATGTTTTTCCAGTTCGGCACTGTTGGCTTCACCGGCGTCTTCGGCGCGGTGCACTCCGCCAGCCACGGCGTCGTGCTGGCTATCGGGCTGCTGCTGCTGCTCGGCGCCTGCGGCAAGTCCGCCCAGGTTCCGCTGCAGTCCTGGCTGCTGGACGCGATGGAGGGCCCGACCCCGGTCTCGGCGCTCATTCACGCGGCCACCATGGTCACCGCGGGCGTTTACCTGATCGTCCGGTCGGCGCCGATCTTCGACCTGTCGCTCGGCGCCAGGACCGCGGTGGCGATCGTCGGCGCGGTGACGCTGCTGGTCGGCGCGATCATCGGGTGCGCGAAGGACGACATCAAGAAGGCCCTGGCCGGATCGACGATGAGCCAGATCGGCTACATGATGCTGGCCGCCGGCCTCGGCCCGGCCGGCTACGTGTTCGCGATCGCGCACCTGCTCGCGCACGGGTTCTTCAAGGCCGGGCTGTTCCTCGGCGCAGGCTCGGTGAAGCACGAGATGGACGACGAGGTCGACATGCGCCGCTTCGGCGGCCTGCGCAAGATCATGCCGATCACGTACGTGACATTCGGGCTCGGATACCTGGCGATCATCGGGGTGCCGCCGCTCTCCGGCTTCTTCACCAAGGACCCGATCATCGACGCGGCGTTCGCCAAGGGCGGGACATCAGGCGCCCTGCTCGGAACCGCGGCGCTGCTCGGCGCGGGCATCACCGCGTTCTACATGACCAGGGTCATGTTCATGACCTTCTTCGGCGACCGCCGCTGGGATGACAAGGTCCACCCGCACGAAGCGCCGCGGATCATGACAGCTCCGATGATCGTGCTCGCCTTCGGCTCGGTCTTCGCGGGCGGCCTGCTGATCGTCGACAACCGGCTGCTCAACTTCCTGGCTCCGGTCGTGCACACGCCGCCGCCGTCGCACGGCATCTGGACCAGGTACGGGATCATCACGCTGGTCCTCGTTGTGCTTGGCGGCGTGCTGGCCTGGGCTATGTACCGCCGCGAGGTGCCGGTGACCGCGCCGGCCGGCAACCTGGTCACGGTGGCGGCGCGCAAGGACCTGTACGGCGACTCGATCAACGAGGGCCTGCTGATGCGGCCGGGTCAGTGGCTGACCAGGCTGTCGGTGTTCTTCGACAACCGGGGCCTTGACGGACTGGTGAACACGGTCGCCGCCACCTTCGGCGGGACGTCCGGGCGGGTGCGCCGGGTAGAGAACGGCTTCGTCCGCTCGTATGCGCTGTCCATGCTGGTGGGAGCGGTGCTGCTGGTGGGCGCGCTGCTGCTGGTGCGGCTGTAGGAACTGTGAGGCTGCCAAACTGATGAGCACATTCCCCTGGCTGACGGTAGCGGGCGCGATCCCGCTGGCCGGCGCCATCGCGATCGGGCTGACCCCCGGCAGGTCGGCGCCTGGCAGCCCGGCCGACCGGCGCGCCCGTGACCTGCTGGTGAAGCGGATCGCGCTAGTGTTCTCGCTGATCACCCTTGCCGTCACGATCGCGATGGCGGTCGAGTTCAAGGCCGGCGGCCCGCGGTTCCAGTTCCAGCAGGTCTACCAGTGGATCCCGCAGTTCGGCGTGCACTATGCGGTCGGCGTCGACGGCATCGCGCTGGTGCTGATCGTGATGACGGCCATCCTGATGCCGGTCGTGATCCTGGCGTCGTGGAACGACGTCGAGGATGTGTCAGCAGCCACGGCGGGCTCGGCCGAGGCTGGCACCACGGGTACGGCGGCAAGGACGAAGCCGGCTTCGCGGATGCGGAGCGTCAAGGCATATTTCGCCTGGATGATGGTCCTCGAGACGATGATGATCGGCGTCTTCGCCGCCACCGACGTCTTCCTGTTCTACGTGTTCTTCGAGGCCATGCTCGTGCCGATGTACTTCATGATCGGCAGCTTCGGCGTCGGCCAGCGGCAGTACGCGGCAGTCAAGTTCCTGCTCTACAGCCTGCTCGGCGGACTGCTGATGCTGGTCGCGGTGATCGCGCTGTACGTCTACTCGCTGCACGGCGGGACGCACGGCACCTTCCTGTTCACCCAGCTTGACCATCTCGCGCTAACCCCGACTGTGCAGAAGTGGCTGTTCCTCGGCTTCTTCATCGCATTCGCCATCAAGGCACCGGTGTGGCCGTTCCACACCTGGCTGCCCGACGCGGCCGCGTCGGCACAGCCCGGCGCCGCGGTGCTGCTCGTCGGCGTGCTGGACAAGGTCGGCACGTTCGGGATGATCCGGTACTGCCTCGACCTGTTCCCGGCCGCGACGCACTTCTTCACCCCGCTGATCATCGTGCTGTCCGTGATCGGCATCCTGTACGGGGCCATCGTCGCGATCGGCCAGAAGGACATGAAGCGGCTGATCGCCTACACCTCGGTCTCGCACATGGGCCTGATCACGCTCGGCATCTTCGTGCTGACCAGCCAGGGCGGCAGCGGCGCCACGCTCTACATGGTCAACCACGGGTTCGCAACCGGCGCGCTGTTCATCCTGGCTGGCTTCCTGATCAGCCGGCGTAAGTCGAACCTCATCGACGACTACGGCGGGGTGCAGAAGGTGGCGCCGGTGCTGGCCGGGCTGTTCCTCATCGCGGGCCTGGCAGGCCTGGCGATGCCAGGCCTGTCGACCTTCGTCAGTGAGTTCCTCGTCCTGATCGGCACCTTCACCAGGTACGAGGTCGCTGCGGTCTTCGCCACGCTCGGCATCATTCTGGCAGCCATCTACATCCTGTGGATGTACCAGCGGACAATGACCGGCCCGGTCCGGGAAGAGGTCGCGACCATGCCCGACCTCAAGGCACGCGAGCTATGGGCGGTAGCCCCGCTGATCGCTCTCATCCTCTTCCTGGGCATCTACCCGAAGCCGGTGCTGGACATCATCAACCCCGCCGTGCACAGCACGCTGGTCGGCACCCATAGCAGCGATCCGGTCCCGCCGCACCCGGCGACCGCGTCCAGCCGTTCGGCATCGACCACGAGCAGCCTCGTTCCCGCCATAAAGGGCGCTCAGCACGGCATCAGCGTGACGAGCCTGGTCGCCCGGGCTGACCACCCCGCCACGGGCGTGACCGTCCGGGCCGCAGCCGGTTCGATTCACACGCAAGGGAGATCGGCGTGACCTCGATCATCGTCGCCGCCGCGCCGACAATATCCGCGCCGCACATCGAGTGGAGCCTGCTCTCCCCGATGCTCCTGGTGTTCGCCGCTGCGCTGGCCGGCGTGCTGATCGAGGCGTTCGCGCCGAGGGATCTGCGGCGGCCGATGCACATCGCGCTGACCCTGGGCGCCCTGGCCGGCGCCTTCGTGCTGACCATCGTGCTGGCCGCCCGCAGCTCGATCTTCGCCGCCGGCAAGCCCGGTGTGGTCGCCGCGGTCGGCGCGGTCGGGGTCGACCGGCCGACGCTGTTCATCCAGGCCACGATCCTCATCCTGGCCTTCGTCAGTGTGCTGCTGATGGCCGAGTCCTCGCACGAGGTCAGCTCCTTCACGCCGCAGGCGGCCGCGGTCCCCGGCAGCGCGGAGGAGCGCGCGGGCCTGCTCGCCGGGCTGGCGCATACCGAGGTGTATCCGCTGACGCTGTTCGCGATCGGCGGCATGCTGCTGTTCCCGGCCGCCAACGACCTGCTGACGATGTTCATCGCACTGGAGATCCTCTCGCTGCCGCTGTACCTGCTGTGCGGCCTGGCGCGGCGGCGTCGCCTGCTGTCCCAGGAAGCCGCGATGAAGTACTTCCTGCTCGGCGCCTTCTCGTCGGCGATCTTCCTGTTCGGCATCGCGATGCTGTACGGGTACGCCGGGTCGGTGCAGCTCTCCAGCATCGCCGCCGCCGCGTCGGCCGGTCTCGCGTCGTCCACGCTGCTGTACGCCGGCATCGCGCTGCTCGGCGTCGGGCTGCTGTTCAAGATCGGTGCCGTGCCGTTCCAGGCCTGGAAGCCTGACGTCTACCAGGGCTCGCCGACGCCGGTGACCGCCCTGATGGCCTCGTGCACGCTGGTCTCCGCGTTCGGCGCCCTGCTGCGCGTGTTCTTCGTGGCGTTCGGGCAGCTGACCTGGGACTGGCGGCCCGCCTTGTGGGCGGTGGCGATCATCACCATGCTGGCTGGCTCTATCATCGCCATCACGCAGACGGACATGAAGCGGCTGCTCGCTTACTCCTCGATCGCGCAGGCCGGGTACATCCTGACCGGCGTGGTCGCGGCGAACACGGCCGGCCTGTCCGGGACGATGTTCTACCTGGCGGCCTACGGGTTCGCGACCATCGGCGCGTTCGCGATCGTCACGCTGGTGCGGGACCGGGCCGGCGAGGCAGTGCACATGTCCAGCTGGGCCGGGCTCGGCAAGCGATCGCCGCTGATTGCGGGCGTGTTCGCGCTGTTCCTGATCGCGTTCGCCGGAATCCCGCTGACCAGCGGGTTCACCGGTAAGTTCGCCGTATTCCAGGCGGCCGTCGCCGGCGGGGCGCTGCCGCTCGTCATCATCGGCGCGATCAGCAGCGCGATCCTGGCATTCCCGTACGTGCGGGTGATCGTGCTGATGTTCTTCAGCGAGCCGGCCGCCGACGGGCCGGTGGTGATAAGGCCGAGCGCCTACACCGGCACTGCCGTCGCCATCGGCGCCATTGTGACCGTGGTGCTCGGCGTCTACGCGCAGCCGATCCTGAACCTCGCGAACCACGCGGCGAGCCAGCTCTTCGTGCGCTAGCCCTGGATCCGTACTGGTCATGCCCCAGCAGCCCCGGGCGTTTCGTCCGCATGCTTGGCGGGTACCCGGTGCTGACCAGGCCCGCGTCGGCGGTTACCGTGCTATCCGCATACCTTGACGAGGGCTGGAGGATAGCCTCAGCTAGGACTGGCCCGCGACTGCGCGGGCTTACGAGGGGACCCACGTGACTGCCGCCGTTCCGATGGAGCTCACCGACGCCGCGCTCGCGGCCGATGTGGTGGACGGCCTCGCGCAGGTAGAGGACGGCCTGCGCGCGGCCGCGCAGGCGCAGCACCCGGTGCTCGCCGAGGCCGCCGCGCACCTGATCAAGGCCGGCGGCAAGCGGTTCCGTCCGACGCTTGTGCTGCTGGCCGCGCAGTTCGGCGACCCGCGGGACAAGCGCGTCGTCCCTGCGGCTGTCGCCATCGAGCTCACTCATCTCGCCACGCTGTACCACGACGACGTGATGGATGAGGCCGACGTGCGCCGCGGCAGCGCGAGCGCCAACTCCCGCTGGGGCAACACAGTCGCGATCCTCACCGGGGACTTCCTGTTTGCCAGGGCGTCCGAGATCCTGGCCGACCTAGGTCCGCAGGCCATCAAGATTCAGGCGGAGACCTTCCGCCGCCTGGTTACCGGCCAGATCGCCGAAACGGTGGGCTGCCAGCCCGGCGACGATCCGCTCTCGCACTACCTTGAGGTGGTCACCGAGAAAACGGCGTCGCTGATAGCCACCGCTGGCCGGTTCGGCGCTATGTTCTCCGGCGCGCCAGAAAGCGTCATCGAGCGGATGACCCCGGCGTGCGCTGCCCTCGGCATCGCCTTCCAGCTGTCGGACGACATTCTCGACGTCGCCAGCGAGTCGACGCAGTCGGGCAAGACGCCGGGCACCGACCTGCGCGAGGGCGTTCGCACGCTGCCGATGCTGCACGCGCTGCGAGTGGCTGGCCCGGCGGACGCGCGCCTGGTCGAGCTGCTGAGCATGGGGGAGCTGGTCGATCCGGCCGTGCACACCGAGGCGCTTGGACTGCTGCGGGCGCACCCCGCGATGGAACTCGCCCGCGCAGACACCCGGCAGTGGGCGGAGCGGGCCCGGGACGAGATCCTGAGGCTTCCCGATGGGCCAGCCCGGGCCGCCTTCGAGGGCCTCTGCGAGTACGTGGTGGAGCGTACTGGCTAGGGAGTCAGCCCGTCTGGGCTGACTTCCTAGCGGTTTGCGGCGGCAAACCTGGACAAACCGATCGCCATAGTGCAGGAAAGCGCTAGGGAGTCGCGCGGGTCCCGCTGGACGCGCTGGGAATGATGGCAGGGAACAGGGCAAGACCCGTCCTGGTTGTGCCTGCCGGATGCGAGGAGGTTCAGCATGTTCGGCTCCCGTAAGACGCAGATGATCACCGCGGCGGACGCACTGCCCGGGCGTGACACGCCCCTGCCGGTACCGGCGCGCCACGAGGTGCTTGGCACGCCGCTGCGGCCGCCGTACCCGGCGGGTACGCAGGTGGCCGAGTTCGCGCTCGGCTGCTTCTGGGGCGAAGAGAAGACGTTCTGGAACACACCGGGCGTGGTGTCGACCGCCGTCGGCTACGAGGGCGGATTCACCCCGAACCCGACGTACGAGGAGGTGTGCACCGGCCGTACCGGTCACGCCGAGACGGTGCGCGTGGTCTACGACCCGGCCAGGGTCAGCTACCCGGAACTGCTCAGGGTGTTCTGGGAGTCGCACGACCCGACCCAGGGCATGCGGCAGGGGAACGACATCGGCAGCCAGTACCGGTCGGTGATCTTCTACCACACCCCGGAGCAGCGGGCCGAGGCGGAGGAGTCGCGGGCTAGCTTCCAGAAGCGGCTGTCTGACGCGGGCTACGGCGAGATCACCACAGAGATCGTTCCCGCTAGCGAGTTCTACTTCGCCGAGGACTATCACCAGCAGTATCTGAGCGACGCCAAGAACCCGAACGGCTACTGCCCGGATCACGGCACTGGTGTCTCGTGTCCGATCGGTGTGGTGAAGGCGCGCGATTAGGTGCGGGCTGGCAGGTCAGCCGTGCAGCTCTATCGACGACCTATTCATTACGAGCGCACTTCGCCATGCCGGTGATGTGGGCACACACCCCGGTGACCTGCACACCGGCGTCCATCAAGGTCCACTGGCGTCTGACCGTGAGCACGGCCGTAGTCACTCAGTTATAGTCATTCACTTGGCGCGATCGGCTCTTTGGTGGCTCGACAGGTCTCCGCGTGCGTTTGCGCATTGACCGCCACCTGGAGCCGCGACGCTCTCATAGCCTTTACCGGCGTACCAGAAAGCTCTTGAAAGAAGTCCGGGAGGCGGTGTCGGATCGGGTCAGAGCTGTTCGTAGCAGGGGTGAGCGGCCGCCTGCAAGGGGCGCCCCGAAGCACAGGAGATGATCGGCGATGCAGTTTCTGTTTTCCGTGATCGATGACCCTGCCAGCCTGGCCACCCCGGATGAGATAGCAGCGGTTGGTAATCCGGAGCCTGAATCCCGCACGCTTGACGCGTTTAACGACCGGCTCGTGGCGGAGGGCTACTGGGTCTTCGGCGGCGGCCTCGCGGCGCCCAGCACAGCGACCGTGATCGACAACCGGGGCGGCGAGGCGCTGTTCACCGACGGACCCTTCGTGGAGTCGAAGGAGTATGTCGGCGGCCTGTGGATTATCGAGGCTGCCGACCTCGACGTGGCGCTCAAGCTCGCCGCCGAGGGGTCGAAGGCCTGCAACCGAAGGGTCGAGGTGCGGCCGTTCGCGTGACCGGGAGTCGACCGCTGAGCAGAGTCTCGCACCATATGAGACCTCTCCGCCCCCGTCCTCTTGATAGGCGCCGAGATCTCGCCGGCGAAGGTCACACTCAAATTTGGCGCGGAGCGCCATCGCGTCAGCGACGTGATCGCAGCGAGCGCCCTTGACTGTGAGCTTTGCTCGGTAGAAGGATGCCAGGCGCGACGAGGACGACCGGTCACTCCTGCACATGCGGCTACTACCAGCAGTAGTGAGCGACGCTAAGAACCCGTACGGCTACTGCCCGGACCACAGCACCGGCGTCTCCTGCCCGGTGGGCGTGGTGAAGGCGAGCGACTGAGACCGTCGTCGCCTGGTTCGCGCTGCCAGTTGTCGCCCCGCGCAGAGGGGTGCGAGCAGCAGGCGATTGACGACGGGCCAGAGCGCTTGGTAGACCCGGCATGTGAAACGGACGGCCTTACAGGCTCTTGCCGCAGCAGGGATCTTCGCAATCGTGTGCTGCGGGTGCAGCAGCCCGGCGCGCCCGCCGGCGTTCAATCAGATGCTGCCTGACGCCAATAACCTGACGACGGTCCTCGGCCCGCTGACCGGCACAGGATCCAGGATGCTCACCGTGCCGGCGAGCCGCTCGATGTCTCTCACGGTGGGGTGCATTGGCACGGGAGTCGTTGAGGTGAGAGGACTTCTAGCGGGGGCGGAGCTGTGCAAGGACGCCAGTGTCGGCCGGGGTGTCTTCGGCGGCTGGTACTGGGCGCACCTGGCGGTGCGACCTGGCGAGCACATCAAGCTGCACGTTCTCGCAGACACGAAGACGATCTGGGATATCCGTGTCGACGGCTTGCCGCTGCGCTGCAAAGACGACGTGTGCACGAGCTGACCGGAATACGTTTGCGCCCGGCCTCGAGGCCGGCCCACGATAGTGACCGATGACTGCAGTGCTGATTACAGGCTGCTCGGGCGCCGGGAAGACTGCGATTGCAGCCGTGCTTGCCCGGCGCGGGGTGACAGCCGTTGACTCCGATGATGACCCCCTTCTGGCGCGCTTCGTCGACGCGGCCGGCGCCGTGGTGGACGAGCCGGACGAGCCGGAGCTTGCCTGGCTCTCCGAGCACCACTGGTCGTGGGATCCGGCACGACTGGACGCACTGATCGCGGCCGCGACCGCGACGCTCTACGTGTGCGGCGGTGCGGACAACGAGCTCGAGTTGCTCGATCGCTTCGCTCAGGTGTTCCTGCTGGAGATCGACGAGGCCACCATGCTGACACGACTGGACGCACGCGAGGATAATGACTGGGGCCGTATCGGGGACACCCGCGAGTACCTGTGCGGCAAGCTGCCAGGCCTGCAAGACCGTCTGCGCGCCTGCGGCGCAGTTGCCATCGACGCCAGACAGCCTCTCGACCAGGTTGTCGATGCGATCCTCGCTCGCAGGCTAGCTGGCTCGGTCACGGATGCTGATGACGCGCAGCCATGAGCCGCCGGGTTATCAGTGCCCGTTCTGCAAGCTGGCCGCCGGTGCGGACACTGCACATAACTCGGTGGCGGACATCGTCAGGCGGACCTCCGGCGCGCTGGCCCTGATCTCACCGCGCTGGTGGCCGCGTAATCACGGGCATGTTCTCGTCGTGCCGACCCGGCATTACGAGAATCTGTACGAGCTCCCGGCTAGTGCCGGGCATGCTGTTCATGACCTGGTTCGTGAGGTTGCTATCGCCATCCGTGCGACTTACGGCTGCGAGGGCATCTCGACCCGGCAGCACAATGAGCCCGCCGGAAACCAGGATGCCTGGCACTACCACGTCCATGTGTTCCCGCGCTACGCCGGCGACCGGCTCTATTCCTCCGTGCCCTACCCGGAGTTTGTCACGGCCGAGCAGCGGCGCCCCTACGCCGAGCGGCTCCGCTGCTATTTCGCAGCTGCCACGGGGCACGAGAGTCGGGCATGATTGCGCGGTGGATGTTCCTGCAGAAATCACCGCATACGTTCCTGGCTGGTCGAGCGAACTGGTCTGGGAATCTGGGCCAGAGGCGCTGACCTGGCGCATGACGAGCCCGGCAGGCCAGGTGCGCTACCTGAAGACCCGGCCCGCCACTGCCGCCGCGCCGCTGCCAGCCGAGGCGGCCAGAATGCGGTGGGCACTGACGGCTGGGCTCCCCGTGCCAGCCGTCGTGGCCAGCTGCCGGTCCGCCGCAGTGGACTGGCTGCTGACCGACGGGCTGGCTGGCCGGGACGCAACCGTGTCCGAGCTACGAGCCGAGCCGGCGAAGCTTGTCGCGCTTCTGGCTGCGGGTCTGCGTGAGTTCCATGAGACGGCGGTCGGCGACTGCCCGTTCCGGTTCGGCCCGGACGAGGCGATGGCTGACGCGGCCCGCCGGGTGCGCGCGGGGCTCGTGGAGCCTGAGGACATGCATCGCGAGCATGCCCACCTCAGCCCGGCTGCGGCACTGGTCGAGGCCGCCAGGCTGCGCCCGGAGCGCGAGCCGGACCTGGTGCTCTGCCATGGCGATTACTGCCTGCCTAACGTGCTCATCGAAGACGGGCGGGTGAGCGGCTTCGTCGACCTCGGGGAGCTGGCAGTGGCGGATCGCTGGTACGACCTGGCCGTGGCGACCTGGAGCGTTACCTGGAATCTCGGACCGGGCTGGGAGGAGCTGTTCCTGGCCAGTTATGGTGTCAGCGCCGATCCTCAGGCGATCGCGTTCTACCGGCTGATCTATGACCTGGCGAGCTAGCTGAGCTGTCCGGCCGGCTGGCAGGACATCAGCAGCACACCCGCCAGATCGTCCGCGCCACCTGGGCAACTCCCCACTCGAACTTCACCGATGGCGCGTTCGTTAAGGTCATCCGCCGAAATGACATGATCCAAAAGGTATTTCGGACGACTATTGGACCGATATATCTAATGCACTCAGCGCGCTTGACCGCCCCATAACGCTCTGCGCATACTGGCGGCCGGGGAATGGGCCTCGCACCGCATTTCTTGGAAATGCGAAATAATTATCAGGCGAAAGGGGTGACGCTCATGGCGCTGTCCTGGCCTCTCGAGCAGGAAGGCTCGACCGGTGAGAACGTCCGCAGTATCCAGCTCCTGCTGAACGCGCACATGACGGGGGAAGGCAGCGCCGCATCCGAGGGCGCGCCAAGCTCGGCTCCCGCAGCAGCGCCGGCGGCCGACGAAGCCGCGGCAACCGCCACGCTGACCGAAGCGCCGCCATCGACGACGGTGACCGACGCCCCTGCGGCGGCGACCACCACCGCCGCCTCCGACTTGCTGGTCGTCGACGGCATCTTCGGCCCGAAGACCGCCGCAGCGGTGCGCGCCTTCCAGTCCGCACACGGCCTGGTGGTCGACGGTAAGGTCGGCAACCAGACCTGGCCGGTCCTGATCATTCAGGTGCAGTCCGGCAGCTCCGGGGACGCAGTCCGGGCTGTCCAGCGCCAGTTGCACGAGCGAAGCGGCTGGCTGACGATTGACGGCATCTTCGGGCCGCAGACCAACAGCGTGGCGCGCGACTTCCAGACCTTCTGCGGCCTGAGCGTCGACGGCATCGTCGGTCCCGTCACGTGGAATGCGCTCACATTGCCGTGGCTGCGCGCCAGCAGCGGGCCGTCCGCGTCGCAGACGCTCTTCGACGCCTGGAGCGCGAACAATCGCACCAGTGCCCGGTACGAAGCCACCGCGGCCGCGGTGGACTCGCTGTTCGCCATCACCTATGAAACCGGGTGGACCTCGGCGGGATGCGGGGTCGCAGCCGGATCGTTCATCTGCAAGTGGCAGCGGAGCGGCACCACGCTGCAGTTCCAGGGGAACGACAGCACCGGAACGCCGTTCTACTGGGTCTACAGCGTGACAACCGAGACCTGAAATACCGGGCTGCCCTGCGCGCGCCCGAGTTCGTCGGAATGAGGCGCACAGCTCGAAGCTTTCTAAAGCAGCTCGCGGACGACACACTTTTTGTGTGTGCACGGACAGCCGGAGTTCGGTTCGATGCGCAGTAGCCGCGGTTGTGCCAGGCCGACCCTCATGGTCGCTGCCTGGTGCCCGAACCCCAGCTGCGGGCGGCGCTCCGGCCCGCGATGTGATGATCAACGGTCCGGCGCCGTAGCCATTGCCCGGTCCGGCGACCTGGCGGACGACTTCGAACGGCCGCGCAGGCTTCCGGCAGTGGCGCAGACGGCCACGTTTCCCGTCTGAAGGGGGTAACGCGGCAGCCGACTAGCTGGCGGCTGCCCGCTGCGTGACCCCTCGCTCCCGCGGCGCTATGCGAATAATCTCCGCATATGTCATGGCAGTTCGCTTCCGCGCAGCCGCCTGTTTGCCGAATGGTCTGGTGTGCCCAGGGTAGAGACGGCACCCGGTGCTGGCCCTCGAGGCACCTGGAGGCAGGCGATGACAGCAGAAGTGTCTAGCGGACCCAGTATGCGGAGTATGCGCAGTTTGATCCCGGCACGCGTGGATCGGCTCCCGTGGTCACGGTTCCACACCAGGCTGGTGATCGCCCTGGGCGTGGCCTGGATCCTGGACGGGCTCGAGGTCACCATCGCCAGCAACGTTGCACCGGACCTCACGCAGCGGACCTCGCTCGGCCTGTCCGCCAGCTCGGCCGCTGACATCGCGACCTGGTACCTCATCGGCGAGGTGATCGGGGCGCTGTTCTTCGGCCAGCTGTCCGACAGGCTAGGCAGGCGAAACCTGTTCATGGTGACGCTGGGCGTCTACCTGGTCGGCAGCGGCCTGACTGCTGCCACGCAGGTGGGCGGTCACTGGTTCATCTACATGTACGCGACCCGCGTCGTTGCCGGCATGGGCATCGGCGGGGAGTACGCCGCCATCAACTCCGCCATCGACGAGATGATCCCGGCCAGATACCGCGGCCGGGTGGACCTCGCGGTCAACGGCACCTACTGGGCCGGGGCGGTCATCGGCACCATCGTGACCCTTGCCCTGCTGAACAGCCTCGCGCCTGACACGAGCTGGCGCGTGGCCTATGTGGTCGGCCCGGTGCTTGCGCTGGTGATCCTGTTCGTGCGGCGGAACCTGCCGGAGAGCCCGCGCTGGCAGATCATGCACGGCCGGGAGCGGGCGGCCGAGGCCTCCATCGCGGAGATTGAACACGACGTCGAGAGGACCAAGGGCGCGCTGTCACAGGTGCCGGAGGACCGGGCGATCGAGATCAGGCCGACACGGCAGATCGGCTACCTGGCGCTGCTGCGGGTGCTGTTTGCGCGTTATCCGAGCCGGTCCATACTCGGCGCGACGCTCATGATCACGCAGTCGTTCCTGTACAACGCGATCTTCTTCACCTACGGCCTGGTGCTGGAGTTCTTCTTCCACGTCAGCACCAGCGACACCGGGTACTACTTCCTGGCGTTCGCGGTCGGCAACCTGGCTGGCCCGCTGGTCCTCGGCCACCTGTTCGACACCATCGGCCGCCGGAAGATGATCGCGGGAACCTACCTGATCGCCGGAATCCTGCTTGTCATCAGCGCGCAGCTGTTCAAGGCCGGGCTGCTGACCGCCACCACGCAGACGCTGTGCTGGGTCGTGATCTTCTTCTTCGCCTCAGCCGGAGCCAGCGCGGGCTACCTGACCGTCAGCGAGGTGTTCCCGCTGGAGGTGCGGGCGAAGGCGATCGCGGTGTTCTTCGCGATCGCGCAGTGCTTCGGCTTCATCGGCACCCACCTGTACGGGCACCTGATCGGCACCGGCAAGGACCCGACGTCGCTGTACATCGGCTACCTCATCGGCGCCGGCGCGATGATAGCCGGCGGCCTGGTCGCGGCGTTCCTCGGAGTCGACGCCGAGCGCAAGTCGCTGGAGGACGTCGCCACGCCGCTGTCGGTCCTCGCCCGGCCGGGCCGGGGCAACGCGCGACCGGAGGACCAGGCACCCGGCGCGCCGGCCTAGCCTCGCCAGCCGGTGTGCCT
>Ga0335075_10006603_pt1 | contig 17895 bp, 11 predicted proteins | sample Lox_Sample_24_FD_206723 | JGI IMG/M metagenome (GOLD analysis project Ga0335075, IMG submission 206723) | Soil microbial communities from Loxahatchee National Wildlife Refuge, Florida, United States - Lox_Sample_2.4 | ecosystem: Environmental > Terrestrial > Soil > Wetlands | place: USA...
GACAATCACTCGCCTGCACCTGTACTCGGTCGCGTCCTCGCTGGCTGCCTCAATGGGCGCCGCCTTCTGCATGATGCTGGCCTGGCGGCGGCTGCTGGCCGATCTGGGCTCGAAGCTCCCCGTACTCGTCGCTGCCAGGGTCACCTTCGTCTCGCAGCTGGGAAAGTACGTGCCGGGCGCGGTCTGGTCCTTCGCCGCGCATGTCGAGCTCGGCCATGATTACGACGTCCCGAGGCGCCGCGGTGCGGCCTCGGTCATCGTCGCCGTCGCGGTCGCCATTGGCGTCGGCCTGCTGATCGCCGCAATCGCGCTGCCGTTCGCTGCTCCGGATGTCGCCAGGAAGTACCTGCTGGTCGTCGCGGCAGTGCCCGTGATCGCCGTCTGCCTGGCGCCGCCGGTGCTGAGCCGCGTCCTGAACCTGGCGCTGCGCCTCATCAGGCAGGAGCCGCTTGAGCATCCGATCAGCTGGCGCGGGATGGTGGTCGCGCTCGCGTGGACGGTAGCCGGCTGGCTGCTCTTCGGGCTCCAGACCTGGGTCCTGCTCGCCAATGTGGTGGGTGACGGCGCCCGCTCGATGCTGCTGGCGCTCGGGGCTTATGCGTTCGCCAGCTCCGCAGCGCTGCTGCTTGTCGTCTTCCCTGGCGGCATCGGCGCGCGGGAGGTGCTGCTCGTCGCCGCCCTCGCACCTGCCCTGTCCAGCGGGCCGGCCCTGGCCATCGCGCTGGCGGCGCGGCTGGTGACAACGGTGTGTGACTTGACGTGGGGCGGCATCGGCCTAGCGCTCGCCCGGCGGATGCGCAGTAGGGCGGAGCCCGCCGTACCGCGTTCCGCCGTACCGCGTTCCGCCGTGCAGCATTCCGTCGGCCGCAGTCACGGCGGCAGGCACCGCAAGACGATCGGTGCCCCTGGCGCCTGATTGATCGCTAGCCCGCGGCAGGCAGGATCAGTACGACCAGGTCACGGCTTGCCAGCAGGACGCGTGCCGTGGGTAGCCGGGCGGCGGCGGCGACCCTGCCGGCGGGCGTAGTCAGCAACGGCCCCGCATCGATGATCACGTAGCGCACCCCCGCGGCAATGAGCCGCGTCGTCATCGGGCCCGGCCTGGCGATGATGCGGTTCAGGCGGATCGACGCCGCGCTCTCCTGCGTCAGTGTCTGCCTGCCCACCTGGAGACCATCGTTGGAGATCACCTCGCGCGACAGCAGCTTGTTCCACGGGTCGTAGACAGCCTCGCCGTCGTTCCATGGATACCTCCGGTAAGCGGCCCAGGGCAGCAGCAGCACGCTCCCTGACGTCCTGCTGGTGTCAATGTCCCGTCGCGCGACCAGCCAGTCCGCCGGGTATTGCACCGACCGGAGCCGACCAGTCTCGCCCCAGGCCAGGCCGGGCAGCATCAGCACAGGCGCGACGAGGGCAAGCGCGGCCAGCGCCACCGCAGCCGGCTCGGGCCGCACGCCGCCCCGGCTGGCAGCAGTGGCGGCCGACGCATCAGCGCATCGCCCGATCGTGAAGCGTCCCAGCAGCCACGCCATCGCAGCGCCTAGGCCAATCGCCTCGACCACCCCAAGGCCCGCGACGAACTGCTGGCCGTCGCGCAGCACAGCGAAGGCTGGCCCGACGCCGATCAGTTCTCGCAACGCGGCTCGGCCCGGCGACGTGATCCCGATCGCCGCAGTGGCTAGCGAGATCAGGCCGACTGCGCCGAGGCCCGGAAGCAGGCGCCGGCGCTGAGCGAACAGCACATATCCCGCGAGCGAGGCTGCCACGATCAGGAGCCAGAAGATCGCCGGAGTCCCGCCATAGCCCCTCGGCACGGTCTGCGCGTTCCAGATACCGGACAGCATGACGAGGCTGCCGAGGCGCCCGAACGGCGTGTCCGCGCGGGCTGCGAACACCTCAGCGCCGATCGGATCGGTATGCACGGGCACAATCAGCGACGGGATCAGCCATGGCAGGCTCAGCAGCGCCAGGCTCAGCAGCACGGTGATAAGGCGGCGCCAGCGCTCCCCGCCAGTTCCCCGCGCGAGCGCGGCCGGGATCGCCGCAAGGCCGGTGATTGTCATGGCGGCGAACCCGCCGATAGCGGCCGGCAGCAGCACGAGCACCAGGCGCCAGGGCCGCAGCCGTACCGGCCCGGTGCAGATCTGCCGTAGCACCCAGGGAAGCGCGGCGTAACCGAGCAGCAGCGCCCACTGGCCGATCAGCAGGCGCTCGGCCAGGTACGGGTTCCACGCATAAAACACACCGCTGACCAGGCAGGCCAGAGCCGGCGCCGGGCGTCCGGTCACCTGGCGCCAGCCATCGCGCAGCAAGGCGGCGGCGCCTGCGCATGCAAGCGCGAAGATCAGCAGCAAGATCAGCTTCTGCAGGATGTCAGAGGGAATTAGGCGCGCGGCAACAGTGATGACTGCGTCGCTTGGCACAGCGCGTGCCGGGCCGCCAGTCAGACCGAGTAGGGCGGCCGAGAACGGCGGCACAGGCACGAACACCATGTCGTAGCTGAGCAAGAAGCCAGGGGCCAGGCCGGGCCCGAGCGCAAGGAAGCCGAGCGCCAGACCGACCGCGGCCGACGGACCGTGCGGCCCCAGCTTGCTGACGAGACGGGCAGTTGCGGGGTGAGCCTGTTCCGCCTCGATCTCTGCCACGTCGCCCGCCACGTTGCGCATCGTCATGGCTTGCGCGCGTGGACCAGGATGATCGAGGCCGCACCCGGCCAGGCGCAGAACATGCGGTCCACCGGCCGCAGCGGCCGGGGGACATCGTGATAGCGCGCTCCGGACAGCTGGATCGAGCCAAAGCCTCGGGCGCTGAGCAGTCCCGTGAGCGATCGGCTGGTAAACATTCGCAGGTGGCCGGCTACGACGGTGCCCGGCCTGCCGAATACTCCGCGAAGGCTGACCTCGGAGAACACCGGCTGCACGCCGAAAGCCAGCAGGGCGCGGTTGTACCAGGCGGCTAGGTTCGGCGTCGAAAGCAGCAACGACCCGCCTGGCTTGAGCACGCGCCATGCTTCGTCGAGCGCCGAGTCGGTGTCGACGAGGTGCTCGATCAGCTCGCTCATGATCACGACGTCGGCGACGGCCGGTCCGAGCGGCAGGCTGACACCGTCGACGGCAGCGCGCACGACAGTCAGCCCGCGGCCTCCGGCCTGGCGAAGGGCGTCTGCCGACCAGTCAACGCCCACCAGATGGTGGCCCGGATTCGCGGCCAGCGCGACGCTGGCAGCCTCGCCGTCCCCGCAGCCGATATCCACGATGCAGGCAGGAGCAGGCACGTCCCGCAGCACGCTCGCGAGCATCCGCGCTTGGCGTCGGGCGCGGTCAGCGCCAGAATTCAGCGGTACCTCCGGGCTCTCGTAGAACTCCCGGAGCCCGCCGCGGAACTCCGCAGGCGCGCCAATCACGCTGACCGGGCTCGGCGGTCTGTGGCGCGCGCGGTGCTCCCGGCCCTGGCGATCGCCTCGTCTGCCGCCGCCGCGAATCCGTCAACGGCCGCGGACCAGTGCAGTCGCTCGGCTCGCGCCCGTGCGGCTTCGCCCATCGCTGCCCTGCGCTCGTGGTCAAGCGCGAGCGACGCCCACGCGGAGGCAAACTGGCTCTCGCTCGTGACTAGCTCGCCGGTCTGGCCGTTAACCACCGAGTCACGGAGGCCGGCCACGTTGAAGCCGACCGCCGCCGTGCCCCGGATGGCCGCCTCGGTAACGACGATGCCCCAGCCCTCAATAAGGGCTGGATGGAGCAGCAGCCAGGCCGCGCACAGCAGCCGGTGCTTCTCCTGCTCAGAGACGCGCCCGGTAAAGACGACGTCCTGGCCGGCCAGGGCCTGCAGCCGCGCCCGGTCAGGGCCGTCGCCCGCGATCACTAGCTTGCCGCCGACCACGTGCCGAACCCGCTCCCAGAGCTTCAGCAGCAGGTCGATGCGCTTGTATTCGGCCAGCCTGCCGAGCGCCAGGAACATCGGCTCGGACGATCGCGGCGTCGGCGGGTCGGGCTGGACGACCCCGTTGCAGATCTGCCGGATCCGGTGCTCGTCAACACCGATGTCTCGCAATGCGTCAGCAGTCGAGTTGGACACCGTGAGGAAGAGGTTGTTCCGGTGGGCCCACGGCATCAGCGTGCTCTCGGCGAAACGACCCGCTGCGGCGACCGGCCGCGGGAACATCAGCCGCCACAAGTCAGTGTGGACGTGGTTGACCAGGCAGATCTGCGGCTGCCGGCACCAGGCGGGACTGAAGAACGGCATCCCGTTGCACACCTCGACGACGAGGTCACTCCCGCGCAAGTGTCGCCAGTAAGTCATCGGGGCGCGCACGAACTGGCTGTAGGTGCCGCCGCTGCGGACGACGGCATACGGATGCGCCGCGGCCGGGCCCCCGCACAGCAGGCTGACGTGATCGCCGCGAGCCGTCATGCCCTCCGCCAGCCGGTCCACCAGGACTTCAGACCCGCCTGCCCGCCGGTTGGCAAGATCGCGCCAGGCGACGAAGACCAGGCGGCGGCCTGTCCCGTCGCCCGCCAGGCCACTATCACTAGCGGCCGCAGCTGGCCAGTCCAAGTCCGGCCCGCGACCGACCAGCCGCAGCTCAGGCCCGGCGGCTTGGGTCGCTTCGATCGCTACCGGCGGCCCAGCTGTCTCGGCCGCTGGGAGGGCTGCGGGGTCGTGCGCCACGCCATCACACTCCAAGTTGGCCAGGAACTCACCGATACAGGGTGCTGCAGGATACCAACGAGTAATGTGTACCGGACATTGACCTATGATTCTGGTAATTTCGCCGAAGTTCCCAGTGCTCATCGTGGCGCACTGCCGCCGGACCGACGCGGCCCAGACTGATCCGGCTCAGACTGATCTGGGCCAGGCTGATCTGGCCCGGACCGATGTGGCTCGGCGGCGGACCGGCTGGATACTGACGAAGGGCGCGATCCAGGGCACGTCATGAGTTCGCGACCACTAGAGCAGGAGCGCGCTGCCGACCCTGCGCTGCCGCAGCTTCCTGGCCCCGGCACGCTGGCTCGCTCCGTCCGGCTATTCAGACTATTCCGGCTCGAGCAGACTCAGCCGGACCTCTTTTACTCCAGCCTGGCTGAGGACGCGGTGAATCAGGTAGCCGAATATGCCGACGTTGCTGGCCAGACGGTCCTCGACATCGGCGGCGGCGCTGGTCACTTCACCGCGGCCTTCCGCTCCCGCGGAGCGGATTGCTACCTGTTCGAGCCCGACCGCTCGGAACTACTCGGCCGCGGCGACATACCGGCCGGGGCTATCCTGGCCGACGGCTACTGGCTGCCGGTGGCAGACGGAAGTGCCGATATCTGCTTCTCGTCGAACGTGCTTGAGCACGTAGCCGACCCGGTCGGTCTTCTCGAGGAAATGATCCGTGCTACCCGGCCGGGCGGGCTGATCTACGTAGCGTTCACGAACTGGTACTCGCCCTGGGGGGGCCACGAGATGTCGCCCTGGCACCTGCTGGGAGCGCGCTTCGCCGCGCGCCGCTACCGGCGGCGCTACGGCCGCGCGCCGAAGCACAGCGTGGGCGAGAACCTCTTCCGCCAGCATGTAGGGCGCACCCTGCGCCTGGTGCGAGCGCGGGCCGACGTCACGATAATCGACGCCATGCCGCGCTACTATCCCCGGTGGTGCAAACCCGTGGTCAGGGTCCCGCTGCTGCGTGAGTTCGCGACCTGGAACCTGCTGCTGATTATGCGGCGGACCACGTGACAGGTGCTGTGCCTGACCGGGTTCGGGGCCAGTGGCAAGCCTTCGACCTGAGCGGATCCGGGCAGGCCGGTTCCGTTGACCTGGCGGCTACGGCGCCGCTGCTGCGAATCGGAAAGCCGGCTTCAGGCACGGCAGGCGGGCACAGAACCCTCCTGCGCGACCGCTGGTGGTTCCTGATCGTCTTCCTGGTTGCGCTCTCGATCTTCGGTGCCACCGATGTCGGCCGCGTCATCTTCGACACTAAGCTCGGCGTCGACCTGGACGCCGGGGAGTTCCTTGCCCGGCTGTGGTCGCTGTGGGATCCGCTGGCCTGGTTCGGCAGCCTTCAGGATCAGTACATCGGCTATGCGATCCCGATGGCGCCGTTCTTCGCGATCGGCCAGCTGCTGCACGTCCCGGTCTGGCTCATCGAGCGGCTGTGGCTGGCTCTGCTGATGGCCGTCGGGTTCACTGGCATGGTCAAGCTTGCGCGCGCCCTCAGGATCGGTAGCGAGGCGTCCAGGCTCCTGGCCGGAACGATCTTCGTTCTGTGGCCGACCTTCACGATCGTGATCGGATCGACCTCGGCGGCGGCCCTGCCTGGCCTGATGGTGCCATGGGCAGTCCTGCCGCTCGTGTCCGTGACACAAGGCAGGACGAGCACAGCTAAGGCTGTTGCCTGCTCCGGCCTCGCCGTGGCGGCCATGGGAGGCGTGAACGCGGTCTCGACACTGGCCGTTCTGCTCCTCCCGGCCCTCTACATCCTGACCCACTCGCGCGGCCGGCAGCGCGTCCGCCTCAGCCTTACCTGGGGTGCGGCTGTCATCGCGGCGACGGCATGGTGGGCAATCCCGCTGCTGCTGCAGGCCCGCTACTCCTTCAATTTCCTGCCATACATCGAGCAAGCATCGACAACAGCCAAGACCATGTCCGCGGCTGCCTCGCTGCGCGGCACTGGCACCTGGACGGCTTACCTCGAGCTCGGCGGCAGCCCTTGGCTGCCGGCCGGCTGGGCCCTGGTTACCTCGTCCCTTGCTATCCTTGCGTCCGCCCTGGCAGCCGGGACGGGCCTGGCCGGCCTGGCCCGCCGCGATATGCCCGAGCGGCGCTGGCTCTGCCTGTGCGCGGGACTCACGGCCGCGATAGCGCTCACTGGCTACTACGGCCCGCTTGGCGGCCCGCTCCACGCGACGATCGACAGCCTCCTCGACGGGCCGCTCGCGCCATTCCGCAGCACCTACAAGTTTGAGCCAGTGCTGGCGGTAGTCCTCGCCCTTGGCTGTGCCCACGCGATCGAGCGCTGCTGGCGCGCACGGCTGCAGATCAGCCCATCCGTGCACGTCACCGGCGCGGCGCTCACCGCGCCCGTGGTCGCACTGGCCCTGGCAGGCCTGGCGCTGCCGCAGCTGACGGGCCAGATTCTGCAGCCGGGCTCGTTCACGGCGCTGCCCAGTTACTGGAGCCAGGCCACTGCATACCTGAAAGCGCACTCGCCCGAGGCCACCGCGCTGATCGTCCCGGCTGACCCGCACGGGCAATTCACCTGGGGCGACACCATCGACGATCCGCTGGAGACGCTAGCGACCTCGCCGTGGGCCGAACGAGGCCTGGTTCCGTACGGGGGGGCTGGGTCGCAGGTGCTCTTGCAGACTGCCGAGCAGGCAATGGAGTCGGGCCAGCAGCAACCCGGGCTGCCTGGCTACCTGGCCAGGGCCGGAATCGGGTATGTCGTCGTGCGCAACGACGTCAGTCCCAGCGCCGTCGGCTATACCCCGCCACAGACCGTCAACGAAACCCTCGCCCAGTCCGGCTTTCGCCGGGTGGCTGCCTTCGGGCCGCAGGTGGCTGCCGGGCCCGCTTACCCGAACATCGCTGGGCTGCCTGCCGGGCTTGCCGCGAGCTATCCGAGCGTCGAGATCTTCGCGCCAGCTAGCCCTCAGCTGCGGGTCACCAGCCCAGTCGCCGCACTGCCGGTAAGCCAGACCACTCTGGTCAGCGGAGGGCCAGACGCCCTACTGCAGCTCGAGGGCCAGGGCGTGCTCGGCGGCCAGCCGGCAGTGATCGCGGGCGACCCCCTCCCGGCCGCGCCCGCGCTCTGGGCTGACACCGACGGGCAGCCGCGGGCCGACAACGACTTCGGCTCCACCAGCAACTTCCTGTCTTTCACTTACACAGCGACGCAGGTCAACCCGCCCGATGACCCGCTCGGCGGCGGGGGCCACCCACCTAGCCAGCTACTGCCGGTAACCGCCACCGGTCATCAGACTGTGGCCGTCCTCACCGGGGCCGCGAGCGTCACCGCCTCGTCGGCCGGAACATGGCTGGCGGAGCTGCCGCAGTACGCCCCGGCTAATGCCTTTGACGGAAACCCGGCTACCGCCTGGACCGAGGCCAGTCCCCAGACCCCGGTCGGGCAGTGGATACAGATCAACTTCGGCCGCACCATCGACCTGCCGGCCCACGTCGGAATCCAGCTCCTCGATGACTCGTCGACCCGGTCAATCGCCAACCAGCTGCACGTGACCACGGCGGCGGGCGGAGCGAGTACGGACACCGTAGCGACGGGCAATGTCCAGCAAATCCAGGTGCCACCAGGTCCGTCCCGGTGGCTACGGATCACCATCACCGGAGCCAGCAACGTCGTGCCGGGAGATCCAGGCGCCGGAATCACCGACGTCCTGATCCCCGGCGTCCGGGTTACTACCTACCTGCAGTCCGCCACCGACTCTGCCGGTGCCAAGGCTGCCGCCCAGGTGTACTCCTTCAGCCAGCAATCGCCCTCGCCGTATCTGTCGGGCGAGGTGTCCGGCGGCGCGGATCTCAACCGCATTTTCACCACGCCGGCCGAGCGTCGGCTCACTGCCGTGATGTCCGCCCTGCCCGTTCCGGGGCCGGCGCTGGACTCGCTGATCGCAAGCCTGACCCCCGATGGCCCGTCCGACTTCCAGGTCAGCGCAAGCTCCACCTGGGACTCTCTCCCTGAGCTGGGCCCCGACAACCTGTTCGATCCGGCCAGCGGCAAGCCCTGGCTAGCAGCTGCGACCGACACACAACCCCAGCTTGCGATCAGCTGGCACGGCATCCGGACTATCAGCGAGGTCGTGCTCGAGCCCGCTGACGGTGTGGCCGCAGCACCGACGGGCGTGCTGATCGGCAGCCCGGCCGGCGGCCGGCTGGTCAACGTGGGCCTCGGCGGCGTAGTACGGCTCTCCCCTCCCTTGCGCACCGACAAGCTTTACCTGGTCTTCTCTGACGTGTCCCGGAGCGCTGCTGGCAATGCCGCCGCAGGCCAGCCTGCGCAGCTGCCGACAGGGCTGGCCGGCGTGAAGATTCCCGGTCTGGCCGGCTTGCAGGTGGCAGCGCCGTCACCATCCGCGACCTTCCGGCTCGGATGCGGCCAGGGCCCGGTGATCTCGGTGGACGGCCAGCGCTATCGGACCTCGGTGACCGGAACGCTCGCCGACCTCATGCAGCTCAAGGCAGTCCAGCTGCACCTGTGCACGACGGGTGGCGCACTCACGCTGCCTGCTGGACGTCAGCTGCTGTCAGCTGCTTCGTCGGCCGACTTCACCGTCACCAGCCTGAGCCTGTCCAGCACGACGGGTGCCGCGGGAGCGACCAGCACGAGCCATCCCGTGTCCTCACTCGCCGCCTCCTACAGTGGCAGGAAGCTGCAGGTCCTGTCGTGGCAGGACGACAACCGGGAAGTTCGGATCGGGCCGGGTCCACGGTCCTATGTGGAGATTCACGAGAACTTCAACCCCGGCTGGACCGCCAGCCTAGACGGCCGGACACTGACGCCGACAACTCTCGACGGCTGGCAGCAGGCTTTCATCGCGCCAGCCGGTGCAGGCGGCACCATCGTCCTGACCTACGCGCCTGCCAGCATCTACCACGTCGGCATCATCGCGTCCGCGATCGCGCTGTTGATCCTGGCCGTGCTGGCGGTCGGCTGGGCCTGGCTGCCGCGCGCACGTACCTGGCTGCCGCGCGCACGTACCTGGCTGCGCGCGCGTGGCTGGCAGCGGACCGGGCGCTCCAGGCAGCCGGGACCTGCTCATCTCGGCGCCCTACTTCCGAGGCTCCCGGCGCTGGTCCTGCGCACGGCAGCCCGGCCAGATCCGCTCGAGGACGCGGCCGATAACCCCAGCGTGGATAACCACAGTGCGCAGATGGCGGCGCGGCGCAGTCATGAGTCCGTCGGGAAGCATCGGCGGACTCGCCCAGCGCCGGACAGCGGCGTGGCCACGGCACCTGCCGGCGACGTGAGCCGCTCACAGTCCGTCAGGCAGTGGCTGATCTTTGCGCCGATTGCAGCCGTGATCTTCGTGGTAGGCGGCCCGATCGTTGTCGCGGTGCCAGTGCTCGCCCTAGTGGCTCGGTGGCGGACGGCCATGCTGTCCGTTATCGCGGTCGCCGCCATGCTGATGGCAGGCGTCATCGCGGCTACTGCGACCACGCCGACGACCCTAGGCAGCGGCCCGTTCAGTGCCGCCGCGCAGGTATTCGCGCTCATCGCGCTGACCGCCGCGCTCATGCCGGACCGCGACAGCTCGCTGCGGATGCGGCCAACGGTCGGGGATCCGGCCACGTGAACCAGATCATCCGTCCGGTCACGGGCCAGCCGTCCGAGCTATGGACGCGGTGGCCGTTCAGCATGACCGATGAGATGGTCTGCTACTTCGACACCGCAGCCGAGCCGGCCAATGTGCATCTCGAGATGCGCATTCCCGCACGGCTGGATCAGCCAGCCTTTCGCACCGCGGCCGTCACCGCGATCACGGCGAATCAACGAGCAGTCAGCAGGCTGGCCGCAGGCGGCGCTCTTCGCCGTCGCTACGTGTGGGAGCACCCTGACCGGCTCGACACCGATCCGGTGTCGTTCACGACCTTCGCCGACGGGGCCGAGCTAGCCCGGCAGCGCATTGCTTTTCTCGGGCGGTCGCCGTCGCTCGAGGTGTCCCCGCCGGTCCGGCTTCTGGTCGCGAGCGGGCCGGATGCCGACTACGTCATCTTGAATGCTCATCACGCGGCAATGGACGGGCAGTCATGCCTGGAGCTGCTGCGTGATATCGGACGGCAATACCGCGGCGTGCCGCCCGGCGGCATGCCATCAGAGCCGAGCCCAGAGCGGGGTGCCGCGCGCCAAGCGGGGCTGCCGGGGGCTGGGCAAGTCAGCTCGGCACTTACCGATGTCAGTCGGCTCCCTGGCGAGCCGGACCTGCCGGGCCGACCGCGACGGAGGCGAGCGCGGCGTCCGGCCCGGATCGCCGGGGAGCGTGGCTCTGAGCGCGGCTACGGCTTGCACATGATGCTGCTGCCCGGTATCCCAGTCGTCGCGGAGTTCGCCGCCGGCGGCCGGGCCACCCTCAATGAGGCACTGATCACCTCGCTGATCACGACCATCGGGCGATGGAACGCCGAGCACGGCCGGCCCGCTCGCCTCATCCGGATCACGGTCCCGGTCAATGCACGCAAGCGGAGTGAGCTGAGCTCGGCCGGAAACCACTCGCGGCTGGTGACAATCGCCGCCCTGCCACCCCGCCGGGAGGACGAGCTCTGGCCGCTGCTGCTGGACGTAGCCCGCCAGGCCCGGCAGGCTCGGCAGCAGCCAGGTCCCCCGCTCGGTCCCAGCTTCCGAGGCCTGGCTGCGATCTGGTGCCCGGCTGTCGTGAAGCGAAGGGTGGTGCGGGCAGCCTTGCGCATCGTCGGGCCGCTGGTCTGCGACACCGTGATGCTGACCAATCTCGGCAACGTGGCCGATCCGCCCGACTTCGGCGCGCCCGGTGATTCGACCATGGCCTTCTCCGCTCAGGCGCAGATGCCGCGCGGGATGTGCGTCGCTGCCATCACGGCTGGCGGCAGGCTCCAGGTCGTCTTCCGGTACAACCGAGCACTCCTCGACCAGGCGGCGACGGGTCGCTTCGCCGAGATGTTCGCCGCCGCGCTCGGCGAGATAACCTGCACGGACTAGCGGAGGAACGAGGTAGATGGCTCTGGAACGGGCATTGCTGAAGATTCTCGCGTGCCCTGTCGATAAGGGCGGGCTGCTGTACTTCGACGACGAGATGACGCTGTACAACCCCCGGCTGCGCCGCCGATACCCGATCAGGGACAACATCCCCGTCTTGCTCGCTCAGCACGCGGAGACCGTCACCGCCGAAGAGCACTCGCGCCTGCTGGAGCGAGCGGCCAGCGGCCAGGCCGTCGAGACGGCTGGCTGACGCGCACCCGGCTACGAGTTGGCCGTCGTGAGGTTCCCCGCCTCGACGTCGCCGACGCAGATACCGCCAGAGGTCGGCATCGTTATGGTGACCCCGCTAGCGCTGCCGCTGACGGAGAAATAGGCGCTGTTCAGGCCCTTCTGCGGGGTCAGCGAGAGCGTGTTGCTGCCGTACCTGATCGTCACCGTGCCACCGGCGTGCGATCCTGCCAGGTAGCCGATCCGGAGGATGCCGGTGGTAGGCGCTGATTGCTTCGGAAAGCGCAGTGTGGCCACGCCATTGCGGGTGGGTGCGCAGCTTAGGGCCGGAGGTGCTTCCGCGCGCACACCGTGCACGTTGGCCTTGCGCAGGACCCCATAGCTGTCGAACATCATCAGACGGTCGATCGTGCCGTCGAAATGTGTCTCCCATCGCACGTGCTTTATCGTCGTCTGGCTCTCGAACGGAACCAGCGCCCGTGACTGGTTGGAATAGTTGCCGTAGAAGATGTTCCACTCGAGGATCGGTGGCATCGGTCGATCCGCGATCACTGTGTCTTGCTGAACGTCCGCGAGTTGCGACTTGACCCGTGCCAGGTAGATCTTTCCGACGTAGTTGTAGAGCGCCGTTGCTTTCTCGTAGCGACTGACTGACCAGAACGAGCCCAGCACCACGGCCGCGGTGAGCACGACGCCGGTGACCCGCCAGGCAGGACCCGCGAAGGAGTTGGGCATGCGCCGCGCCGTCTCGGCCTGGGACGCCCGTCCGTCCTGGTGGACGACGGGCCAGAAAGCAAGCCCCACGCACAGTGCCGCTACCGGTGCCGCGTCGGCGACATAGCGAGTGTCAAGGCCCAGTATCTGGCTGAACCCCGCCGTTGCCAGGCGGCCGAGGAGCAGCGGCACAATGTCCGCCAGGAATACCCAGATTGCAAGGATCGCCCATGCGCGCCAGGCCCGGTTGCGGACGACGATGCTCAGTACGATGATCGCGCCGGCGGCGATGACCGACAGAAATACGTGCGAGGACGTTGGCTCGGAGTAGGCGACAGCGGCGTTTGTCCACTGGCTCCACCCCCACGGTCCGCCTAGCAGACCGGGCAGCAGGGACTGCCGGGTCAGGCTCCAGGAGAAGGTCAGCATCGTGGCTAGCGACGTCGCCTTCGGCTTGACAGTGGAGTGCTGAAGCGCCGGCAGCAGCACGGCCAGATAGGCACCGACGATGAGGGCGTACAGAGCCCAGGCCCGCCAGTAGCGGCCGAGGCTCACCCGAATCGACGTCACGATCTGGTCGTCGATCAGGAACCCAGCCGTCAGGGCGAACAGCAGCACCGGGATAACGATTGCCTTCTCGAAGAAGGCCAGCCCGACGACAAGCCAGCAAGCGGCCGCGACCGCGTGCTGGAAGCGGCCAGAGCGCACGTAATGCACCTGGGACGTGACGGCGAGAAAGATCGTGATCTGCAACGGCAGCGACTCGATCGCCGAGGTCCACCAACTGTCGTCGGGAAACGTCAGCGGAGTCACCAGGAACAGGGTCAGCGGGATCAGCACGGCCGGCCGGTTGCCGAGAAGGGTCAGGAGCATGCGCAGGCACGCCACGCTGGCCATCGCAATCAGCAGGAGCGACATCCAGGTGGCGGCAGCCCAGTTGTAGGGGGCCGCCTTCGCGAGGATCCATACCAGCAACAGCACGCCAGGGTGCAGGTGCCCAGAGCCGACGTAGCCCAGGTACTTCCAGGTGAGGCCGTACTGCTGGGCAAGCTCGGTGAAGTGGAAGTCGTCCTGTCGGAAGTAGAAGTGGTGCAGGAACCCTGACTTCCAGATCAGCTCGAGCAGGATCAGGCCCAGCCCGATCAGCAAGACCTGATGACGCTTCAGCCAGTCTGTGACCTGAGGCCAGCCGAGGACCTCCCCTTCGCCGTCGTCGAGTGCGCGGCCGGGTGACGGGAGCACGCGCGCCGACGGGCGATGCTGGCCGGAGACGGCCGGATCACGGGGAATGGACCGCCCAGAGGCATGCCGCCCCATCTCATTCACGATGCTGACCTACTAACCGTCGCGGGCACGCCGGTACCCGGCAGCGGGATGAAGTAGCCTGCGACGGCCTTTTCGAGGCAGAAAGTCGCGCTGCTGCCCAGGTTGGCGTTGAGGGTCACCTCCGTTGCGGCACCGGTAACTGGGAGGTACGCGTTGTTGACGGTCCCCGTAACCGGTATCTGGTGGGTCGAGCCGTTGTAGGTAACGGTCACCGAACTGCCAGCTGCGGCCGCGTTAGCCAGGTAGCCGATGCGCAGAACCCGCACCCATGGTGCGAGACCTGGCCGAACTGGCAGCGGCATCACGAGCTGGTGTTTTCGTCCGGTCAAACAGGCCGCGAAGACTGACCGTGTAGTGCCGGTGACGCCCTGGATAGCGGCGGCGTACAGGCGGCCATCAGGGCCGAACATCTCCAGGCGACCGATATTGCCAGCTGGCCGTGCCGCCCAGGCGATATGAGCAGCCGGCGACGCCAGCGGGCCGAGTACCGTAGATGTCCAGTCGTCGTGCCCGTAGAGGTTGACCATGACGTTGCTAGGGACTGGTCGGTCGACGATGACGGTCTTGGGTGGGACGTTCGCGAGCGCGGCCCTTGCATTACTGATGTAGGAAGCGACCGGGACAACTGTGTGCTGCTGGTACTGCACGACGGTCCAGGCCGAGCCGACGGCAAACACAGCCAGTAGCGCGAGCGCGGCCTTCCGCCAAGTCGCCGGGTGAAAGTATTCGCGGACGTGCCCGCTGCTCCCAGCAGTTTCCCCAGCTGGTACTGCAACGGGCCAGAAGATCAGGGCCACCGCGATCGCGGCCACCGCGGAGACGTCAGCTACGTACCTGGTCTGCGTCCCGAGAAGACCCGCGTAGCTGGGGAAATTGGCAACTCGGCCGGCGACAACCGGAAGGATGTCGTCCACGAGGAGCCAGCCGAGAAGGATCACCCAGCCCCGCCACGCCCGTCGCCTGGTCAGCAGCGTGGCGACGACGATGCCCATGACAACTGCCAGAGCCAGCCAGGCAACATCATGCGACGGCTGCGCGTTCCCGCCAGCGGCTCCGGCGCTGATCGCCCAGTGCCATGGCCCGCCAAGCAAGCCCGGCAAGAAGCTGTGGTAGATCAGGCTCCAGGCAAACTTCGCAGCGACATGGAGGTTCGGGACGGCTGGTCGCGCGGTCTTCCACCTGGCTAGCTCGGTGAAGAAGACGACCAGATAGACGGCAAGCACGCCGACGTAGAGCGCCCACGCGCGCCAGAAGCCTGTGACAGCCGTGCGAGTCGCAGCGAGCAAGGAACGCCGTCGAACGAGGAACCCGGCGGTCACCGCAAACAGCAGCAACGGGATCACGGCCGCTTTCTCGAAGCAGAGCAGGCCGAACGCCAGCCAGCACGCGGCGGCGACTGCATGCCGTAGGCGGTGTGTCCGGACATACTTGATGTGGGCGTCGAGCGATCCAAAGATCGCGATCTGTAGCGGTACGGTCTCGACCGCGGAGATCCACCAGCTGTAGGACTGGAACGTCAGCGGTGATGCCAGGTACAAGGCCAGCGGTATGAGAATCGCTGGACGATTGCCCAGCAGGGTCCGGAGTGCGCGCCACGCCATCAGGCTCGCCGCGGCAATCAGGACGATCTCCACTCCGGCGCCGACCGCCCAGCTGTAGACCGCGATCTTCATCTGAAGCCAGCCGAGTACGTAGGCACCGGGGATGAACTGGCCCGACCAGACGCGGAGGATGTAGTGCCCGCTGAGCCCGTTCTTCGCTGCGGCGTCCATCAGCCAGAAATCGTCCTGGCGGAAATAGAAGTGGCTGAGGAAGGCACCCTTCCAGATCAGGGTCGCGAGGATCAGGCCGAGGCCGCCGAGAGTGACCTGGTGCCGCCGGGCCTGCTCGGCAAGCCGGGACCACTGCCAGGATGGTCGTTCAGCGCCGTCCCACTCCTCGACGGGCTGGCCGACTACCGGCCGACTGGGCCTCAGCTCGAGCTCGCCAGTGGCCGGCCCCGAGTCCCAGTGCGCCGCGGCGACTTCTGCGCGCGGCTGCCCCCGCTCGCTGCCCGGCCCGATTTCCCAGGGGGGCTGGCCCCGCTCGCCGCCGGGCCCGATCTCCCAGGGGGGCTGCCCCCGCTCGCCGCCGGGCCCGATCTCCCAGGGCGGCCGCCCCAAGTTGCTCACAGGGCGGAGCATAGTGCGAATCTCCGGATGATTCAGAAAAACAATGTGTAATAGGTTGCTGTCGTCCGACGGTGCCGGCGTCCCGCTTGACCTGGGAACATCGCTGATGAGGCCAGCCGGCCTGGTCGGCTACCGTGGCTGGATGCGCGCTCCGCTGACGGAAACCGGGCCAGCCAGCCGGACGGCGACGCTGACCGGCTGGGGCCGGGTCAGCCCGAGCCGCGCTCGCGTAGTTTCGCCGGATCAATCGAGCCAGGTCCGGCAACTGCTGCAAGGTCCTCCCGCCCGCGGAGTAATCGCTCGCGGCCTCGGGCGCAGCTACAACAATGCGGCCCAGGCCGCTGGCGGCCTGGTAATCGAGATGACGGGGCTGAATCGGATCTCTGACCTCGATCCGGTTCATGGCACGGTGACCTGCGAGGCCGGCGTCAGCCTGGAGCAGCTTATGCGTGCCGCATTGCCGGCCGGCTGGTTCGTCCCGGTCTCGCCTGGCACCCGGCAGGTCACGATCGGCGGCGCGATCGCCGCGGACGTGCATGGCAAGAACCATCACGTCGCGGGCAGCTTCGCCCGGCACGTGCCCTGGCTCGACTTGCTGCTGCCCGACGGACAGGAGCGCCGCGTCGGACCGGCCGACGATCCGCCGCTGTTCTGGGCGACAGCCGGCGGGATGGGACTCACCGGGATTATCCTGCGCGCCGCGATTCAGCTGACCAGGGTCCAGACATCCCGGCTACGGGTGGACACGGTCCGCACCGCTGACATCGACCAGGCGCTGGCCTACCTCGCGGAGACCGACGACTCCTATTCCTACTCCGTTGCCTGGCTCGACTGCCTGGCTGGCGGGCGGAACCTCGGCCGTTCGGTCATCACCAGCGGGGACTTCGCCGAGCCGGGTGACCTGACGGCCGAGGATCGGCGTAACCCGCTGGAATTCCGCCCGGCGACCAGGCTCAGCGCCCCGCCTGTGTGCCCTCCCGGCCTGATCAACCGGTACACGGTCGGGCTGGCGAACGAGGCCTGGTACCGCAAGGCGCCCAGGCGTCGCGAGGGCGAGCTCCAGACGATAGGCGCGTTCTTCCATCCCCTGGACGGGATCAGGAACTGGAATCGCGTCTACGGTCCGGCGGGGTTCCGCCAGTACCAGTTCGTGGTGCCATTCGGCGCAGAACCCGCCCTGCGGACGTCGCTCGAGCGGATCAGTCAGGCGCGGGCGCCATCGTTCGTGACTGTCCTGAAGCGTTTCGGGCCGGGCGACGACGGATTCCTGTCCTTCCCGATGGCGGGGTGGACGCTAGCGCTCGATTTCCCGGCCCGGTCCCCAGGTCTGGCTAGACTGCTGAACGCTCTCGATGACGATGTGCTTGCTGCAGGAGGTCGCGTCTACCTGGCGAAAGACTCGCGGGTCCCGGCTGGCTCACTGGCAGCGATGTACCCGCGGCTCGCCGAGTTCCGCACCCTGCGCGCCGAGCTCGACCCGGCCGGCATCATGGCCTCAGACCTGTCACGTCGGCTGGGGCTGTGACTCCGCGGCGCGAAACAGCTCCGATCACGATGGCCCTCACGACCTACAGCGACCTCAACGAGGTTGTCGATCAGGTCACTATCCAGCGGACGGCGCGCAGGTCGCTGCAGTGTTAGCGGATTCGCGCGACGCCATCCGCCGCCAAGTCCGGCCGGCTGAGCAGCCGGCCGGGCCGGTGCGGGCCGTTGTCATCCGAACTGACCGGGCTGGTAGTCGCCGGCGGGCTGCTGGACGATCACGTTCATGCGGTTGTAGGCGTTGAT
>Ga0335075_10006604_pt1 | contig 17890 bp, 11 predicted proteins | sample Lox_Sample_24_FD_206723 | JGI IMG/M metagenome (GOLD analysis project Ga0335075, IMG submission 206723) | Soil microbial communities from Loxahatchee National Wildlife Refuge, Florida, United States - Lox_Sample_2.4 | ecosystem: Environmental > Terrestrial > Soil > Wetlands | place: USA...
CCACGACACCGACACGCTCCCGTCGGCCAGCGCGGCCGCCACCACCGGATGCTCCCCCAGCCGGCGCATCCACGACACCCGCACCGAGGCGGCCCGGCGGGTCGCCTGGGTCTGCCAGCACAGCCACACCCGCGCCGACCGCTGCCCGTCGCCGGCCAGCCCCCCGCCCGGCCGGCTGAACGCCGACAGGACCCTGGCGTGCGCCGCGGCCTGCCGCGACTCCGCCACCGCCAGCACCCGCAGGCAATCCGCCTGCAACCCCACCGGCCACGACCCCGGATCATCACGCGCGAGAAACTCCAGCGCCGCCGACAGCGACCGCAGCGCCTCTGCAGCACTCTGCGGCCCCGCGCCGCAGCCAGCAGAATCCGACATCGCGGCCGAGCCCGGATCTGCAGCCGACGAGCCCACCGGTAAGGAGGCTCCCGGTGATGATGCGGCGGGCGGCGGTGCACTGTCCGGGGGCGATGGTGCAAGCAGGGATGAGAGGGAGGGCGGAGAAGACGCGGAAGCCTGCCAACAAGACGACGGAGTGGCCGACGACGATGCGCCATCGCGAGAGGGGCCAGTGCCGCCGCCCGGACGGGCGAACGCTCCCGCCGACGAACCTCCCAGTGCAGACACACTCGCGGCCGCGCGGCCCTTGCCGCCACGCTTCCGCTTAGAGTGCGACTCGCGCGCGCCGGCCACAGAGGGCGCTGCGGCACCGGGCGGCTCGTCACGCGAAATACCGGGGACGTCCCAGCCGGGGTCCATCATCGCGAGCCTCCCTCCGCCACCAGAGCTATCCGTCAATCGATCACACGTTCGATAATAGCGAAGGGTACTGACATTTCCGGTTCCTCGTACATGCCTGCCGAACCGAGCCGAGCCGAACCGGCGTTTCTGCTTGCCACGTCCCCAAAGTTCTGCTGCCAGGCCGCAACTATCTGACTGGGGCTTTCCCGGATTCGAATCGGGTCCGTCGCTCCTAACGTGGCGTGAGTCGGCGACTGAAAATCAGGCGCCGCTGACAGACAGAACGCGACCGATGTTGGGGGCAGACGATGCGGAACGATCTGAAGGCAGACGTCGCAGCAGAGCTCGACTGGGACCCGAGAGTCGACAACAGCAACATTGGTGTCGCTGCCCACGAAGGTGCGGTGACCCTTTGCGGCTCCGTCGGCAACCTCCGGCACATGCGGGAGGCGCAAGGCGCGGCCCGACGCGTCCATGGTGTGACGAGTGTCAGAAACGACCTCACAGTCCATGCGCTCGCCGACGTAACCCGCCTTGACGCAGAGATAGGAGATGCGGTGCGCCAAGCGCTCACGCTGAATGCCACAATTCCGACCACGATCCGCGTCAACGTATCCAACGGCGTCGCCCACCTGGCCGGGACCGCAACATGGCAGTGCCAGCGGGAGGAGGCCGAGCTCGTCTGCGCGGGCGTGTCAGGCGTACGCGGCATCGCCGACGACATCGCCCTGGTCCCGGTCCCGCCAAAGGACGACATGCAGCGGTCGATTATTTCCGCTTATCGGCGGAATGCGAGCTTGACCCGGCATCTGCTGTCGGTGGACACGGTAGCGTCGGGAATTGTGATCTTGTCGGGGGCAGTCACTTCATGGGGCGAGCACGACGACGCAGTGGCGACCGCCTGGTCGGCTCCGGGTGTCACCAGAGTCGACGACCGGATCCTGCTTGCCTGTTAGCCGAACAAGCGGCGGCGAGGGCCCTCGCCTGAGCATCGCCAACGGAACGCGCCGAATTCTGTCCTAGGCTTGGCAGCATCACCGTCCGCACGGCATCGCGGCCGACAAGGATGACCGGAGGCGTTCATGGCGCATGTGCTTGGCATCGACATCGGCGGCACCGGCATCAAGGCCGCTCCCGTGGACACCGGCACCGGAGAGCTGATGGCCGACCGGCAGAAGCTCGCCACGCCGCAACCGGCCACACCCGACGCTGTCGAGCAGATCGTTCGGGACCTGGTGAAAGACTTCAACTGGACGGGCCCAGCCGGCCTCACCTTCCCGGGCGTGGTGACCAGCGGGGTCATCCGGACAGCCGCTAATGTCGACAGTTCCTGGATCGGCCTAGACGCCGTGAAAACCTTCGGGGGAAGCACCCAGCTGCAGGTCACCGTGATCAATGATGCTGACGCTGCGGGGGTCGCTGAGATGCGATTCGGGGCTGGCAAGGGCGCCACTGGCACCGTGCTGCTGCTCACGCTCGGCACCGGGATCGGAAGCGCGCTGTTCATCGACGGCATACTCGTGCCCAATACCGAGTTCGGACACATCCAGATCCGAGGCAAGGACGCCGAGAAGCGGGCATCGGAGCATGCCCGCGAGGAGCACGACCTTAGCTGGGGCACCTGGGCTGGCCGGGTCGACGAGTACCTGGAACACATGGAAGCCCTGCTGTCCCCCGACCTCATCATCATCGGCGGCGGAGTCAGCAGGAAATCCGACAAGTTCCTGCCGCTGCTTAAGGGACTTCGGGCCAAAGTGGTACCGGCCACCTTGCAAAACGATGCCGGTATCGTCGGCGCCGCCCTGGCCGCCGTCGGCTAATCGCCACCACGCCCATCGGGGCCCGCGGCCTGCGGGTGTGCCTGGCCCGAATCAGGCTGGTCGGCCGTGTACGGGCGCAAGCGGAACGAATCAATGCCGGGCATCGGCGTCCAGCCGTAAGGCGCCTCGTGCCGGTCCCTCAGCATGACGATGAGGCCGATGCCGCCTGCGACTGCTGCCGCCGCGAACGGCCAGAAGGCCAGGGCACCGTGCGAGCCCAGCGAGATGGGGGCGTACAGATAAGAGCCCGGCTTGCTGCTTGCCAGCAGCGCGTTGAAACCCTGGGCGCCCGAGGCCTGGTGGCCGACCCAGCTGGTGATGAATGCCGCCAGGACTGAGCCGATAACCACACCCGTCATCGCGACGGGACCGTATCGCCGGACCGCAAACAGATAAGCAAGCAGGCCAATGAGTGCGCCACCGAGCAGGCCAATCACGCAGTACCAGCCGTCAGCGGCGATAAATGCGCTGGTCTCCGGGTTGGTGGCGTACGCCGTCGGCGGATGCAGCGTATACACCTGGTATTGCACTCGGGGCGCGATAGCCGCCCAGATCAGGCCAGCAATCAGGCCGACGACTGCGCTGCCGACTACGACCAGGACAGCCGCCAGCAACGCGGGACCCGGCTGCGGGCCTGGACGCGTGGCGGCGCTGTGAGGCGAGGCCGGGCCGCCAGGCGGCGGCAGCATGCTGTTCTCGGTCATAGCTCTGTAGCAGCGTACGGGATGTTGCAGGTAGACCGGATACCGACCAGGCCGGTTCATGATCTTTAGCAGCCCCCACCGGTCCTTCGTAGAGCGCATTCGTGCCGGAACGGCACGCCTCCGGGCCGGGCGAAGTGCAGTTAGTTCTCGGCACGCAATAAGATGCGCATGCCAGCGTCGCCGGACGAGAGATGCCGATGATCGAAGCTAAAGACCTTACCAAGCGCTTCGGGGACAAGGTGGCCGTTGATCACCTGTCGTTCGCAGTGCAGCCAGGCCGGGTCACGGGCTTTCTCGGCCCGAACGGGGCCGGGAAGTCCACCACGATGCGGCTCATACTCGGGCTTGACCGGCCCACCGGCGGTCAAGCCACTATCTTCGGCAAGGCCTACGCTCAGCTCTCCAACCCGCTGCTGACCGTAGGCGCTCTGCTGGAAGCCAAATCCGTGCACCCCGGCAGAAGCGCTCGGAACCATCTGCTCTTCCTCGCCCAGACCCAGGGGCTGCCCGCCAGCCGGGTGGACGCCGTGCTGGAGCTTGTCGGGCTGCGGCCAGTAGCCGGGAAACGGGCCGGTGGCTACTCGCTGGGCATGGGCCAGCGGCTTGGCGTTGCCGCCGCGATGCTCGGGAATCCCCAGGTGCTGCTCCTGGACGAGCCAGTAAACGGCCTCGACCCCGAGGGCGTGCTGTGGATCAGGAACCTGATGAAGCAGCTCGCCGCCGAGGGGCGCACCATCCTGGTTTCAAGCCACCTGATGAACGAGATGGCCGTTACCGCCGACCACCTCATCGTGATCGGCCGCGGCAAGTTGCTGGCAGACGCCCCGACCGAGGAAGTAATCGCGCGCGGCTCTGGCCAGTCGGTCCGGGTCAGGACGCCCGATGCCGACAGGCTGATCGCGCTGATAAGGGCCGAGGGTGGCTCTGCGGTTCCTGCCACGAACGGAAACGGCAGCAACGGTGCAGCCACAGCGCCGGCCGGGTCGCAGGCCGCCGTCCTCACCGTGACCGGGCTTCCCGCCGCCAGGATCGGCGAGATTGCCGCGTCATCCTCGATCGTGCTCCACGAGCTCACCCCGCAGCTGGCATCGCTCGAAGACGCGTTCCTGGAGCTCACCGCGGGCAGCCTCGAGTATGGCCATCTGGATTCCAACCCAGCTGATTGGAGCAGCCAGTGAGCGCCGCGCCGACCGCGAGTTACTCCCCCGTTACCAGCCACCTGGACCTGCCAAGCCGGAGGCAGGGCTTCGGGCACGTCATGCTGGCAGAGTGGACAAAGATCCGCTCAGTCCGCTCCACCGCCTGGACCCTGTTCCTGTTCGTCGTCATAACGATCGGCCTGACCGCGTTGTTCAGCTGGGTCTCGGTCGCCAACTGGAACGGCCTGCATGCGGCTGCTCGCGATGCGAGGATCACCAGCGACCCAGTGGGGTTCATCTTCGGCGCCGGCATCGGGCTCGGCCAGCTGACCATCTGCGTCCTCGGCGTCCTGGTGGCCACGACTGAATACTCCAGCGGCGTGATCCGCGCCTCACTGCTCGCGGTTCCCAAGCGGTACCCGATGCTGGCCGCCAAGGTTGCGGTGTTCGGGCTGCTCATAGCTGTGCTAGCCGAGATCGTCGCGTTCGGCTCGTTCTTTGTTGGCTCGACGATCTTGCACAAGTACGTCGTGGTGACACTCAGCGGCCCAGGCGTGTTGCGGGCGACCCTGGGTGCTGGCCTGTACCTGACAGTGCTAGGGCTGCTGGCCATGGGCATCGGTGCGCTCATCAGGCACACGGCAGGCGGCATCAGCATCGTCATCGGCGTCGTGCTGATCCTGCCGATCCTCACCGGACTGCTGCCTGATCAGTGGTTCTATAACCACCTCAACGCTTACCTGCCGCAGCAGGCGGGGTCACTGATCTACGCGGTGCACCAGAGCAATACCCAGCTGCTCAGCGCCTGGGAAGGATTCGGAGTCCTCTGCATCTGGGCAGCGCTGTTGCTTGGAGTGGCGGCCTACCTACTCGACCGCCGCGACGCCTGATAAGCCAGCCGTAACTCCGGCCACCGTCGCATGCGCGGCGAGGACCCTGTTGTACGCGCGGGAGATGTCGGCACGGTCGGCGGGCTCGTCGACGGTGCCCGCGCTGAGCCGCTCGATCATGGCTGCCTGATCCAGCAGAACCTGACGGTCCTCCGCCGACGTGGTGCGCTCCATGATCCGGGTTAGTGCGTCGAGCTGCCTGATCATGACTGCGGGCATGCCGCGCGCGGCCTGCCTTACCTTCTCGAACGCGCGCTGGACAAGTCGCTCCCAGGTGGTCTCGGTCGTGATGACTCGGACCGCTCCGGCGGCGTCACGGTAAACCCGAGTCGGCTGCCATCGACCGGTGACCTTGCACAGGCTGTCGCCGATCCAGTCGATGCACGTGAGCGCTGTGAAGGTGTCGTTGACTGCCGCGGATAGCGCGCGGATAGCGATCTCGACAAGCTGGTCGACACCGAACGACACGTCCTGCGCAAGCGTCCGGTACGGACCGGTGACATGGGCGTCGGCCAGTTCGCGTGCCACCTCGTCGGCCGCCGCAGAGGGCCAGACGGCCGCGTACTGATTGCCCTGGATGATGAAATGGCCGGGCCGGTACAGGATGTGGATCACTGCGTCGAGCTCGGCCGCCAGCCTGACGAGCGTCTGGTGCTCGACGTACTGCAGGTATCCGCTGCGGGGCGCGGAGACCACGCCGCCCGTGCCCATGCTGTCGATCAGCACGGCTGCCAGTTCCGTGTCGGCGCCGGCCTCCTGCTCCTGGACTTCTAGCTCGATCGCGTCCTGGAGATCGCCGGCGATGCTAGCGATGACCTGGGGCAGCTGTATCTGGACCGCGATGTGGTGCAGGAAATAGATCAGCACGGCCAAGTCGGCCAGCACCAGGACAAGAGTCGTCGTCACGCTGATGTGCGGCACGAACGCCCCGTGCGAACCCTGGCCCACCGAGCCGAGCGTGAGCACCGAGTAGACGAACGTTGCCACGAAGGTGCCGAGGGTCAGCTGAGTGCCGCGATCCCTGATGAAGTTGCGCAGCATTCGGGGACCGAACTGGGTCGAGGTGAGGGTCAGGGCCACGATCACGATCGAGAACACGACGCCGATGACGGTGATGACCGCCGCCGCGATCGCGGTGAGCACGGTTCGGGCGACGTCCGGGCCGCCGCTAATGGCCCAGCCAGGCACTTGGAAAACGTGGTCGTAGGCGGCCCGGTCGAGTGCGTACGTGCAGAGGAAAAGGATCACCGCGCCGGCGACCTCGACAGCAGGAACCAGCCACAGATTGGTCCGGAGCACCTCCCGGCGCCACTCGGACCCGCGCAGCAGCCTGCGGATCACTGGTCCCTGCCCCCGGTGCCGACCGTTGTGATTCATGGCGAGCCTCCGATGGCTGGTCTGGTCTTGTTGCCGACCAGGCTTCCCGGCTCACCTCAGGCCACGATCTTACTCGACCCGGCAGGACCGACGGACGGCGCCGGATGATCGTTCACGCGCGCTAAGGCCAAGATGACAGAGCGTCAGCCCACGCAGCTCGGGCCGAGCAGCTGCTTGAGGTCAGCCAGCAGCGACGGTGACGACCTGACGCGCAGCTTGTCGTCCAGCCGCAGCACCTTCACCCGGCTGCCGGTGACCAGGCGTAGATGCACCTCAGTCGAGCCAGGATGGGTCCGCAGTACTTCCTTCAGCCGCTCCACTACCGGCGGCACGCACCGGCCTTCGAGCATCGACACGACGAAAGGGCCAGCCTGGCTCGCCGTCATGTCCGGCGTGCTCACCTCCATGGCAACGAGCTTAGGCACTTCCTCGCGCCGGTCCAGCCGACCCTTCACCACCACGATGGCGTCGTCGATGATCTGGCTCATGAACTGGGTGAAGGTGGCCGGGAAGAACAGCACCTCGATGGCACCTTCGGTGTCCTCCAGGGTGGCCGCGGCCCAGGTACTCCCCTGCCGGGTCACCTTACGCTGCACGCCGGACAGGATGCCGCCGACCGTTACGACCTGGGCGTCGCGGTCGCTGCGAGAATTGCGGTCAGGCTCGTCCTCGGCCGACCCGATCAGCTGTGCGATGGAACAGTCAGTCGACGCGGCCAGTACATGCTCGACGCCGAGCAGCGGATGATCGGACACGTACAGGCCGAGCATTTCCCGTTCGAAGGCCAGCAGCGTCGACTTCTCCCACTCGCCATCGGGGACTGGCACGTCGAAGGTCATGTCGTCTTCGGTGTCATCGCCGAAGAGCGAGTCCTGGCCGATGGCCTCGTTCCGCTTCACATCGATGATCGCGTCGACAGCCTGCTCGTGGATGAGCATCAGGCCGCGTCGGGGGTGCCCGAACGAGTCGAACGCGCCCGCCTTGATCAGCGACTCGATCACGCGCTTGTTGCAGACGTTGACGGGCACCTTGCGCAGGAAATCAGAAAAGCTCGTGAACGCGCCCTTGGACATCCGCGCGGCTACGATCGAATCGACGACCGCGGTGCCGACGTTCCGGACGGCAGCCATGCCAAACCTGATGTCGTCGCCGACTGGGGTGAAGATCGCGTTGGATGCGTTCACATCGGGCGGCAGCACCTTGATGCCCATTCGGCGGCACTCACTGAGGTACTGAGCCGACTTGTCCTTGTCGCCGGCCACGGAGGTAAGCAGGCCAGCCATGTACTCGGCTGGATAGTTGGCCTTGAGATAGGCCGTCCAGTAGGCAACCAGCGCATACCCGGCCGCGTGCGCCTTGTTGAAGGCGTAGCCGGAGAACGGGACCATGACATCCCAGATGGTCTTGATGGCATCGTCGGAGTAGCCGTTGGCCCGCATCCCGGCCGCGAACGGCTCGTACTCCTTGTCCAGGATCTCCTTCTTCTTCTTGCCCATCGCGCGGCGCAGCAGATCAGCCTTGCCGGGCGAGTAACCGGCTAGCTTCTGCGCGGCGAACATCACGTCCTCCTGGTACACCAGCAGGCCGTAGCTCTCGCCGAGGATGTCTTCCAGCGGCTCAGCGAGCTCAGGGTGGATCGGCGTCACCGCAGCACGGCCGGTCTTGCGGTCGGCGTACACCGGGGCGCTCGCCATCGGGCCCGGCCGGTACAGCGCGTTCACCGCGGAGATGTCGCCGAACTTGTCCGCGCGCATGGCCCGCAGTAGCGCGCGCATCGGGCCGCCTTCCATCTGGAACACGCCAAGCGTGTCGCCACGTGCGAACAGCTCATAGGTCCGCTTGTCGTCGAGTGGCAGCGTGTCCAGGTCGACGTCGACCCCCCGGTTGGCCTTGATCCCGGCCACTGCGTCCTCCAGGATCGTGAGGTTCCGCAGGCCGAGGAAGTCCATCTTGAGCAGGCCGATGTCCTCGCAGGCCGGGTAGTCGAACTGGGTGATGATCGCCCCGTCCGCTTCCCGTCGCCAGACCGGGATGTGGTCCATCAGCGGCTCGGAACTCATGATCACGCCGGCCGCGTGCACGCCTGGCTGGCGGATCAGCCCCTCGATCCCTCGGCCGGTATCGATCACCTGCCGCACCTCGGGTTCTGCCTCGTAGAGCGAGCGCAGTTCAGCCGTCTCGCCATACCGCGCATCGTCGGTATCGAAGATCGCGGACAGCGCGATGTCCTTGCCGAGCACCGCGGGCGGGAACGCCTTCGTGATGCGGTCGCCTAGCGCGTATGGGAAGCCGAGAACCCGGGCGGAGTCCTTCACGGCTGCCTTGGCCTTGATGGTGCCGTATGTGATGATCTGCGCAACCCGGTCGTCGCCGTACTTCTCGGTTACATACCGGATGACGTCACCCCGTCGGCGCTCGTCGAAGTCGATGTCGATGTCGGGCATCGAGACGCGCTCAGGGTTGAGGAAGCGCTCGAATACCAGCCCGTGCCTGATCGGGTCCAGGTCAGTGATGCCGAGCGCGTACGACACGATCGAGCCGCCCGCCGAGCCGCGGCACGGACCCACCCTGATGCCGTTGCGCTTGGCCCACATGATGAAGTCGGCGACCACCAGGAAGTATGAGCAGAAGCCCATCGTCTCGATGACGCCCATCTCGTACTCGGCCTGCTGGCGGCGCTGGTCGTCATAACCATCTCCGAAGCGCCAGTCCATGCCGCGCCAGACTTCCTTGCGCATCCAGCTGGCCTCGGTCTCCCCGTCGGGGAGCGGGAACACCGGCATCAGGTTGCTCTTCGTGAAGCGCGCATCGACCCGCTCGGCGATGAGCAGCGTGTTGTCGCAGCCGGCCTGCCAGTCCTCGTCGTCGCGCAGCGCCCGCATCTCCTGCGGGCTCTTCAGGTAGTAGCCGCTGCCCTCCAGCCGGAACCGGGTCGGGTCCGCCATGTTGGTGCCGGTCTGGACGCACAGCAGCACTTCGTGCGCGGCAGCGTCCGGCTCGCGGGTGTAGTGAGAATCGTTCGTAACCAGGAACGGCAGATCCAGGTCCGCGGCGATCCGCTTCAGCCCGGCGCTATAGCGCTTCTCTACCTCCAGGTCGTGGTGCATCAGTTCGACGAAGAAGTTGTCCGGCCCGAAGATGTCCCTGAAGGCGGCAGCCGCTTCCAGCGCCTGCTGATACTGACCGAGGCGGAGCCTCGTCGGCACCTCACCACCGGCACATCCGGTCGTCGCGATGATGCCCTTGGCGTACCTGGACAGCAGCTCCCGGTCCATCCGCGGCTTGCGGAAGTAGCCCTCCAGCGAGGCAAGCGAGGACAGCTTGAACAGATTGTGCATGCCCTCGGTGCTCTCGGCGAGCAGCGTCATGTGCGTGTAAGCGCCGCCACCTGAGACATCGTCGTCCTTCTGGGCCGGCGTTCCCCAGCGAACCGGCTGCTTGTGCCTGCGGTGCTCGGGCGCGATGTAAGCCTCGGTACCGATGATTGGCTTGATCCCCGCGGCCTGCCCCTTGGACCAGAAGTCATAGGCGCCGTACACGTTGCCATGGTCGGTGATCGCAATGGCCGACATGCCAGTGCGCTCACACTCGGCGAACATCTCCCGTAGCCGGGCCGCCCCGTCCAGCATGGAGTACTCGGAATGGACGTGCAGGTGCGCGAACGAGTCCTCGCTTCGCCTGGTCCGGCTCGCCATGGAACACCGCCTCCTCCAGGCATGCTACGAGGACCCACCGACAGGGCGTGGGCAGAATCTCGGGTGTCTGGATATCTTCGCCGGCTCCCTAGCTTGAGGCCAGAAGGCTCGCCGGCACTGCAACCGACGAGTCAGGACTCGGCTTTCAGGACCTCGAGCGCATGCGCCAGGTCGGCCGGGTAGTCGCTGGTGAACTCGACCCGTCGGCCATCGGCCGGGTGGGCGAAGCCCAGCCTCGCCGCGTGCAGCCACTGTCGCGTCAGCCCGAGCCGGGCCGCCAGGACAGGGTCTGCCCCGTACAGCCGGTCGCCGACGCACGGGTGGCGCACCGCTTGCATGTGCACCCGGATCTGGTGCGTCCGGCCGGTCTCAAGCCGCACCTCCAGCAGGCTTGCCGCCCGGAACGCCTCCAGCGTGTCGTAGTGCGTCACCGACGGACGGCCGGCGCTGACGACCGCGAATCTGCCATCTCCTGACGGATGACGATCGATCGGGGCATCGATCGTGCCCCGCAGCGGATCGGGATGACCCTGAACCAGAGCGCGATAGACCTTGTCCACCCTGCGGTCGCGGAATGCCTGCTTCAGCACGCTGTAGGCATGCTCGCTCTTGGCCACGACCATCACCCCGGTAGTGCCAGCATCCAGCCGGTGCACGATGCCCTGCCGCTCAGCAGCACCGCTGGTCGCGACCGCATGGCCTGCGGCCAGCAGACCCTGTAGCACAGTCGGGCCAGTCCAGCCAGGTGTCGGATGTGCCGCGACCCCTACCGGCTTGTCCACGACGATGATGTCCGCGTCCTCATACAGCACCGTCATCCCCGGAACCGGCTGTGGGTTCGCCAGCACCGGCGCCGGCGGCGCGGGCAGGGTCACCTCAAGCAACTCCCCGGCCGGCACCCGATCCGATTTAGCGGCAGGAAGGCCGCCAATGAGGACTCCGCCGTTCCCGATCACATCTGCCGCCTGGCTCCGAGATAGGCCGAACATCCGCGCCAGTGCAGCGTCAAGGCGCTCTCCGTCGAGCCCATCGGGCACCGGGACGCGACGGGTCGCCGGGGTCGTCATTTGGACTCGCGCTGACCGTCCAGCCGGATTCCTCGGGCGGACAGCAGCACCGCCAGGATGCCGCCGCAGACGATCGCGGAGTCGGCCAGGTTGAAGACGGGCCAGTGCGGGATCTGAATCCAGTCCACGACCCAGCCACGGAACAGGCCGGGCGCACGGAAGATCCGGTCGACGAGGTTGCCCGTCGCTCCCCCGAGCAATAGCCCGAGCGTGACCGCCCATGGCACGCTGCGTATGCGCCGCGACGAGCGGAGGATCACGACGATGACCGTGATCGCGATCAGCGAGAACACAATGGTCAGGCCGGGCGCGAAGCTGAATGCTGCGCCCGGATTGCGATCCTGGCGGAGGTGCAGGAAGCCGCCGAGCAGCCGGATCGACCGCGTTGGCGACAGAGTCGCCACGATTATGCACTTCGTGGTGATGTCGAGGGCCAGCACGGCGAGCGCCACGGCAACCACGAGCCCCATCCGACGTCGTGGCATGCGGACCGACAGCCCGGCCGGGACATCTGTCGTGTCCTGCTTGGGCTGCTTGTCGGACGCCACGGGGCCGGTCAGCGACGCTCCTCGCGCTGCTTGCATCTCACGCACAGGGTAGCCCTTGGGAAGGCCTGGAGCCTGGCCTTGCCGATCGCCTCACCGCAGGATTCGCAGGTGCCGTAAGTGCCGGCTTCGATCCTGGCGATGGCGCGTTCGTTCTGGGCCAGCAGCTCACGGGCATTGTGAGTCAGCGCCAGCTCATGCTCGCGCTCGAAGGTCTTGGCGCCGACGTCAGCCTGGTCGTCGCCGGCGTCACCGACGGCGTCGCCGAGACGGCTCGCGATGTCGGTCTCGGCTCGGGCGATATCGGCCCGCAATGCGTCTGCCTCCGCGGCCAGCTGATCGCGCAGGTCGACAACCTCTGCCTCGGTCCAGCGCTTTTCTCCCTGCCGTACGGGAAGGGCGGCAGCGCCAGAATGCGCGGTAGCGGTCATTTTCCGCCTCCCTCGGTGCAGCTGGGTTTTCGGCCACGAACGCAAACAGTCACCGGAGGATAAGTGGTGACTGGCGCAGTCCGCAAACATACCCCCGCCCGACACACTGCCAACCGCTCCTTTTCTGCTGTCAGCCTCGCCTGGGCCGCCTCGCCGGACGGTCCGCTGGCGGCCAGGCAGGCGGGGCGTCCGATATCCTGAAGCCACCATGCCGCGCCCTTATTCCGCGCTGCCCACCAGCGCTGACCTGCCCGCTTTCGAGCACGAGGTGCTGCGCCGCTGGCGCGAGGGCAAGATCTTCGAGCGCTCACTTGACCAGACCGCTGGCGGGCCAGCCTGGATATTTTACGAGGGTCCGCCTACAGCGAACGGCATGCCAGGTGTCCATCACATCGAGGCCAGGGTGCTGAAGGACGCCTTCCCTCGGTTCAAGACCATGCAGGGATTTCACGTTCCGCGACGCGCGGGCTGGGATTGCCACGGACTTCCGGTAGAGGTCGCGGTCGAGAAGGAGCTCGGCCTTACCTCTAAGCGCGATATCGAGGCATATGGGATAGCGGCCTTCAATGGTCGTTGCCGCGAGTCGGTGTTGCGGCATGTCGACGCATTTGCCGAGTTCACTGAGCGAATGGGGTATTGGATTGACCTGTCCCAGGCCTACCGCACGATGGATCCCAGCTACATCGAGTCTGTATGGTGGTCGCTGCGGCAAATTTACGACAAAGGTCTCCTCGTCCGGGATTTCCGGATCAGCCCGTACTGCCCGCGCTGCGGCACGCCGTTGTCCGACCACGAGATGGGCCAGCCGGACGTTTACCGCACGGTAGCCGACCCCTCGGTCATTGTCAGATTCCCGCTGCGGACGCTGCCTGCCGGGGCGCCGCCTCAGCTGGCGGGAGCCGACTTGCTGGTGTGGACCACCACGCCGTGGACCCTGGTCTCGAACACCGCCGTGGCGGTGCACCCGGATGAGGTCTATGCGATCGCCCGTAAGTCGGCCGTGGGCGACCGGGTGGTCGTCGCAGATGCCCTGTTTGCCCGCGTGCTTGGCGAGGGCTGGCATATCACCGACCGGTTTACCGGGGCTGAGCTGGCCGGAGCCACCTATGAGCCGCCGTTCACCCTGATCGACGTTCCAGACGCACACCGGGTGGTCACCGGGACGTTCGTGACCACCGAAGACGGGACCGGGCTGGTGCACCTGGCGCCAGCATTCGGTGCGGAGGACATGGCTGCCAGCCGAGCGCACGGGCTTCCCGTGGTCAACCCGGTGCTGCCCGACGGCCGGTTCGAGGAGGACATACCGCTGGTCGGCGGCCTGTTCTTCAAGGCGGCCGACCAGCGGCTGATCGAGAGCCTTTCCGACCGGGGCCTGCTCTTCAGCTCTGCCCTGCACGAGCACAGCTACCCCCACTGCTGGCGTTGCGGAACGCCGTTGCTCTATTACGCGCTGCCGTCGTGGTTCATCCGCACGACCGCCATCCGGGATCAGTTGCTCGCAGTCAACGAGGCGACGAACTGGCAGCCGCCGACCATCAAGCACGGCCGCTACGGTGACTGGCTGCGCAACAACGTCGACTGGGCGCTGTCGAGAACTCGCTACTGGGGCACGCCGCTGCCGATCTGGCAGTGTGCCGCGGATCACATCACCTGCGTGAGCTCGCTGGCAGAGCTGTCGGAGCTTGCCGAGGCTGACGTCAGCGGGATGGATCCGCACCGGCCGTTCGTAGACGACGTCGTGCTCAACTGCCCTGACTGCGGCCAGCCTGCGCACCGCGTGCCAGAGGTCATCGATGTCTGGTACGACTCGGGCGCGATGCCGTTTGCCCAGTTCGGCGCGCCGCTGCGGAATGACGATGTGTTCGCCACGTCCTTCCCCGCCCAGTTCATCTGCGAGGCCATCGACCAGACCCGGGGCTGGTTCTACTCGCTGATGGCTGTCGGCACCCTGATCTTCGGCCGGTCACCGTATGAGAACGTGGTCTGCCTCGGCCTGCTCGTGGACGAACGCGGCCGGAAGATGAGCAAGCACCTGGGCAACGTGCTGGAGCCCATGCAGCTAATGGAGGCGCATGGTGCCGACGCGGTGCGCTGGTTTTTCTCGGTGTCGGGGTCGCCATGGGCAACCAGGAAGATCGGGGCTGGCGTCCTGGAGGAGATCGTCCGGAAGGTGCTCCTCACCTACTGGAACACGGTCTCCTTCTTCCTGCTGTACGAAAGCGCAGCGCAAGACACCACCCCCAGGGCGGACCCGCCATCGCCGGCCGCCAGGCCCGTGCTCGACCGGTGGCTGCTCAGCGAGCTCAACTTGCTGGTGCGGGACGTGACGGCCGCGCTCGAGGCATTCGACTCGGCTGCGGCTGGCCGTCGGCTCGCCGCGTTTATCGATGATCTGTCCAACTGGTATGTCCGGCGCTCCCGGCGCAGGTTCTGGGAAGGCCCGGTGACCGCGGATGGCGCAGCCGCGTTTGCCACGCTGTCGGTGACGCTGGACACGCTCACCAGGCTCATGGCGCCCATCACGCCCTTCATCACCGATTACGTATGGGACCTGCTGGCCGACGAGGACACAGCTGACGACGAGGGCACAGCTGCCTCAGTGCACTTGTCGTCCTGGCCGCAGGCCGACCAAACCCTCATTGATACCGGCCTGGCGGCCCAGATGTCGCTGGTGCGGCGGCTGGTAGAGCTCGGCAGATCGGCCCGCGCCAGTGCGGTCGTGAAGGTCAGGCAACCGCTCGCCCGGGCCGTCATCGCAGCTCCCGGCTTTGCCGACCTGACCGCCGAGCTGAAAGCCCAGGTTGCCGACGAACTGAACGTGCGCAGCCTGGAGCCACTCGATGGCTCCGGCGGCGAGCTGGTCAGCCATTCGGTCAAGGCAAACTTCCGCGCCCTGGGGAAGCGGTTCGGAAGCGACACGCCGGGCATCGCGGCCGCGATCGCGGCGGCTGATCCGGCGGAGCTGGCTGGCCTGCTTCAGTCGGCAGGGCTGGCCCAACTGCAGGTAGAGGGCCAGACGATCACCATCGGCCCGGACGACGTCGTGGTCACCCAGACTCCCGTCGCAGGATGGGCGGTGGCGACCGAGGGCGGCGAGACGGTGGCGCTTGAGGTGACAATCACGCCGGAGCTGCGCCGGGAAGGATTGGCCCGTGAATTCATCCGGCTGGTCCAAGACGGGCGCAAGAGCGACGGCCTGAACGTGACCGACCGGGTCGCGGTCCGCTGGCGCACGGCCGACGCCGAGCTGGCGCAGGCGCTCACCGAGCATCAGGCAATGATCAGCGCCGAGATACTTGCGGTCGCCTTCGGAGCGCAGCCGCCGGCCGGCACCGACAACACGGGGTCAGGCGGCCTAGCTGGGGAAGGACCGGACGGCCGCCGGCACGAGAGCCCCGACCTGGGCCTTACCTTCTGGATCCAGCCTGCCGCTCAGTGATTGCGATCACGAATCATTGCGTTCGTGATGGGCCACGGCCTGTCCCCCGAAGAGCGACCACCACGAGCGCCGCCAAACTGGCAGTGGTGGCGCAGCTGGGCGCGGAAGGCGTTGTCACGGACAGGCGTTTCCGCAGGTGCGCTGGGGCTCAGCGCAGGTTGCCGGTGACATCATTGTGGTTGCCGACTGCCACGAGGTGCGCGTGGCCCGCCTAGGCCGGCCGCGCGGCTTGACGATCCGGGCTAATCGGGTATTACTCAACAAAATCTCTATTTTCGTGAACCTGGATCGCCGCCAGGAGCGACATTTCATCGATTTCGTGCAAAATTCAGTCCGGTTTATCCCGGTTCGCGCGACCGAGATCCATGAAAAGTCGCGGGTGGCCGGGACAAAACGGTCTAATCGGGCTAGCCTGTCCAGCCGCGCGGCCCGCCTAGGGCGGCCCTCGCCCCTGACCGTGGTTTCCTGCGTTTCGCACGGTGACTTGCGGTTTTTATTGGCGGGCAACCATAAAGGTGCGGCGCGCGGTTATGGTTGCCCGCACGCCTCGGGCGCCCTTACACGCCTCTGGGACCCCTTAGTCGTCGGCCGCGGCTTTTTCTGGTCGGCAGGCCCGGCAAGGAACGCAGCCCGCCGCCTCGGCCGCTTGCCGTGTCATCGTCTCCAGGTCTTCTGCGCTCAGGAACCTGATCAGGATGCAGTCAGGCAGGTGATACCTGGCGATGCCGGGCACCACCGAGACCAGGCCTCCAGCCTCGGCGGCCGGCTGGCGGCTGGCGGGACTAGCCGGCTCGGCACTGGTCGGCTCCGCACTGGTCGGCTCCGCACTGGTCGGCTCTGCACTGGTCGGCTCTGCACTGGTCGCCTCGGCCCCGGCTGCCGCCGCGCTCGTCGCCTCAGTGACGGCTCCCTTGGCGCTCGCGACCTCGGCACCGGCGGACGCCGCGCTGGTCGCCTCAGTGACGGCTCCCTTCGCGCCAGCGACGCCGGCACTGGCTGCCTCCGCGCTGGGCGCGTCGGCGACGGCTTCATCGGCACTGCCTTCCGCCGCACCGGGCACCTCGTCGGTGCTTACCTCAGCACTGGCCGCGGGCCTGCTGCCGACGTCGCCCCGCCCGATGGTCTGCTGCCCCGCCGGCCCGGTGCTCGCCGCAGCCGGCGTCGCACCCTGGCTGGCATCCTGCTGCGACTCAGCGGCGGCCGCCTCGGCCCGCCTATCGGCGCCAGAAGGCGACGGCATGGGCGAATTGGCCGCGGCAGCCGCTGCGGCTTCCTTCTGCAAGCGCGTCCGGCCCGAGGCACCCGAGGCTGCCGGAGGCGGCCCGGTGAGGGGGTCCGCCGACCGCGGATTCGCGGGGACCCTACGGCTAGGAGACTGCTCCGCCGGGGCGCCGGGCTGCCGCGACAGTTCGGCCGCCGTGCCGAGCCGACGGGCAAGCCGGGTGGGGTCATCGGCTGGGCCGATACCAGGGGTTGCCGCCGGAGCCGGCTCAGGTGGCTGTGGCTCAGGCTTCGAGCCCGGCACCGGCTCGCCGCCAGAGCCCGCAGGCCGGCTAGTACCGGCTGGCTCCCAGGCGGGCTGGTCCGGTGGTGCCGACGGCCGAGCCGGCGTGCCTTGCGGTACCTGAGGGCGGGTTGGCTGACCCTGGGGAGCGCGCACGCGTGACGGCGGACCCTGCGGAGCCTGCGGAGCCGGCGGACCCTGCGGAGCCGGCTGACCCTGCGACGCGGGCGGGCGACCCTGCTGTGTCGGCGGGCGAGCCGGCCACTCCCAGGCCGGCTGCTCCGGCTGCTCCGGCTTATCGCGGTTCCACGGACCAGGATCAGCGGTCCAGTCGTCTGCGTCACCGGCCGACATCCGACTGCCTGCTGCCGCAGCGGCACCTCGCGCCTGCCGCCCGGCACGGGGCTCCGCCGCCTTGCGCTCAGCGAGACCACCCAGTTCCGCTAGCGCGGCTTCGGCCTGTACGGCCGACGTCGGCCGCCTCGCGGAGCCCGGCCCGGCGATGCCAGCAGCGTAAGCGTCGGGCCTGGCGCCGGGCCTC
>Ga0335075_10006605_pt1 | contig 17890 bp, 17 predicted proteins | sample Lox_Sample_24_FD_206723 | JGI IMG/M metagenome (GOLD analysis project Ga0335075, IMG submission 206723) | Soil microbial communities from Loxahatchee National Wildlife Refuge, Florida, United States - Lox_Sample_2.4 | ecosystem: Environmental > Terrestrial > Soil > Wetlands | place: USA...
GTCATCGGCTACGTCGCGGTGCTCCCCGAGCACCGCGGCCACGGCTACGCGTACGACCTCCTGGTCGAGGCGACCCAGCTGCTCGCGGCCGCGGGCGCCGACCGGATCATCGCCAACACCGACGTCGCCAACCGGCCGATGGCGGCCGCGTTCGCCAAGGCCGGCTACCCGGTCACCGACTACCGCATCGACCTCGTCGGATAGCCGGACCAAGCGGGTCAGAGCGGGCCAGGTCGGACGGCGGGCGCCGCCCGGGCGGGGGCTAGGCTGGCGATGATGACTACGGCACAGGCACCGACGAACCCGCCGGCCCCGGCGGCGCCCGGGGAACGCGGGGTTATCCACACCGAGGACCTGACCAAGGTCTACCCGGGGACCGACTTCACCGCGGTCGACAAGCTCAACCTCGACGTCCGCGCGGGCGAGATCTTCGGGCTGCTCGGCCCCAACGGCGCGGGCAAGACCACCACCGCGGGCATGCTCACCACCCGGGTGGTGCCGACCAGCGGCAAGGCGTTCCTGGCCGGGGTCGACGTCGGCGCCCAGCCCGCCCTGGCCAAGCAGCTCAGCGGCATCGTGTCCCAGCAGAACACGCTCGACCGGCAGCTCACGGTGTGGGAGAACCTCTACTTCCACGGCCGCCTGTTCGGCATCGGGGCGAAGGAGTCCAAGCAGACCGCCGACGCCCTGCTGGCCCGGTTCCAGCTCACCAAGTGGGCCAAGGCGTCGGTCTACGCGCTGTCCGGCGGCATGGCCCAGCGGCTGATGGTGGCGCGGGCGATCTTCCACCGGCCGTCGGTGCTGTTCCTCGACGAGCCGACCGCGGGCCTCGACCCGCAGAGCCGGCTGGCGCTGTGGGACCTGCTCCACGAGCTGCACAACGACGGCCAGACGATCCTGCTGACCACGCACTACATGGAGGAAGCGGACCAGCTCTGCGACCGGGTCGCGATCATGGACCACGGCAAGGTGCTGGCGCTCGACACCCCGGCCAGCCTCAAGCGCTCGATCGGGGCCGACACCATCGTCTCCGTCCGCACCACCGGCGACCTCGACAAGCTCGGCGAGCTGCTGGCCAAGGAAGTGGCCGGGGTGACCAAGACCCGCGCCGCCGACGGCCGGCTCGAGCTGCACGTGCAGGGCATCGAGCGGCTGGTGCCGCGGATCGTGCTCGCGGCCGAGCGCGGCGGCTTCGACCTGCTTGACGTGTCGGTCGCCGAGCCCACCCTGGAGACCGTCTTCATCAACTTGACCGGAAGGGAGCTGCGGGAAGAATGACGACCTCGGCCACCAAACCGTCCCAGGCCAGCCCGCCGCTCGGGCGGATCGGCGGCGGCCCGACCCGCTCGGTCGTCGCCGCGAGCTGGACCGCGCTCGGCGCGCTGCTGCTGCGCGACCTGGTCGTGCTGCGCAAGCACCTGCCGGAGTTCGTGCTGCGGACGATCATCCAGCCGTTCCTGCTCTGCTTCGTCTTCCTCTACGTCTTCCCCAAGATCGGCCAGGGCGTCGGCGGGGGCAGCGGCCACGGGGCCGAGTCCGACTTCGCCACGATCCTCGTCCCCGGAGTGGTCGGGATCTCGATCATGTTCCAGGGCGTGCAGTCGATCGCGCTGGCGATGGCGCAGGAGTTCGGGTTCACCCGCGAGATCGAGGACCGGGTGCAGGCGCCGTGCCCGATCTGGCTGGTCGCGATCGCCAAGGTGCTGTCGGGCGCGGTCCAGGGCCTCATCTCGGCCGCGATCGTGCTGCCGATCGCCTCGGTCGTGCACGCGGCCGGGGTCACCGCGCACATCAGCCTGCACTGGTGGATCATCATCACGCTGGTGCCGCTCGCCTGCATCGCGATGGCCGGCCTGGGGCTGACCCTCGGCACCAGCTTCGAGCCGCGCAACATCGGGCTGATGTTCGGCTTCATCATCCTCCCGATCACGTTCCTCGGCGGCACCTACTACTCGTGGACCAAGCTCGCCCCGGTGAAGGTCGGCGGCTGGCACTGGCTGCAGACGATCGTGCTGATCAACCCGCTGATCTACGTCAACGAGGGGATGCGGGCGGCGTTCACCAACGCACCGCACATGCAGCTCTACGTCATCTACCCGGTGATCATCGGCTTCGCGACGCTGTTCCTCGCCATCGGGCTGCGCAACTTCAGGCGGCGCGTGCTGTCCTGATGGGCAACGCCAGGGACCGTTCGATACAAGGATTTTGAATTCAAATTCTTTTCTCCCGAACGGTCCCGGCTGACTGCCCGGCCGCGGCCAGGAGCGCGGCGGTGGGCTGGTCGACCGGGAGGAAGGCCTCCAGCCTGAGTTCGGAGATCGTCACGTCGACGGCGGTGGCGAACGTGGTGATCGTCGTCATCAGCCGCAGCTCGCCCGCGGCCGTCCGCAGCTCGAGCGGGACCGCGAAGCCGAGGTGGCCCGGCGGCAGCGGGGCGTCGGGCACGTACGTCTCGAGCTCGGCCAGCAGGGCCGCCAGCTCGTCGTCGGGGTTGCGCAGCACCTCCCGGCGCAGGCCTTCGAGCACGTGCCGAGCCCACTCGGGGAAGTTCGCGATCCGCGGGGCCATGCCTCGGGGGTGCAGCGCCAGCCGGTAGACGTTGGCGGCCGGCCCGGTCAGCTCCGGCGCCGCCCCTTCGGCCAGGACCGCGTAGCCGTCGTTGGCGGCGATCAGGCGGCCGCGCGCGTCGACCACGATCGCCGGGTACGGCCGGTGCGCGTCGAGGATGTGCCGCAGCGCGTCCCGGACCGGGGCCAGCGCCGCGTCGTCGAGCGAGGTCTGCGGGTACGCGGGTGCGTAGCCCGCCGCCAGCAGCAGCCCGTTCCGCTCCCTGAGCGGGAGCTCGAGCGACTCCGCGAGCCGGATGACCATCTCCCGGCCCGGCTCCGAGCGGCCGCTCTCGAGGAAGCTGACGTGCCGCTGGGTGGTGCCCGCGCGCAGCGACAACTCGAGCTGGCTGACCCGGCGCCGGGTCCGGCGCTCGCGCAGCGCCTGAGGGAAGTCCACCGCTCTAGTTGTAGCGCGCGCCCGGCCGGCGGGCCATTCCCTGACGGGAATTGCCGCTAGCGCCGGGCCCGGCGCAAGCTTCGGGGCATGGACGACACGATCAGCTTCGGAGTGCTGCTGCCGGTGGGGAAGGCCCAGTGGGGCGAGGGCGCCGATCCGCGCGAGCTCGTCGGCTTCGCGCTCGCGGCCGAGGCGGCCGGCTACGACTCCCTCTGGGTCAACGACTCGCTACTGAGCCCGCGCATCGAGGCGCTGACGATGCTGGCCGCGATCGCGCCGGCCACCTCGCGGGTGACGATCGGGACGGCGGCGCTGATGCCGGTGCTGCGCCGGCCGGTGCAGACCGCGCAGGCGCTCGCCTCGATCGACCTGCTGTCCGGCGGCCGCCTCGCGGTCGCGGTCGGGGCGGGCTTCCCCGGGCCGCTCGGGCGGCCGCTGCACGAGCTGTCGGAGGTGCCGTGGGCCGACCGGTTCACTCGGCTGGACGAGACCGTCGCGCTGTGGCGGCAGGTCTGGGCGAGCGACGAACCGACCTCGTTCCACGGCAAGGTCCTCCGGTTCGACTCGATCCCGCCGGTCACCAGGCCGGTGCGACCGGGCGGGCCGCCGATCTGGCTCGGCGGCGCGTCGCCGTCGGCGCTGGCCCGGGTCGGCCGCCTGTATGACGGATGGCTGCCCTACCCGCCGGATCCGGCCGACTACGCGACCGGGCTGGCGGCGGTGCGGCGGGCGGCCGCGGACGGCGGGCGGGCGGCCGGCGCGATCACCCCGGCGCTGTTCGCGTCGGTCGCGATCACCGACGACCTCGCGAGCGGGCGCCGGGCGCTGGCGGAGTTCAGCCTGGCCAACTACCGGATCCCGCTCGAGCAGCTCGAGACCATCCAGGCCGTGGTGGCCGGGCCGGCCGAGCACGTGGCGGGGCACCTTCGGCGGTACGTCGAGGCGGGCGCCCGGCACCTGGTGTGCCGGATCGCGGCGCCGAGCATCGCCTCCGCCCGGGACCAGCTCGAGCGGATCGCCGAGATCCTCCCGCTGCTACGCGCTTCTGGGCCTAGCCGCGCTTAGGGGCACAGCGGGGCGGCGGCGCGGGCGCGAAGATCAGATCTTGGAAACTATTTTTATGACGGAAGAAATTCTCGCTATACGCGCTAAAAGTCTCCGCGTTAAAATTACTTTCCAAGATCTTTTGCGGTTAGTGGCCTATTTGCTTGCGTTTTCCGGTCAGTATCGCCGCGAAGAAATCGGCGTTGGGGTGCAGGCGGGCGCGCAGGTCGCGGACGACCGCGTCGGCGTCGAACGGCGCGGTCCGATGATCGACCCGGACCGGCGCAGTGCTGCCTTGGCTCTCGTCGAACTCGAGCAGCAGCCAGTCGGCCTCGCCCGGGCGCTCGGGGACGCCGACGCTGCCGGGGTTGAGCGCGCGCACCGGGCCGATCACGCGGTCGGTTCGGCGGTGGGTGTGGCCGCCGATCACGATGTCGGCGTCGCACTCGGACAGCAGCGCCGCGAGCTCGTCGTCGGGGAGGCCGGGCTTGATTCCGGTGCCGTCGTCGGAGGCGGGCGACGCGTGCACGCCGAGCAGCCGGGTGCCGTCCGCGAGCTTCAGGCGCAGCTCGCCTGGGAGGCCTGCGAGCGCGTCGAGCACGCCCGCCTGGGCGAGGGCGCCGCGGGCCCAGCCGATCCCCGCCGCGACCAGCCCGTACCGCTCGACCAGGTCCGTGTCGCCGGCCGCGTCGGCCGCGGTGGCGTGCGGGGCGGGCTGGTCGCCGGTCAGCACGTAGCGGTCGGTGTTGCCGCTCAGCATCTCGACCCCTGGCAGCGACCGGAGCAGGCCGACCGCCTCGGCCGGGCGCGGGCCGAACAGCACCAGGTCGCCGAGGACCCACCAGCGGTCCACCCGGCAGCCGGCCGCATCGGCCAGCACCGCCCGCAGCGCCACCTCGTTGCCGTGCACGTCGGCGATCACGCCAAGCCTCATGCCGGTCATCGTAGGCCTGCGCCGCGACGGGGTCATCGCCGCCGTTGCTCCGCCGCCGGAGCCTGCGCCGGGTCGGCGGCCTGGCCGCTGCGGGTGGCGTGCAGGTCGAGCAGGGCCTGGTACCGGACGGCGATGTCCGCCTGGTCAGCCTGCTCGGGAACGGTGCGCTCGCTCAGCCGCTGGAGCAGCGCCGCCTGGTCGAGCAGGACCTGGGTCCGGCCCGGTGGCGCCACCGCCATGACCGTGAACAGCGCGTCAATCTGGCGGATGAGGACGGCGGGCATGCCGCCGGACGCCTGCCGGATCTTCTCGAACGACCGTGCCACCAGCCGCTCATAGCTGACGGGGGCCGCGATCAGCCGTATCTGGCCGTCCCGGTCGCGGTGGTGCACCTGCGGATACCACTCGACGGCGATGCGGCAGAGGCTGTCGCCAAGCCAGTCGATGCAGGTCATGGCCGTGAAGGTATCGTTCACGGCGGGCGACAGGGCCCGGATCGCGATCTCGACGAGCTGGTCGATGCCGAACGCGATGTCCTGCGTCAGCGTCCGCAGCGGGCCGGTGATGTGCACCCGCTCGAGGCGGCGCCTGATCGTGTCCGCGACCTCCGGCGGCCAGACGGTCGCCATCGGGTGCCCGCGGGTGAGGAAGTGCCCCGGGCGGTAGTGCAGCCGGATCACCGCGTCGTACTCGGCCGCGATCGCGATGAGCGTCGCGTTCTTGACGAACCGGAGGTATCCGCTGGCGGGCGCGGCCACCACCGCGCCGCTGCGGTCGAGCCGGGCCTGCAGGACGGCGGCCGAGGGTCCGTTCGCGAGCTCGGCGAGCTGGCCGGCGCCGCCGCACTCGTCGTCGATCGCCCTGGTCAGATCGCGGGCGATCGAGGCGATGACCTCCGGCAGCTGGATGGCGGTGGCCGTGTGGTGGATGAAGTAGATGAGCACGCCGAGGTCCACGGCGGTCAGCGCCAGCGCCATCGTGACCGACAGATGCGGCACGAACGTGCTGCCGATCGAGATCAGCGTCAGCATCGCGTAGAAGAACGTCGCCACGAACGTGCCCAGCGTGAGCTGGGCGCCGCGGTCCCTGATGAACGTGCGCAGCATCCGCGGCCCGAACTGCTGCGAGGCGAGCGTCAGCGTCACGATCATGACCGAGAAGACCACGCCGACCACGGTGATGATCGCGCCCGCCAGCGCCGCCAGGATCTCCCTGGCGGCGTCGGGCGAGCCGCTGATCACCCACGAGGGGAGCCGCAGCGCACCGTCGAACGCGGCCCGATCGACGGTGAGCGTCACGATGAACAGCAGCACCGCGGCGACGCTCTCGAGGGCCGGGATCAGCCAGAGGTTGGTGCGCAGGGTCTCATTGCGCACGTCTGACTCGACGGCGAACCGCTGAAGACCGATAGCCAATTGCCCGCCTAGCGCTGGTCGTTAGAACTGCCGACCAGGCTTCCCGGCTCACCTGGGCTAAGGATAGCCGACGTGCGGGCGGTGGCTCGGCCGCGAGATCGCCCGCCGCGCGGTCCTCCTCGAGCAGCCGGCCGGCCAGCCGGACCAGGCCTATGGCGATCGCGAAGAACGCCAGCAGGATCGCGATCAGCGTCATCTCAGATGCCCTTCACGATGGTCATCACCACATTGGATGCCAGTGAACGTTGCGGTGTGAACGCTACGCCGCGAGCCGGCCGCCGCCGCGAACGCTAACAGGATCCATGCGGCATTCCGCTGATTCCAAGCGCACTCCGCGCGGCCCGGTTGGGTTCGGAAATCGGGCTGGATTGGCCGTTAACCCGGTTGGCCGGGTCCGGCAGAATAATCGGCGTGCAATCGGCGATCGAGGTACGCGAGCCGGGTCAGCGAGCGAAATCCGGAGCGGTCACCCTGCAGGAGGTGGCGCTGTCGGTCGGCCCCGGGGAACTGGTGGCGATCATCGGCGGCAGCGGCGCGGGCAAGACCACCCTGCTCGACGGGGGCGGCGATCCGAGCGGCGAGTCGGTCACCGTGATCCGGCCGGCCGGGGCAGCGGTGCCGGCCGCGGCGCCTGCGCCAGTGCCTGCGGCGCCTGGGGCCGCCTTCGGCGCGGCCCGCCGGCGGCCGCTGCGGCAGTGGCTGCTGCCCAACCGGCGGAACGCTGCGGAAGTATCTGGTATGCGATAAACGGGATTCATTAATGGCGGCGTCAGCGCCGGCGTCGGCCTTGGGGCCGGCTTGGTCCTTGGTCCCGGCCTTGGCCGAGACCGGCGGGGTGGGCAGCCAGGCCTCGCCCGGCTCGACCACGAACGTGTAGTCGAGCGAGTACCACGGCTCGGTCACGTCCGGGTCAGGGGCGGGCTCGGCCTCGTGCCGCTGGTAGGTCGCGATCAGCGGCCCGGTGACGCCGAACTGGGCGTCGGTCTCGAGCATGGGGTCATCGTGGCTGTAGATCTGCGAGGCGATCGTCTTGTAGCCGGGCTTGTAGACCATCGCGTGCACGTGGGCGGGCCGGAACGGGTGCCGCTTGAGCGCGGCCAGCAGGTCGCCGACCGGCCCGGTGGTCGGGATCGGGTAGCCGGACGGGCGGACGCTGCGGAACGCGAACACCCCGCGCTGGTCGGTGAAGAACTTTCCCCGCAGGTTCCACTCGGCCTGGTCGGGGTCCTGGTTCTCGTACAGGCCGACCGGCGAGGCATGCCATACGTCGATCTCCGCGCCCGCGACCGGGCGGCCCGCGGTGTCCACCACCGTGCCGGTGAAGAACAGCGGCGGCCCGTCGGTGGGCGAGCGGACGATCGAATCCCCGTTGCTCATCACCGGGCTGCCCTGGCGCCAGAACGGGCCGAGCAGATTGGCCGAGGTCGGCTCCTCCTCGGTCCCGTTGTTCATCAGGCACACCAGCGTGGACAGGCCGAGGGTGCCCGCCATCAGCCTGACCTCGTTGTGGCTGGGCGTGGTGAGCTGCCCGAGCCGGGCGACGAGGCCGAGGCTGGCGTCGAACTCGGCCTCGGTCAGCCTGACCTCGCGCGCGAAGTCATGCAGATGCCGCACCAGCGCCCGCACGATCTCCGCCAGCCGCGGGTCGTCGGCCCGCCCGGTCTCCGCCAGCACCGCCTCGGTGACGTGCCGCTCGTCCCTGATGATCATGTACGCAACGTACATCGCGGGCGCGGATCGTGAGGAGAGGGCTAAATGAGCCTCATCCAGGCGTCGGCCTTGAATTCTTTGACGGACACGGCGACCGGCCGATACGCATCGCGGCCGAGCCAGCGGTCCGCTGGCCGTACAGCGGTGTCATAGACGAACGCCGAAACTATGATTCCGAGCACTGCACCAGATTTCGCCATGGCCGCTTTGAAGGACGGCGCCTCGATGAGCCGGGAGGCGTGGATCAAAGACCCGCCCGATAGATCCTGAGCGTCTCCCTCGATCGGCCCGACGTCGACCGCCACCCTCAGCCGGATATGCGACTGCTCGCTGTAGACGCGGTTATGCCCAAGCAGCTTGCCCGGCAGTTCCCGATGCAGCCGCTCCACGATTATCGCGGTCGGCGCTTCCGGGGGCACGACGATCAGAAGACCGTCACCGCGGTCCCCTGGCAGGCAAGAGTCCCAGAGGGACCCCAGGGCCTCCCTGATCATCGCCTGGCTAGCCTGCCGAACGACACGGCGATCCCGTTCGCTGCGGTCGAGCGCCCCGAAACCCACGATATCGGTCCTCAGCACGGTGCAGTTCTCGCCGACCAGCGACTGCCCCCGTGGACGGCGGGCGGCCTGGGGTACGGGCTCCCGCAGCGGAGCGAGTGGTCGAAGGGCCGGCTGGCGCCCGACGCTCTCCTCGGTGAGGCGGCCGTAGATCTGCGCCTCGACCAGGTCGAGTACGGAGGGGTACTCGCTGAGGAAGCTCGCGAACTCCTCCGTGCTCATGACCAGGGCGTGGACTAGCTCGATGACGGTGACGGTCGCGGAACGCACCTTCAGCTCGAGTGCGGCACGTTCGCCCACGAGCTGCCCGGGACCCCGCTCGGCGACAACTCGCCCGAACCCGCCATCCTCGACGGTGATCTGCGCGCAGCCGTCGAGAATCAGCATGACGAAGTCGGCGCGCCCCCTCTCCTGCATCAGTCGCGCCCCGCGCGCGAACGTGCGCTCCTCCGCCAACGACCGGAACGCCTGTCGCTCGGCTAGCCCCAGCTCATCCCAGAAATTCCCGGCCGACGCCCCCCTTCGCACTGCATCCGCTGGCTCCCACGCCGACGGGGCCTGGACCGCGTAACCGCGTCTCACCGGATAGTCGTCGTCCGATAGCGCCGCCCACAGACGTCGCGGCACCCTTATGGGCCACCTCATGTCCATTAACCTCTCCGTGGGCCGGTTATCACGGTTGGGAGTAATTCGAAGATAGCGATTCTTCCGCATCAGGGGCCACTGCCCTTGCCACGAGTTGCTGTGGCGCATTAGGGCGTGGCGACGTAGGATAGGTTGGCCACGGCGGGCGATTTCTCTAGTCATCGAGAAAGAAATAGGCGTCACACCGGGCGAGTCCTGGCTTGGTGTCGCCGATATCGGCAGGCTGCGCGGATCGTGCGCTGTCACGTTGATGCTCCTTCTCTTCGGCCGGGATTGTCCTTCGTGGCCCTGTGGGGGTCGCCCTGCTTCTCCTCGGTCCGTGGCTACCAACCGTTTGACCGGGAAAGGCCGGGCGACCCTTTTTAACGCGTATGGGGTCTTGGCGCCCCCTGCGGCACCCCCATCCGGGGGCCCTTGCGGACCCGTCTCCGCCACCTCCCGTGAGCAAGCAATCATGCAGAGCAACACATCGAGGTGTGTCGCAAGCTCTCATCGGGTAATCATGTGATATATATGTCAGCAACTTGCAAGGTTGCAAGCGGACACCCGGCAGGCGCTGCCCGCTAGCACACCTGGCTCGTTGGATCTGTCCTGGTCCGCGCATCGCGTCTACGATCTAGTAGAGTATGCCTGGTCTCGTTCTACAGCGATCTACTTTGATAGAAGTCTGACTATAGCAGAGTAGATTGACAACCATTGAAGTGTAGCATCACCGTACGCCAACATCCAAGATGCAACCTGGCACTTGGCAAGCTAACAAGTCCTGGGACAACATCTTGGGACCACAGGGAGTGGAACCAATCACATGGCCTCCGATCAGGGACCGGTCGTCCAGAGTGCCCTGCTCCGCAACGAGCTCATCCGCCTGCGCAAGGAGAGCGGCCTCACCCAGGAGCAGGTCGCGACTGATCTGGACTGGTCGCCATCCAAGCTGATCCGGGTGGAAGGCGGGCGTAGCTCGATCACGAAGGTAGATCTCGACGCGCTGCTGAAGACGTACGGCGTCTCGTCGGAGAGCTCCATCGAGCGGCTGCATACGCTGAACCGGGGTGCGCGCGAGAAGGCCTGGTGGGCTTCCTATCGCGGGGAAATCAATCCCACCTACCTCGAGTTCGTCGGCTTCGAGGCGGGGGCCGCCTTCATCCGGTCGTTCGAGACCGGATTCGTCCCCGGGCTGGTCCAGACGCCCCAGTACGCGGAGGTGCTGACGGCCAACTCAGTTGAAGCATTCCGCGTGCGGCCCATCGTCGACCTCCGACTGCTTCGTCAGGCAGAGCTGGCCCGGCGATTGCCCCAGCCGCGACAGTACTACGTGATCGACGAGGCGGTAATACGCCGACATGTCGGGATAAAAACCGACCCGGCCATCATGCCGAACCAGCTCAGGCACATGGCCGACCGCGCCGAGCAGGAAGAACTGCTGACCGTCCGGGTGCTGCCTTTTGCGGCCGGAGCGCACGTGGGTCTCTCGGGCGCATTCACACTGCTCGAGTTCGACGGCGCGCTACCGGACCTCCTCTATCGCGACTCGGGCAGGGACACCGATCTCGTCACCGGGTCCGATCCCAAGATCGGACAATACGCGGATGACTTTGAGATCCTGGTCGAGAGCGCGCTGCCCGCAGCCGAATCCATCGATCTCATCCGGCAGACGGCGGAGGAAATGTCCTGACCCGGCCGCCCGCCGGGCATTCACATTTGCAAGCACAGCACCTCTGGCATCAACAAGCCAACAGCTGTCCCGCCGTGCGGGTAAATTGGAGGTTATGTTGGCGCAGTGGTCCGCGTTCGTTCGCAGCATCCAGCAGGGCACCGAGCCTACAGCGGCCGATCGCTGACCGGCGCTACCGCGCGATGAGGTCGGGCGGGAGGACGGAGGCGAGGACCTCGCGATGGGTGGGGGCCGCCTCGGTGTGGCGCTCGCGGCCGGCCGGGGTGAGGGTGACGTAGATGCCGCGCCGGTCCTCGCCGCACAGGCACCGCTCGACCAGGCCATCCTTCTCCAGCCGGTCGATCAGCCGGGACAGCGCGCTCTGGCTCAGGTGCACGGCCTCGGCCAGCTCCTGGGAACGGAAGTCGCTGCGACCGCTCTCGGCCAGCCGGTCGAGCACCTCGAACTCACTGACCCCGAGGCCGTGACGCTTGCCCATCTCGCGCTCGAGCGCGGCGCAGGCCGCCGCGTGGCTGGCCGCGATCGCCCGCCAGGCGGTTACCACCGGCTCCACCGCTGCCTTGGTCTCGCCCACGGCCGCAGTTTACCCCGTGGTTACCTTAGTTGCAACTACATTAATTGCAGTTGCATCTAGTGTACGTGCAAGCATATTGTCGGAGGCATGGAGACCTCAAGCCACGCTCAGGCCGTGGACGCCCAGCGCTGGAGTCCTCGGCTGTGGGCCATCCTGATCGTGCTCTGCGGAGCGCTGTTCCTCGACGGGCTCGACGTTTCGATGGTCGGCGTCGCCCTGCCCGACATCCGGACCGCGCTCGGCCTGTCCACGTCCTCGTTGCAGTGGGTCGTCAGCGGCTACGTGCTCGGCTACGGCGGGCTGCTGCTGCTCGGCGGCCGGGCGGCCGATCTGCTCGGGCGCCGCCGGGTGTTTCTGGCCGCGCTCGGCGTGTTCGCGGTCGCGTCGCTGTTCGGCGGGCTCGTCAGCAGCCCCGAGCTGCTGATCGGGGCCCGGTTCGTCAAGGGCATCGCGGCCGCCTTCACCGCCCCGGCCGGGCTGTCGCTGCTCACCACCACGTTCCGCGAGGGCCCGATGCGCAACCGGGCCATCAGCATCTACTCCGCCTTCGGGGCCAGCGGGTTCTCGCTCGGCCTGGTCCTGTCCGGTCTGCTGACCGAGGTCAGCTGGCGGCTCACGCTGCTGGTGCCGGCCCCGGTGGCGCTGCTTACGCTGATCGCGGCGATCCGGTTCATCCCGCGGTCGGAAGACGACGGCGAGCGCGCCCGCCGCAGCGACCGCAAGTTCGACATCCCCGGCGCGATCACCGTCACCGGCGCGATGCTGCTGCTCGTCTACACGGTCGTCGCCGCCCAGCAGGCCGGGTGGGCCTCGGCCCGCACGATCGGCTCGTTCGCGGCGGTGGCGGTCTTGCTAGCCGGGTTCGTGGCGATCGAGCGGCGCAGCGCCGACCCGCTGGTCCCGCTCGGGATCTTCCGCTCCGGCGCGCTGACCCGGGCCAACATCGGCGCGATGACGCTGTTCGGCTCCTACGTCTCGTTCCAGTTCCTGGTCACCCAGTACCTGCAGAGCCTGGCCGGCTGGTCGGCGCTGTCGACCGCGCTCGCGTTCCTGCCGGCCGGGGTGGTGGTGGCGATCCTGTCCACCCGGATGAGCGCGATCATCGGCCGGTTCGGCCCCGCCCGGGTCAGCGTGCTCGCGTTCATCAGCCTGGTGGCGGGGTACGTGGTGTTCCTCCGGGTCGGCGTCAGCCCCGACTATCCGTCGGTGATCCTGCCCGCGGTACTGCTGATCGGGATCGCGTTCGGGCTCGGCTTCACCGCCCTCAGCCTGGCCGCGACCGCGGGCGTCCCCGATGAAGAGCAGGGGCTGGCGGCCAGCCTGTTCCAGACGTCGTTCCAGGTCGGCGGCGCGATCGTACTGGCCGTGGTGACGGCCGTGGTCGACGCGGGCGGTGCCAGCCAGATCACCACCGCCCAGGCCACCCTCGGCGCCTACCGGCCGGCCCTGGCGGTGATCACCGCCGTCTCGGCCATCGGCGCGGTGACCGCGCTGAGCGGGCTGCGGTCGGGCCGGCGACGGTCCGCTGTCCAGGAGACGCTGGCCGTCGTCGAGCCGGCTTCGGCTCCGGCACCGGTCCCGGTGACCGTGCCGGCCGCTGACGTCGCCCTCGAGGACGACGTAGCGTGGGAGGCATGCGAATAAGGATCGGCCTCTCGCTGGGGGCGGCCGGCGCTCCGGATCAGTTCGAAGCGTCGGTCGCCCTCCTCGAGACGGCCGGCATCGACTCGCTGTGGCTGCCGGAGACGGTGTTCGGGCCGGCTGTCGACCCCGTCACCGGGATGGCGTTCGCGCTCGCCAGGACCACCAGGCTCAAGGTCGGCAGCGGAATCTCGGTGCTGCCGGGTCGTCACCCGGTCCTGGTCGCCAAGCAGCTCGCGTCGCTGGCGGGGCTGGCGCCGGGGCGGGTGCTGCCGGTGTTCGGCCTCCAGCCGGCCGCGCCCGGCGAGCGGCCGCTGTTCCCGGTTCCGCCCGGCCAGCGCGGGGCGGTCTTCGACGAGGCGCTTGAGCTGCTGCGGCTGATGCTGACGACCGACCTGGTGTCGTTCCACGGGTCGTTCTTCACCGTGGAGGACGCCACCGTCGGCCCGCTCCCGGCCCGGCCGCTTGACATCTGGCTGGCCGGATCGGCGCCGGCCGCGCTGCGGCGGGTCGGACGGCTGGGCGACGGCTGGCTGGGCTCGCTGCTCACCCCGGTCGAGGCGGGGGCGGCGGTCGCGGCCATCAACGATGCCGCCGACGAGGCCGGACGGCAGGTCGAGCAGGACCACTTCGGCATCAGCCTGGCGATCGCGTTCGACGGCATCCCCGACGCGCTGGCCGCCTCGATCAGGCGCCGCCGGCCCGAGGCCGACCCGGCCGCGCTGGTCGCCGACGGCTGGGCGGGCGCGCGCGAGCTCATCGGGTCGTTCGCCGCGGCCGGGCTGAGCAAGTTCGTCGTCCGCCCGGCCGCGGCGACCGTGCCCATCGAGGACTTCGTGGCCGGCTTCACCCAGGAGCTGGCGCCCCTGCAGACCTGACCGCGGCGCTAGTCCTTGTGGACGGAGGCCTCGTAGATCTGCGCGATGGACGCGTTGAGACGGGCGTTGAACTGGTCGTCGGTCTGGCCGTCGGTCAGCCCTTCGAGCAGCGCCCGGGAGAAGCTGGCGATCATCGCGTGGTCGTGCACCAGCAGCGCGCAGGCCTCGTCGCGGCTGTAGCCGCCGGACAGCGCGAGCACCCGCAGCACCCGCGGATCGGCCGCCAGGTCGGCGTACAGGTCGCGCTGGGTCGGGATCGTGAGCTTGACCATGATCATCGCCTCGGCCGGCAGCGCCTCGACGTGCTTGCTGATCGCGTCGCGCAGCAGCGTCTCGGCCTGCTCCTTGTGCGGGCTGGCGATGCTGACCTCCGGCTCCAGGATCGGGACGAGCCCGGCCGCCCGGATCCGGTCGCCGTAGCGGAACTGCTGCTCGACGATCGCCCCGATCCCGGCCTCGTTCGCGTCCTTGATCACCGAGCGCATCTTGGTGCCGAACACGCCGTGCTTGATCGCCTGCTCGAGCGAGTCGTCGAGGTTGCCGATCGGCTTCATGAGCTGAACGCCGTCGGTCTCGTCGGCCAGCCCCAGGTCCACCTTGAGTATCGGCACGACGTTCTTGCGCTCCCACAGGTAGCGGGCGGTCGGAAGCCCGTCCACCTCCCGCTGCATGGTCTGCTGGAAGAGGATCGACGCGATCACGCGGGTCCCGTCGAAGGCGGGGCTGGTGTACACGCGGGTGCGCATCGCATGGACGAAGTCGAACATCTCGGCGTCGGTCGAGTACCGGTCCCGGCCGATGCCGTACTCGGCCAGCGCCCCCGGCGTGCTGCCGCCGCTCTGGTCGAGGGCCGCGAAGAAGCCGGTCGCGGTCTTGACCTTCTCGAGCTGATCTGTGTTCATGGGGCCACTCTAGGCCAGGACGGCGATCGCGGTCCCGGGCAGCCCGGCGCGGGCCGGCTCTGGTGCGCTAGCGCCAGGAGCGCAGGCCACATCAGGAACTGCACGCGCACACGGCATACTGCGTGGCATGAGCACAGTGATGGTGGCCGCGCACCGGGGGGTCGCGACCGGGGCGGCGGAGAACACGATCGAGGCGTTCACCAACGCGATCGCGATCGGCGCCGACATGATCGAGTTCGACGTCAGGATCACCCGCGACGGCGAGCTGATCGCCTTCCACGACGCCCGCGTCAACGGGGTCGCGGTCGGCAGCCTGACCCGCGACGACATCGAGGCCGCGGCCGGCGTGCGGCCGCCGCTGCTCGACGACGTGCTGCGGGTCTGCGCGGGCCAGATCAAGCTCGACGTCGAGCTCAAGGAGGACGGCTATGTGCCCGAGGTGATGGCCGCGCTGAAGGCCATCACCGATCCGGGCGAGTTCGTCGTGACCTCGTTCCTGCCCTCGGCCGTGGGCGCCGCCAAAATCGAGTTCCCCGAGGTCAAGACCGGGCTGCTGATCGGCGGGAGCGCGCGCTGGGCGGGCCTGCCGACCTCGCTGCGCGAGCTGTTCCCGGTCGGCCTGGCCCGGCAGGTGCGAGCCGACTACCTCGCGCCGCACTACACGCTGGACCAGTTCGGCACTATCGCCCGGGCGGCCGCGGCCGGACTGCCGTGCCTGCTGTGGACGGTGAACTCCGACCGCGACATCCGCGCGTTCGCGACCGACCCTCGGGTCGCGGTGATCATCACCGATCGGGCCGAGCGGGCGCTGGCGATCGTCGCCGAGGTGAGCTGACCCGGCTCCGGCCCGGTGAACGCTGATCGGCAATCTCGGGACTTCGACCGGTAAATTTGTTGGTGAGTAAAAATAGTTTTGATGACGGAACCATCTATAGTGGGTCCGAGTCAGGTCAACGGAGAGCGGCGTGAGCGACGAAGCGGGCGGCAGGGATCATTCGGTGCTCTGCCTGCGGCTCATGCAGCTCTTCCCGCGGGTGTCGCGGGGGATGCGACGCTGGCAGGACCGGGTGGCGCCGAGCTCGGGGACCCCGCTCGGGCCCCGGCACGTAGCGGCGCTGCAGCAGCTCCGCGGCGGCCCGGTCACGGTGGGCGAGCTCGCCTCGCTCCTCGGCCTCACGCTGCCCACGGTCAGCGGCGTCCTGGCCGACCTGGACCGGGCCGGCTTCATTGACCGGCAGCCGGACCCGGCCGACCGCCGCCGCACGCTCGTCCGCATCCAGCCCGCCCAGGCCGACGTGGTCGAGCAGTGGCTTGACGGCGCCGCCAGCCCGCTCGCGCGGGTCCTCGACAAGCTCGCGCCGAGCGAGCGCGCCGCCTTTCTCAAGGCGATGAACATGCTCGAGGCCGAGCTGACCGACGACGCCCGCCGCTGACCAATGCCCGGCCCCCTGATGGCACCTGGCCGGGATAAAAGACGACACTCCACGGACTGTGAAGTGTCGTCAAGCTAGTGAAATGTCGTCAGGTTAATCGTCGGCTCGGGCTGTCCTGGCGTGTAGCCACGGGCTTGCGCACTAGCCGTAGGGTCGCTGGAGCACGCGGGGATTAACCCCGGCGACGCGGGGGTTGCACGAGCCATGCTGCACGGGTCATTCACGGTCGCCAGAGACGTCGATGCCGCCCCCGCCCGGGTCTGGGACGCGTATGCGGACGCTGAGCTGCGGTCGGCGTGGCGGCGGCTGCCGGGTCCGAGCGTGCTCGAGCTGGACTTCCGGGTCGGCGGCTGGGAGCGGCTGACCGGCAGCTCGACCGCCGCCGGGACCCTCGAGCGCATTGCCAGCCACGCGCTCTTCCTCGACATCGTGGCCGGGGAGCGGATCGTCTCCGCCCACGAGGTGCTGCTTAACGACGTCAGGCGGTGGGTGTCGCTGATCTCGATCACGTTCGAGACGGCTGGGGTGGGTACGCGGGTCACCCACACCGAGCAGTACACGTTCCTCGTCTGGGACGGCGACGGCGCCCACGATCAGGCGCACCTGCGGGGCAGCACCCAGCTCGCGTTCAACGCCCTCGCCGCGCTCGTCGAGTAGCAGACGGGTGCCGCCCGCGGTCGATATCTCCGCGGACGACACCCGGGGACGGATCGGGCTCGCCAGTGGCTCTCCACTAGCGGCGGCGGGCGGCGCGACGGATGATCAGCGCCACGATCAGCAGCGGGATCAGCCAGCCGAAGCCGAGGCCGATGTGGGCGGCGCCGCCGATCGCGCTGACGATCACGATCGCCGCGACCACCCCGATGATCACCAGGCCGGCCGGCCGACGGCAGGCCACGGACCGGTCAAACCGGCTCGCGACCGGCGCGGACGGCCCGGACGGCCCGGTCCAGGCGGGCCCCGTCCACGACGGACCGGTCCAGCCCGACCCGGCCGGGCCCCCGCGGCCGGCCGGATCGGCGACGCGCGGCTGGTCACCGCCGGGCAGATCGGCGAACAGCTCGGTCAGCTCGCGGCCGGTCCTGGCCTGCAGCGCCTGCGCGCTCCGCTCGTCGAACTCTTCCCGGGTGAGCCGGCCGGTCTGGAAGTGCTCGCTCAGCTCGGCGATCGCCGCGTCGCGGTCGGCGTCCGAGGCCCGCAGCTCGCCGGCCGGGAAGCCCCTGGTCTCGATCTTCATGATCATCCTTCCTCAGCAGTCGCGGCCGGCCGGGCGCCGGCCGATGGTCGTCTAGGCGTGGACGGCGGCGCGGGCCCGGGCGGGGGCGTCGGCCGCGGGGAGGCGGCGGGACCGCATCCACAGCACCGCCAGCCGGGTCAGGACCTCGGCCAGCGCCATCATGATCAGCGCCGCGACCCAGGCGTCGATGCTGGTGATCGAGTGCCCGGCCGAGAACCGGACCAGCGCCGGGCCGGCCCCGT
>Ga0335075_10006606_pt1 | contig 17890 bp, 11 predicted proteins | sample Lox_Sample_24_FD_206723 | JGI IMG/M metagenome (GOLD analysis project Ga0335075, IMG submission 206723) | Soil microbial communities from Loxahatchee National Wildlife Refuge, Florida, United States - Lox_Sample_2.4 | ecosystem: Environmental > Terrestrial > Soil > Wetlands | place: USA...
CGACGCCGGCGTTGTTGAACACCGCGCCGATCGGCGCGGGGGTCCACCGGCGCACCTCCGCGGCCAGCGCCAGCAGCGCGTCGGCGTCGCGCACGTCGAGCGCGCGCGCCAGCACGGGCGCGCCGCCGTGGAGCATCGCGGCGGTCTCGCCCAGCGTGCGCTCGTCGGCGTCCACCAGGGCGAGCGGGCAGCCGTGCGCGCACAGGCGCTGCGCGAGGCTGCGGCCGATGCCGGACCCCGCGCCGGTGATCACCGCGGTGCGCCCCGCCAGCGGCGTTGGGGTGTGCCTGCTCATCGCGTTCGGCCGATCTTCGCGGTGCGGGGGCGTTCGGGCGCTATGCCGCCGCGGCCTGCTCGCCGTGGCGCGGGCTTCGGCGCCGCCACACCACGGTGGCGTCGCGCGCGGGGATCAGCGTGCGGTGCGACCAGCGCATGCGCTCGTCGCGGCGGCCTCGCCGTCCGCGCGGCGCCTGCGGCTCGAGCTCGCGCAGCATCGTGCGCAGGATCAGCTTGGCCTCGAGCAGCGCGAGCTGCGAGCCGATGCAGCGGCGAACGCCGCCGCCGAACGGCACCCACGAGTAGGTGCCGGGGGTGCTCTCCAGGAAGCGCTCCGGCTCGAACGCGGCGGGGTGCTCGTAGACGCCGGGGTTGCGGTTGGTGGCGTACACCGAGATCGCTGCGGTGGTGCCGGGCGCCAGCACGAAGCGCCCCAGCTTCAGCTCGCCGATCACTTTGCGCACCACGATGCCCTGCGGCGGGCGCACCCTGAGCGTCTCGTTGATCACCGCCGCGAGGTACTCCTCGCCGCCGCCCTGCCGCTGCGCGTCGATCTCGGCGAGCAGGCGCGCGAGCTTGTCGGGATGGCGCACCAGGCGCTCGATCGCCCACGACACCGCGGTGGCGGTGGTCTCGTGCCCGGCCAGCAGCAGCGTGACCATCTCGTCGCGCACTTCCTCGTCGCTCATCGGCACGTCCTGCTCGTCGCGCGCCATCAGCAGCAGCGACATGATGTCCGAGCGGCCCTCGAGGTCGCGCTGCCGGCGGCGGCTGGCGATCTCCGCGTAGATCCGCTCGTCCAGGCGGTCGAGGCCCCGTCCGATGCTGTGGTTGGGGCGCTGCTCGCTGGGGCGCAGGAGCGTGTGCACGGTGGCCAGCAGGTGCTTGGGCTCCATCAGCGACACGATGATCTCCCGCAGCTCCGCCATGCGCTCCACCTCCACCCCGAACACCGCCCCCATGATCACCTCGAGCGTGATCCGCCGCGAGCGCGGCTGCATGCGCATCGGCTGGCCCAGCGGCCAGTCGGCCATCGCGCGGCGGGTGGCGTCGACGATCAGCTGCTCGTGCTTGCGCAGGTGGTCGCCGTGGAAGGAGGGCAGCAGCAGCTTGCGCTGGCGCATGTGCTCCTGGCCGGTGAGCACGCTCACGGAGCTCGGGCCGAGCACCCACACCGGCGCTCCCGCGCCGCCGCTGGGCTTGGGCGCGACCTCCTCGGAGGCCGTCAGCAGCGCCTTCACGTGCTGCGGGTCGCTGAGGTGCACGAGCGGGGCGCCGCTGGGCGGGAAGCGCAGCGTGAACGCGTCGCCGAAGCGCCGCGCGCAGGTGTCCATCAGCCAGGTCGGCGCCAGCGACCACGCGAGCGTCTGCAACGCCGGCGGCATCCTCGGGCCCGGCGGCAGCAGCGGCTCGTCGCGCACCGGCCGCAGCGGCGCCTTGCCCGGCGGCCCTGCCGGGGCGCTTCGTGCTGCTGTAGCCATCGCGTAACGGTACCAGCAGCAAAACCGCGGGTACAGGGCCGTCGCGTGCTCGCCGTCGCGTGCTCGCCGTCGCGGCCGCAGCCCCGGCTAGCGTTTACGGCATGCACGTGGAGAGCACCCCGGACGAGCTGCTGCGCCGTTTCGGCCTGGAGCGCTTCAGGCCGGGCCAGCGCGAGGCGGTGCAGGCTGCGCTGGAGGGGCGCGACAGCCTGGTGGTGATGCCCACCGGCGGCGGCAAGTCGCTGTGCTATCAGCTGCCCGCGCTGGCCGCCGCAGAGGACCCGCAGCGGCCGCTGGTGGTGGTGGTGAGCCCGCTGATCGCGCTGATGGCCGACCAGTGGCGGCGGCTCGAGCAGACCGGGGTGCGGGCGAGCATGCTCGCCTCGGGCATGGCGGACGGTCACAACGAGCGCGCGTTGGGCGAGATCGAGTCGGGGCAGGCGCAGCTGGCGCTGGCGGCGCCCGAGCGCTTCGCCTCGCCGGCGTTCAGGCGCGCGCTCTCGCGCCGGCGCGTGGGGCTGTTCGTGGTGGACGAGGCGCACTGCGTGGCGGAGTGGGGCCACGACTTCCGCCCCGACTACCTGCGCCTGCACGACGCGATCGCGTCGCTCGGCGACGACCCCCGCTCGCGCCCGCCGGTGATGGCCGCCACCGCCACCGCCACGCCGCGCGTGGCGGAGGAGATAGCGCAGCGGCTGGGGTTGCGCGAGTGGGTGTCGGTGCGCTCCGGCTTCGACCGCCCGAACCTGTGCTTCGACGTGCTCGCGGTGGAGGGCAAGGGCGCGATCGCGCGCAAGCGCGCCGCGCTCGCGCACGCGCTCGCCCACGGCGCCGGTGGCGGGGGCGCGTGCGACGCGCGCGGCGCGCACGGCGCCGCCGTGCCCGGCGCGGCGGGAGGCGACGACGGCGGCGCGCTGCCGGCGATCGTGTACGCGGGCACGCGCAAGGACACCGAGGCGCTGTGCGAGCTGATCGGCGGCTGGGGCGTGGCGGCGGTGGCCTACCACGGCGGCATGGCGCCGGAGCGCCGCCGCGAGAGCCAGGAGGCGTTCATGGGCGGCGCGGCGCAGGTGGTGGTGGCGACCAACGCGTTCGGCATGGGCGTGGACAAGGCGGACGTGCGCACGGTGGTGCACTGGGCGCTGCCGACGAGCCTCGAGGCGTACTACCAGGAGGCGGGGCGCGCGGGGCGCGACGGCCGTCCGGCGCGCGCGCTGCTGCTGGCGGCGCGCATGGACCTGGGCCGCCTGATCCGCTTCATCAAGGACCGCGAGACCAGCGTGGAGGACGTGCGCCGCTACGTGGCGCGCCTGCGCGCGGGCGCGGACGAGCACGGCGTGGCGCGCATCGCGCACGGCGAGCTCGGCGCCGCCGCGGGCGCGCCGGAGCGCGAGCGCGTGCTGCTGTCGATCGCCGAGCGCGCGGGCGCGGCGCAGCTGGCGCCGGGCGGCGACGGGCTGCTGGTGACGCTCACCGGCCGCGGCAGCCCGCGCCTGGCCGCCGCGGCGATCAAGGCGGCGCGCGACCGCGCCTGGGAGGCGTACCGCTCGATCGAGCGCTACAGCTCCGACGCGGGCACCTGCCGGCGCCGCCAGATCCTCGACCACTTCGGCGACCGCGCCGCGGGCGCGCCGTCGGCGCGCTGCTGCGACGTGTGCGAGGCGGACGAGGCGCTGGCGCGGGCCGCCGTGGACGCGCCCGTCGCGGTTCGCGCGAGGACGCGCGCTCGCAGCGCCGGCGGCTCCCCGGGCGGCCGCGCGGCGCCCGGCGGCGCGCGCTCGCCCGGCGGCTTCCCCGGCGCGCCGGGCGCAGCGCACGCCGCGGCAGCGGGCCTCGCCGGCGGGCCCCACGCGGACCCCGTGGACGAGCGCGAGTTCGAGGCGCTGCGCGCTTGGCGCATGCAGCAGGCTGAAGGCAAGCCGGCGTACACGGTGGCCACCAACGCGGTGCTGGAGGAGGTGCTGCGCCGCCGCCCCCGCAGCGAGCGCGAGCTGATCGCGATCAGGGGCGTGGGACCGTCGTTGTGCGAGCGCCACGGGCGCTCGCTGCTGGAGGCGGTGGCGGCGCTCGCCGAGGGCGCCGCCGGCGCGTAGTTCTCCGCGCACGACTGCGACATAGCTGCAGCGACCTGCGGCTTCGGGCGCTGGCGGCGGCGTCGGTCGCCTCCGATCTTCAGGTATGAAGCGCTTGACGCAGATCCTCAGCGCCCGCAGGCGAGCCAGGGCGGAGCGCGAGCGCCGCGAGCTCGCGGCGCGCCACGCCACCACCTACGTGGCCCGCGACGGCCGCGGCCGCGTGATCGCCTCGCACTGAAGCGCGACCGCGCGAGCGCCTCCCCCGACCGCCTCGCGACCGTCTCGCGACCGCTGTCCAGGCCCTCGCACGGCCGCTACGATGACGCGGCGGCGCAGCACCGCCACGCCGACGTAGCTCAGCTGGTAGAGCACTTCACTCGTAATGAAGGGGTCCGGGGTTCGAGTCCCCGCGTCGGCTCTGCAAAGGTCCTGCAAATGGCCGGGTTCTTGTTGGGCGGGACGCTTACGAGAAGTAACCATGTCCCGAATATGTCCCGAAACGGGACGGCGGTCGTAGGAGGAAGTAGCGATGTTCTCCTCCGACTCCGCATCCACCGGGACACGCTTTTCGGGGTCCCGTCGAGCCCCCGCCCAGCCTCCCAGCGGCCACGTGTTCCGCGCCGATCGCAAGCGTGGGCCGGTGTGGTACGCGAAGTACCGACTGCTCGACGGGCGCCAGGTGCAGCGCAAGCTCGGCCCGGCTTGGTCTGAGCGGGGGCGGCCACCGGCGGGCTACTTCACGAAGCGCCTCGCCGAGGACTGGCTGCGCGACGTGCTCGACCAGGTGCGCCGCGGCACGCTCCCAGGGCTCGTGCGAACGGGCGCTACGGTGGCGGACGCGGCTGCCGAGTACATGCGCTACATCGAGCACGAGCGTGGGCGCAAGCCTCCACGATCCAGTCGCATGAGACGACTCGTAATGAAGGGGTCCGGGGTTCGAGTCCCCGCGTCGGCTCTCCAGAAGCCCTGCAAAACGCGAGGTTTTCGTGTTGGATCGGCGCAAGATGTCGTGCAATTGCGCACTAAAGTACGCGATCGCCTATTATGTTGTGCATGGATTTCCGTCGGCCGCTCACGGTGATAACGCCGACTCTCGACGGCGATGTGCTCGCGGCGCTCGCCAGCGCCGATGCGGAGTTCAGCGGCCGCGAGCTCGCCCGCCGGACCGGCCACGGCAGCACCGAGGGCATCCGCCGCGCAGCAGATCGGCTGGTCGGCGAGGGAGTTGTACGCCGTCGGGCGCTTGGCGGTGCCCATCTCTACCGGCTCAACCGCGATCACATCGCCACACAGTGGATCGAGGGTCTTGCAACGCTGTCCGAGCAGCTGATCAGCCGCCTCAGAGAGCTGATCGCGGGTTGGCGAGAGCCGCCGAAGCTCGCGTTCCTGTTCGGCTCGGTTGCCCGTCGCGAGGCGAGCACCGAGAGCGACCTGGATGTCTTCGTGGTGCGTCGTCGCGCCTGCGAGCCCGATTGTGAGCTTTGGCGCTCCCAGCTGCTCGAGCTGCAACAGGCCGCGACGGCTCTGAGCGGAAACGACGCGCGCGTATTCGAGATCGGGGAGGAGAGCCTTACGGGCGAGCCGGTCGAGCGGGTCGTCGGGGACGTGCTCCGCGAGGGGGTCGAGCTCTTTGGCTCGAGGCGTGAGCTTCAACGGCTGGTCGGCTCGAGGACGCGAAGGTGACGAGCCGCACCCGGCCCTGCGACGACGCGGTCATTCGAGGGCGGCTACGCAAGGCCGAGCAGTTTTGGGAGGCCGCCGAGCTCGTGCGAGAGTTCGCCGACGACGAGGCCGAGGTTGGCGATGCCAACGTAACGTTGTGCGTCCACGCCGGGATCGCAGCTGCGGACGTGCTCTGTTGCCTCGCACTAGGCGAGCACGCGGTGGGCGAGAATCACAACGAGGCGCTGGCGCTTCTCGGCCGGGTGCGCCCGAACGGCAAAGAACTCGCAAACGCGTTCGGCGTCTTGCTCGCGATGAAGACGCAAGCCGGCTATAGCGCCAGCCCGATCGCTGCGCCCGACCGCAAGCGTGCGCAGCGACATGCTGGGCGCTTGGTCCAGGCGGCCCGAGAGCGGTCGACAGTCAGCTGATCCAAAGCGCCCAGGCATCGAACGCCAGCGAGAATTGTCCGCGGCGAGCAAGCACATCACCGAGGAGGTGGCGTTCTGGCGGGGCGTGTCGGCGGCGAGCGTATCCTCGCGCGTCACGGCACCGCGGCGGGCGGTGACTGAGGCCGCTCCGGCCAGTCCGCCGCCGCCCGCTACGCCGCCGCGGAGACGTGGGTGAGCTGCGAGTCGCCGCTCGCCCGGGCGCCCGCCGGCGGTGGCGCCGCGCCGCGCCGCGCGCTGTCGCGCTCGGGCTGCGTGGCGAGGAAGGCGTCCACCACGCGCGGGTCGAAGTGGCTGCCGGACTCGCTTTCGATCTGCGCGAGGGCCTCGGCCACCGTCCAGGCGCGCTTGTAGGGGCGGTCGTGGGTGAGCGCGTCGAACACGTCGGCGACGGCCACGATGCGTCCCACCAGTGGGATCTGCTCGCCCGCGATGCCGTTCGGGTAGCCCTCGCCGTCCCAGCGCTCGTGGTGCGTTTCGGCGATCACCGTGGCCATTTCCAGCATCGGCGAGCCGCTGCCGCCGAGCAGTTTGGCGCCGAGCGCAGTGTGCGTCTTCATGATTTCGTTCTCTTCGAGCGAGAGCTTGTCGGGCTTCAGCAGGATGCGGTCCGGCACGCCGATCTTGCCCACGTCGTGCAGGGGCGCCGCCATCCGCAGCAGCGCGAGCTCCTGCTCCGCGAGACCCAATCTAATCCCTATCTCCTCCGCCATCCTGCCCACCCGTTCGGTGTGTTCGTAGGTGTCGTCGTCGCGGTACTCGGCCGCCAGCGCGAGGCTGTGCAGCGTGTGCGTGCGCGCCCCCTCGAGCTCGCGCGTGCGCTCCGCCACCTCCGCCTCGAGCAGCTCCGCGTGGTCCGCCAGCCGCTCCTCCGCCTCGTGCAGCGCGGTCACGTCGCGCGCCACCGCGTGGATCAGGCCGTCCTCGGGCTGCGCGTGCCCGCTCCATTCCAGCCAGTGGTAGCTGCCGTCAGCCGCCAGATAGCGGTTGCGAAAGCCGCGCACGTCGCGCTCGCCGCGTGCCAGCGCGCCGTTCTCCGCGATCGTCGCCTCGCGATCGTCGGGGTGCACGAACTCCAGGAACGGCTTCGCGCAGAGCGCCTTCGCGTCGTAGCCGAGCGTGTGCTCCCAGGCGGGGTTCACGCGCGTGAAGCGGCCCTGCATGTCGGCCGTCGCGAGCAGGTCCAGCGAGCCGTTGAAGTAGCAGTCCAGCTCCGTTTCGATGCGGCGGTTGCGGTCCACGCACGCGCACGCCACCAGCGCGAACGCCACCACGCTCACGCCCCAGCTGACGAGGCCCTCGGCGGTCAATCCGTAGTGCGCGTCCCAGCAGCCCACCAGCGCCACCGCCAGCGCGATCGACGTGCTCGCCACCGGCAGGTGGCGCCTGCGTGAGGAGGTCTTGGGAGAGCTGTGCGTTTGCATGCCCATGCCAACAGATCGTGTGCTCGGTCGCGCTCGAACTCCATTTCGTACAACTGTGGACGAAATGACAGGTGGCTGCCGCGTCCCGTCCCATAGGTGGCGTACAGAAACAATTAAGCCTGCTTTGAGTCAACCCGTAGGGCCGCTTCAGAGAGCGCGGGCATGCTCTCCAGCGATGTACCTCATCCTCCTCCCTCTCCTCTGGCTGGCCGTCACGGCGATGGTCGTGACGGCCTGCCAGATGGCCGCGCGCGCCGACCGTGGCGCGCGCGGCCTGCGTTAGGCGCGGCAGCGCCCGCTGACCGGCACTTCCAGCGGTTCGCCCGCCACCGCCGGCGGGTCGATCTTGCACCAGGTCAGCTCGCCGCTGCGCCCGTCGAGCACGCCCACGAACGGATAGGACACCCCGCCGCTGCGCACCGTGCAGCGCATTTCGCGGCGTCCGCGCAGCGCCCGCCCGGGAGCCGCGCAGCGCACGCCCTGCAGCGGCCCCCCCAGCGCGCGGTGGCGGATGCGCGCGCGCACGTCCGCCGCGATCGCGTCGGCCAGCGCGGCGCGCGCGCTCACGCCGGCGCGCGCCCGCGCGCTGTGCGGCGCCTCGTCGTCGCCGATCGCCACGCGTGCCACGCGGTTGGCTTCGGCTTCGGCGCGCGCTTCGGAGGCCGACGCCGAGCCGCCGCCGCTGCCGCCGCCGCCGCGCACCACCGCCACCACCGCAACCACCAGCGCCGCGTAGAACGCGATCGTCAGCAGCCAGCGCAGCCACAGCGGCAGCGAGCGCAGCGCGCGCAGCAGGTCCCGTGGCGAGCTCACGGCCGGCGATCATCCCAGCTGCGCGCCCGCCGCGAGCCGGCCGCGCGGGGCGCCGTCGCGGAGCCGGCCGCGCGGGGCGCGCGCCGCACAGCCGGCCGCGCGCGAGCTCGGCGGCAGAGCCGCCGCGCGGGGCTGCGCCTGCGGATCGGAGATGATGGCGCGGTGGCGCTGGAGCGGACCTCGAGGCGGGCCTCCGAGCGGCCCGTCGCGGGCGCAGCGCGGGCGGGCGCGCCGGAGCCGCCCTCGCACGGCCAGCTGAGGCTGTTCGCGCGGCGCATCGTGCTGCTGTCGGTGGTCGCCGTGTTCCTGCTGGTGCTGGGTGCGGTGGGCCTGGCGCTGAGCGAAGGCGTGAGCCTGTGGTACGCCTTTCGCTGGGCTTTGGACACGGCGGCCACCGTGGGCGGCTTCGCGCAGCCTCGCACGGTGGCCGGGCAGGTGGTGGAGGTCGCGCTGGTGGTCGTGGGCGTGGGTACGCTGTTCTACGCCCTGGCCACGATCACGGAGTTCTTCGTGGCGGGCCACCTGGGGGAGCTGCTGGCGGAGCGGCGCATGCAGAGGACGATCGACTCGCTCACCCACCACCACATCATCTGCGGCTTCGGGCGCGTGGGCCGCCAGGTGGCGCGCGACCTGCGCGCCGCCGATGCGCGCTGTGTGGTTGTGGACGCGAGCGCGGAGGGCCGCGAGGCCGCGCTCGCGCAGCAGCTGCCGTTCATCGGCGGCGACGCCTCCGACGACGCGGTGCTGATCCACGCGGGGATCGAACGCGCGCTCTCGATCATCGCCTGCGCGGACTCCGACGCCGACAACGTGTTCATCACGCTCAGCGCGCGCGGCCTGCGCGCCGACGTGCCGATCGTCGCGCGCGCCGCGGTGGAGGACACCGAGCCCAAGCTGCTGCGCGCCGGCGCCGACCGCGTGATCTCCCCCTACAAGGCCAGCGGCACCGTGATGGCCAGGCTGGCGCTGCACCCGCAGCTCAGCGGCGTGGTCGACGTCGACGCCGAATACCGCATGGAGGAGATCCGCGTGGACGAAGGCTGCGCCGGCGCCGGGCAGACCGTGGGCGACGTGCAGGGAGGCTCGATCGTGGTGGGGCTCAGGCGCGGGCGCGAGTTCGCGCCGCAGCCGCCGGCGGACACGCAGCTGCGGGGCGGCGACGTGATCGTGGCGATGGGCACGCCGGCCGCGCTGGAGCGCCTGGAGACGCTGTTCGCCGCCGTCTCCCAGCGGCGCTGAGCGCAGCGCCGCCGCCGAGCCCGCGCCTATCGTGCCGGACTGATGTCGACCGCCACCTCGACCGCCGCCTTCTCGGCCTCGCTGCACAACGCGGAGGCGGTGCTGCGCTTTCCCTACGACGAGCGCCTGCGCCTGTTGCTGCGCACGATCCCCGGCCGCCGCTGGGACCCGCAGGAGCGCGCCTGGTGCGTGCCCATGGCGCCGGAGCAGGCGCACGCGCTCACGCGCCTGTTCGCGAGCCTGCCGCAGCCGCCGCAGGTGAGCGAGCAGCTTGCGCACGCGCTGGCGCGAGAGCGCCGGCGCAGGCGCTCGCGCGGCCTGCTGCTGGAGCTCGCGCGCCCGGACGAGAGCTGGTGGCTGAGCTTCGCCACCCACGCCGCCGGCGCGGATGCGCACGGCGCCGGCGCGGGCGCCGCGGCCGCGCGCCTGCTGGAGCACCCCGGCGCGCGCGTGCAGCCCACGCTCGGCAGGGCGCTGGTGCCGCTGGACGAGCGCAGCGCGCAGCTCGTGCGCGAGTTGCTGGGCGAGGGCGAGAGCGAGGGCAACGGGGAGAGCGAGGGCAACGGGGAGGGGGAGGGCGAGGGGGAGCTCGCGGGGGCCGGCGCCTGCGTGGAGCTGAGCGTGCAGGCGCGGCGCGCGCTCGAGCAGCTGGCCGGCGGGCGCGGCGGGCAGGGCATGGCGGCGAACGGCGCGGGCGGTGCCGGCGACGGCGACGGCGACGGCGGCCAGGAGACGCGCCACGGCGGCGGGCCGTGCGCGCGCTATGACGTGGAACTGCGCCGCGACCGGCGCGGCGGACGCTGGATCATGGTCGCGCCCGAGCGCGCGCGCCTGGCGCAGACGCTGGCGGCGCGCGAGCACCTGCCGGCCCGCGAGGGGCCGGCGGGCACGCTGGGGCTGGCCGCGCTGGAGGATCGCGCGCACGAGCTGGCGCAGCTGCTGGAGCACGTGGAGGACGTGAGCGTGGACCCGCGCGTCGGCGCCTGGCTCGAGCGCGCGTGCAGCTGGCGCGGGCACGTGGAGGTGCAGGGCCCGCCCACACGCCCGGTGTTCGCGCTGCTGGGCCAGGAGCGGCGGCTGCCGGGCGCGCTGCGCGCGCTGGCCACTAGCGTGCACGGGGGCGTGACGGTGCCGTTGACGGCGGCCTCGTGGCGGTTGGTGCGCGAGCTCGACGGCTGGCTCAGCCCGGCCGCGCGGCGCTGCGTGGAGGCGATCGAGGCGGGACGCCCGGCGCCGGCGGCGGTGCTGGAGCTGCGCGGCGGCGGCGAGGAGACGATGCTGGTGCTCGAGCCGGGCCACGACGCGGAGCGCATGCGCGCGTTCGCGGCGCTGCCGGGGGCGGTGGCGGCGCCCCAGCGCGCGCCCGCGGCCTTGCGCGAGGCGCGCCGCCGCATCGGCGAGGGCGGGGCGCCGCGCCGTGCGGCGCTGCGCGCCGATCCCTTCTGCGTGCCCCAGCTCGACGAGTTCCTGGCGGACGGCGCTGTGTGGGTGGCGCCGGACGCGCTGGCGCTGGTGCAGGAGCTGCGCGAGCAGCACGCGCGCGCGGCGGGGCTGGTGGCGCTGTCGGCGGCGCGCGAGGCGCCGCTGCGCGTGTTCGGGCTCGGCGGCGAGCTGAAGCCGTTCCAGCGCGCGGGGGTGAGCTACCTGCTGGCGCGCCGGCGCGCCTTCCTCGCCGACGAGCAGGGCCTCGGCAAGACGATCGAGGCGCTGGCGGCGCTGCAGGCGGCCGACGCGTTCCCGGCGGTGGTGGTGTGCCCGGCGAGCCTCAAGCTCAACTGGGTGCGCGAGCTCGAGCGCTGGCTGCCGGGTCGCAGCGTGCGCACGCTCGCCGGCACCTCCGCTGCGAGCGCCGACGGCGCGGCGCACGTGACGGTGCTCAACTACGAGATCGTGGCGGCGCGCATGCAGGAGCTGAGCGAGCTCGCGCCGCGGGCGCTGGTGCTGGACGAGTCGCACTACTGCAAGAACCCGTCGGCGAAGCGCACGCAGGCGGTGCAGCGCCTGGCGGCGGCGGTGCCGGCGGACGGCCTGGTGCTGGCGCTCAGCGGCACGCCGGTGACGAATCGCCCGGCGGAGCTGATCTCGCAGCTGCGCATCCTCGGGCGCCTCGAGGAGTTCGGCTCCGGCGCGCGCTTCTCGCAGCGCTTCCGCGGCGCCGACGCGCACCTGCGCCTGCACTGGCACCTGCGCGCGCGCTGCTTCGTGCGGCGGCTGAAGGCGGAGGTGCTGCCGCAGCTGCCCGCGAAGACGCGCTCGGTGGTGCCGGTGGAGCTCGACAACGAGCTCGAGTACAGGCTCGCTGAGCGCGACCTGGTGGCGTGGCTTCGCAGCCAGCCGCTGGACCTGCGCGAGCTCGACGCGAAGGTGGCGGCGGCGCTGCGCGCGGAGCGCCTGGTGCGCTGCAACGCGCTGAAGCTGCTGGCGGCGCGCGGCAAGCTGCACGCGGCGCTGGCGTGGATGCACGACTTCTGCTCCTCGGGCGAGCGGCTGGTGGTGTTCGCGGGCCACCGCGAGATCCAGCGCGCGGTGCTGGAGCGCTTCCCCGGCGCGCTGCACGTGCTGGGCGAGGACGGCGCGGCGGCGCGCGACGCGGCCGTGCGCGCCTTCCAGGAGCCAGACGACGGCGCCGCCAACCAGCTGATCGTGTGCTCCACCGACGTGGCTGGGCACGGGCTCACGCTCACGCGCTCCTCCAACGTGGCCTTCCTGGAGCTCGACTGGACGCCCGCCAAGCACGACCAGGCGGAGGACCGCTGCCACCGCATCGGCCAGCAGGACGCGGTGAACGCCTACTACCTGCTGGCGGCGGGCACGATCGACGAGACCATCTCCTCGCTGCTGGAGCGCAAGCGCGCGGTGATCGCAGCGGTCACCGACGGGCGCGAGCGCGAGCAGGAGGGGGTGCTGGACGGGCTCGTGCGCGAGCTGCGCGGCGCGCCCTACCGGCACCTGCGCGCGGTGGCGTGAGCGGCCTGGCCGCGCACGCGGCGCGGCCAGGCCTGCGCGCGCGTCGCGAAGAACTTGCTAAGGATCGCCGGCGCGGGCGCACCGGGGCCGGCCGCGGCTGGGTTGCCCACTATTGTCGGGGCTTCGCGCGCGCATGAGACGCACCGGGTACATCGTGATTCTGCTCGCCGTCCTCGCGTGGGGTGTGGCCGCGATCGTGCTCGGCTCGCCCAGCCTCGACCTGTCGAGCGGCGGCGGCGCGAGCAGCGGCGTCCGCAGCGCCGACGGCGCCTCGCCGGCGTGCCTGCCGGCCAGCCTGGAGCACCCCGCCACGCTCCCGGGCACCGGCGTGGACGTGTCTCCCGAGCCGGGGTCGGTGACCGCCAGCCCGCACACGCAGGTTAGCTTCCTGGGCGTGCCGGCGGCGCAGCTGCACGACGTGTCGGTGGCGGGCTCGCGCAGCGGCGCCCACCGCGGGCGCCTGCGCGCGTACTCGCAGGGCGACGGCGCGAGCTTCGTGCCGCAGCACCCCTTCGACGCCGGCGAGCGCGTGACGGTGAGGGCCAGGGTGGGCGCCGGCGCGGGCCGTCCGGTTGTCTTCCGCTTTCGCGTGGACACGCCCTACCCCACCGCGCACGTGGGCGAGTTCCCCAACCCGGCGGCGGCGCCGGCCGACTACCAGAGCTTCGCCACGATGCCGGGCGTGCAGGCGCCGCTGCTGGACGTGACGGTGCCCGACCGCGACCCCGGCGCCGGCGACGTGTTCACCACCAACGGCCCCGGTCCCGGGCAGTACGGGCCGCTGATCTACACGCCGCAGGGCCGCCTCGTGTGGTTCGAGAAGCTGCCCGCCGGCGAAACCGCGGAGGACCTCAGCGAGCAGACCTACGAAGGCAGGCGCGACCTCACCTGGTGGCGCGGGCGCGTGCTGTCGCTCGGCTTCGGGCAGGGCGAAGACCTGGTGATGAACTCGAGCTACCGCACGGTGGCGCGGGTGCGCGGCGGCAACGGCCTGCACGCGGACCTGCACGACTTCCAAATCGTGGGCCACGACGTGGCCTACGTCACCGCCTTCAACCCGATCCGCTGCGACCTGTCCGCGGCCGGCGGCCCGCGCGGCGGCGCCATCATCGACACCGCGATCCAGGAGATCGACATGAAGACCGGGCTGGTGCGCTGGGAATGGCACAGCCTCGACCACGTGGGCGTGTCGGAGTCCGAGACCTCGCCGCCCAAGGCAACGCCGTGGGACTGGTTTCACATCAACTCGATCGACCCCGAGCCCGACGGCGACCTGTTCATCTCCGCGCGCAGCACCTGGGCGGCCTACCAGCTGCAGGGCGGCAGCGGCAAGATCCTGTGGCGCCTCGGCGGCGCCAAGAGCTCGTTCAAGATGGGCCCCGGCACGGAGACGGCCTGGCAGCACGACGGCCGCATGCTTGCGAGCGGGCTGGTGACGCTGTTCGACGACGGCTCCAACCCGCGCGTGCACGACCAGTCGCGCGCGGTCCGCATCGCACTCGACTTCGCCACCCACGAAGCGCATCTGGTCTCCGCGCTCACGCACCCCGACCCGCCGCTGCTGGCGGCCAGCCAGGGCAACATGCAGACGCTGGCGGACGGCGACACCGTGGTGGACTACGGCGGCGTGCCGCAGATCAGCGAGTACGCCCCCGACGGCTCGCTGCTGTTCGACTCGCACCTGTCCTACGCGATGGCCACCTACCGCGGCTTTCGCTACCCCTGGAGCGCGCGCCCGCAGGCGCCGCCGGCGGTGCTGGCGAGCCTCAACGACACCGCCGAAGAGACGATCGTGCACATGAGCTGGAACGGCGCCACCGAAGTGGCGCGCTGGCGCGTGCTGGCGGGCGCGAGCCGGGGCGCGCTCGCGAGCCGGGCCACGGTCGCCGCGCAGGGCTTCGAAAGCACCACGATCCTGCCGCTGAAGTACGCCTACGCGCAGGTGCAGGCGCTCGACGCAGCCGGCGGCGTGATCGGCAGCTCGCCGGTGGCGCGCGTGGTCAGCTACGAGACGGGTCTGCGCGGCGGCGGGGTAGCCTGATGGCAGCGCGCGCCGCATCCCCGGCGACCCGCGCGCCGCTCGCGCGCGACCCGCTCGGCGCGCCGCTCAGTAGGCGGGCGCTTTGGAGGCCTTCTTGTGCGGTCCGGTGGTGGTCGTGGTGGTCGTGCTGCTGGTCTTCGAGCTTTCGCCCGACGTGGAGCTTTTGCCGCCGCAGCCGGCGATCGCCAGCGTGGCCGCGCCGGCGGCAACCAGCGTCAGCAGCGCGGTCGGTAGCGTACGTTTCCTCATGGGCGGGGCTCCTGTGGTGTCTGGAATCGCTTCGGCCCCGCACCCTACCAGGCGTCCGTGAGGCCAAACTAAGCTTGGCCGCGGCCCTTTCCTCCGGAGCTCGAGGCTGACGATGGCGAGAACACCAGGCAGCGAAGACGGCGACGTGCCGGGCTCGGGACTCGAGCCGCCGTTCGTGGGCGACGACACGTCCGCGGGCACGGTGGCGGTGGCCGAGGCGGCGCTCGAGCACGAGCGCGAGCACCCAGCGCCGGGCGCCGCCGGGGCGGCCGAGGAGCGGGGCCCGCTGCGCCTGGGCTCGCGCACCACCTGGCTGCTGGTGGTCTGCTGCGTGGCCCAGTTCATGGTGATCCTCGACCTCAGCATCGTCAACGTGGCGCTGCCCTCGATCCAGTCGAGCCTCGAATTCTCCTCGCCTGAACTGCAGTGGGTGGTGGACGCCTACGCGATCACCTTCGCGGGCTTCCTGATGCTGGGCGGGCGCGCCGCCGACCACTTCGGACAGCGCCGCACGTTCGTGGTGGCGCTGGTGCTGTTCGCGCTCGCCTCGCTGGCCGGCGGGATCGCGCCCGACCGCGCGCTGCTGGTGGGTGCGCGCGCCTTCCAGGGCCTCGGCGGCGCGCTGATGGCGGCCTGCTCGCTGGCGGTGATCACCTCCTCGTTCGCGCCCGGGCACCAGCTGAACCGCGCGATCGGCGCGTGGGCGGCGATGAACGGCCTCGGCGGCGCCGCCGGCATGCTGTTCGGCGGCGTCATCACGCAGGAGCTGACCTGGCGCTGGGTGCTGCTGATCAACCCGCCGATCGGGGTCGCGGGCGCGCTGATCGCGTGGGCGGTGGTGCGCGAGCGCGTGCGCGCGCCCGACTCGAGCTTCGACCTGGCCGGCGCGCTGACGCTCACGATCGGGCAGATGGTGCTGGTGTACGGCGTCGTCGAAGCGGGCCTGCAGGGCTGGAGCTCGGCCGCGGCGCTCGGCCCGATCGTCGGCGGCATCGCGCTGCTGGCGGTGTTCGGGGTGATCGAGGCGCGCGTGGCCTCGGCCCCGCTGATCCCCTTCAAGGAGCTGACCAAGCCGCTGCAGATCGCCAACAACATCGTGCTGCTGTTCAGCGCGTCGCTGTTCCCGATGTGGTTCGTGAGCTCGCTGTACCTGCAGCAGGTGCTCGGCCTCTCGCCGCTGGACACCGGCCTGATCTTCCTGCCGATGACGCTGATGATCGGGCTGGTGGCGCCGCGCACCGGCAAGCTGGTGGGCACCTTCGGCGTGCGCCCGGTGCTCGGCGGCGGCCTGCTGATGCTGTGCGCCGGCATGCTGCTGACGGCGAAAGTGGGGCCGAGCGGCAGCGGCCTGGTGTACATCATGCTGCCCGGCCTGCTCACCGCCGCGGGCATCGCGATGTCGATCGTGCCCTCCACGATCGCCGCCACGCAGGGCGCCAAGAAAGGCCAGGAGGGGCTCGCGTCGGGCCTCGTCAACACCTCCAGGCAGGTCGGCGGCGGCCTCGGCCTGGCTGTGCTGGTGACGCTCGCCACCCAGCGCAGCTCGCACCTGATCGGCACCGGCCTGGGCGTGCCCGAGTCGCTCACGGACGGCTTCCGCCTCGCCTACCTGATCGGCGCCGGCCTCGCGGCGGCGGCGGCGCTCGTGACGTTCGCCGCCTTGCGCATCCCGCATCCCGCCGGCGCGCATCCCGCCGGCGCGCAGGCGCCCGGCGCGCAGGCGCCCGCCACCGCGCCGCGCCCGTCCGTGCGCACGCTGGCGGCCGCGGTGGCGGTGGTGATCGCCGGCTTCGTCGCCGTGGACTTCGCCTTTGCCGGCTCGCACGGGGCGCCGATCGGTCACTACTCCCGCGCCAACACCTACAGCTTCGTGAGCGAGCCCTCGCTGCACCCGCCCGTGATCCGCCGCTACCTGAAAGCGCCCGTGTCGGCACTCGCGCCGGGTTACGTGCTCACGACCAACTTCTACGACCTCAACGAAGCGCCGATCCAGGGCCAGAGCGGGCCGATGCTGCTGGACGGCAAGACCCTGCAGCCGGTGTGGTTCCAGCCGGTGCCGGAAAAGGTGGCGGCCGCCAACCTCAACACCCAGAGCTACAGGGGCAGGCCGGTGCTGACCTGGTGGCAGGGGCTGGTGACCAACACCGGCGCCACCGAAAGCGGCGAAGACGTGGTGGTCGACCAGCACTACCGGCGCATCGCATCGTTGAAGGCCGTCGACGGTTGGGTACTCACGTTGCACGAGTTCCTGATCAGCGGAGAAGATGCTTGGGTGACGGCGAACAAGGACATCCCGATGAACCTCTCGAAGTACGGTGGCGCCTACAACGGCGCGCTGATCGACTCGGCGGTGCAGGAGTACGACCTCAAGACCGGCAGGCTCGTGCGCAGCTGGGACGCCCTGAAGCACATCCCCTTGAGCGAATCCAAAGCATCATTGCCCACCAACGGCTTTCCCTGGGACGCCTACCACGTGAACTCGATCGCGCTCAGCGGCAAGGGCAGCTTCCTGGTCTCGATGCGCGACACGTGGACGGCCTACGAGGTAAACATCGACACCGGCAGGATCGAATGGCGGCTCGGCGGCAAGCGCTCGAGCTTCAAGTTCGGCGCCGGCGCGGCCTTCCAGTGGCAGCACGACGTGAAGTTCGGGGCGGGCTCGACGGTGACGATGTTCGACGACCACTGCTGCCAGCTGACCGGCGGCGGCACCTTCGTGCCCGCCACCGGGCCCTCGCGCGGGATCGAGCTGAAGCTCGATCAGGCTGACAAACGGGCGACGCTGATCGCCCAGTACGGCGCGCAGCGCGGCCTCAACTCCTACTACCTCGGCGACACCGAGCCGCTGGGCGACGGCAACGTGTTCGTGGGCTGGGGCTCGGAACCGTTCTTCTCGGAGTACAGCCGCTCGGGCAAGCTGCTGATGGAAGGCGAATTCCCGGGGCCCGACCTCAGCTACCGCGCCACGCTGGGGCAGTGGGTGGGCCTGCCGCTGAGCAAGCCCGCCGGGGCGGCGCGCGCGAGCGCCGGGCACAGCACCGTGTACGCGAGCTGGAACGGCGCCACCGAGCTGGCCTCCTGGCGCGTGCTCGCCTCCGCCGGCGGCTCCGCGCGCATGCAGCCGGTCGCCAGCGCCGCCAGGTCGGGCTTCGAGACCGCGATCTCGCTGCCGCGCAGCTACCGCAGCTACCGGCTGCAGGCGCTCGACTCGGCC
>Ga0335075_10006607_pt1 | contig 17889 bp, 16 predicted proteins | sample Lox_Sample_24_FD_206723 | JGI IMG/M metagenome (GOLD analysis project Ga0335075, IMG submission 206723) | Soil microbial communities from Loxahatchee National Wildlife Refuge, Florida, United States - Lox_Sample_2.4 | ecosystem: Environmental > Terrestrial > Soil > Wetlands | place: USA...
ATGTACGGCGCGATGCGCGCCGAGATGACGTACGGGCCCTGCGAATGGCAGCGCACGCACTGCAACTTCTCCGAAAATCCGGTCATGCCGGAGTTACCGTCGGAAAACAGCATCTTGTTGTTCAGATCCGAGGGTGGCAGCCAGAAGTTGTTCGCATTCGGCAGATTCGCCGGCAGCGTCGAGAAGTTCGTCGGCGAGACGATCTTCGTGGAGACGGGCTTCGTGGTGGAATCCTGGTCCTTCGCCGCGAAGAAGCAGGTGCCGCCGTTCGCGCGGTTGTGGATCAGCAGCTCGATGCTGAGCGCCTTCGTCATGTTGTTGTAGGGGTTGTGCGCGTTCTCGTCCGGGTCCGGACCGCCGTTGCCCCAACGACAGGCGGCCACCATGTCGACATTCGCATTGACGCGCGAGCTGACGACGAAGTCGTTGACCGGAGTCTTTCCTCCCAACGCGAATCGAGCGCCGGTGTTGCAATCCATCGGCTTCACTTCTGCTGCCTGGAACTGCAGCTCCGTCTGACAGCGTTGAACATAGGTCTGCAGCTCCGTCTGTGCGCTCGCCACGGAGGCAAGGCACGACAAAGCCGCGGCCGCATAAAGGCCGTGCAAGAGTTTCATTGTGAATTTTCCCCTTCTATCCCTGATATGCCGGCGCCTTCCGGCGCCGGAGCTCTACCTACCGGGCCTCGCTAGTCCGCGTGGGAGGCATGGTCGGCGGGACTGTCTACCACAGGCAGGGAACGGCGACTAGTTCGAGAGGGAAATGGGGATCAGGGCGCCTTGAAGTAGTCCTTCTCGAGCAGCCCGGTGACACGCTCGTACAGACCATCGAAGCGCTTTTCGGAGTCGAGCAGGAATTTCTTCAGGTTCGCATCCGGTTCGGCGTCGGCCATCACGGCACAGAGATGACGTTCGTGGTTCAGTCCGTTGGCGAAGCTGAGCAGGATCGTGCGTTCGTATTCACGGCCGCCTTTGCCGACGACCGGCGCGAAGTCCTTCATGCGGTCCTTCGCGATCGCCTTGCGTTTGCGCAGTTCGATCTCGGGAAGCGGTTGCAGATCGATGCGGACGCCGGGGTAGTCCCTGGCGATCTTCTCCAGGTCCTTCTTCAGCTCGTCGCCGTAGCTGGAGATCGCGGTGACGACCGCGTGCATGGAATCGGATTCCAACTTCACGTAGAGGATCAGCTCGGAGAGATCGAGGGTGCCGGCGTCGTGGTAGAGCATGCTGTAGCCCTCGCTCAGCATCTGGCGTTGCTTGCCGAGGCTCTGCGGTTTCGCGGGCGCGGCTTCGGGCCTGGCGGCCGGCTGCTTCGGCGCCGTCTTCGATGTCGCGCAACCCGTGATCAGGCTGGCGGCGACGATCCCCGCCATCAGCATCGATGAGTGGAGCTTCATGCCGAGGACGATCCCCGATTCACCGCGGCGATGCCGTAGGCGAATGCCGAGACCGGTGTCCGGGGACCTACGACACCTGTTTGGCGCGCAGGAAGGCGCGCGTGCGCTCCAGCATCCAGTCCGCGATCTTCTCCGCGTCGATCGGCTGCTCCTTGCGGCTCCACTGCTCGACCAGGTAGATGCCCTTGAAGCCCGCGTCCTCGCAGAGCTGCAGGCAGCGGTCGTAGTCATAGGACAGGTGGTTGCCCTGCGCATCGAAGTCGACGGCCTTGGCGGAGACGACCCAGGCGTACGGCAGGATCTTCGCGAGCGAATCCCACATCGACGCCACCGGATAGTTGCCGAGATCCGGCAACGTGTAGATGTTCTTCGGGCCGGCCTCCGCGCGGATGCGCAGGTGGATGTCCGGGTTCATCTCCAGGCCGAAGTGGTTCTCCGTGAGCAACGGCAGCCGGCGCGCCAAACAGTGCCGGTTCACTTCCTTCATCGACGCGATGCTCTGCTCCACCGAGCCGTTCGGACGGCCCGGATTGATGCGGATCGCGGCGCTGCCCACCAGCGCGGCGGCGTCGATCCACTGATGCGCGATCGCGAGGCTCTGCTGGCGCCGCGTCTCGTCCGTGCTCGCGAGGTCGTAGTCGGCGTCGAGCTGGATGTTGATGAGCTTCGCGCCCGCGGCCTTGATGCGTTTGCGCAGCTCCTTGAGATACGGCCGCCCCAGCGATTCGAAGTGATTGCTCCAGAACTCGAGCTGGTGGACCTCGAAGCGGTCGCGGTAGTAAGCCGGCACTTCGATCAGCGTCAACGGATGCTCGAGCACCGTGCCCTTCGGCTTGGTCTGCTCAAACCGGTTGCGCAGCGACACCGTGCCGAGGCCGACGCGGTCGCGCGGCGGTGTGGCCGCGCCGACCCGCGCGGATGCCATCGTCACGGACAGCGCCACGCTGCCCGTGCCGATCAGGAATGTCCGCCGTTCCACGAGCGCCCTACTTCTTCGGCAACGTCACGGCCGGGACGGTCGTGAACGGCTCGATCCCGAACTTCGGATACGCCTCGGTCGGGTAATAGAAGACGCCGTCCTTCACCACCATCGCGATGGTCTTGATCGCCTTCAGGTCCTTCGTCGGGTCGCCGGGCACCAAGAAGAAGTCCGCGCGCTTGCCCTTCTCGATCGACCCCGAGCTCTGGTCCTCGCCGATGTAGCGCGCGCTGTCGAACGTGGCGCGTTTCAGGATCTCGGGGGCCGTCATGCCGGCCTTCTGGTACAGCTCGAGCTCGCGGTGATACGTGAACGAGCCGCCGGTGTCCGTGCCGAACACGATGAACACGCCCTTGTCGTGCAGCATCTTCACCACGCCGACCAGCTTGTCGAACGCCTGCTCGTACGCCTGCGCGTCTCCCGGCGCCGACGTGTCTATCCACTGCTTCTTCGCGTCGCGCTGCGTGCCGATCGGCATGTGCGACAGGTAGTCCTTCGCACCCGGCGGCACCTGGCCGTCGCGGTTGAACACGAGGTTCTCGTGGATGCCCAGCGTCGGGTCGATCGCCTTGTGGCCGTTCGCCATGAGGTCGATCGTGTGTTGCACCTTCGCGCTGTTCAGATCCAGCGCCGGCAGCCGCTTCAGCGCGGTGAGCCGGAACAACGTGCGCGTGTCCTCTCCCGGGCCGATCACCCAGCCCAACACGAACTGGTTGATGTGCGTCAGCTCGTCGTAGCCCGCGCCGATCATCTGGTCCGCCGTCGCGAACGCCGGGATGTGGCCCGCGACGCGCATGCCGAGGCGATGCGCCTCCTCGACCATCGCCGGCACCCACGCCGGGTTCATGCTGTTGTAGATCTTGATCTGCCAGTAGCCGCGCGCGCCGTACCAGCGCACCGCGTCCACCGCCTTCTCCTGGCTGTCGACGACGATGCCGTTGTTCGCGCTGAACGGGCTCTTGCCTTCGATGAACCCCGAGCGGATCACGTGCGGACCGCCGACTTCGCCTGCGTCGATGCGCCGGACAAGCGCGTCGAGGACGGCGTTGTCGTTGCCCATGTCGCGGACGGTGGTGATGCCGGCGAGCACGTTCAGCAACGCGTCTTCCTGGCCGAGGTGGCCGTGCATCTCGTACAGGCCGGCGATCAACGTGCCGCCGGCGCCGTCGACGGTGACCTCGCCGGGCGTCGCCGGACTATCTACCGCCTCGACCGCCGCGATGTGTCTGCCATCGACGATCACGCTGAGCGGCGCCGTCAGCGCGCTGGTCTTCGGATCGAACAGCCGGACGTTGCGGATGCGCACGGGCGCGCCGTAGTCGTGGGCGATCTGCTTCTGGATCGTCGAGAACCTCTCGGTGCTCCAGTCCGCGGCGAGCTGGCGCAGGCGGACTTCTTCGGCTTCGTAGCCTTCGCGAACCACGACGGCCGTCGACGAGACCGACGCGAAGAGGTCGCCCTTCTCGTCCAGCAGCATCACGTCCGGATCGGTCTGGATGCCCGTGAGGTCGTAACGCGTGACCGTCAGCGGCCCGCCCTTGCCCTGCACCTGCAGGCTCGTGCCCTTCTCGAGCTTCAGCGTGCCGCCCGGCAGCGCGCGCAGCGTCATGCCCGGCGCCTTCAGCAACGCGCGCGAGTAGATCTGCAGCGACCAGGGGCTGCCGACCTGTGCGACGTACAGCGTCGAGTCCTTCGTCGGGGCCTGGCCCTTGCCGGTGGAGTCGACCCAGGTGGCGCGGGTTTTCGTGCGGCTGAAGCTCTCGTTGACCTTGCTGCCGAACGTGGTGGTGCCCGTGATCGACCAGGCGGTCGGCAGGCCGTCGGCGCCGACGTCGATCGTCTCAGCCATCGTCGGGCCGCGGCCGTTGTTCTTGACGTTGTAGTCGATCGTCGTGCGCGTGCCGGTGGTCTCGGCGACGACGTGGCCGATGTTCTGGCCGCCGAAGATGACGGTGTAGCGCGCGGAATCGGCGAAGGCGCCGGCGGAGACGACCAATGCGAAGGCCACCACGAGGAATCGGGACATGGGGTTCATCCGGAGAAGTTGCGATGGTCGCGGATGATACGCCCCGGGAAATCCGCCTGCGTCGCCTCGGGCGCCCGTCGGACACGCGCGTACGCGCGAAAACGGCAGGCTGGCGCCATGCGCTACCTCGCCCTGTGCACCGACTACGACGGCACGCTGGCCCACGATGGCCGCGTCGATGCCGCCACCCTCGCCGCGCTGGAAGACCTGCGGATCTCGGGCCGCAAGCTCGTGATGGTCACCGGGCGCGAGATGCCCGATCTCAAGCGCGTGTTCGACCGGCTGGAGCTGTTCGACCTGGTCGTCGCCGAGAACGGCGCGCTGATCTACGACCCCGCCAGCCGCCAGGAGCGCGCGCTGGTCGAGGCACCGCCCGAGAAGTTCGTGGCCGAGCTGAAGCGGCGCGGGGTCGACCGGATCTCCGTGGGCCGCTGCATCGTCGCGACCTGGGAGCCGCACGAGAAGGTGGTGCTGGAGACGATCCGCGATCTCGGGCTCGAGCTGCAGGTGATCTTCAACAAGGGCGCCGTGATGGTGCTGCCGGGCGGCATGAACAAGGCGGCCGGAACCAAGGCCGCGCTGAAGGAGCTCGACATCTCCGTGCACAACACGCTGGGGGTCGGCGATGCCGAGAACGATCACGCGTTCCTGAACATCTGCGAGTGCTCGGCGGCCGTGGCGAATGCGCTGCCGGCGTTGAAGGAGACGGCGGATATCCAGTTGAAGGCCAGCCACGGAGCGGGCGTCACGGAGCTGATCCGGGAACTGCTGGCGGACGATCTGGCGGGACGCGCCGGGCTGCTGAAGCGGCACGAGATCCTGTTAGGCCGGGATGGCGACGCCGAGGTCACGCTGCCGCCGTATGGCCTGAGCGCGCTGGTGGTCGGTACGTCCGGCGGCGGCAAGTCGACGCTGACTACCGGATTGATCGAGCGCCTCAACCAACAGCACTACAACTTCTGCGTGATCGATCCCGAGGGAGACTACGACGTGCTGGAGGATGCGGCGGTGCTCGGCAGCCCGGACCGCGCGCCGTCCGTCGATGAGTGCATGCAGCTGCTGGCGAAGCCGAATCAGAATGCCGTGATCAATCTCGTCGGGCTCGCGTTCAGCGACCGGCCGGCGTTCTTCATGTCGTTGTTCGGGCGCATCCGCGATCTGCGCGCGAAGACCGGACGGCCGCATTGGTTGATCGTCGACGAGGTGCATCACGTGCTGCCGGCCGAGTGGAAACCCGCCGAGCTGAACCTGCCGCAAGAGCTGGACGGCGTGTTGATGATCAGCGTCGGGCCGAGCGCCGTGTCCGCGACGGCGATCGGGCTGGTCGAGACGGTGATCGTGATCGGCGAGAAGCCGGCGGAGATGCTGCGCGAGTTCGCAGAGGCGAATGGCAAGGCGGCACCGACCTCGCCGTTCGACAAACTACCCAAGGGCGAGGCGCTGATCTGGCACAAGAACGCCGCGGAGGCGCCGCGGCACGTGGTCATCGAGCCGAGCACGACGGAGCGGCGGCGGCACGTGCGCAAGTATGCGGAGGGCGCGCTGCCCGAGGAGCGGTCGTTCTATTTCCGCGGGCCCGAGCAGAAGCTGAATCTGCGGGCGCCGAACCTCATCGTGTTCATGGACCTGGCCGATGGCGTGGATGCGGAGACGTGGCTGTACCACTGGCGGCGGCGGGACGTGTCGAAGTGGATGGAGAGCTGCATCAAGGATGAGGAGCTGACCGCGCAGGTGCGGGAGCTGGAGCAGAAGCTGCGCGACGATGCGGAGGCGTCACGGAAGGCGGTACGCGAGGTGATCGAGGGGAAGTACACGTTGCCGGCGGAGAATTCGGGCGCGAGCTGAAGCCGCCGCGGACGGTTGCAACCAAACGCGCGGGTTGCGCGTCAGAATGGGCTACTACGGTCGTACTGCAGAAGCCCAAGATGAACCCTCGCCCGCTCGCGTTGATGTGTCTGGTGGCGGTTGCGCCGTCGTTCGCGCTGGGTGCCGAGCCCCCTGCTTCGGCCGATCCGCTGTATCAGAAGATCCTGGCGCTGGACACGGAGATGTTCGAGGCGTTCAACACGTGCAGCGATCCCGCGAAGCTCGCGAAGCACGAGGCGTTCTTCGTGAAGGAGCTGGAGTTCTATCACGACAAGGGCGGGCCGTCGTTCACGCGGGATGAGTACATGAAGGGCGTGCGCGAGAACGTGTGCGGGAAGTTCCATCGCGAGCTGGTGCTCGAGACGTTCCGCGTGTGGCCGATCAAGGATTACGGAGCGATCTCACAGGGGACGCACCGGTTCTGTCATTCGGCGACGACGTGTGAGGGCGTCGGGCAATTCACGATGGTGTGGAAGCTGCAGGAGGGGAAGTGGGTGGTGACGCGGACGTTGAGTTATGACCATCGCGAGGAGCTGGTGCCGGCGAAGGGCCGCTGAACGAGAATCGAATCGCGCGTCAGCTTCTTCCGCCGCGCGGGCCGAGAAAGAACCAGAGAATCAGACCCAGCAGCGGCAACAACAACACCAGTAACACCCACAGCAGTTTCCTGGTGTTGGTCGCCGGACTCTGAACGATATTGATGATCGCCCAGACATCACCCACGAGGATCAGCAGGCCCAAGAGGCCGTTGTAGCCGGTGTTGAACATGCTGATCCCCTGGCTCCGTTATTGCGCGGTGAACCCGTTGCCGGTCGCCGCCCAGTAGATACCGCCATACACGTGGTGCAGGAAATTCGTATCGCTCCACGTCGCCGGCAGATGGCCGAGGCCCGTGTAGAACGCGCGACCACCGTCGTACTCCTGATACCACGCGAGCGGATGGAACTTGCCCATGCCCTTGCCCTCGCCGCGCGCGCCCCAGTTCGCGTAGGGCTTGTACGTCTTCTCGTCAACGGCCAGCAGGTAGTGCAGCTTGTCGGAGCGCGAGGCGTCGTACTCGTACCATTCCTCCGTCCACAGGAAGCGCTTCGCGAAGCGGTCCATGCCGGGGAAGTTGTAGTCGACGACGTTGATCGTCGCGGTCTGGATGAGCGGGTGGATGTGGAACATGTGCCCGACCATCTTGTTGTACCAGGGCCAGTCGTATTCCGTGTCCGCCGCGGCGTGGACGCCGACGAAGCCGCCGCCGGCCTTGATGTAGCGCTCGAAGGCGCCCTGCTGCTCGTCGTTCAGGACGTCGCCGGTGGTGCTGAGGAAGATGACGGCCTTGTACTTCTTGAGCTCGTCGTCCTTGAAGATGCGCGTCGGGTCTTCGGACCAGAACACCTTGAAGTCGTGGAGCTCGCCGAGGCGCCGGATGCCTTCGACGCCCTGGAGGATGGATTCGTGGTGCCAGCCGGCGGTCTTGGTGAAGAGAGCGACGGTGAATTGTTCGGCCTGGGCAGCCGACGCGGCGAGAAAGCCGGCGATGGAGAGCAGCAGGAGACGGTAGCGCTTGATCATGGACCCCTCGATGAACAGCAGATCGGATGGACGCGCGAGTATAAGCGCAGGCGGTCGGAAGCAGTCCAGAGCGGCGGTGATGCGCGCCGCGGCGCCCGAAGATCGCCCGCCCGGAGCCGGCCTCCGGGCGAGCGAACGGTCAGCTTCGAATCAATTCGGGCAGATGTGGTTGCAATGGGCCACGACGCAGGCGTTGTACACCTCGCCGGCACCCGGGCTCGGAAAGCCCGCGCCGTTCACGCAGTTCGTGTCGCAGGCCTGGAAGCTGCTCCACTCGTAGCAGGCGAGCGTCGGGTTCTTCTTGTTCGCGCCGAAGTACGCCGTGCGCGTGGTCTGGATGTCCGAGAGGAACCACTTGAGGTACGAGCGCTTGACGCCCGGGCCCACTTGCTGGCACATCACGCCCGCGGTCGGCTTCGTGGTGCAGTTCTTGTTAGGCGGGAATTCGTCGGGCAGCAGCAGGATGTGGCCCATCTCGTGCACGAACGAGTCCGTGAGCGCGCCCATTGATTTCAGCGCGGTGCCGGCGGTGCTGCAGTCGGCCTTCGCGGTGACGGTGACCGTGCCGGAGGCGACGCCGTTCACCGGGGACGCGGGCACGGTGTCGCCCTCGTCCTGCTGGTTGAAGTTGTTGTTCGGGTCATCCAGGCCGCAGATGCCGTTCGCCGTGACGCCATAGGCGTGGATCAGGACGTTCACGTAGCCCGCGCGCGGCGGGACGATGCGGGCGAAGACGTCTACGATTTCCTGGCGGGTGTAGTGCGGCGTGCGCGCCGGCGGCGGCAGGTGGATGGTGGAGACGCCGTCGGTGTTCGCCTGGAAGTTGATGCCGAGGTTGTGTTTGCCGATGTTCTGCAGGCTTGCGAGGAGGTCCCTTTCCATGTTGCGGAACTGGGTGAAGCCGTTCCCGACGAAGGTGTCGTCGAAGAAGAACCGGATCTGGACCTTGCCGTCGGTGTTGAAGCGTTGGGCGCCGTCGGCGTGGGCGGCCTGGGCGGTCAGCCCGGACATTGCCGCCAGGAAGATAGGCAGGAAAAATCTTCTCATCGTTGCTCCCCTCATGTTGTAGACCGCTTCCATGCGGCGGTCGGGGGAGAGACGCGTGGTGGGCGGGAATCCGTTAGGCCGGTGAACGACGGCGCCGGCGCGCGCCCGCCATGAGCGCGAGACCGCTCGACATCAACAACAATGCGCCGGGCAGCGGCACTGGCGCAGGCGGCGGCAAGAAGCCGGCCGGCAGCACGCGCAGGTAGACCTCGGTGTTGTTCTGGTAGATGAACGCCTTGTTGGTGTCGTCGCCGAGGCCGGCGTTGGCGAAGCCGAAGGCGTTGCCGAACTCTCCGTCGAGGGAGAACAAGGTGAAGTAGTTGAATCCGTAGGTCGACGGATCGGCGTCGCCGGCATTGTCGGTGAGTCCGCGCGTGAACGTCAGTGCCAACGGCGACAGCGCCACGCCGTTGAAGCCCAGCTGAACCTGGCCTTCGAGATTGGAGTTCGGGTTCGATTCGTTGGTGACGCTCAACGATTCGAACTGGATGTCGCCGACGACGCCCGCTCCGGCCAATGAAAACGGATTCAGCCCCACCGTGAACGAATTCCCGATGCTGCCGCCGTCGATGTTGAAGATGTTGCGACCCTGGCCGTCGACCGACCACAGGCCGTAGATGCCGCCGAAATCGAACACCGGGCTGACCGGGATGGCGTTTCCATAGTCGATGCCGGGTGCGTTGATCGTCACGACGCCCGCGGGTGAACCGGTCAACGTATAGGTGTACGTGGCGTCGGCGGGGCGCGCCGCGAGCATTTCGGGCAAGGTCGCCCAGCGCTGCCGGCGTTTGAACGCGTCGTAGGCCGGGTTGAAAGGAATGTTTTCGACCGGGCCGCCGTTCACCTGCACCGTCAGGCCCGTGACGTTCGGGAACTGCGTCGAGTCCGACATCTGGTCGAACGCGTCGTAGCCGCGCAGGCCGAGCGTCGACGCACCGGTCTGGTTGTTGAACTGCTCGAGGCTGGCCGAAATGGTGCCTTGCGCCGAACACAGCACCGGCAGGGCCAGCAGGACCAGGAGGATTCCGCGCTTCATGGCTCGGGGCTTCTTCTTGTTAGTTAGAAGACCCGAACCTAGCAATGGCAAATGACGGTTTTCTTACGGAGACGTGACCGCGCAGGGCGGCCGCACCTACTCCGCCGCGACGTGCGCCCCACCCGACTGGCCCGACGGTTTCGTGAACCACACGAACACGATCAACAGCAGGCTCGCGATGGCGGAGATCCAGAAGTAGTCGATGGAGGACAGCAGGTACGACTGCCCGACGAGCTCGCGATTCAGCGTCGCCAGTGCCGCCGTGTCCGACATGCCCAGCGATTTCAGGTGCGCCAACGCGGCCTGCGCGGCCGGGTCGTAGATGCTCGACGCGCCGGCGAGATGCGCCTGGTGCCAGGCTTCGCGCCGGTCCCAGAACGTCGTCGTGATGGAGGTGGCGAAGCTGCCCGCGAGGATGCGCAGGAACACCGCGAGCCCAGAGGCCGCCGGCACGCGCGGCTGCGGGATGCCGTCGAACGTGATCGCGAGGATCGACACGAAGAACGTGCCCATCGCGATGCCGAGCGCGATCTGCGGCAGGATGAAGTCGATCAGCGCCGACTGCGTCGTCAGCCGCGAGCGCATGTAGTAAGAGACGGCGAACGCGATGAACGCGATCGTCGCGACCCAGCGCGCGTCGGACTTGCCGACGTGTTTGCCAATCAACGGCGAGATCAACACCGCGACGATGCCGCCCGGCGCCGCCGCGATGCCGGCCCGGGTCGCCGTGTAGCCGAGCTGCGTCTGCATCCACAGCGGCGTCAGCACGATGTTGCCGAAGAACACCGCGTAGCCCAGGCACATCGGGATCAGCGCCATCGTGAAGTTGCGGCTCTTGAAGAAGCTCAGGTCGACGATCGGGTGCTTCTCGGTGAGCTCCCAGATGAGCCAGGCGATCAGGCCGATGACCGCGACGGCGGTCAGGATGACGATGAACGGCGACGAGAACCAGTCCTCGTCCTTGCCCTTGTCGAGCATGACCTGCAGCGAGCCGACCCAGACGACCAGCAGCGCCAGGCCCATCTTGTCGATCGAGAGTTTACGCGTCGGCGTCTCGCGGTCCTTGAGATAGGTCCAGCAGATGAAGACGACGAACAGGCCGACGGGCACGTTGATGTAGAAGATCCACGGCCAGCTCGCGTTGTCCGAGATCCAGCCGCCCAACAACGGGCCGCAGATCGGCGCGATCAGCGTGGTCACCGACCAGATGGCGAATGCGAGGCCTTTGCGCGCCGGCGGGAAGAGCATCATCAGCAGCGCCTGCGAGCCCGGGATGATCGGGCCGGACACCGCGCCTTGCAGGATGCGGAACGTGACGATGCTGCCGAGGTTCCAGGCGAAGCCGCACAGTAGTGAGGCCAGCGTGAACAGCAGGATCGACGCGACGAACGTGCGCACGACACCGAAACGCTGCATCAGCCAGCCCGTCAACGGAACGCTGATCGCGTTCGACACGGCGAACGAGGTGATGATCCAGGTGCCCTGCTCCGTCGACGTGCCGAGGTTGCCGGAGATCGTCGGGATCGACACGTTGGCGATCGTCGTGTCGAGCACCTGCATGAACGTGCCGAGCGCCAGGGCCACGGCCGTGATGCCGAGCGCCGCGCCCTGCATCTGCGCGGGTTGCGCGGGCGGAGCGGCAGCGGCGGCGGTTGCGCTCACGTGCGCGCGACCGTCACCGGGCGGGAATTCTCGCGGATGATCGCGGCGACGCGTTCGTCGATCGAGGGATCATCGGCCGCACTCTTCTGCTCGGCCTGCGGCGCCGCGCGCACTTCGTTGGCGACCAGCGCGCCCGAGGTGTCGTGCACGTCGATCTCGGCGCTCATGCTCAGGCCCACGCGCAGCGGGTGCTGCTTCACTTCGTTCGGGTCGAGCGCGATGCGCACGGGCAGGCGCTGCACGACCTTGATCCAGTTGCCCGATGCGTTCTGCGACGGCAGCAGAGCAAAGGCGCTGCCGCTGCCCGCGGAGACGCCCACCACCTTGCCGTGGTAGTCGGCGTCGCCGCCGTAGAGATCCGCGTGCACCGTCACCGGCTGGCCGACGCGCACGTCGCGCAGCTGGCCTTCCTTGAAGTTCGCGTCGACCCAGACGTCGTCGAGCGGGACGATGGCCATCAGCGGTGTGCCCGGGGCGATGCGCTGGCCGACCTGCACGGCGCGCTTGGCGACGACGCCGTTGATGGGCGCGGAGATCGTCGTGCGGCGTAGTGCGAGCGCGGCATCGTGGTACTTGGCGGCGGCGGCGAGCACTTCCGGATGCGTCGCGATGGTCGTGCCTTCGATCTGCACCTGCGTGGCGTCGAGTTGCTGATGCGCGCCTTCGAGGGCGGCCTTCACGCGGGTGATGGCGTCGCGCGTGTGTGCGAGCTCTTCGCCGGAGACGGCGCCGTCCGAGACCAGCGAGGCGCGGCGTGCGTAGTCCTGCTCGGCCTGCTGTAGTTCGGTGGAACGCGCGTGCACCTGGGCGCGCAGCTGGTCGGCCTGGGCGTAGAGGCCGCGCACGGCGCGCACCGCGCGCGCGAGGTCGGCTTCGGCCGCGGCGACGCGCACCTTGGCGTCGGCCGGATCGAGCTCGATCAGCGCCTGGCCGTGGTCGACGCGCTGCGTGTCGTCGACGCGGACGCCGAGTACCGTGCCCGGCACTTCGCTGGTGATCTGCACGACGTCGCTCGCGACGTAGGCATCGTCGGTGCTTTCGTAGAAGCGCGCGGAGAAGAACCAGTACGCGCCGTAGATGAGGCCGATGGCCGCAACGGACAGGCCGAGGATGATGAGGCCGCGTTTGCGTTTGCCATTCGCGGGGACTTCGGTGGCTGGGACGCTCATGTTGGATTCCTTGATAGAGCTGGTGCCGCGCGTCAGGCGCGCGAGGAGAAGTTGCCGCCGACCGCGAGCAGCAGGCCGATGCGCGCCAGCGCTTGCGAGTGGAGGACGTCGACGACGCTGGTGCGGGCGTTCAGGACCTGGGACTCGGTGGTCAGAACGACCAGGTAGTTGGTGAGGCCGGCCTGGTAGCGCTTCTGCGCGAGGCGGTACGCCTCTTCCGCCGCGGCCAGCGCCTGACGTGCCTTGTCGAGTTGCTGGGCGCTCGAGCGGACGTACGTGAGCTGGTCGGAGGTCTGCTGGATCGCGGTAACGACAGCGCCGTTGTAGGTGGAGACGGCGAGATCTTCGGCGGCGATGGCGCCGCGGTACTGGGCCTTGAGGCGCGGGGCGCTGAGGATCGGCAGGCTCAACGCCGGGCCGGCGCCGATCGTGCGCGAGCCCCACTCAGTGAGGTTGTCGAGGCCGATGGCTTCGAAGCCGGCGAAGGCCGCGAGGTTCACGTTCGGGAAGAACGAGGCGCGCGCCGCGGTCTTCAGCGACTTCGCGGACTCGGCGCGCGCGCGGGCGGCGAGGATGTCCGGACGGCGGCCTAACAAGTCGGCAGGCAGCGAATCGGGGACCACGAGCGCGGTTTCCACGGCGAGCGTGGGTCGCGCGATGCCGGCGTAGTCCGCGGCGCTGCCGCCGGTCAGTGCGACCACGCGATGGATCGCGACGTCGCGCGCCGCTTCCGCCTGAAGCCGGCCGAGCTCGGCCTGCGGCACGGCGGCTTCCGCTTCGCGCAGCTCGACGTTCGTGTCGAGGCCCGCGTCGATGCGCTTGCGCGTGATGTCGAGGATGCGGCGGCGTTGTTCCTCGGACTGCGCGGCGATGTCCGCGAGCGCGTAGGCGCGATCGAGGTCCAGATAGGCCTCGGCGAGCGAAGCGGTGATCGCGAGACGCGCGGCGGCAGCGTCGAGCCGCGTGGCGTCGGCGCTCGCGGTCATGCTGTTGATCAGCGCGCGCTGGCGGCCCCAGAGGTCGAGGTCCCAGGAGAAGCGGACGCTCAAGTCGCCGGCCCAATAGGTGTTGCCGGCGAGCGGCGGTGGATAGATGTAGTTCTCGGGGTAGCGCTGGCGGGTGGCTTCGGCCGTCAGCGCGGTGTTCGGCTGGCGCGTGGCGGCGGTGGCCTGGACCTGCGCTTGCGCGAGATGGATGCGCGCCAATGCGGATTCGAGCGTGGGGTTGTGTTCGAGCGCAGCGTCGGTGAGGCGGTCGAGCTGGGCGTCGCCGTATTGGTGCCACCAGAGCGCATCGACATCCGGCGCGTTCGTGGTGCCGAGGCCGAGCGCGATGTCGGGGGTCTGGGTGATCTGCGGGGTGTCCTTGGGAGGGAGGACGCAGCCGCTCAAGGCGAGCGCTGCGGCGAACGCGAGAGCTCGCGCGGCGATCCGCGCGTTCACGATTTCACCTTGAGGACCGGCGCGGCCTCATCGTCTTCGCCGTTGAGATCGCCGACGCGCGCGATAATCCGGCGCAACAGCGATTGCAGCTGCTGGACGTCGGCCTTGGTGAAGCCTGCGAGCGCGTCGTTCAGCGTGTCGACCGTGAGCGGGACGAGGGATTCGACCATCTTGCGGCCCGCGGACGTCAGCGCGAGGTTCACGACGCGCCGGTCCGCGGACTGGCGCTGGCGTTCGATGAAGCCGCGCTCCTCGAGCTGGTCGATGAGGCGGGTCATGGCGCCGCTGTCGTGGCGCAGCTCTTCGCACAGACCCGCGGTAGTGGCCGCGATGCCGTCCCGCAGGTGCATGAGCACGACCCATTGCTGGAACGTGATGCCCTGCGACGCGAACACTGTCTCGATGCGGTCGCGCATCAGGTGCTGCGTGCGCTTCACCAGGTAGCCGATGCTGTCCTGGAGGTGGAAGGAATCGGCGGAGTAATGTTGCCTCGACACTGGCTGCCTCGACATTGACTGCCTAGGCAGGCATTAGATCGATATGACCCGCGCGGGGCAAGGCAGTCCGAGCCAGATCGGCGGATATTCGGGGGAGCGCGAGAGTACCTCTTTAGAGGTAGGCCTTTTGCGCTCGACGCCGCAGCCCGCTCCTTCGCCAGCCAGCGCGTCGCATATCCTGGCTACATCAGATACCGAAAGAGTCTCGGTCGATTTGATCCCCGCGATGATGTCCGATCGGCACTGCTCACTCGCATCACCGAGGATCCACTCCGGGCGAGTCATGAGATCGGCGATGACTTCGTCCGTCAAGAATGAACGGACGCGCGAACAATCGATATGCGAGTCGTGATGCATGAAGTCGTGTTGCGCCACCTGCATCATGACCTGGCATCGCAATAGCGATGGACGCGCTCGAATGAACGGACTGATTTCAGAGTTGATGACGCAGGTTGTCGTGTGCGCGTCGACGTGCACGACCACGAACCGCTTCTCGTGCACCCTTCCGTCGTCCATCCGCCGAAACAGCTTGAGAACCACACCGGGCTTCAGCCGTCGCCGGATTTGAGCTTGAAGATAATCGTCCGGAAACCCCGTTCCCAGAGTCATCGCTTCTACAGCTTGTTCAGCTGAGCGACGACTTCTTCCGAGTTCGGCAGAGTTCGAGCGATGTTCTCGACGAGCATTGGGCTCTGGCCCACTTCATCCTCTGCGGCAAGGTCCCAGGCCGCGCGCCACGCAGCGTCGTGACTCAACTCCGTACGTGCTCCGAAGGACATCCCGGCGTAGTGCCGCAAAGCCTCCTCGAGGCAAGCCACGTATGCAGGAGACAGATGAGCCAGATCGACGCTGCGCAACAAACTGATCGTCCGCCGGTCGTCAGCAATCTCGAGTGCTCCACGAGCCAGGCGATAGAAATCCGGGTGGATCCAGCCTGAATCGTCTCCTCGGGCGGCCTTCACCAGGTTGTAGGTACCAGACCCCACGGGACCAAACTTCATCGCTACATAGTCGTCGCCACTCGCAAGCCACCCGTACCTGCCGAGGTGAATCTTGTCCGCAAAGTAGAGAAGCTTGAGAACTTCATGGATAGCCGGCTTGGCCAGCTGATTCGCCACGAATAGCACGGCCTCGAGACTGCGTTCCGGCGAAAAGGTGACTTCAGTGGCGGCCATGGCGTGCGGGTGGCGCGGAAACGGAAGTGAGGCTATCAGCTGGATGGGTGGCATAGCAAAGCGGCGCCTCGCAGCGGTGAAACGAGTGCCGAGCCTGCCGGGGCGGGGACGAAAAACAAATGGCCATTCGCGGCGCGGAGCCGCAGAAATTCAGGGGCTACCTCGCCTGCAACGTCATCGAACCTGCTCCGGCGTGCGGCAGCAGCCAGCCGGCGCGACCGCCGGCTGGCTGCAACGATCATCGAACGCCCTTCACTGCTTGCCCGATCGCGTGCTCATGAAGATGTCGCCATCACGCCCGAAGTACAGGCGCTTGCCGTCCCTCGACAACGTCGCGCGTTGCTCGACACCGGCCGTGTTCACGTCCTCGCCGAGATTTCGCGGTTGCGACCACAGTCCCGTGAGCCACCAGGACCGCGCGATGTACACGTCCTGCCCGCCGAACGCCGCCTGGCCGTGTCCCCACGTCGGGCGATTCGAGCTGAAGACGATCTCGAAGCTGCCATCCTCGCGCTCGCGCACGTTGGGCATGAGGTCTTCGAATTCGGTGCTCAACTCCTCGACGACCTTGCCGGGACCGAACTGACCGTCGCGCCCGAGCTTGCTCATATAGATGTCCTGGTCGCCGCCGTTGCCGTTGCTCGAATAGAACAGGAACGTGCCGAACGAGGTCTCCACCAGCGAGGGACTGCGCTCGGCACCGGGGAAGTTCGGGCCTTCCGGCGCGCACTTCAGCATCACCGGAGCGCTCCAGCCGCCCGCCGGGCTCTGCCGGGAGAGGTAGATGTCGCCGCCGCCGCAGGGAGTCGGGCCGGTGCCGTCCGCCGGACGTTCGGACACGAAGAGCAGCGACCGGCCCAGCACCGGCGTCGGACAGAAATCGGCGGACGCGGAGTTGATGGGCGCGCCGAGGTTGCGTGGTGCGCCCCAGGCCGACGCGATGCTGGCGCGATCGGCGGCCCAGATGTCATTGCCGCCCAGCGTGCCGGTGCGGTTCGACGCGAACAGCAGGCTCAGGCCATCGGCGCTCTCGATGGGACAGCCATCGGGAAAGCCCGGCGCGCTGACCTCGCTGACGAGGGTCGCCGTGCTGAAGTCCGATATCCCCTTGGTGTGCGGCGCCCCGTTCGCCATGAGCGAGGTGCTCAGGACGGCAAGGAGCGTGCCGGTGAGCACGGTGCGGGCCCGGTGAGAGATGTGTGCAGCAGTAGTGTTCATGTGAATCCCCGAGTGATTGATATGCGACGCCATCGGCGTGACGCGAAGATCCCTGCGACGGTCGCGCTGAACCATGTTTCCGGGCTGCAGGTGCGATAAATTGTTTCTGACCCGGATCTGTACCGGCCCAAGCCGTTGACGCTGATGGACAAATGGAAAGCGCCCCGCCGATGAAGACGTCCCGATCGATCGCATTCGATGGCTGGGTGCTCCACGCCGACATCGGAGAACTGGTCCGCGACGGCCAGAAGGTCCGGCTACAGCAGCTGCCGCTGCTCGTTCTCGAGGAACTGCTGGCCCGTCCGGGTGAGCTGGTGACCCGCGAGCAGCTGATTGCGCGGCTGTGGCCGAAGGGCGTCGTCGATTTCGACACCGGGCTCAACACCGCGGTGCGGAAGCTGCGCGTGGCGCTGGGGGATGTCGCGGAGGTGCCGCGTTATATCGAGACGATTCCGCGGAAGGGGTATCGATTTCTCGCGGCGGTCAATGCGCCGGCCGACGGCAGCGTTTCGGACGCGGCCGTGGTGACGCCGGTTGAACCGGCAGTGCCGCCCGCGTTGCCGGGTGCGAACGAGCAGCCGCCGGTGACTGTGGAGAGGCGCGTTGCCGATCGGCGCGATGGGTCGCCGGTGTCGGTCGCGCCGGTTTCGCGTCCGCGCGCCCTCACCGCGCGTCGCGCGGCGGCATTCGCAGCCGGCCTCGTCGCCCTGTTGATCGCGGTCGGCGTCGTTTGGTGGGTGCGCGGGTCGGATCCGGCTCCCGCTCATGAAACCACCGTCCGCCTCTCGGGCTTTCAGCTCCTCTCGGCGGACC
>Ga0335075_10006609_pt1 | contig 17888 bp, 17 predicted proteins | sample Lox_Sample_24_FD_206723 | JGI IMG/M metagenome (GOLD analysis project Ga0335075, IMG submission 206723) | Soil microbial communities from Loxahatchee National Wildlife Refuge, Florida, United States - Lox_Sample_2.4 | ecosystem: Environmental > Terrestrial > Soil > Wetlands | place: USA...
CGACGGCCGCGTTGAGCGCGGTCTGGCCGCCCAGCGTGGGCAGCAGGGCGTCGGGCCGCTCCTTGGCGATCACCTTTTCCAGCACGTCCAGCGTGATCGGCTCAACGTAGGTCGCGTCGGCGAACTCGGGATCGGTCATGATCGTCGCCGGATTGGAGTTGACCAGGCTGACCCTGATGCCCTCCTGCCTGAGTACCCGGCACGCTTGCGTGCCCGAGTAGTCGAACTCGCAGGCCTGGCCGATCACGATCGGGCCGGAGCCGATCACCAGCACCGAATTAAGGTCAGCCCGCCTCGGCACGGTTCCCCCTTCCGCTGGCGCAGGTCCAGAGCACACACCCGGGGCCGGTCACGCTGGTCCCGCCAGCCCCGGAAAACCCTGCCGTCACAGGCCGCGCCGGGCCCGGCCGGGCTTTTCCATGATCGTGGTGGATAACCCGCGCTATTAGCGGTCCAGCTACCACGATCATGTGCAGGGCGCTCATCGGGCCCGCTCCATCAGCTCGCAGAAATCGGCGAACAGGCCGGCGGCGTCATGGGTGCCCGGCGCGGCCTCGGGGTGGTACTGCACGCTGAACGCGGGAGCGTCAAGCAGCCGCAGCCCTTCGACCACGCCGTCGTTGAGGTTGACGTGGGTTACCTCGGCCGGGCCGAACGCGGTGTCGAACCGCGCCCCCGGGCTGTCGCCCGGCGCCCAGCCGGCCGCCGGCGCCGCGCCACCGGCCGCCGAGCCACCCGACGCCGCCGAGCCACTGGCCGCCAAGCCACCGGCCGCCGAGCCACCCGCAACCGAGCCACCCGGCGGGGCCGGCCCGCCCGGCATGGCCACGGCGAAGCCGTGGTTGTGGCTGGTGATCTGGACGCGGCCGGTGCGCAGGTCCTTGACCGGCTGGTTGATACCACGGTGCCCGAAGCGCAGCTTGTAGGTGCTCAGGCCGAGCGCCTGGCCCATGACCTGGCTGCCCAGGCAGATACCGAACAGCGGGGTCCCCGAGGCCAGCACGCCGCGCATGGCCTCGACCGCGTAGCCCAGCGCGGCGGGGTCGCCCGGCCCGTTCGAGAAGAACGCCCCGTCCGGGCCGCAGGCCAGGATCTGCCCGGCCGTGGCGGTCGCGGGCAGCACGGTTACCTCGCAGCCGAGCCGGGCCATGGACCGCGGCGTCGCTGCCTTGATGCCGAGGTCGACCGCGGCCACCCGGAACCGGACCGGCGTGCCAGCCGGCGGGCTGACCACGTACGGCTCGGGCACGGACACCTCACGGACCAGGTCGGCGCCGGCCATCGGCGGGCTGTCCAGCACCCGCTTGAGCAGTCGCGCCGGGTCGCTCTCCCGGGTGCTGATCCCGGCCCGCATCGCGCCGCGCTCTCGCAGATGCCTGGTCAGCGCCCTGGTGCCGGTGATCGCGATCCCGGTGACCCCCTGGTCACGGAGTTCGGATTCCAGGCCGCGCGCGGCGCGCCAGCTCGAGTAGATCCTGGCCGGCTCGCGGATGACGTAACCGCTCACCCAGATCCGCCGCGACTCGGGATCGTCGTCGTTAACGCCGGTGTTGCCGATGTGCGGCGCGGTCATCGCGACGATCTGCCCGCAGTAGGACGGGTCGGTCAGCGTTTCCTGATAGCCGGTCATCCCGGTGTTGAAGACCATCTCGCCGAACGTCTCGCCGTCGGCCCCGTAGCCAGTCCCGCGGAACGTGGTGCCGTCCTCGAGTACCAGCATGGCCCCGGCCGCGGCCCCGTTGCCGCCGCCGGCCGCCGGGGCGGTCCCGGCCCGCGTCACCAAGCCAGCTTCCCGTCGAGCACGGTCGGCTTGCCCCGCAGGAACGTGGCCATCACCCGCCCGGGCAGGACCATCCCAGCGAACGGCGTGTTGCGGCTCTTGGAGGCGTGGGCGGCCGGGTCGACCGCGTCGGCGGGCGAGGGATCGTAGAGGACCAGGTTGGCCGGCTCGCCGGTAAGGAGCCGCCCGTGCCCGCTCAGGCGGCCGATCGCGGCCGGCCGGGACGACATCCGGTCCGCGACGCCCGCCCAGTCGAGCAGGCCCGGCTCCACCAGCGCCTCATGCACCGCGCGCAGCGCGGTCTCCAGGCCAGTCATGCCGAACGCCGCGACCTCCCACTCGGTCTCCTTGTCCTCCAGCGGGTGCGGCGCGTGGTCGGTGGCCACGCAGTCGATGGTGCCGTCGGCGAGCCCGGCCCGAAGCGCCGCGACGTCCTCCGCGGTGCGCAGTGGCGGGTTGACCTTGAACACCGGGTCGTACCCCGAGGCCAGCTCCTCGGTGAGCAGCAGGTGGTGCGGGGTCACCTCGGCCGTCACCTGCCAGCCCTTGGACTTCGCCCACCGGATGATCTCCACCGAGCCGGCCGTGGAGACGTGGCATACGTGCAGCGCAGATCCCACGTGGGCGGCAAGCAGGCAGTCGCGGGCGATGACCGCCTCCTCGGCGACCGCCGGCCAGCCGGTCAGGCCGAGCTTCCCTGACATCACGCCCTCGTTCACCTGCGCGCCGACGGTGAGCCGCGGCTCCTGGGCGTGCTGCGCGATCACACCTCCGAACGCCCGGACGTACTCCAGGGCCCGGCGCATCAGCACCGCGTCGTGCACGCACCGGCCGTCGTCCGAGAAGACCCGGACCCGCGCCGCGGAGTCGGCCATCGCGCCCAGCTCGGCCAGCTGGCTGCCGGCCAGGCCCACCGTCACGGCACCGACGGGCTGCACGTCGCAACGGCCCGCCTGCCGCCCGAGCCGCCAGATCTGCTCCACCACGCCAGCGGTGTCGGCGACCGGATCGGTGTTGGCCATCGCGTGCACCGCGGTGAAGCCGCCGAGCGCGGCGGCCGCGGTTCCGGTGGAGACGGTCTCGGCGTCTTCCCGGCCCGGCTCGCGCAGGTGCGTGTGCAGGTCGACCAGGCCGGGCAGCAGGATGAGGCCGTCGCCGTCCACCCGCTCCGCGGCGGCGCCCGCCGCCACCCGCCCGATCTCGGCGATGCGCCCGTCGGAGATCAGCACGTCGGCCGGGTCGCCGCCCAGCGGCCTGGCCCCGGTGATCAGCCAGGTCCCAGTCATCACTGACTCACCTCCGAGCCACTGAGCAGCAAGTAGAGGACCGCCATCCGCACGCTGACCCCGTTGGCCACCTGCTCGACGATCGTTGACCGGGTGGAGTCGGCCACCTCGGCGGCGATCTCCACCCCCCGGTTCATCGGCCCGGGGTGCATCACGATGCCGTGCTCGGGCAGCAGCGCCATCCGGCCCGCGTCAAGCCCGTACCGGCGGCTGTACTCGCGGACGCTCGGGAAGTAGGCGGCGTTCATCCGCTCCTGCTGGACCCGCAGCATCATCACCACGTCGGCCTTGGGCAGGGCGGCGTCCAGGTCGTAGCCGACCGAGCAGGGCCAGCTTCCCACCGCGACCGGCAGCAGCGTCGGCGGCGCCACCAGCGTCACCTCCGCGCCGAGCGTGCTTAGCAGCAGCACGTTGGACCTGGCCACCCGGCTGTGCAGCACGTCGCCGACGATCGTGACCCGAATCCCGTCCAGCCGGCCCAGCCTGCGGCGCATCGTGAACGCGTCAAGCAGGGCCTGGGTCGGGTGCTCGTGGGACCCGTCGCCCGCGTTGACGACGCTGCCCCGTACCCAGCCCGCCAGCCGGTGCGGCGCGCCCGACGCACTGTGCCTGATCACTACGGCGTCGGCGCCCATCGCCTCGAGCGTCAGCGCGGTGTCCTTCAGGCTCTCCCCCTTGGCCACGCTCGACCCCTTGGCCGAGAAGTTGATGACGTCGGCCGACAGCCGTTTCGCCGCCGCCTCGAAGGAGATCCTGGTCCGCGTCGAGTCCTCGTAGAAGAGGTTGACGACCGTGCGGCCGCGCAGCGTGGGGAGCTTCTTGACCGGCCGCTCGGACATGCGGGCCAGCTCGTCGGCCGTGTCCAGGATGAGCAGCGCATCGTCAAGGCTCAGGTCGCCGGCCGAGATGAGATGGCGGTTCATCGGGCCTCCTCTCCGCGGGCGGTGGCTGTGAGGTCGTCGCCCAGCAGCACCGCGTCCTGGCCGTCGACCTCGGTGAGCAGCACCCGGACCAGCTCGCGCTGTGAGGTCGGCAGGTTCTTGCCCACGTAGTCGGCCCGGATCGGGAGCTCGCGGTGGCCGCGGTCGACGAGGACCGCCAGCTGAACGGCGCGAGGACGGCCGATGTCGCCCAGGGCGTCCAGCGCCGCCCGGACGGTCCGGCCCGAGTAGAGGACGTCATCGACCAGGACCACGATCCTGCCGTCGATGCCAACCGGAGGGACTTCCGTGTGGCCGAGCGCCCTGGCAGGCCGCAGCCTCAGGTCATCCCGGTACATGGTGATGTCGAGTGAACCCGCCGGAACCGGCCGGCCCTCGACGTGCTCAAGACGTTCGGCCAGGCGCCGCGCGAGCGGCACGCCCCTGGTCGGGATGCCGAGCAGGACAACGTCATCGGCGCCGTTGGTCCGCTCCAGGATCTCGTGCGCGATCCTGGTCAGCGCCCGCCTGATCTCGGCCGGCTCCAGCACCGTCTTGGCCGGTGCCTGGCTCTGCCGATCGGTCGCATGCCTCATTTGGGACCCCCTTTCCCGCCTCACCGGACGAGTCTTAAAGGACGTCAGTTCGCCCCACCGTACCAGTCACAAGCCCGTGGTCAGGGGATCCGCGGGATCAGCCGAGATAAGGGCCGGCACACGGCGTAACAGCGCGTGACTTTTATCACACGATGTCACGATCTGTTATGCCAGGTACCCCGTGAGTGCGGCCACGCGGGGTGATCGCGGCAGCCGGGAACCCTGGCGCTGCCGGGCTTATCGCGACATGGTGAGGTTAGCCGGACACCGGTCACGCAGATGCGCCCATCGCGCGTAAGTTCATCCCCTTTTTGCCATTCGGCTTGACCTTGTCGGCCTCGCGGCCTACCGTCACTGAGCGTAACCACCACTATCAACTAGAACGGCCAGGGGGCTGAGGTCATGCCATCTGACTACGCGAAGACCCTCGGAGCGCGGCTTCGCGCGATCCGGACGCAACAGGGGCTGTCGCTGCACGGCGTTGAGGAGAAGTCCCGCGGCCGCTGGAAGGCCGTGGTCGTTGGCTCGTACGAGCGTGGCGATCGCTCGGTGACCGTGCAGAAGCTCGCCGAACTGGCCGAGTTCTATGGTGTCCCGGTGTCCGAGCTGCTGCCCGGGGACGTGCTGCCGACGCTGCTGGCGCCATCCCCGAAATTGGTGATCGACCTTGAGCGTATGGCGCAGCTGCCCAAGGAAAAGGCGGGTCCGCTTTCGCGTTACGTCGCGACCATTCAGAGTCAGCGGGGCGATTACAACGGCCGGGTGCTGTCGATCCGGCAAGAGGACCTGCGTTCCCTGGCGGTCATCTATGACAAGTCACCGACGGACCTCACCGAGGAATTGATCAGCTGGGGAATCCTGGACTCCGACGCCCGGGGAGCTATCGAGACTTTCTGACCCCGCCGCACGCGCCGGTTCCGGGGACGGCGGCAGGAGGCGCGCTCGGCTAGCCGGGCTACCCCAGTTACCCGGCAGTCAGCATCGGAAGCAACGGCTGAGCGGCTACGCCGAGCGCATTCTCGGCGAGTGACACGAACATCTCCGCATCGCGAAGCAGGTCATCGGCCTCCCGAAGCGAGACGGCACGGGGCAGCCGAGCCTCCGCCGCAGCCCGCTTGGCCGCCCCGGCGGCGAAGAACGCGGCCCACTCCGAGAGCGCGGGCTCTACCTTCGGCAGTAGTTCCCAGACACTCAGCGGTCTTCTGCGACGCGTCGATGCACCCGGGTCGGCCCTGGCCGCAACGACCGCCGCGGCCGCCCGCAGCGCCGCCAGGTGGGCCGCCACGTACCGGGCACCCGCCGACGCCTCGCCCTCGGCGTCAGCAAGCCCGTACCTGGCCGACTCCAGCAGGGCCAGCGCCGACGGGGCGACCCGGCGTGGCCGTGCCTCGCTCCCGTTACCGCCGGCCCGGACGTCCGTGCTCGTGGCAGCTGTATTCACCGCAGCTCCTCCAATCACCGGTGCCTGCTTGGTGGGCCAGCACCGGCCACGGCCGGACGGGGCGCTTCCCCACACCCCGCCCGGCAGGCGGTGCCGGGCGGGTCTTCGCCCGGCGCCGTTCTTCAAGTATTCGAACAGAAATTCGGTCGACTGTCCAGTCAATTGCACCTGAGTTCGAAGTTACAAGGGGGGTCCGACAAAACGGGGTCACGCGCCACCGATTGGGCCGATTACTGCGGTGCCGACCCCGGCCGGCCTGGCATACGCTGGCCGCCGTGCGATGCTCAATCGTGCCGCAGGAACTCAGCCGGGATGCCTTCGTGGCCGAGCTTGACGCGCTGATCGCGGTGTACCAGGCGGCCATGCGGCCGGACCCGGCCCAGCTTCCTGGCCGGCACTCGATCATGCAGCGGCACGCGAGCTACCGGGGCTTCCGCGCGCTCGCCGTGACCGCCGACGCGGCCGGCCAGCCCGGCGCGCCCGGCCGGCCGGGGCCGATCGTGGGGTTCAGCTACGGCTTCCGCGGCGCGGACGGCCAGTGGTGGCACGACGTCGTCGCCGCCGCGCTGACCGCCCGGGCTGGGCAGGCGCTGGCCGCAGCATGGCTGGCCGACTCGTTCGAGGTCGCTGAGGTGCACGTCCACCCGGACTTTCACCGGCGCGGCATCGGCCGGAGCCTGGTGCTCGGGCTGGCCGAGGGCCGCCAGGAACGCACGGCCGTGCTCTCGACGCAGGACGCGGAATCGCCGGCCAGGCGGCTCTACCGCGGGCTCGGCTTCGCCGACCTGCTGACCGGCTACACCTTCCCCGGCGCCCCCGTGCCGTACGCGGTCATGGGCGCCGCGCTCCCGCTGCGGCCCGCCGCGGCGGCCCGCTCCCCGAGCCCGAGCGCCTGGTAGATCTCCTGGGTCGCCCGCGAGCCGTTCAGGGTGCAGAAGTGCAGTCCCGGCACCCCCTCGGCGAGCAGCCTCTCGCAGAGCGCGGCCGCGTAGTCAACGCCGATCTTCCGCATCGCGGGGCGGTCACCATCCTCGGCGTGCAGCCGGTCGGCCAGGCCCGGCGGGAATTTCGCGCCGGACAGCAGCACGATCCGCTCGAGCGTCCGCACGCTGGTGACCGGCATGATGCCGGGGATGATCGGCACGTCGCAGCCGCGCGCCGCGACCCGGTCCCGCAGCCGGAGGTAGTCCTCTGGGTAGAAGAACATCTGGGTGATGGCGAAGTCCGCCCCGGCCCGGCACTTTTCCACGAAGTGAGCGACGTCCGAGTCCGCGTCCGGCGACCTCGGGTGCCCCTCGGGGAACGCGGCCACGCCGACGCAGAAGTCGCCGGACGCCCTGATCAGCCGGACCAGCTCGGCGGCATGGCTGAGGCCCTGCGGGTGCGCCACCCACTCCCCGTTCGGGTCGCCCGGCGGGTCACCGCGCAGCGCGAGCACGTTGCGCACGCCGACCGCCGCGTAGGAGCCGATGAGATGACGCAGTTCGCTCACTGAGTGGTTCACGGCGGTGAAATGACCGACCGGGGTGAGCGTGGTCTCCTCGGCGATCCTGCCGGTGACCCGGACGGTCCGGTCGCGCGTCGAGCCGCCAGCCCCGTAGGTCACCGAGACGAACGTCGGCCGGAGCGGCTCAAGCTGGCGGATCGCCCGCCACAGCTGTTGCTCGTCGGCCTCGGTCTTCGGCGGCATGAACTCGAACGAATAGGACGCGGCACCCGACGCCAGCAGGTCCCTGATCGCTGGCGTGGCGGCGAGCTGGCGGGGCGGCATACGAACAGGCTAACCGGGACCCGCCCGGCCCGGGCCCGCCGACCGCAGCCCGCGACATCCTGGGCGGGATGACCGGGATGGCTGGGAACGCGGCTTTTCATGATCGCGGTAGCTGGGGTGGCGTATTTGGTCCTCACCTACCGAGATCATGGAAATGACGTATCCGGCCAGACCGAAACCGGCGAGGAGACCTACGGGAACGGAGACTGGCACGAGCTTCAGGGGCGGCGGGCGACCCCGCCGTACGACCAGCGCGACCCGTCACTGTCGGCCAGCACGGCATCCTCGGCACCCCAGTCGCCGACATACGTCACCCGCGCCGCGGCGCCCGCGTACGGCGGGAGCAGCTCAAGCCCGTCGAAGAACCGCTCCACCTCGGCCCGCGAGCGCATGTGGATCTGCTCGGTCGCGTGGGCGTAGATGTCGAGGATGGCCTGCACCGCGGCGGGCGGCTTCTGGTCGGCGGTGATGTGGCTGAGCACGAGGTAACTGCCCGGCGCCAGCTCAGCCACGAAGCGGGCCACCAGGCCGTGGGGATCCGAGCCGTCGGCCACGAAGTGGAGCACCGCCGTCATCAGCAGCCCGACGGGCTGACCGAAATCGATCAGCTCCCGGGTCTGCGGATGGCCAAGCACGCTCTCCGGGTCGCGGACGTCGGCCGTGATGAACCTGGTGTTCCCGGCACCGGTCAGCAGCGAGCTGGCGTGCACCCGGACCATCGGGTCGTTGTCCACGTAGACCACGCGGGCATCGGAGGCCACCCTGGCCACCGCCTGGTGGGTGTTGTTCTGGGTGGGCAGGCCCGACCCGATGTCGAGGAACTGCCGGATGCCCGGCGTGCCCGCCAGCCACCGGGCCGCCCGCTGGTGGAAGCCCCGGTTCGCCCAGGCTGCGTCCGCGAGCTCCGGCATCAGGGCCCGGATCCGCTCGGCCGCGTCCCGGTCGGCCCGGAAGTTGTCCGTGCCGCCCAGGTAGTAGTCGTACAGCCGCGCCGGACTCGGCGTGTCCGGGTCGACGCCCGGCGGGACCCGTTGGGCCTCGGTCACTCTCTCCTCCGCGGAGCGGTTACCAACCAGGGTGGCATGCCACGCGCGGATCACAACCCCGTACCCCGGCCGCGCTCGGGTAGACCGTACCGGTCGCCGCCGGCGCCCACTGAGCCGGCACGCCCGAACGATCACGCCGACGGACTAGTCTCGCCAGCATGGCGATCAGCCAGGCCGGCCTGCCCGCGATCCGCGCCCAGGTGGGACGGGCACTCGAGGAGTTTCTTGACGGGCAGCGTGACGCGCTCGGCGACATAAGCCCTGACCTGCTGCCCTGGCTGGACGCGGTCACCGAGCTGATGGCCAGCGGGAAACGGCTGCGGCCGGCGTTCTGCTACTGGGGCTGGCGCGCGGCCGGCGGTGAGGAATGCCCCCAGATCCTCGCCGCGGCCGCGGCACTCGAACTGCTGCACGCGAGCGCGCTCGTGCACGACGACCTCATCGATGGCAGCGACACCCGGCGCGGCCAGGCGTCCGCGCACCGCCGGTTCTCGGCCCGGCACGCGGAACGCGGCTGGCGCGGGCCGTCCGACTCGTTCGGCGCCGGGGCCGCCATCCTCATCGGCGATCTCCTCCTGGCCTGGACCGACGAGCTGTTTCACGCCAGCGGTCTGCCGCAGGCGGCGCTGCGGCGGGCGCAGCCGGTGCTTGATGCGATGCGGGCCGAGGTGATCTGCGGCCAGTACCTGGACCTGCTCGGCCAGGCCGCGGGGGACGGCACGGTCGACAGCGCGCTGCGGGTGGTGCGGTACAAGTCGGCCAAGTACACGGTCGAGCGCCCGCTGCAGCTCGGCGCGGCGCTGGCCGACCCGCCAGCCGGAGCCGGCCAGCAGATCGCCGCGGCTTGCACCGGCTACGGCATACCCGTCGGCGTCGCGTTCCAGCTCCGCGACGACGTGCTCGGGGTGTTCGGCGATCCCGTGCTGACCGGCAAGCCGGCCAGCGACGACCTGCGCGAGGGCAAGCGGACGGTGATGGTGGCGATCGCGCGGCAGCGGGCCGACCCGGCCGGGCGGGAGCTGATCGATCGCCGGCTCGGTGACCGGCGGCTCGACGAGGCGGGCGCGGACGAGATCCGCTCGATCCTCACCGGAACCGGAGCGCTGGCCGAATGCGAGCTGATGATCGACGCCAGCGTCGCTGAGGGCCTGGCCGCGCTCGAGGACGCGCCGATGAACGGCGACGCCAAGCTCGCGCTGGCCGAGCTGGCCGTCGTCGCGACCGTGCGCAGCGAGTGACCGGCGTCAGAAGGCGAGCGCCTGGGCCCGCCGGTTCACTTCTTTGGCTCGGTGCTCGCTGATCGCCTGGATCGGCGTGCCGGGCAGCGACGCGTCGGCCGTGAACAGCCAGCGCAGCGCCTCCGCCTCGTCGAAGCCGCAGTCGAAGAGCAGGGTCAGCGTGCCGTGCAGTCCCCTGACGACCTGATCACCGTCAAGGAACGCCGCGGGTACGCTGAACGCGCCGCTTGGGCGCTGAACCGCAAGCAGCTTGCGGTCGCGCAGCAGCTGCTTGACCCGGCTCACCGGGAGCCCGAGCTGGTCAGCAACCTCTGGAACGGTCAGCCAATTGCCGACGATGGCGTCGGCCGGGGGGTCGATCTGTGCCACGCCTGAAGAGTTTCCCACAATAGGGCTCCCGCTAAACACACCAGAACGGGAGCCACGCCGGATGATGCCTTCTGCCGCTCGCCCGGGGTCCGCGCCGGTCACGCCGCTCTCGGCGCGGCGCCCTCCGGCGCTGCGGCCGGGCGACCGGGTCGCGGTGCTGTCGGTCAGCAGCCCGGCTCCGCCGCAGCAGCTGGCCCTCGGCCTTGACGTGCTGCGGTTCGCCGGGCTCGACCCGGTGCTCTACCCGTCGGCCCAGGATCAGGGCAGCATGCGTCGCTACCTGGCGGGCGACGACCAGATGCGGACCGCTGACCTGCGCGCCGCCCTGACCGACCCGGCCATCGCCGGTGTCATCTTCGCCACCGGCGGATCCGGCGCGCAGCGCACCCTGGAGACCATGGACTGGGAGGGCATCGCCGGGCTGCCGCCGAAGGTGCTGGCCGGGTACTCGGACGTGACGGCCGTGCTCGAGGCGGTCACCAGCAAGCTCGGCTGGGCCTCGCTGCTGAGCCCGATGGTCGGGTCGTCGGGCGCGGCCATCCACTACTCGTTCGGCTCGATGCTCCGCGTCCTGATGCACCCCGAGCGGGCCACCGACATCCGCTACCCCATGGCCAGCCGCGTGGTCGGCGGGACCGCTCGCGGTGTCACCCTCGGCGGGAACCTGACCTTGCTGGCCTCGTCGCTCGGCACGGACACGTCGCGGCCGGCCCGGGACGGCATCCTGCTGATTGAGGAGCAGAACGAGGCGGACTACCGGCTGGACCGCTTGCTCACCCAGCTGCGCCGCTCCGGCTACCTGGACGGCGTGGCCGGGATCGTGACCGGAACGTTCATCGGCTGCGGCGAGCCCGCGTCGGTCGAGGAGATCCTGGCCGAGCGCCTCGGCAGCCTCGGGGTACCGATGATCACGTGGGCCAACGTCGGCCACGGCGGTTACTTCCAGGCCTTCCCGATCGGGGTAGCGGCCGAGCTCGATGCCGACGCCGCGGCGCTGCGGCTGCTGGAGCCCCCGCTGCTGCCGGTCAGCCGCTGACGGCGTCCCTGACCGGGATGGCCGGATCGCTGAGCCGGGCCACGTCGACCGGGGCCGCGGCCTGGATCACGCGCCGGGCCTGGATCTGGTCCCGTGGCGTGTTCACGGCCAGCAGCGCCACCAGCAGGTCACCGGCCAGCCAGCACACCGACCACTGCCGCGCGGCCGGATCGCCGCGCAGCATCATCCGGTCGGCCCCGCCGTGAAATCCGACGTACTGAATCATTCGCCCGAACTGCTCAGACCAGAAATACGGAACGGGATCGTAGGTGTCGGTAGCGCCGAGCAGGTTGGCCGCGACGACCGCTGGCGCCTGCAGGGCCACGTCCCAGTGCTCGAACCGCAGCCTGCGCCGGTACCGCAGCGACCAGAACGCCGCGCAGTCGCCGACCGCGAACACCCCGGGCAGTGAGGTGCGCAGCCGCTCGTCGGTGGCCACCCCGCGGTCAATCGCGACGCCGGAGCCGTCGAGCCAGCCGACCTCCGGCCGCACCCCGGCCGCGGTGACGACCTCATCGGCGGCCAGCCAGCCGCCCCCGGGCAGGGCCAGGCCGCCTGGCTCGACCGACTCGACCGGCTGGCCGAGCCGCAACTCGACGCCGGCCTCCTCGTACCACCCGGCGGTCAGCGCGCCGACCTTGGCGCCCACGGCCCCGGCCAGCGGCGCCGCGGCCGCCTCGAGCACGGTCACCTGGGCGCCCTGCGCCGCCGCGGCCGTGGCCAGCTCGGCACCGATCCAGCCGGCTCCCACGATGGCCAGCCGCAGCCCGGGTCGCAGCAGAGCCCGCAGCGCCAGCGCATCGTCCAGTGTGCGCAAGAACCACTGCCGCCCGCGGCCCGGCAGGGCGACCGGGGTGGCCCCGGTAGCCAGCACCAGCCGGTCAAACCGGTGCTCGCCGCGGTCCGTGCGCAGCACGCCGGGCGACAGGCCGGCCGCGGTCTCGCCGAGCCGCAGCTGCATCCCGAGCGTGGCCAGATCCTCGCGGAGTGTGGTATCGGCCAGCTCGCCCGCCATCAGCCGCTTGGACAGCGGTGGCCGGTCGTACGGCGGCCGGGTCTCGGCCCCCACCAGCGTCACCTGGCCGGCAAATCCCCGGGCCCGGAGCTCCTCGACGGTGCGCAGGCCGGCCAGGCCGCCGCCTACGACCACGATCCGCTCCGGGCCGGCCGCATCCGCCAGGCTCACGCGTCACCTCGTATCTTCAGGCCGTTATCCGCCCAGGCAGGGTACTATGATCACGGTCTGCGACAGGTCTATTACAAAAGGTGATCGGGCAGTGGCTGAGCCAGCGTTAGCTGCGCACGCGCGCGTAACCGCCTTTACACTGCTCCCGATGGACACCACCCTTTCCCGCCTTCACGCCGGGCAGATGCTCGACGGCAGGTACCGGGTGGGCTCCTGGATCGCGCGCGGCGGGATGGCCACGGTCTACCTGGGCACCGACACCAAGCTGGACCGCACGGTCGCGCTCAAGGTCGCCCACGCCGAGCTCACCGGCGACCCGGAATTCGTCCGGCGGTTCGCCGGCGAGGCGCGGTCAGTGGCCCGGCTGTCCAGCCCGAACGTCGTTTCCGTATATGACCAGGGTTCCGACGGTGACCTGCTGTACCTGGTCATGGAGTACGTTCCCGGCCGGACGCTGCGGGAACTGATGCGTGAGCAGGGCAGGCTCGGCCCGCACGAGGCGCTCGACATCATCAGCGGGGTGCTTACCGGCCTGGCCGCCGCGCACGACGCGGGAATCGTGCACCGTGACGTCAAGCCGGAGAACGTCCTGCTCGGCGACGGCAACACGATCAAGGTTGCCGACTTCGGCCTGGCCAGGGCGGCCACGCGGGCCAGCCACACCCGGACCGGGATGATCATCGGGACGGCCGCGTACCTGGCTCCCGAGCAGGTGACGCACAGCGTTTCCGACGCGCGCACCGATGTGTACGCCGCCGGGGTGATGCTGTTCGAGATGCTCACCGGCGTCCAGCCGCATACCGGCGAAAACCCGCTCGCCGTGGCGCACAAGCACGTCAGCGACGCGGTGCCGCCGCCGTCAAGCGTGGTGCCCGGCCTGCCGGCGTCGCTGGACACGCTGGTGGCCCAGGCCACCAGCCGCGATCCCGACCACCGGCCGGCCGACGCGACCCACTTCCTGCACGCGGTGGCCGAGACCAGGAACGGCCTGCCGGCCGGCGGACCCATGGGCCCGGCGCCCGCCGCGCTGCTGCAACCCGCCCCCGGGCTGCCGCCCGGCCGGCCGCTGCCGCCGGGCGGCCCGGTGGCTGCCGTGGATGAGGCCGGATTCCCCTTCTTCGATGAGGACGGCCGCGCTACGGCCGGGTACCGCCCGGTGCCTGGCGATGGCGGCTATGGGCCAGGCAGCCCTTACAGCCCGATGCCCGGCCGCGGGTACGGCCAGACGTCCGGCGGCCCGGGTGGCGCGAACCATACGCTGGTCGTCCCGGCCGACGGCGTCCCTTACGGGGGCCTGCCGTACGCGGACGGCGACGGGCCCGCCTACCCGCCGCGGGGTGGCCGCGCCCGGTGGCGCGATGAGCCGTTCCTGCAGCGCTGGCTGTTCAGCCGCAGGTTCGTCTACGTGGGCCTGACCGTGGCCGTGGTGGTGATCGTCAGCCTGTTCGCCTGGTGGATCACTGACGGGCAGTACGTGACCGTGCCCCAGCTGAGCGGGATGGCGGCCAGCACGGCCAGCGCGGAGCTGCAGAATCTCGGCTTCACCGTCAAGATGGGCACGGGCCAGCACAGCAACTCGGTCGGCCAGGGCGACGTGGTGCAGACCATCCCCGCGATCGGGTCTTCGGCCAAGCGGGGCGCCACGGTGACGATCATCGAGTCCACCGGCCCGATCATGATCACCGTCCCGCAGGTGACCGGCCTGACCCAGGACGCCGCCGAGGCCGAGCTGCGGAAGGCCGGCCTGACCCCGGGCGCGGTGACCAAGGCGGCGTCTTCCACCATCGGGGCTGGCGTCGTGATCAGCACGAACCCGGTGTTTGGCACCTCATGGCCGCAGACCAAGCCGGTGGCCCTTACGGTCAGCGCGGGCCAGCCGCTGCCCAACCTGGTTGGCCAGCAGTTCACGGCCGCTCAGGGCATAGCCCAGTCCGGCGGGTTCCAGCTCAACCAGCAGGCCACGGCCAGCAGCCAGCCGACCGGCACCATCATCGGGCAGTCCCCGGCGCCGGGCACCCCGATCAGCAGCGGCGAGGTCGTGACCGTGCAGGTCTCGAGCGGGCCGCCCCAGGTCGCGATCCCCAACGTGGTCGGGCAGACCGTGCCGGCGGCCACCGCGGCGCTGGAGGCGGCCGGATTCCAGGTCTCGGTGTCCGGCCATGGCGTCTTCAGCGGCAGTACGGTAACCGGCGAGTCCCCCACCGGCCAGGCGCCCAAGGGCACGGTGATCACCATCACCGAAAACTTCGCGTTCCCTTAGTGGCTGACCGCGGGAAGTTCTCCGGGCGTCAGGGGCGGGTTGGTCTCTGAAGCCGGCGAGGCAGTAAGCGGACTGCCGGCGTGTGGCTACTTCCTCGATTTCGCGTCGACGACGGTGGACACCAGGCCGGTCTTGACGTCGTAGACGTGCCCGGAGACCCGGACCTGTGACGGGATCTCCTGAGCCCACAGCACCCGCTCGACGTCCGTGCGAACCGTGCGCTCCGGGTCCAGGACCGCGGTGTCGGTCAGGGTCCGCTCGTCGGCGCCTATCCGCTGGGCGAAGCCGTGCCGGAGCCCGTCGTCGGCCAGCAGGGTCGATCCGCAGTCGGTGTGGTGGATGATCGCGACCTCGAACCACGGACCCTGCGGCGCCTTGGATTCAACCAGGTAGCCGATGTAGGCGATGTCCCGTATGACGGCCGCGGTAACCCGTCCCCCGATATCGCGCTGAACCACGGCCTCACCCATCCCGACCCCGAGAATCTGGGCCGGGTCGACCCGGGGGTCGATGCACGTGACGATGTACAGATTCTGGAACGGAACGAACGGGAGGGCGGGCACGTTCAGGCGCGCGTCGGTGCCGGCGAAGGCCCGGTTGCGGTCAAGCAGCGGAGCGATGTTGGACATGGTTCCATCCTTGGTGACGCGTACAGGGACGGCGAGCGGCAGAACTGCCGCATCTCGCAAGGATCCTGCCCGCCCGGGCCCCGCCCACGCTGGGCAGCCAGGCGGGCGGGCGGCTCGCCGGACGCGGCCCGCGGCCTTGATAGGTGGCCCGGTAGGCGGTGGGCGTCGTTCCCGCGTCGCGCCCCAGGTGCTGGCGCAGGTTGGCCGCGCTGCCCAGCCCGCGGGCCGGGCGAGGTCCGCGACGGCGGGCAGCGCGAGCGCGGCGACGGCATGCACGGGCATGAGCCTATGGGGATCCGCCCCGGGGACTCCTCAGACCAGGGGCGGGCCGTCGCCGGGCCGTTCCTGATAGGAGTAGCGCTGCTCGCGCCACGGGTCGGCGGTGTTGTGGTAACCGCGCTCCTCCCAGAACCCCCGCCGGTCCTTGGTCAGGTACTCGACGGCGCGGACCCACTTCACGCTCTTCCACGCGTAGCGGGACGGGACCACCAGGCGCAGCGGATAACCGTGCTCGGGGGTGAGCTCCTCGCCCTCGCGGTGGGTGGCGAACAGGGTGTCATCGGCCGCGAAGTCGGCGATCGCCAGGTTGGCGCTGTACCCGAAGTCGGCCCACACCATGACGTGGGTCACGGCCGCATCGGGCGGCGCGGCCCGCAGTAGCTCGGCCGCCGCGATCCCCTCCCAGGCGATGCCGGGAACGGTGAACTTGGTGACGCAGTGAAAGTCGGCCACGACCTCACAGCGGGGCAGGTGGGCCAGTTCGTCCCAGCTCCACCGGTGCTCGCTCCCTGACTCGGTGGCGCCGAGCACGCGCAGGTCCCAGGTGTCTGGGTGGAACGTGGGAACCGGGCCGTAGTGCAGGACGGGCCACGCCGCCGGGATGTACTGGCCGGGCGGAAGCTCAGGCTCGGACGCGGCCGCTGGCGTCCCGGACGCAACCCGCGATCCCCGCCCGCCGCCGCGTGGTACCTTCCTGCCGCCGCGCGCTGGCTGCCCGCCACCACGGCGTCCGGCCGTGGGGGACCCCGACCGGATCAGCCCGGAAAGGCTCACCGAGGTCTCGGGCACGCTGATCTGCCTCGCGCTGGTGTCCGGATGCCTCATTACCGGCTGACCTGCTCCTTCCCGCACTCGCGCCGTCGGTGGCGCGACGCACCTGTCCTCGCCCGCAGGTGGAGCCATCTTGCCACTACGCTCCGGGGGGCCCATCGCCTACCCGGCACGTGGGCCGTGCTGTGGCGGATGCGCTAAGCTGCGCCCCGTGCGCCCTGAGTACTGGTTCTCCTGTGGCCGCTGCGACCAGTCTGGCCAGCACTGAACCTCACCGAGCACGACGCGAGGCGGCTGCTCGCCGGTGCCGCAGTGGCCAGGATGGCTACCGTAACCGAAGACGGCCGGCCGCACCTGGTCCCGGTGACGTTCGCCGCGGAGGGCAACAACATCTACACCGCGGTGGACGCCAAGCCCAAAAGCAAGACGGCCGCCGGCGGCCTGCAGCGGCTGCGCAACATCCGGGCTGACCCGCGGGTCGCCGTGCTGGCCGACCACTACTCCGGCGACTGGACCTCGCTGTGGTGGGTGCGCGCTGACGGCCGCGCAGCAGTTCTCGACGACCCGCAGCAGATGGCCGCGCCGATCGCACTGCTCACCGCGCGCTACCCGCAGTACCGTGACCTCCGGCCGCCGGGCCCCGTGATCGCGATCCGGGTCGAGCGCTGGACCGGCTGGGCCGCGTCGCCGCTCAGGTAGCGTCGTCGCCCAGGCGGCGTCACCGCGGTCACGATCAGCCCCGGGGCCGCAGCCAGCTCACAGCCCGGCGACGGCCGGTATCACCTCGCCGCCGATCACCTCGAGCGGAGCTACCTCCCAGACCCGCGCCACCGCGCCTATCGCAGCCTGGAATCCCATCTCGGCCAGCGCGCCCAGCTGATCGATGACCTGTCCCGCCTGCTCTCCCTTCTCGCCCACGTCGAACCTGAAGTAGCAGGTCTTGAGGATCTCGTCATAGTCGCGTCCCTCGGCGTCACAGTGCGCGCGCAGCACGTCGAGCTTGCGGGCCACGTCAGGGCCGGAGAACAGGTTGCACGCCTGGGCGTAGCGGGCGACGAACCGCAGTGTCTTCCGCTCGCCCGATCCGCCGATCATGATCGGCGGATGCGGCTCCGACAGGGCCTGCGGCGAGTTCAGCGGCCGCTCCAGCTGATAGTGCCTGCCGGTGTACGGGGATTCGTCGCCACGCCACATCTGCAGGCAGATCTGCAGCGTCTCCTCCAGCCGCTCGAACCGCTCGGCGACCGGCGGGAACGGGATGCCGAGGCCGCGCGACTCCT
>Ga0335075_10006610_pt1 | contig 17887 bp, 22 predicted proteins | sample Lox_Sample_24_FD_206723 | JGI IMG/M metagenome (GOLD analysis project Ga0335075, IMG submission 206723) | Soil microbial communities from Loxahatchee National Wildlife Refuge, Florida, United States - Lox_Sample_2.4 | ecosystem: Environmental > Terrestrial > Soil > Wetlands | place: USA...
CTGAAACTTCAGCCCACTGATCACCGCGACGCGCACCCGATCGGCCAGGCCGTTCGCAATTGCCTGGTCGAGCGCAGGTTCCAGGAACGGACGTGGCAGCAGGATGCGTTTCTTCGAGATTGCGCTGCGCTTCATGCGGCGAGGTCCGACCGATGTGGCCGATACAAAGCTGGATGCTTTGCTGGTGTCACCGCCGCCGCCCTTCGCGCCACGCGACAGGAACAGGGCATAGAACTCCGATGCGCGGATGGTGACACCCTCGCCGTCCTTCCAAACCCGGGCGCGGATCGACCGCGCCAACTTCCCCGAAACACTCCGCGGTGGCTCGCCAGGAGCTGACGGGTGCTTTCTGCTTCCGGACCGGATGAGGGCGCGAGCGCGCGCCACCACCTCGGCACCGACACCGCGCATGACGGCGCGCACCTGCTGCTTGCCGGCGACGATCGTCCAGCCGCCCGGCACGGTGATTTGCAAGAGGGCCATCAGACGCGCTTCTCCAATTCGCAATCGAGCCGCAGGAACCGCTGGCGCCCGTCGATCGACATCACGCGCCGCACGCGAAACCGTTCGACCATGTCGCTCTCATCCGGCCGCTTCGTGACGCGAAAAATGACGTGCGTCGTGTCAACCCAATCGAGCCACCGGATGACAATGCGATGCGTGACCGGGGTGTTGACTTGCTCCGCCGCATAGAAGGTCATCGTCCCGATCGGCTGCACATCGGCCCGCACGGTCTGACGCTTCGCAATGGTTTCCAGGAACCCAGGGCTGTCCGGGTCCGCCGCCTGCTCGCGGGTCGCAATCACCACCCGCCAGCGCAGCGAGCCGATCCGGACCGCATTCGGGTCCGGTCCCGGCTCGGGTTCCGGCAAAGCCATCGCATCAACCGCCGAGGAACTGCAACCGCTGGCGATCGAGCAACCAGGTCGCAGCGTCCGGCATCGTGGCGGCGGAGTCCCCGCGATGTTCGTAGAGGAATGCCGTGGTCATCATAATCGCCTGGATCACCGTAGAGGGCACGTCGTCTGCCGCGCCATAGCCAGCGACCATCGAGACTTGCAGGTGCTGCAGTTTGGTCCGGTAGGCCGCGAACCCGCCGCTCAGCACCGTCTCGGGGCCAATGAACAGCGTGGCCGGTTCCAGCGTCAGGTCGGCGACATAGCCAAGGATCACCGCCGGCGGCGTCACCGGCAGCGAAGCGGGCAAGATCGTCGTAGCGTTGCCCCATTCATCGAGCGTCGTCACCGACAAGATCGACTGCACCGGCGCGCGCGGCAGTTCCAGGGTCTCGTGCAGCCGGAGACGATCGCGAGGCAGCTCAGACGACGGCCGCATGGTCCACAGCAGGGTCTGCGTCAGCAGCGCCCGGCTAAGGTAGCCCTCCGCCATCACTCTTGCCGCCGTCAGGTAGCCCGTCAGCAGTTCGTCGTCCGCGTTGTTGTCGATCCGGCAATGTCGCTTGACCTGCTCGATCGACACCGGCTCCGCAGTCGGTTCCTCTGTCACCAGTAGGGTGGTTCGCACCGCTCGGTCCCCCGTCCCTGCGCACCGGCGCCACAAGGGCGCGATTGCGATAACCGCTGCGTTCCATCATCGCGTTGCATCCTTCACAGCATTTCCGATCGGGTGACGATGTTCACCACGGCGGCGGCGATCTTGTTCACCGGAGCTGCAAGCGTGCCGCTCCGAACCTGTAGCATGTTGACCCCGCGCCAGAGATAAGAAGGATCGGCCAGCGGAATGATGAACTGGCCCGCTGCGGCGGTGATCGTCACCTCGTTGCCCGCGCCGTCGTACAGCTCCTGCCAGGTGACGCCGTCCGGGCTGACCTGAAACGTCAAGGGGGCCGTGGTCCACACTGCCGGCATCGAGATTCCGACCAGCGTCAACGCGCCGAGCGACACCGGGCCGGACAGCGAAGCGCCCGCCGCGATCGTCGCCGGGTTGAGGGTAATGCCTACAGACAACATGCCGCGCGCACTCCCTGGCTTACTGCCGGTTCATCCACGCGCGCACATAGTCGACCGTCAGGGTGGCAACGCCGGTGCCCGACACCTTGTATGCCGCGAGGTATGGTTGCATGACCGCGAGCGTTCCGGTCGCTGCGAAGTTGATCGAGTTGTCCGCGTTCACCCGATTGCCATCGATGTAGAACGCCACGTCGGTCAGGTTGGTCGCGTCGATGCGGTAGATATGCCAGTCGGTGGTGCCGACCGTCACACCGCTCGCAACCGAGGTCGTTGTCACCCCATCGAACGCAGTGACCAGCACCGCGCCGCTCGCCTGCGCGCTGAATTCCAGGTAGCAGGTGTTGTTCTGCGGGCCGTCGATCCAGGCCGAGGCGGCGCCCCACACCACCTGCACGCCGGCGGCGCTCGGCGTCACGGACAACTGGACGCGGGTCTCGAAGATCAGCCCCTTGGTGCAATCCAGGGCAAGGTTGTCGCCCCAGTACAGCACGCAATCCTCTTTCTCGCTGGTCGCCGCCAACGTGCATGCGACCTGACCGCCAATCGCGTTCGCGACGCCGGCGAGCGTCGGCGGCCCGGCGCCGACAATCTTCTTGACGAACGGACAGCCATCCACCGCCGAGCCGGCGGCCGGGACCGCGACATAGGACTGCCCAAGAAAGTCCTCGTAGAAGTGGACGGGTGCGACCGGCAGCATGTACTCGAAGGTCGCGGTATCGAAAAACTCCAGCCGTCCGGCATGGAACTTCGAGGTCGTGGTCATGTCGTTCTCCCGATCGGCCGCAAGGGAAGGCACCGCCCGGGCGCGCGGCCCGGGCGCGATGAAAGCCGATTAGACAAGGGTCGATGGTGCGGACGCGCCCTGGTAGGACTCCCAGAGGAACAACTCTGCCTCGGTGATGTTCGCCGCGTTCGATGCGCTGGTTTGCACCGCGATGGTGTGGAACCCGTTGACCAGGTCCAGACACATTTCCGGAGTGATCTCGAAGACCACGATCTTGTCGGCGACGGTTGCCGAGGTCTGGAAGGTGGCACCCGGTGTCTGCACCGCGAGCGTATCGCTGGTGGCCGTTGCCGCGCAGAGCCAGGTCGGCATGACGCCGACCGCCTTCGAGCCGGTACCGAGCGTGTCCTGACCTTGCAGGATCGAGAGCGTCACCTGCGCCGCGTTGCCTTGGTTCACGTGGCACACAACCCACGCCTTGAGCGCGTTCGCCAGGTCGCGGTAGGCACTGGTGCGGCCCCCCGCGTCGGCCGCCGGAGGCAGCAGGCAAACCGGTGGAAACTGATAGGGCATAGAAATCTGACGTGCCATCGTCGAATGCTCCTGACGAAACTCAGAAAACTGTTAGCGGGACGCCAGCGCAATGAAGGGGCTCTTGGTGTTCGCCCCCTTGAATGGGGTCAGTGGCACCGCCCACATCGGCTTGCCGTCAACGCGATAGGTGATGCGGAACACCATCTCGTCGGTCAGGAGCGCGACGTGCATGCTGGTTGCCGCTTGGACGCCGTTCTTGTCCACCAGCATGTACTGGCTGAGGTCCGCCAGCGTGATATCGCCCGTGGTGCCGAGAGTGGAATTGTATTCCGTCCACACCACCTCGCGACCATAGAGGGTCGAGAACGGCGTGGCAGAAAGACCGCCTGGCGGCAAATAGACGAGCTGGCCGCCGGTGCCGACCGCCTGGTTCATCGCCATGAGCTGCGGCAGGCAGTCCTGGTTGATGAACCACACCGCGTTCTTCGCCGACCGCGCCCAGAGGCGCGACCACATCTGGTCGATGTTTTCCTTGACGATCGTCTGCGTGGCCTGGCCGGTCACCTTCGGTACCGTAATCAGGCAGGGGCTTTTCATGTAGCCGAACGGCATGCCCGCGCCGGTGCCCTCCACGATGGCATCCTCGGTCATGAACATGACTTCTTCGGAGAACGCCTGTGCGGCGATTGAGGTCAGTGCCGTCGAGTCCTGCAAAAGCTCGTCGGTGGTGTACATCACCGACATCAGCTTTTTCAGGTCGAACTCGATGGTGCGGAACTTCGGCTTCGATGGAGTGACCGCGGTGCCTTCCCCTACCCAGTTCGACGCGACACCGCCCCAGCGGCTGCCGGTCGCTCGGCTGGTTTCGTCCACGCCCGGTATCTTGATGCCGTTCGCGTTGGCGCTGATCGGCAGCTTGTTCACGCGACTGAGGATCTCGCCCATGTCGTGCGCGAGCATGAAAATCGAGGCCGCGAAATCGACCTGGACCAGGAAGCCGCCGCCGGTCGGATCGACCTCGCCCGCACCGGTCGGCGCGCGCACCAGTCGCCGGTCGGTGTCGCTCCCCTTCGAGCTGTAGTGCCGGAAAACCGCCTGGAGCTGCTCGCCCAACGTCCGGTATTGCTCGCCCGCGCGCGGCGTGAAATCCAGCCCCTTGCGGGCCAGACTGAGATAGTCGTCAAAGCCCCGCAGCCTGCCCTGGCGCGGGTCCATGCCCCGGATTTGCGACAAGGTGCGCTGCGACGGGTTGATCTCCATCACGTCGTCGCCCGGACCGGCGCCGATCGGCCGCGCCAGCTTGGCGGCGAGTTTTTCGGCCCGGTCCAGCTCCCCGATCGTGCGTTCGAGCGTCGCGATCTCCGCCTCTTTGGCGGCGAAACCAGGCGTCCCAGCCAACGGCGCGAGTTCATCCACCGCCACCCCGAGGGCGCGGCGGAGCGACAGCAGTGTGCTCATGTGATATCTTTTCCTTCAAATTGTCGGTCATCAGAGGTCGGGCCTGGAGCCTCTGGAGCCCGCCATGCTACGAATGCCGCCACGAGCGTTATCGTGCCCAGGCCGATCGCGGCGGGTGATTCGCGTGCAAGGAGCGGCAGGAGCTACCTTACGGGCATGACAACCACATCCTCGACAGACCGCACGACGAGGACGGCATGAGCGCGGCAAGCAAACTGCCTCCGGCAATGACGGTGGCAGAGTTTCTCGACTGGCACCCATCGGGCGCCGGCGATCGGTGGGAGCTGGTGGACGGCACGCCGCGCGCGATGGCGCCCGCCTCGCCCATCCATGGTGCGATTCAGAGCGAGACCGATCGCCTGATCGGCAATCACCTCGTGGCGACCCGCCCGGAGTGCCGCACAGTCGTTGAGCCCGGAGTCCGGCCGCGGGTGCGCGCCGATCACAACATCCGTGTGCCCGATCTGGGGGTCACCTGTGCCCCCTGGCGGAACGATGATCGGCTGCTGTTGGCGCCGCTCGTGCTGGTCGAAATTCTCTCGCCGTCGAACAAAAACGATACCTGGGCAAACGTATGGGCTTATGTATCGATACCGAGCGTGCAGGAAATCCTCGTGCTTTATACTGCGGAAATCCGTGCCGATCTGCTACGCCGGCAGGCTGACGGCCTGTGGCCGGACAATCCGCTGCCGATTGCCGCTGGTGGCGACGTGGTGCTCGAAAGCATCGGCTTCGCCGCGCCGCTTGTGGCGTTCTATCGCACCTCCGGACTGGTGTAAGCCGTGCAACGCTTGATCGTGCGTCAGGTCGCCGCGAGGCGGGCTTTCAATGCGGTGGCGCGCGCGAGTTGGGCTGCTTTCTCCGTGTTGGCATCGGGATCAGGGTCGGCGGGTGGATCGGTAATTGGATCGGCATCCAGTGCATCGACCACGCCATCCAGCAGGCTCAGTGCCTTTGCGTGGTGCGTCATCCCTTCGGCCATGTAAGCCTTTGCGGTGCGCAGGGACTTATGCGCGAGCCGGATCGCGTCCTCATGCGCCACTGGCATGTCGTCACTGTCAGGTGGGCCGTCATCCTTCCGGCGTCCAAGCAGCCGGCGCAGGGCTGCCAGCAGTTTCTCGTCGGCGTCCGACGCCGCCGCGGTGCCACCATGAACCGCGCACTCGGACGGGTCGGTCAGCCCGCATTCGTCGTCAGCGCTGCGTCCGCAGGTACGGACGGTCGGTTCGTCTTCGCTGCCGCCACCAGAACGCTGCGCGTTCGAAGGCCGACCCGAGCGTGCAGGTCGAGGGAGCGTGCGTCCTGTCATAGCCGGTTCCTTTGCTGCCCTGCGCAGGCGTTCCAATTCGGCGCGCGGCAGGCTCGCCTTGCCGTCGCCGTCCAGTGTGCGCTCTGCCCATTCCACCAATGGCCGTGTATCGATGCCCTTGCGGCGCGCCTCTTGCAGCGCATTCGGATTTGCCGGCACCGGGCACACGCTGATCTCGAGCGGGCTTTGTTCCAGGAAGTCGATGCCGAAGCCACGCTCGGAGTCGTTCTCGACAAAAGCGTAGCGGGTCGGCAGGAAGCCGACGCTGACCGCGCGCAGGAATTTCCCGAGCACCAGGCGATAGATCGTGTCGGCGAACGCATAGGTCTCCGGCGGCGCAAACTCGATGTCGCCCAGCAGGCGGTCGCCCTCGACCCCGACATTGCGTGCGCCGCCGATCGGCGGGGCGGAGCTGTCGTGCGCCCAGAGCGCGACCGGGTTCGCCAGAAAGTCGCTAAGGTCCCAGCCGGAAGCGGCGATGGTGTCGTTCATGCGATCGACGCTGCCGTCCGAAAAGCAGAACCGCAGCGTGCGCTCCGCGCCGTCCACCGGCAACGGTTGCGCCACGCTGACCCGATACACGCCGCCGACCGGCTTGCGCTTCGCCCGCAGTTCGCCGCGGAACTGGTCGGCGCTCATCAGCACAGTCATGGAATCATCAGCCTCCGACAATGAGCAGGCCGCGGCCGTCGGCGTAGATGCCGGACTCCTCCGCCATTGAGCGGCCCACCGCCATGATCAGCGCGACGATCGGGTCGATGCGCTCGATCGAGCGTTCCTTGTCCGGCTTCACGTTGCCGGCCGGGTCGGTGCGGATCGACACATTCGACGCGCACCAGTCCGCCACCGGATCGCCGCCGTGCTGCAGTTCGCGCGCCAGCACCTTGCGCATGAACTCGGCCGCCGCCGGCCCCATGCTGAGGAAGCCCTGGCCGAACTCGACCAGGTTCATGCCCTCGTCCGCCAGGTTGCGGATGATCTCGCCGGCGAACGTCCGGTCGAACGCCAGTTCTTCGATGTTGTAGACGCCGGCAAGCTCCAGGATCGCCGCTTCGACAAACTTGAAATCGGTCGTGTTGCCTTCGGTCGCGATCAAATGGCCCTGGTCGCGCCAGACCTGGTAGGGCGCGCGGTCCCGTCGCGACCGCTCTTCGATGTTGTCGGCGGGGCACCAGTGGCGCCACAGCACTTTCCACCGCTCGCCGTCGCTGACGGGCGGGAACAGCAGCGCCAGCGACGACAGGTCGTTGATGCGCGCCAGGTCGAGGCCGGCGAAGCAACGGCGGCCCCGCAGGGCGTCCGCGTCGATCGGCTCGGCGCCGTCCGCCCAGACCTCCATCGGGATCCAGCGCACGAGTTGCTGGGTCCACTGGTTGAGCCGCAAGCGGCGGATCGAGTTCTGCCGCGACGGCATCTCCAGCGCGAGCGCCACCTCGGCGCGCAGGTCCTCGATCTGGAGGACCGTGCCCAGCGACGGATTGGCCTTGCGCCAAGCCAGTTCATCCTGCCAGTCGTCGCCGTCATCAACGGTCGCGATGTAGGCGAACCACCGGTCGGCGGTCACCTGGGGGATCACACCGTCGAGGATTTTCACCGAAAAGTCCCAGTGCAGGTAACAGACCGAGGTGCGGCTCACGCCGGCGGTCGTGGTTTCGTACATCAGCGGCTGCAGCCGCGCACCCATGCCGGTGTCGAGTTTCTCGATCACGCCGGCGTCGGGGTGTTCGTGCAGTTCGTCCACCAGCGCGACGAAGACGTTCAATCCGTCCATCTTCGACGTATCGGCCGAGAGCGGCCGGAACCACGATGCCGTTGCCAGCACCGCAAGGTTGTTCGTGGTCTTCACAATCCGCCGGCGCAGCGCCGGGGAACCGGCTCGCATGCGCTCGGCTTCGGAGAACACGATGCGGGCCTGATCGCGCGTTGTCGCGGCCGAGTAGATTTCTGCGCCGGGCTCGTTTTCGTCGATCAGCGCCTTGAGGCCGATGCCGGCCTCGATGGTCGATTTGCCATTCTTGCGGGCGGTGGACACGAACGCCGTGCGGAACCTTCTGACCTCGATCTGCTTGTCGGGCAGCCAGAGCTTCCAGCCGAAAATCGAGCCGACGACGAAGGATTCCCAGTCGAGCAGAGCGAAAGGTTGCCCGGCATACTGCCCCTTGCTGTGGCGTAGCACCTTCGGGAAGAAGTCGATCGCGCGCTGGGCGGTGGCACGGTCCCAGCGCAGGCCGCGCGCCGGGCCATCAACCAGGTCGCGCAGGTGGCGCTCGCAGGCGAGGCGAACCAGGCGGCCGGTGACGTGCTGGTTCCCGACGACCGCCCTGGCGTACGCCTCGACCGGGTCCTGCGGCTCTGCCGGCCGCTTACGCCCTGCCACGCAAGAAGTCTTCGGCCGGGTCGGAGTCGCCCGGCGCGTCGCTCGCCCTGATCCGCGAGCGTGCCGAACCCGACAGGCCGATTTGCTCCGAGAGCTGGCGCACCTGATCGATTGCCTTGTTCGCGGCTGTCAAATAGGGCGAATACATCGGAAACCCGTTTGGCGCCTTGATGATGAGACCCGTGTTGACGAGCTGGCGTTCGCACTCGACCCAGCGCGCCCAGGCTTGGCAGTAGCCGGCGATGACGGCGCGGTCGAGCTTGGCGATCAGCCCCACCTCGGCCAACAACACGGTGATGCGGCGCCACTCCGCCAGCGCCTCGTCTTTCAGCATGTCGGGCGGGTCGGGGATTACCGTCCGCGGCGCCGCTTCCCGATCGTTGAGCGGGCGCCGGCCCGGGTTGCCGGTGATGAGTTTCAGTTTCGTGGGCTTCGGTTTAGGCCCGAGCATCGGCTCCCTCCGCCCCGGCCGCTGTGCGTGCTGCGTCCTCTTCCGCGAGCGCCTTTCCGGCCAGCTCCGCCATCATGCGCAACGCGACGGCGGTGTTGTGGACGCCGGTCGCGTGCTTGACGGCGAGCAGGCCCTGGAAGAATCGATCGAAGTCCGCATAGGGTCCGACCAGGCGGGTAACCGCGGCCTTCGACCTGGCGATCTTGGTAAGCCAGCTCATGAAGATCGCCGCATCGGCCGGCAGGAAGGAGATTTGCAGTTCCTCGTAGAACGGCTGGCCGACCCGCAGTACGGAGGTGTCGAGGTCCTCGACCTTGAACGCATCGTCGGTCAGGCCGGAGTATTCTTTCCAGCCGAAGTCGAGCTCGGCATAGAGCGACTGCAGGATGTTGGGATCGTCCTCGCCAACGATCGCGTTGTGGCTCAGTTGCAGCGCGACAAATTGGGCGCGGGTCAGCGGTGTCAGGATTTCGAGAACGTCCGCTTCCTCAATACCGGCCTTGATCGCAGCCGGCACGCGATGGTTGCCCGACGCCACCAGCAGCTTGCCCTCCACGTGGCCAACCAGCGGCACACTGGTCAGGCAGCCATCGGCTTTGATGTTCGCGACGAGGCGGGCGAACGTCGTTCCCCGCATGAAGCGGGCATTCTTTTCAAGTAGCGTCAGGTCGGCGAGCCGCATCCGTGTGACGCGCGTTTGCAACGAACCGCTGGAACCACTCTGCGTAGATTTCGGCTGGGGTCTGCTGTCTGATCTTGCTGCCATAGTTCAACATCCCGGGGCCGCGGCCCAACAGTTCGAAGATGCCGCGGTACTTCATGGACACCGGCTTCGATGTAAAAGCCGTGGTCATCACCGAGTCGATCCGCTGCACCAGCCTGACCTGCATCCGGTCGATGATCGTCGCCGAGGTCGCCAGCATTGCGATCAGCTTCGACAGCCGGCTGCGCGGCGATAGCGCGAAATCCGAGAGCAGGTAGAGCAAGTCGCCGCCCCACTTGTCGCGGGAGTAGATGAAGCCGCCGGCCAGGCGGCCGTCGATCATCACCAGAAAGTTCGCGAGGCCGGCGGTGTGCGCGATCCCCTTCGCCAGGTAGATGTCCTTCAGGAAATTCATCTGTGCCGACGTTGCGGGGACGATCTCGACGCGTGACGCGGGGGTCAGTGTCGCCGGGTCCAGCTTGGTGTAGCGGAACGGCGTTGAGCGGTGCCGGGCACGCCGCACCGAACTGGCCGATTTATCCGCGAAGGTGAAAACGGGTTTGTTCGATTCCCCGCGATAGACGGTTACCGGCTGGTGGTGTTCGAGCGTGTGGTCGGTCAACACGCAATACCGCACTCGCATCGCGTCCAGCTCATCCAGCCACGCCTCCAGCGCGGCCGGGTTCCAGACACCGTAGGTCGGCCGCGGCCAGTCGGTGTTTTGATCCACGAAGCGGTACAGCCGCTCATATCCGTTCTTGTAGGTAGGCGGGAATGCTGCGATGCCACCCCCGACCTCAGCCGCGCGCCTCGCTTGCTCCCGAAAGTCTCCGGGATGGAAGCTCGTTATGTGCAGCCCTTCGAGGAAGGAATCGAGCCGCTTCCGCACCGGCGCGAGGAACTCGGCAAAACGTTCTTCGTAGTGTGCAAAGTGTGCCTGGGCATGCGGGTTAGCGCCCTTGTACTTCGCCATCTCCAGCGCGACCTTGACCGCCGCGGCGCGCGCTGCGAAGGGCTGGCCCACGAGCAGCGGGTCGATGAAGGCGAGCCGGCCCTTGAATGCGAGCGGGAACTCGGCGCCGGTGGCGAGCGCGCCCAGCGAGCAGGACAGCAGCGACACATCGTTCGAATGCACGACGACGGTCGGGTGAACCTCTCGTACGGCGCGGTCGAAGCGGAATGACCCGGAGCATCCGACGAAGACCTGGCGCCATTCGGTGAAGGGCACAGAGCGCGTAATTTGCTCCACAGCGGGGCGCGGCACAGCTCCGACGAACATGGGCGACCCTTGCGCAACAGATGCCGAAATATCTGACCTGCTATCAGGGCATCACACTACCATGATAGCAAAGTAGCAGCACGCACCCCGGCTCATCCGAGCGGCAAAGTCGAAGAACATGGCAGAAACTTTCAGTGTTACGTGTTATCCACTTGTGCTAAGATAGCAATGTTTGAAATGTCTTTCGTGAAGGACGATTTGTATGCCGACACTACCTATTATCAAGACCGCATCGTGGGCAACCAAACTGCCTGACGATCACCTGCGAATCGGCATATCACGTGGCACGCCGCGCCGGTTGCCCGCCGGCTACCGCATTTATCGGGCGCTCGCGCCGAGACCATGGTTCAACGATGTGGGGATCGAGGAGTACTACAAGCTCTACCGTACCGAGATTCTCGGCCGCCTCGATCCGCGAGTCGTCGCTGATGCCTTGCTTGGGCTTGCCGCCGGTCGCGTGCCGGTCCTGCTGTGCTATGAGCAGCCGGTTCCGGGCCAGTGGTGTCACCGCGCTATGGCGGCGGAATGGCTCGCGGAGGCCCTCGGCGTCACGGTGCCCGAGTTCGGGTTCGAGTCACTGCCGCAACACGAGCATCCCCTGATGCCGCCGCAGCTTCGCCGCGTCATTGCATCGACCGTCGTCCCTCACGTTGCGCAGTTGGTCGGCCGCACCGCGACAATTGACGGCGAACTGCATCGCGTAGTCGGGCCTGATCCGAAGAAGCCCGGTATGGCGATCATCGCCGCTGGCGAGCGACGATTCTCCACCGGCATCGAGACGCTGCGGCGCCACTTCGGCGATCTCTGATCTCCGACCCGCGCGCCTGCCAATTGTACGATTTGCACCCTCGCAGTGCTGCCCATCGGTGCAGAGCATGATGCTTTGCTAGCACGATACCAGGATAGCACGATTGCGACATGGCGGTGTGGAGCGGCTACGGGAACTGCACCCGCCCGGGAGTTGGTGCTCCCGGTCAACTGATTGTCGCCGCATTGCTTGCAACCCGAAGTATAGCGGGAAGTGGTGCAGATAATTATATTGGTATTTTAGCGCTTTATGTTTGGTGCAGGAGTGAAACCATGCTATAAGATACTCACTAACTACTTGCTCCGAAGACCACTCCGATGCCCACACGGACCGCGAAGATTTCCAAGAAAGCCGCAGCAGTGCGCGACGCCTACGCAGCCCGCACCGGCATGGACAAGCGGTCGGCGAAGATCCTCGTGGCGGCCCACATCGTGAAGCCCGAAACCTACCAAGACGAAGACGGCAACGTAATCCGGGTGTGGAAGTCCTCGGAAATGTCGTCGTACTCGAATGCCGATATCGCCTCGACCCTGCGCAACCGGGTCGCGGTCGAACCTAACGAAATGCTCGGCACGGTGCCTCCCTCCGCGATCAAGTACTGCGTCACCAAGGGCTGGCTGGTGCCGAACGCGAGCAAGACGCTCTACAGCGTCACGCTGCGCGGCGCCATCGATCTAAACCTGCCGCTCCGCTTCAAGGGCGGCGCGTTCCACGGCCGCAAAATCCCGTTCGCGGCAACCCCATCGGCTCCTACCAAGGGGTAATTCCAAATGTTCACTGCGGAACTCGCTCGGCTGAAGACCGAGTATGTCCGGCTGCCTGCAAAGGATCAGACGTTTGCCCTGTCGCTTCTTCAACAGCAGGCCCGCACCGGCGGCCTGTCGGACCGTCAATGGCCGTGGGTCAAGAAGCTGGTCGATCGCATCGACCAGCCACAAGAGGCCACCGGCCCGCGCAACCTGGGCGATCAGACCGACCTACGCGCCCTGTTCGCCAAGGCGGGCGAGAAGATCAAATTCCCCCACCTACTGCTGCGCCACGATCGCGACGGCTATTCCGAGACGCTCAAAGTCTGGATCGCCGGCGCGCGGTCAGCGCACCCCGGCTCGTTTTCTGTCACGACAACGGCCGTCGCCCGCGAGTGGCTCGGCCGCATCATGCCGGACGGAACCTGGACGCCGGGGCACACGCGAAGCGCGATCGAGTACGACAGCGTTGCCGACCTTCTCGCCGCGTTGATCGCCGCACCGCAAGCCATCTTGGCAGCGAACGGCAAGTCGGCCGGCGCCTGCTGCTACTGCGGCAGTGAACTCACCGACGCTCGCAGCGTCGAGGCCGGCTACGGCCCGACCTGCGCGAAGAAGTGGGGCCTGCCATGGGGCGGTGCGAAGTGACCAGCCACCGCCACGTGACGCGCCCGACCAAAACCCAGCGGCTGATCGAACTGATACGCGCGGGCGACTGGCCGCGCGCACTCAGCCTCGCCAACACCTTCCGCCGCCTTGGGCCTCACCGCGACACGATCCGCCTCGCGCGTGAGTGCCGCGTGCATCCCCGATTCTATCGCAGCGTCGGCCGCGATCCAGAGGGCGCGACCGCAGCGGGCATCGCCGCGCTGCAAGAACTCTATCCCCCGAACAGGAGCCAACCATGACCGTGCAACAGCGGCAGGAGATCGAACGCCGGATCATCCAGCGCATCGTACGCGATGCACTCGATGCCGGATTTCAAATCACCGTCGATGATGGCGGCGCCGAACCGAGCGTCAGGCGCTCAACCGACGAAGCCACCATCACGGCAGCGGTGATGCTGACCGACGAGGATTTTCTCCACTTCAGCAAGCCCGGCGAACCGCTCCAGGGTTGGGTGCGGCTGATCTACGGCAACGACGGCTGGGACGTGGTCAACGACTACACCACGAACCTGGAGCCGCTGCTGGCCGACGCGATGGCCGAAGCCGATCGCCTGGAGGCCACGCACGGCTGAATGCGACCCGTTTATGAGTAGCTTACTTGCGCATGGCGAACCACCCGCCGACGCCTTGGAGCATACGCAAATGGCCCACCACACAACGACAGCGGTCCGCTCACTGAAACTGCGGACCTTCACCATGCGGCAGATCGAAGAGGCGAGCGGCATGCAAGCCGGCTTCTGCCTCGCCTGCGGCGCAATGCAGGAATGTTGCGAACCAGACGCTCGCAAATACCGCTGCGACAACTGCGGCAAATCCGAAGTCTACGGCGTCGAAGAACTCCTGCTGATGGGCCGCGTCTACTAACCGCCGCCCCCTCCCGCCCCAAGGAAATCCCCCCATGTCCGCCACCAGAACGCGGGTGCCTGACGACGTACTCCCGATCCTCCGCCGCAGCACCATTGCCGGAAACGTCCTCACCCTCCCCGAGCAACTCGACCGCGCAACCTACCTCCGCGTCGCCAAGGTGCTGACCGCGGCGCGCGGCAAATGGAACCGCAAGGCCAACGGTCACGTCTTCCCCTTCGACCCGCGCGAGCTGATCGGCGCGGTGGTCGAGGACGGCGTTGTCGTTGACGCCAAGCGGACCCTGCAATTCTTCGAAACGCCCGACGATCTCGCGCAGCGCATGGTCGGCCTCTCCGGCATCGGCCCGGGCGAGATCGCGCTGGAGCCGAGCGCCGGCCAGGGCCGGATCGTCCGGCACCTGATGGCGAGGGGCGCGATGGTCGATGCCGTCGATATCGACCCGGAGAACAGCAAGGTGCTCCGCGCCATCCCTGATATCCGCTGCGTCTGCGAGCAGGATTTCCTTGAGTACGCAAAGGTGGACGCTGCGCTGTACGACGCGGTGGTGATGAACCCGCCATTCTCGAACAATCAGGACATCAAGCACATTCGCGCGGCATGGCAGTTCGTCCGCCCCGGTCGGCGCCTGATCGCCATCTGCTCCGAGGGTCCGTTCTTCCGCCAGGACACCGCAGCACGCGAGTTCCGCGCGTGGCTCGAAGAGATCGGCGCCGACGCGGTGAAGCTCCCCGACGACACGTTCCGCGAGAGCGGGACCGGCGTCGCCACCCGCATCATCTTCGCCACCAAGGCAGACGCTCCGGCGCCCGCGGTCACCGAGGAACCCGAGGCCACGGCCCGCGACATCCCGATGGACCAGATCGAACCCGGCCCCGACCAGCCTCGCAAGGTGTTCGAGCCGGCCGCGCTGCGCGAGCTCGCCGCCTCTATCCGGGCGGACGGGCTGCTGCAGCCCATCGTCGTGCGGGCCTCGACCACCGGCCGCACGCCTTACATGATCGCCGTCGGCGAGCGGCGCTGGCGCGCCCACCAGATCAACGGCGCCGCCACGATCCGGGCTTTCGTAACGGTGCCGAAAGACACCACCACGATCCGCGTCATGCAGATCATCGAGAACGACCAGCGGCAGGACGTCACCCCGCTGGAGCAAGCGCGGTCCTATCAGGCGCTGATGGACTCGACCGGCTGGAGCGTGGAGGAACTCGCCGCCCGCATCGGCAAGGCGCCGTGGCGCATCACCGAGCGCACCGCCTTGCTCAATCTCCGGCCCGAATACCAGGCCCTGCTGGCGAGCGGCAACCTGAAGCCCTCCGAGGCGACCGAACTCGTGCGGCTGTCGCCACGCGGGCAGGACGCACTGTTCAACGCCATCCGCACAGGCGGCTGCCGGAACTACAACGACCTCCGGGCCTCGGCTACCGCGCTGGTCAATGCGGAGGCGCAGCTACTGCTGATGCCCGACGCGCCGCCGCCGCCGACCAAAGCCGACCGCGAGCTGGCCAACGCCTTCGAGGCTCATGTGGAACGGATCGCGGCGCTGCTGCGCTCCGGCATTCAGGAGAACCAGATCGTTGCGGTGCGCAAGACCAGCCCGCACCGCGCCGGCACCCTGGCCGACCTGCTGGCCGTCATGCAGACCGACCTGCGCCGTATCGAGGTCGCGCTGCGCGAGGTCGCCATCCAGGCGAATTTCCTCGACACGGTGGCGAAAGCCGCCTGACGCATGGGCCTGCCCCGCTCAGGCGGGGCTGCCCAGACAGCAAAGTAGCATGATAGCAAAACAGCAAAGGGGCACGTCATGGCCCACGATGTCATCTTTGACGATCTGCTCGCCTGCTCGTCCGACGCGGTGGACGCGCTGGCAACCAACGACCTGGCGACGGTCCGGTCCAACCTGGAAACCATGCTGGCCTACCGGGGACAGCCCAACATCGAGGTCAACGATGTCGGCTCGGAGGAACTGCTGATTTGCGCCGCCAACGCGCTGACTGCGTTGGACAAGGGCGATCTGGGCGAGGTCAGGTTCAACCTGAAAGCGCTGCTGGACGGGCTGGGCGAGGTCCTAGACCCGGAAGATGACTCCTGACGGCCGCGGACTAGGCACTGCCAATCGCGGCTAATGGCTGGCTTTCCGGGCGCGCGCGGCCATCCCGCCGGCGCGCGCCATACCCCCCACCCGAATTCGCGCCGTAGCGCGTTTTACCCATGCACGGTCCCGGTGGGGGCGAGCGGGCGGGCTGAAACCCCCTACCCATGGGCGCGGCCGTCCACGGCCCGCCGCCGCGGTGGAACGCCTATGAGAACCCTACGACCGGAACCGCAACAACGCGATGGCCATTGTCACGCAATATTCTGAGTACAATAGCGACACTCGGTCACACAATCATAACCACGGCAATTGATATTTACGTCTCGGAGTAGGGAATAAGTTTGCCGCCTGTATTCAACCATTCCGGTCGAGGATTCGTTCCATCGGGAAGACGCGTCGTTTCCGACAGGAAGGGTCCTTCGTGATACAGCGAGTGCCATGGAAATGAAGCAAAATTATCGCCCAAATAGAAGATTTCGTCTCCGGCAAGATGCACGCGCGAAAGGTCCGCTCCTTCGAGGTGTGCCAAGCCAAAGTAGGCACATCCGATATGCGCATCTTGAAGTTTTGCTCCTTCGAGGTGCGCCCCGCGGAACATGGCTACCTGAAGGTGCGCATCCCAGGAGCTTGCAGGGCGTTTTGGGGTGCCCGCGTACTGCTGTTCCAATTGGAACAGCAGTAACCTCCACCGAAGCAGCACAAAAATTCCACGTTGCTGTTGTAAACCGGTTTACAACAGCGCCTTTGCACCACGGTCCTGGAGGGTGCTGAGTGAGTCGGATGGGGAGTGAGTCGGTGGCCGGGCTCCGCCGGTGGCCATGTTTAAGATTCAAACATGGCCAATCGACTCACCCTCTTAAATGACTCACTTTCCCAAGTGACTCACTCCCGTTGTCGCCAGAGGGCAACGCAAAGCTACTGATAGGACGGGCGTCCTAGCAGTAACACAAAAACAGGCTGTCTAATGGCCATCTTCCGGCATTCCTACCCGCCGGTAGGCGAATTGCCGTTGATGCGCCGGCGTACGGGGTCCAAATTAGAACCCGAGACGCAACAATGGAGTCTAACCCCATGCCCGTAACTTGGAAAAATGGATACACTGTCCACGAAGCCGCAGCAGAGATCGGTATCGGCAGGACAAAGCTTTTGGAACTTGTTGCCGATGGAAAGATTGAAGCGCGAAAGGCTGGCAAGGTAACTATCATAATCGGCGAGAGCCTCGCCGCGTTTTTTGGGTCCCTGCCTCGGGCGCAGATCACACTGCCTGCGTATCAGAAAGAAAAGCAGGCACGGGAGGCGAAGCCTGCGGAGCCTGCGAAGCGGGAGTTGACGCTCGCAAGCCTGGGGCTGCCATAAAGAACAGCCGGGCGGTGGAGTGCGCGCCCGGCCTAGCTGGAGTTCGTTGGAGTGTGTCACTGGCAAAATGACGCCAACATTCTAGCAATTCTAGCACGGCAGCGCTAGCCCATCGTCCGGTCACGCAACGGAACGTGACATAGGGACCTAAATATGCTTACATACACTCCTGTCCGGTCAATAACCGAACAGATTCAGTCGGTTATCGTCCATGGCGGGTTCGGAACTGTCGGCTGTTTGTAACATGATAGATTCTATCGAGGCTTTTTCAAATACTGTGACCGAAAACACCTGCATCAATGTGTAGAGCGACACGTCCAGCTTCAGCCGCTTCCGGACGATGGCGGCGAGCACGTAGACCGAGACGGCGATCCATATCTGCGTCTTCACCACATTCTCCGACGTCCCGTAGAACTGCTTGATCCGGAGGTGCTGCTTGATCCACTCGAAGAAAAGCTCTACCTGCCAGCGACTTTTATACAGGTCGCAGATCGTCAGCGCTGGTAAGGCCGTCTGATTGGTAAGAAACACGAGCGTCTTTCCGGTTT
>Ga0335075_10006612_pt1 | contig 17884 bp, 13 predicted proteins | sample Lox_Sample_24_FD_206723 | JGI IMG/M metagenome (GOLD analysis project Ga0335075, IMG submission 206723) | Soil microbial communities from Loxahatchee National Wildlife Refuge, Florida, United States - Lox_Sample_2.4 | ecosystem: Environmental > Terrestrial > Soil > Wetlands | place: USA...
GACTTGGTCGATTTCCAATCCGTCAAAGTCGCTCCGCTGACCTACAAAATCACCCTCACTGCGCCGTTGGCCCCAGGTGAGTACGGTTTTTTCCCCCGGGCGCGTTCGCTTCGAAAAATCTCGCCTCCAGCGGAATGATGTACACCTTCAGCCTCAAGGAGTAGTACAACCCACTTCGAGGCGTTGTTGTCAGAGGAACCTGCTTCGTCCCTATAGCGGGATGTTGCCGTGTTTTTTGGGAGGATTTTTTTCGCGCTTAGTGTCCAGCATTTCAAGCGCGCGAATCAAGCGCAATCGCGTTTCGCTGGGACGAATCACCGCGTCCACATAACCGCGTTCTGCGGCGACATACGGATTGGCAAATCGCTCGCGAAACTCGTGGACTTTCTCCTGACGCGTATCGGCAAGAATTTTTGCTTTATCTTTTTCTGTGAAGGCGCGGCCAGAGGGCCAGACCGCTTGCGCCTGTCGAACGCTCTCTTCCATTTCGCGCCGATACACAACGTTGACGGCCGCTTCGGCACCCATCACGGCAATCTCCGCCGTCGGCCATGCCAGGTTCAGGTCTGTGCGCAGATGTTTTGAGCTCATCACACAATAGGCGCCACCATAGGCTTTGCGCATGATCACCGTCAGCTTGGGAACCGTGGCTTCGGCATATGCATACAGCAATTTCGCTCCATGGCGAATGATGCCCCCATGCTCCTGCTGCGTGCCAGGAAGAAAGCCGGGAACGTCTTCCAGCGTGATCAGCGGAATATTGAACGCATCGCAGAATCGCACGAAGCGTGCCGCTTTGCTGCTGGCGTTGATATCGAGAACACCGGCGAGAACCGAGGGCTGATTCGCCACAATGCCGACCGGACGACCGTTCATCCGCGCAAATCCAACGACAACATTGCGCGCATAGCGCTCGTGTATTTCAAAAAAATATCCGTCGTCGACGATGTGCTGAATGGCCAGCTTTGCGTCATATGCCTGGGTCGGCTGGTCCGGAATCAACGTGTCGAGATCCGCATCTGCGCGATCGCTGGGATCCTCTGTTGCCTTGCGCGGCGGATCTTCCAGGTTGTTCTGCGGCAAAAACGTCATCAGCTCGCGAATCATCGCCAGGCATTCCGCGTCGTCATGCGCCATCATGTGCGCGACGCCGGATTTCTCGTTATGTGTGATTGCGCCACCTAACGCATCTTTCGTCACCTCTTCATGGGTGACGGTTTTAATCACGTCCGGACCGGTCACAAACATGTAGGAGGTTTGATCGACCATCAGAGTAAAGTCTGTGATGGCGGGAGAATACACGGCGCCGCCTGCGCACGGTCCCATGATGGCGGAAATCTGCGGCACCACTCCCGACGCTTGCACGTTGAGCAAAAAGATATCGGCATAGCCGGCGAGCGAAACGACGCCTTCCTGGATGCGCGCCCCGCCGGAATCGTTCAGCCCGATGATTGGCGCGCCGACCCTCATGGCGGTTTCCATCATTTTGATGATTTTGGCGGCGTTGGTTTCGGAGAGCGACCCGCCGAAAACGGTGAAATCCTGCGCGAAGACAAATGCGATGCGCCCGTGAATCCGGCCATGGCCAGTAATAAAGCCATCGCCGGGGATCTTCTGCTCCTCCATCCCGAAGTCGGTACAGCGGTGGGTGACCAGGCGGTCCATCTCTTCAAACGTTCCATGGTCCAGCAGCAGTTCAATGCGTTCCCGAGCCGACAGCTTGCCCTCGCGATGTTGACGCTCGCGTCGAGCCGCGCCTCCACCCTCTTCGGCCAGGGCGTTGCGGCGTTCCAGTTCCTGAAGTTTCGCTTGTACGGTCACGACTGGATTATAGAGAGATTGGCACCACAGAACATGCGCGAACAGGAAAGAGGCTGAAGAAAGCGGATGTTGACACAGATCAGATCAGGAAATTTGCAGCAGGCGACGCTGTTTGTGCGGAACCGCGACATTCGGCACGAACGCCGTTTACATCACGTGGCGATGGAACAGGCAATCTTCTTTTCTGGAAGGGCAAACCCAGCTGGCTACAGCACACCCAAGCAGGATGAGTACGCTTGCACCACCCATCACCAGCGGCAATGCAGGTTCGAGAAACTGCCATCCTTCGCGAAACGTTGCCCAAGCCATAGCGCCACACCTCGTGTCGAAGTTGATACCTTTGTCTCGATAGATTCCATAATACGAACTCAGGTTGACTTTGGATTGAAAAAAATGAATCTAAAGCTAATTTTCTGTAAAACGCTGCGATCATTATGCGAAATGCGAGGGCCCGTTGCATCGAGGTGATCAACTGGAGCAGAATAAGGCGAAGGATTAGCGAATTCGATGGCGCTCTCGAACGGAAATTCGATGCAGTCGACCACGCGAGTGTCCGAGCCGCCACGCGTACGATGGCTATTTCTGGATCTCAATTCCTACTTTGCATCTGTCGAACAGGAAATTCAGCCTGATCTTCGCAATCGCCCGGTCGCAGTGGTTCCGTTAATGGCGGATACTACCTGCTGCATCGCGGCCAGTTATGAAGCGAAGGCCTTCGGCGTGAAAACGGGCACGCAGGTAGGTGAAGCTAAACGGTTGTGTCCCTGGATCATCCTGATCGAGGCACGCCATGAACTCTACGTGGACTATCATCGCCGCGTCGTCGAGGCGGTAGAAAGCTGCCTGCCGGTATCTTCCGTTCGATCCATCGATGAAATGGCGTGCGAGCTGATCGGTCGCGAGCAGCCGCTGTTGTCCGCCATGGCCATAGCTCGAAGGATCAAATCCTCAATTCGCGAGCAGGTCGGATCCACACTCTGCTGCTCGATCGGTTTGGCGCCAAATCGTTATCTAGCCAAAATTGCCTCTGACATGGAAAAGCCGGATGGCTTGATCGCGTTGACGCGGGATCTGCTTCCCCACGCTTTGCTGCGTCTGCAACTGCGCAATCTGGTTGGAATCGGGGGCCGGATGGAGCGACGATTGAACGCCCACGGCGTGAAAACCATGGACGATTTGCTGGCCTTGAACGCGGAGCAACTCGGCCAGGCATGGGGCGGCGTGCAGGGCGAACGGCTCTGGCATTGGCTGCGCGGAGAAGACTTCCACGATGCCGACCTGGAGCACCCGAAGTCAATCGGCCACGAACATGTTCTGGGGCCGGAGTTGCGCAACCTGGAAGGCACGTACGCCACCGCGCATAAACTGCTGCATAAAGCAGCGATGCGTTTGCGAATGCGGAAATTATGGGCTGCGGGTATGACCCTTTCACTGCGGTTTACGGTGCCGAAAGACGCTGCCACGGGCAAACATGGCTCCGGAATCCCGCAACAGACCTGGACCGAACAACTGCGGCTGGTCGAATGCCAGGACTCGCAGACACTCATTGAAGGACTGCGAAAATTATGGTCGCTGCGCCCCGTGGGCCCCCTTTACGAGAAGCCGTTTCTGGTCAGTGTCACGCTGACCCACCTGGTGCCGGAGGAACTGCACACCCTGAGTCTGTTCAGCACTCTGGATCGTGAGGCCAGCCGCGATCAGCTGGCGGCGACCATGGATCAAATGAATCAGAAATACGGGACGGAGACGCTTTACTTCGCCAGCATGCATTTAGCGAAGGCCGCCGCGCCAACCCGCATCGCCTTCCACACCATTCCCGATTTGTTCTAAACCAGCGTCATCCCGGGCGATGGCTCTCCGGTTGGTGATGCTGAGATGCAGGATGCGATTGAATCCGCGCCTGAGGGCGTTGCTCGTGTTGCGGTGCCGGCCTCGACTCCGGATGGGGCTGCGCAGGTCGGGATTCTTGCCGCTGCTGTGGCGCAGGTCGCGATTCTGGTCTAGGCTGCGCCGGTCGCGCCTCCGGACGAGGTTGCTCGGGTCTGCTTGCAGGCCTCGGTTCAGGCGCAGGTCGCGATTCTGGTCTAGGCTGCGCCGGTCGTGCCTCCGGACGAGGTTGCTCGGGTCTGCTTGCAGGCCTCGGTTCAGGCGCAGGTCTCGATTCTGGTCTAGGCTGGGTCGATCGTGATTCAGGACGCGACTGCGTAGGCCTCGATTCGGGTCGCTGCTGCGGTGCCGGCCGTGTCGAGGTCACGGGACGTCCGCCGTTCGCGGGTCGTGCATTGTTTGCTGGATGTGTCCCGCCAGCCGGGCGAAAATCCTGCGGTCGTGCCGCGGGAGCTTTGCGACCGCCGTTGACCGGGCGAGTATAAGCGACCTCGGCTGGCTTGCCGTTGTTTGACTTCGCAAACTGCGAATGGTTGCCTTGTGCCTGCCTTACCAGCTGGCGTTGCGCTGGAATCGCCCCGAAGCGACGGGCCTTCGCCGCATTCAATTGCGACTGATTCGGCCGAACATTCAGCCCGCCTTTGCCGCCGTTGTAGCTGACGCGGGTACGGTTGTTATAGCTGACGTTGCGCGTGTAGACGTAACGAACGTTATTATTCACGCGCGTAATGGAGCGATTGTAATAAAACGCGCCGCGGTTCCAATAGCCACCTCGATAACCGTTTCCGAAATAGCCATAGCCGTAATTGATGCCACCGTAGAAGCCGACATACGGCCCCCAATAGCCGTAATGCCAGCCGTAGCGGCCGCCCGAGAATCCCCAGTATCCCGGCGTCCATAGCGCTCCTACATACGGCGCCAGCACCCACGCTCCCGGCACCCAGTAATATCCGGCCGGCGACCAGAACCAATATCCCGGCGTCCAAATGTAGTCGTTGCCTGGGCAGTAGGGCTGCTCGTACTCCGGCATCGGCGGCGGCGGCTCAGGAGCGTAGACTTCCTGCTGATCCTCGTTATAGTCGTAGTCGCCGGCGGCGTAGCCACCTGCCTGGTCATAGCCAGCCTGGTCCTGCGGAGGAGGAGGCGGCTCATTCTGGCTGTATTGCTGCGGTGCGGCCGGCTGCGATGAGTAAGACTGGTTCGATGGAGCCTGCGTCGCGGTGGGCGCGGCGTCATTGTCATAGGCGGACGCGGGTCCGTTGACTGGCGCGTTGTTGGCGTCGGCAGGATCTCCCTGGTCGCTTTGAGTCGCTAACGGTTGTGTCGCAGCGCTCGGGTTCGGTTTTCCATGGCAAGCCGCCACGCCGAAAAGAAGCCCCACGGAAAGCGTAGCTGTAATGACTGACTTGTGGGCGGTCATTCGATATAGTCTCCCGGCATTAGGATGCATGTTTGCTCCCGCTCGCAACTACCTTTCCAAATATTTCGCAGCTCCAAATTGCCACAATTCGCAGGCAACCCCCCAGCTCCGCTCGGCAACTTCGATCCGACTCTCGTTTGTCATGCCGAGCGATGCACAGTAGATTGATAGACGCCTGCTGGATAGAGATTTTTTCGTCGCGAAAGAAGGAGAAAGATTATGTCTAAATCGATTTTGCTCGCTGTTGGTCATGGCCGACTGAAACTCTGCTCTGCTGCAGCATCGGCTGCTGCATGTGCGCTGCTGATCCTCGCGCCCGGCTGTTTTGCTCAAGCCACCACCGATAAAACCGCTCCCTATTTGAATCCAGCGGTACCGATCCGGCAACGGGTCGACGATCTGGTATCGAAGATGACGTTGGAAGAAAAAGTTTCGCAGATGCAGAACCACGCGGCTGCGATTCCGCGGCTCGGCGTGGCCGAGTACGACTGGTGGAGTGAGGCGCTGCACGGCGTCGCGCGATCCGGATACGCCACCGTCTTTCCGCAGGCCATTGGCATGGCGGCAACATGGGACGCTCCGCTGATCCACGAAGAAGCGCACCTGATCGGGATCGAGGCGCGCGGGCGATACAACTCCGCGGTACGAGAAGACAATCACGCTATCTTTTTCGGCATGGATTTCTGGTCACCGAACGTAAACATCTTTCGCGATCCGCGCTGGGGTCGCGGGCAGGAGACATATGGCGAAGATCCATTCCTGACCGGACAGCTTGCCATCCAGTTTGTGACCGGCCTGCAGGGCGACGATCCAAATACGTATCTAGCCATCTCCACACCCAAGCACTTCGACGTGCACAGCGGTCCGGAACCGGAGCGGCATCGTTTCAACGTGGATGTCTCGGCGCACGATCTGGAAGACACCTATCTTCCGGCCTTTCGCGCCGCCATTGTCGATGGCCACGCCGACTCCATCATGTGCGCTTATAACGCAGTCGACGGAGTGCCGGCCTGCGCCAACACCATGTTGCTACAGAAAACCCTGCGCGGCGACTGGAAGTTTAACGGCTACGTGGTGTCTGACTGCGGCGCCATCAGCGACATCGCCAACGGCCACAAGTATGCACCGTCAATCGAGCAGGCCTCTGTCGATGCCGTGCGTGCTGGAACCGACCTGAGTTGCGGAGACGAATATGCCACGCTGGTCAAAGCGGTTCACGACGGGCTGATCAAGGAAAGCGAAATTGACAACGCCGTAAAGCGCCTGATGACAGCGCGCATTCGCATGGGAATTCTTGCACCAATGAAGGACCAGCCTATGCAGGCGCTGAATCGCTCCGTCGTATTTGCGCCCACGCACGCGCGACTCGATTTGAAGGCCGCCGATGAGTCGATGGTGCTGCTGAAAAATGACGGAGTGTTGCCGCTCGGCGCGAATGTGAAGACCATTGCGGTGATCGGGCCGAATGCAGCTGCATTGGCAGCGCTCGAAGGTAATTACAACGGAACGCCAATCGATCCCGAAACTCCGCTGATGGCATTCAAAACGCTGGCTGCGCAAAAACGCTTTCGCATTCTCGACGTGCAGGGCGCGCCCTACGTGGAGCAGATGAGCTTGCCGGTACCGCCGGATGTCTTCCATACAGCCAATGGCGCGGAAGGCCTGACGGAGACAGCATTTCCCAATCCAAAATTTTCCGGGTCCGGTATCACGTCGACGTCGGACAACATCGACAGCAATTGGGATGCCGCGAGCCCGTATCCTAACCGCATTCCACGCAAAGCATTTTCTGTTCGCTGGACTGGCACATTGACACCGCCCGTAGCCGGCGACATTACCTTCCAGGTGAAGCTGACCGACTGCTATCCCTGCGACAACATTGAAAGCTACAGCGTCTGGATCGATGGCAAGCAGATATCGTCCGGTACATCTCACAACAAAAACGAACACGAAAGTCCGGCAGAATTCAAAGTGCATTTTGCCGATACCAAGCCGCATGAATTTCGCATGGAATACTCCCATCAATCTCCGCTGTTCGGCGCTGGGGTAAGTTTCAACTGGCAACCGCCAGTAGACGCGCTGCGTAGGCAGGCGGTCGACGCCGCGAAGCAGGCCGATGCCGTAGTTGCATTCGTCGGAATTTCTCCGCGGCTTGAAGGGGAAGAAATGCCGATTCACATTCCGGGATTTTCCGGCGGCGATCGCACTTCCATCAATCTGCCTGATGTGCAGGTGCAGATGCTGCAGGCCGTCGCCGCTACCGGTAAGCCGTTGATTGTTGTCTTGATGAATGGCTCCGCGCTGGCGGTGAACTGGTCTGCGCAACACGCTAACGCAATTCTTGAAGCGTGGTATCCCGGTGCTCGTGGCGGTCAGGCGATTGTCAACACGCTGCTTGGCAAAAACAATCCCGCGGGTCGATTGCCGATTACGTTTTATAGCTCGACCGATGAGCTGCCGCCGTTTACCGACTACTCGATGGCCGATCGCACCTATCGCTACTTCCACGGCGCAACGCTGTATGGTTTTGGATTTGGCTTGAGCTATTCACAGTTCAAATTCGACAAACTGCATGTGTCGACAGAGAAACTGAAAGCCGGTGATCCTCTCACGGTGGATGTGGACGTCACCAACACGTCAAAGGTCGATGGAGACGAGGTGGCGGAATTGTATCTAACCTACCCGAAAACCAAGACCAGCCCCATTCATGCGCTCGCAGGATTTGCGCGCGTACATGTGGCCGCCGGCGCGACTGTGCCCGTTCAAATCAAAGTGGATGCGCGGCAATGGAGCCAGGTGCTGGAGAATGGCGATCGCGTGATTCTGCCCGGAAGCTACACGCTGTTCGTCGGCGGCAGCCAGCCCGGGGCGGATGCCAACGGCGTGTCAGCCACGGTGAAGGTCTCGGGAAAGAAAACCCTGTCGCGATAACCTGTGCTCTGAGGCAACACGCAAGAAAAAGGGCGGGCTTCGCGCCTGCCCTTTTTGCATCACAAGAAACCTCGTGAGCCTATCGGAACGCGGAGTTCCAGTTCTTAATCAGGTTGCCGACGTTTAACGTGCCGATTCCAGTGGCAAAATCCCAGCTCTCTCGGCTGCCGTAAGACTTGGAGTATGCTTTGCTCGTTGTCGACAATACCCCATTTGTGCCGGATGGTTTGTAGCAGTTAAATTTGCCCAGGCAGTTCACGTCCATGTCGCCTTGAGCAACGTCATGAAATATGCAGGAAGATTCGCTGTCCTTCCCGAGCGTAGCGATGCAGGAATTTTTTCCGGTCCCGCCAAATTCCAACTTCGCCAACGCATAGTACACGTAGTTTGGATTGCCCTGGGGAGAGCCCTGCGACTGGTTCACCAGCGCCTGCACACCAGCCACGACGGGAGCCGCGAACGATGTTCCGCCTCCACCGGCCCAGTTCGCTGGATTGCCTGTACATGGCGCGCCACCGGCACCGTTCGCTGGATCGGAATAGCAGAACACATAGTAGTGTCCCCACACGCCGTTACCGGCAAATAGTGAAACGTCCGGCAAGTCTCGGACATGATCGTTCGGGTTGCCGAAGACGCCCGCCTGGTAAACAGGTTTGGCGTAACCCCTGCAGCTGCCGCTGACCGCCGCTGTGTTTGCCTTGGGAGAGGTCTCGCCGTACGCACAGCCGCTGGGACCGCCGCTTCCGGCTCCGGTCGTCAAAAAGTACATCTCACCCGTTGCGGAGTTGCAGAAGCCGTCTTTTCCGTACGGCACGTTGTAGCCCTCAACGTTGGAGATCAATGTGCTGGCGCAGGAATCGTTCCACGGGATCTCCGGTATGTAGGATTTCGCCGAGCCATAGATGGAATTGTTGGTCGCGTTCCAATACTGCGCATTGGTCCCGGCATAACTGTCGCCGAAATCGGTGCCACCGACAGCCACGTTGTACAGCGTCGAAGCAAATCCATTCACCGCGATGCCGTATTTCGCCGCCGGCTGGTCGGTGTCGCAGCTGGCAGCCCCGCCATCGCCAGAGGCAACAAAAACCGAAACGCCCTCCGCAGCCGCTTGTTGATAGGTGTAACGATAGGTCGCATTGCCCGCAGCACCCAGCGCAGCCTCACACTCGATATAGCTGATGCTGACAATTGCGGGTGGAACGCTTCCATCGATTAACGCCTGCAGGGCCAGCAAACCTCCGAATGTCGTTTTCGTGTCGGCGCAGGAAGCAACGACAATAGCTGCGTCCGGCGCTGCCGCGCTTGCATACTCAGCATCAATAGTTGACTCGGCATCGTTGCCGACAACCACCCCAGGATCCTTGCATCCGCCGGGATGAATCTGAGTGAATGAGCCGTGCGTGTATTTGCTCAGGCCGAAAGTCTTGCGGAATACATACCAATCGTTCGTCGAATACACATTGCTGTCTTCAAGCAAAACCACTTGCTGCTTGTTGCCGGTGATTCCCTTGCTGTAGACACCATCGAAGTTGTAAATCGTGTGGAGATCGTTGGGGACTACCAACTGATAGGAGGAGTTGACGGTGAAGCCCGGCGATGAAGTGGCGGCATTTGTTTCCTGCGTTCCGTGTAGCACCACGGCTCTCGAAATGGAATCAATCCGTCCCGAACTGATCGCTCTGTGCGCCGGCCTGGGGCGAAAGTCGTTCAACGACGACACCCCAACGATCAAGTTGGCAAACTCCGCCGGGACTTGTGGATTCTGCATATTCGCAAAGTGCTTTTTCCCGTTGACGATCACGTTGTGCAGTGCGACGTGCATCGCGGATGTCACTTGCGCGACCGTCCCGGAAAAATCGATCACCAGACCGCTCTTGGAAATGCCGTTCACTTGCAATCCATAACTCTGCAGCCACTGCGTAACTTTTTGAATGTCTGCCGGGTCCGGGCCGTATTGCTGTCCTATCTCTTCGGCGGTCAGCCAGTGATGAAAATCCGGGCTGCCGGGTTGGTACATCGCTTCCATTCTTGCTTCCAGCGCGGCTTCTCGATCGGCCGGGCGCTGCAACTGCAGCAGCATGTGGTCCAGCTGCATGCTGCCATCGACCGCGCCTTCATCGATCGCGGACTTCGCATCCGGGCGGACGTTGCCGGGCAGAGTCACCAAGGGAGAGGCCGCCGTCTGGGCCGAAAAACCCAGGGCAGGCAGGGAAACAGCGAGCAGTGTCACTGCGGCAGTGATACCAAGGCAGCGCGCAGCCGTACGGTGGAACAATGGATGTGTCACGTGAGTGGCCTCGAAAAACGGTTGGAGTCTTAAAATCCTTGAGATTGGTCGACGCTCTAGCGGCGTCTGTCGAACCGGTGATTAGAGAGCGGTTTTTGTTGCAGGCTTTCGTCAATGTGCTTTTTCATCGGCGTGTCCACGACACGAAAATCGCGCGATGAATGCACAGATAGATGCCACGCGATGCGACGACGTTGCACGGCGCCTTCGGGGGTCGCCGGACCGAGAGTATTGCAACGGTTTTCCTCTTAGATGGCTGTGGCGATTTCGTCGAGGATGACTTGCGCCGCCATTGCTGGATCGGCGGCCTGAGTAATCGGTCGACCGACAACGAGTTGGCTAGCGCCGGCTTGAATAGCATCCGCTGGAGTTGCAATGCGCTTTTGATCGCCGAACGCAGCGCCTGCCGGGCGAATGCCTGGAACTACTAGTCTTGGTTGAGCACCCAGGTCGTGACGCAGAAGCGCAACTTCTTCCGGCGAGCAAACCAGCCCATGAATCTCCGAATCGACGGCCATGCGTGCCAGGCGAAGTACCTGGTCGGCTGCCGTGGTTTCGATTCCGATGGCGGCGAGCTGTTCTTTATCCATGCTGGTCAGTACTGTGACAGCGAGCAGTTGCGGAGCATTCTTTGTCGCGGCCGCAGCCTCTGCCGCTGCGCGCAGCATCGCAGGTCCACCTGCGGCATGGATCGTCAGCAACGATGCGCCCATCGATGCCGCAGAACGAACCGCACCCGCGACCGTATTAGGAATGTCATGAAATTTCAGATCGAGAAACACGGAGAAGCCCTGCGCGGTCAGTTCTTCCACCATCGCGGTGCCTGTGGCGAGATACAACTCCAGGCCGACTTTTACCCATCGGCACGTGCCTCGAAGTTGTGCCGCTAATTCTCTCGCTTGCGTCGCTGTGGGAACATCCAGTGCAACGATCAATCGATCTTTTGCGCTCGCGGATGCATTTTTTGCGTCGGGGTTCATCACTGCACTTGCTCGACTGCGTGCGCGACGCGAAGCACTGTGGCTTCGTCGAAATGCTTGCCGAGAATTTGTGCGCCAATCGGCAGGCCAGCAGAGGAATTGCCGCAGGGAACTGAGATGCCGCAAATACCCGCCAAATTCGCGGTCACGGTATAGATATCCGCCAGATACATTTCCAGCGGGTTGTCAGTTTTTTCGCCGAGTCGAAATGCGGGCGTGGGAGCGGTCGGCGTCAGAATCGCGTCGACATGGGTGAAGGCCTCAAGAAAATCGCGAGTCAGGAGTGTGCGCACCTGCTGCGCCTTGCGATAGTAGGCATCGTAATATCCCGCGCTCAACACGTACGTCCCCAGCAGGATGCGACGCTTCACTTCTTTGCCAAATCCCTGGTCACGGGTGCGGCGATACATGATGCTCAGCGTGGATGCATCTTCCGCGCGCAGTCCATAGCGCACACCATCGAATCGCGCCAGGTTGGAGCTGGCCTCAGCGGTTGCGAGCACATAATACGTGGCGACGGCATAGCGGGTATGCGGCAGGGAAACTTTGTGCAGCGTGCATCCGGCGGCTCGCAACGCATCCGCGGTTTTTTCTACAGCAGCGCGTACTTCTTCGTCGAGACCCTCAGCAAAATATTCATCCGGAATGCCAATCCGCAGACCTTTCACCGGGGTGTTAAATGCTGCCGAATAATTCGGCACCGGCTGGTGCGCGCTGGTCGCATCCATTGGATCGGGACCCGCGAGAACGCGCAGAAGTATAGCTGCGTCTTCCACCGTATGCGTGAACGGACCCACGCGATCCAGCGACGAAGCAAAGGCGATCAATCCGTAGCGCGACACGCGGCCATACGTAGGCAATAGACCTACCACTCCGCAAAACGAGGCTGGCTGGCGAATGGAACCGCCGGTATCTGTTCCGAGTGTCGCCACCGCCATGTTGGCGGCGACAGCCGCTGCGGAGCCTCCGCTGGAACCACCCGGAACACGATCGAGAGAGCGCGGATTGTGCACCGGTCCATACGCGGAATTTTCATTCGACGAGCCCATCGCGAATTCATCGCAGTTCAATTTGCCCAGCAGCACCGCGCCTGCCGCAGCCAGCTTGGCCACCGCTGTAGCATCGTAGGGCGGACGGTAATTCTCCAAAATCTTCGAGCCTGCGGTTGCTGGTGCGCCCTGCATCACCAGAACATCTTTAATGCCGATGGGGACACCGGCCAGCGGCAACGCTTCTTCGTTCGCCAAGTCACCCGACTGCGCCAACTCGTCGATGCGATACGCCTGCGCGGTGGCGCGCTCGCGGCTCAGCGACAGCCATGCGTGGATCTTGGGATCTTCCGCTGCGATGGTGTCGTAGTAGGAGTCGGCCAAAGCGACCGCGCTTGTTTCGCCACTGACAATGGCATGCCGTGCGGAGCGAATGGTACGTGGCTCATGCTGCGAAGCGACGCTAGAAGTGGACTTCAGTTCTGCCATTCTTTTCCCTTACGAAAATTTATCGGTGCAGGTTGCGAGCGCGCCGGACGGGCGTCACCGTTCAATCACCTTTGGAACCTTAAAGTAGGTGCCATCAGTTTCCGGCGCCATTGCCATCACCTTCGCGCGATCGAGCGAGGGACGAACCGAATCGTCGCGCAGCACGTTACCGGCATCCACCGCGCCATCAGACGCCTCGGCATCACCATGCATCACGGCATTCACCTGCGTCATGGGCGGTACATCGCGAGTATCCAGTTCGTTCAACTGGGCAACGTGGCCGAGGATGGCATTCAGGTCGCGCAGCATCTCCTGCTGCTCGTCTTCGCGGAGTTCCAGCTGCGCCAGTTCCGCGACCCGCAATACTTGCTCTAATGGCACCGGCTCCGCCACTCTGTGGACCTGCTCCGGCGTCTGAGGTGTGGACGGCATGTTTCTCGATTCCTTTTGGATTGATGTCGCTTAGGCTAGTATAGCGAGAACCCTGTCTGATACTGCTTTTGCACGGGGAAATGGCATTTCTTGCGCAACAAAACGCGGTAGAATTTGTCTACTCTCAAGACGCAACGAAAGCGCGCATTCAAGCGGGTTTCGGGAGTATACCGAGGCGAAAACCGGCAAAAATCGGGCCAATTCCAGAAGAAAACCGAGAAAAACCGAAGAAAACCTGTGGAAATGCGCTGTTTTCCGTTGACAAATCCTGCGGAAAGCCGCAAGGTAAACGGCGGAAGGGTTTCTTTAGACCCGCATCAATGCTTGCGATCCTCGCATTTTGTGCGACGCTCCAAGGGCGGCGACACGGTCGACAGAAGTCAAAACAAAAGCCGCAGTGGCACAGCCACTGCTGGTATCAGGAGGAAGACAAACTATGGCAGCAGGTATGACCAAAACAGCACTCGTTCGGCACATGGCCGAGAAACTTGAATTGACGAACAAGCAGGTAGCAGGATTTCTGGATCTGCTGGCGGATACCGCCGTCAAGGAAACCAAGAAAAACGGACTCTTTGTCATTCCAGGGTTGGGCCGTCTGGTGAAGGCAGAGCGGAAAGCCCGCATCGGCCGCAATCCGCAGACCGGGGAAGCGATCAAGATCAAGGCGAAGACCGTGGTCAAGTTCCGCGTGGCCAAGGCCGCCAAGGATGCAATCGCGCCCGCCAAGAAGTAATTCAGGAGCGGCATGAAGTTTCAAGCAATCGCTGCACGGGCTACGACATAACAGTTGGCCCAGATGCTGCCACGGCGCAGGGATAAGGGTTCACTCACCTACCCTGCGCCAGATTGTGTATCGGCGCATTACTGGCGTGGTCGCGAGCATCTGGCCAGAAAATCTAAGCGTGTTCTGGTATCGCAGGTCGCCAGACCGCGCGCACCAGGAACGTGATCCCCACTGCGATCAGGGCTCCTTGCTCCAAGATGGTTACGTTGTATCGATGGGCAAAGATCAGGTAAGTTAGCGTCATTCCCCAGAGATGAACTTCTCCAAGAAAACCCTGCAGCCAATGGGGCCGCGCTGTGCCTGCGGGAACCCTTGGCACAACGGACGGAAAAAACCGTGGAACCTTTTTCAGATACGCGGTGTAGGCGTCGCCCCGCTCGGTGGTCAGCTTTCGTTCCTCGGCAAATACCCATGCAAGGATGAGCAGTGTCACGGTCACCAGTGCGAAAAGCGCGCCGCCAGGAGGCATCAAGATGGACAGAGCCGCGGTCAACAACCACGTTCCCACATAGAGAGGGTTGCGTACGTAACGATACGGTCCATCGGCAACCACTCGTTCCGCGTGCAGGTCCTTATCGAACACCACATCTGATCCCAGATACGAGGTCGCCCAGGTGCGTACCAGCGCCGCGAGCAACAGCGCTAATGTCGCCATCGCGATGACTACGATGGTAGAAGTAGCGATGGGGAAAAAGCCCAGGGCTTCAAGAGTGCCGGCCAGCCAAAGCCATGTGGAGCCGGGATGCGCGCCGCCGAAGCGTTCCCATGGCGCCCAGAACGCGACGACAAAAATCGTGATAAGAGCCACGCGTCGAAAACGAAACAACCATTGTGCGAGCTTCATAAAGGCAGGGCAATCCTCATGGGAACCATACGAGGGAACATGCGAAGAGGTTCAAGCTCTAGACCGCCGCTCCAAGAGCGGCCATGAGGGCGTCGAAGTCTTCCAAGCCGGAATACTCGATCATGACGCGACCGCGGCCGTTCTTGTCCTCAATGCGGACCTTCAGGCCCAGTTGACGCTGCAGACGATCTTGCGCTTCGCGGACATTGGGATCAAGGGGGTCTTTTGTCTTTTCTTCGCTTTTCTTGCGCTTTCGTTCAGGATCCATCAGTCCCTGAACGTATGTTTCCGTTTGCCGAACCGACATAGACAGCGCGATGATCTTTGTCATCGCCTTTAGAATTTCTTCCGCACTATCGAGCGAGAGAAGCGCTCGCGCATGCCCGAAACTGAGCTCGCCGGATTCCACCTTGCCTTGAACCGGGGCGGGAAGGCGTAGAAGTCGAAGGAAATTCGCCACCGTCGCACGATCTTTGCCGGTGCGCAGCGCCACCTGCTCCTGTGTCATATGAAAATCGCGGCTCAGGCGATCATAGGCTCGGGCTTGTTCCATTGGGTTCAGGTCGGCACGCTGTAGATTTTCGACGATCGTCATCTCCATCGCCTGCTCGTCACTTACTTGACGAAGAACTGCGGGGACGGTCTCCTTGCCCGCCTTGATGGAAGCGCGCCAGCGACGTTCGCCGGCAATCAACTGGAAGCGACCGTTTGGCAGCGGACGAACAATGATGGGCTGAACCACGCCATTGGCGACGATGGAACGGGCCAGTTCGTCCAGCTTCTGCTCGTCCACCTGCATGCGGGTCTGGTATGGATTGGGATCGATGTCATCCGTAGGCACTTCCCGCGGGGTACCGCTTACACGGGCTTCAAACGGATCGTCTACAGAATGGGTCATCGTGGCTGCGTGTACTCGGGAGCGGGGGGCATCGGGAGGAGCAGGCGTCGACAGCAACGACTCCAGGCCTTTGCCGAGTGCACGGCGCTTCGGGGCCTCAACTTTGCCTTGGGTTTTTCCTTCAATTCGAGACATACAGCGAAGTTCTCCTTACGTATTCATTCAAATCCCCAGAAAGCCAGTATTATGGCCGTCTGCCAAGCGCATCAGGTATAGGGCCAGAAACGAACTTTGGCGCCGTCTTTGGCGCGCTTTGATTCAGCCTTTCGGGCCAGTTCGCGCGGGCTTTCAATCTTATTGCGCAATAGTATTTCCCTCGCCAGTTCCATATAGCTTTCTGCGCCGCGAGAACGCGGTTCATAGATCTGCACAGGTTTGCCATGGCTAGGCGCTTCTGCCAGGCGAATGTTCCTAGGAATATTTGTTTTCAATAGTTTATCGCCGAAGAATTCTTTCAGGTTCTCTGTCACCTGCTGCGCTAAGTTAGTGCGTTCGTCGTACATCGTCAGGACGACTCCTTCGATCACCAGCTCCGGCTTGAATCCATCGCGCACCCGATCCAGAGTCTGAACCAGCTCGCTGACACCTTCCAGAGCAAAGTATTCCGCCTGCATGGGAATGAGGAGGGAATCGGCGGAAACGAGGGCATTCAACGTCAATAAATCGAGTGCAGGCGGACAGTCGAGAACGAAAAACTGTTCCGGCCCCTCGTATTTTGCCAGCGCTTTTTGCAGCCGAAAGGCGCGATCTTCCGCATGCACCAGTTCAACATTGGCGCCAGTCAAGTGCTTACTGCTGGGAAGAAGCTTCAGATTTTCGATGCCAGTCTCGATGGAAGCTTCGGCCACGGTCGATTCGTTGATCAACACGGTGTACGTGGAGGAGCGATTCTCGTCCCGGGAAAAACCCAGGCCGCCGGTAGAATTAGACTGCGGATCGCAGTCGATCAGCATGGTGGGAACGCCTTCGAGAGCAAATCCTGCAGAAAGATTGATCGCTGTGGTCGTTTTGCCAACTCCGCCTTTTTGGTTCACGACCGCAATGGTTTTTCGCATAGGCTGATTCGGTAGGGTACCGAACGCGGTGCCATCGCGCAATCGGCTTGGCTGTGCATTTCCGGGACAAATCTGTGGAGAATGATTGGGCACCAGGTATACAACGACGCTAGGTCCCATGACTTGTATCAGTTAGCTCATTCATTCGCCTCGCGGTCAAATGAAACCTGATTAAGCTTGCGGTGGAAAACTTTTCAGCGAAAGAGGAGCGGCTACGTTCCACGTGGAACAATTTATGCTCGTTGCTACCAACCCAAGAGCGAAGTGTTCCACGTGGAACATACACGACCTGAGGAAAACGGACCGGGCGGGGAAAATCTTTACGAGTGAACCCGTGAGCCGAGAAGGATGACTCTCTGGTCCGTGGCCGGAATGGATTCAGGCTCGGCCCACTCGATATTCTTGAACCCGGTTCGATCCAATGAACTGGCTATAACAGCCGCGACTTCCTGTCGGGATGTCAAAACCAAGCATAGACCGCCCCGAGCGCTGTCAAAACGCCGTATGCGGGGAAGCGTCGCTTGCATTGCGTCCGCCATCTTGTCAACGGCCCGCAGCGTCACCAGATCGAAGACCACCGATGCTGGCATCTCCTCCACGCGCCCGGCATGAATCAATGCGCCGCTCAAGCCCAGTTCACGCACTGCTTCTCGCAGAAATACCGCCTTTTTCTTTTGGGATTCGGCCAGAGTGACGCGCAGTTCTGGTCGCGCAATTTGAATCGGAATCCCCGGCAAGCCTCCCCCTGAGCCGAAATCCAGGACCGTTTCCACTTCTGGGGGAATTCGCTGTGCCACACGCAGGCACTCGCCAACATGCAATCGGACAAGGATGTCCTTATCGCGCACTGCGGTGAGATTCATCTTTTGATTCCAATGGGTTAGCAGTTGCAGATAGCGTGTCAACAGGGGATAGGCTACTGCAGGCAGAGGCTGGAGAAGCATTGGCGACACCGCCGCCTCGATCTCCGAGGGTCTGAATTCGTGGAGAGGTCCGGCATTCGCTCCCATGTTGGAGAGTTTACCCGAGGGAGTCGGTGATGGGGCGAGGTTCCCACTCAGCCGCTG
>Ga0335075_10006613_pt1 | contig 17884 bp, 15 predicted proteins | sample Lox_Sample_24_FD_206723 | JGI IMG/M metagenome (GOLD analysis project Ga0335075, IMG submission 206723) | Soil microbial communities from Loxahatchee National Wildlife Refuge, Florida, United States - Lox_Sample_2.4 | ecosystem: Environmental > Terrestrial > Soil > Wetlands | place: USA...
GGCGTGGTTCCGAGGTTTTGAGCCATGCTGGCGCAGGGCGCCAGAACGGCCGCTCCGATACAGGAAGCGAGCAGGAACGCCAGCACCTGCTTACGTCCGGCGCGCACTGTTCGCATGAACGACTGAATCATGGACTTGCCTCCTTGACGGGAATCCGTCGATGGAGAAAGTCACACGGTTCGTAGATTCGTGCAAACGGGGATACACACTCGCCTACATTGCCAGTAGCAGCGTAGTCGCAATTCGCGGATCGAGGAAAGAGGCCAACCTCGCTTTACAGAGGCTACCTATATATAGATGACGCGACGCGCACCGAGCACTGACGGCACGCAGTCATCCGGCGCATGGAACAAAAGCCTGGTACGCAGTTGTTCTTCTTTGACATTCGTGTCGCTTGGAGAGCTGAGCGTACGATGAGCTGGACTTCGAGGTATCCGGGCCGGTGCAGAGATGAATCAAGTCTCTTGCCACAAAAGCATGATCCGCAATGTTTCTTCTTTGACAAAACACCGCTCATCTGCGAGCGGTCATCGGATCTAGCGATGAGATGTGACAAGCACCTTGGTCACTCGCTTTTTTCTTCCATCCCCATCCCCTCATCATCCCGAAATCGCCGCGTTCGCCCAGTATTGCAACAAAAGCCTGATCCGCAGTTTTTCTTCTTTGCCAAAACCCTGCTCATCTCCGAGCGCAGGTCGGGCGTCGGCGCGTAACCTGTTCATTGCCTTTTCTTCCTGGAGTCAATCTGGATGACTACTCTCGTGCGAATCATTCGCTGCGCAGCGCCTGCATTGGGTCGATCCCGGCCGCCCTCCGCGCGGGGATCACCGAAGCGAGCAGCGCCGCCAATCCGAGAAGCACAGTCGCACCTGCTAATAACAACGGATTCCACGGCGCCACTCCGAAAAGTTGGTTGGCCATCAGATACCCAGCTCCGATCGCCGTCGGAATCCCGAGCGCCAATCCGATGGCGACCTGCGCAAATGCCTCGCGTAGCATCATTGCTACCACTGAGGTGCGGTTCGCGCCCAATGCCATCCTCACGCCGATCTCACTGGTCCGCTGTTCCGCTCCGTAGGCTGTCACACCGTAGATGCCTAGAGCCGCAAGTACCAGTCCCAAAGCACCGAAAAGCCAGGTCAAACTGGCGATCATATTCTGCTGCGCAAAATCGTTGCGGATTACCTCCGCGTACGACTCCATGCCGTACATCATCAAATCCGGATCGACCCCATCCAGCGCCGTCTTCACCTGTGTTTCCAGATCCGGAGGATTCCCTGGAGCCCAGATCACTATGGTGTACAGGTAGTGGGACCAGACTTCTAGGCTCTCGCTATTTGCATTCTGAAACTGCGTTCCCTGCGCCTCGGGCAGAAAATACATCGGCTGCCTCAGCCCACCTTGGAACATCACATCCTTTACCACGCCGATAATCTCATACATTCCCGCGTTGCGCTCAGGCAGCGGGCCAAAGTGTTGCCCAACTGGATTCTGCCTGCCGAAGAACTTCTTCGCAAACGCCTCGTTCACGACTGCCACCGGCGGCGTCGCGGACGTATCTTGTCCGGTGATTGCGCGTCCCATCAGGATACTGTTCTCGTATGTCCTGAAGAACCCTGGCGTCACGCGCGTCCATCCGGATAGGAGATTCGCGCCCTGTGCAGGTTGTGGCTGCCCCTCAATCTGGATTTCATGTGTCATCCATCCGCCCGGCGGTGCCTCCTGCACCGCGCCTACGCTGCGTACACCGGGGATTGCACGCAGGCGGCTTTCGATCTGCTGGAACAGTAACGGCAGTTGATCCATCGAAAGATTCGAGAGTTTCGGATCGATCGATACCAGATACCGACCGCTGGGATCGAATCCGAGGTCCCGGCGCTCGTGGTTGCGAAGACTCTGTCCGAGCATTGCCGCGACGCTGAGCAGCACCACTGAGAGCGCTGCCTGCATAATGACCAATATCTTCTGAGCGCGGTGGTGATTGCCCCCAATGGCGCGATTCGCTCCACGCATCGCTTCAATCGGCTCGGCATGCGAGGTGATCCACGCCGGAAAAACACCGAACGCAACTCCGGTGAGAATCGAAATTCCCAGTGCAAACGACAGCGTCGGAAGTGATGGCGAAGCCTGCACGGGAATCCAGATACTCTGTGCCGACCGGGCATACGCGAGGTGCAGGATGAGCAGCGCCCCGGCCCAAGCCACGCCCACTCCTGACGCTCCCCCCATCACTGCGAGTGACACACTTTCTAGGAGCGCCTTTCGCACCAGCCGCCCGCGCGGAGAACCCAGCGCCACATGCACCGCCGTCTGCCGCCGGTTTCGCAATCCCCGCGCTAAAAGCAGATTTGCCAGATTCGCGCACGTAAGAAGCAGTAGGCAAAACGCCGCAACCAGTAGAAGTTGCAACCCGGTTTGATAGTCCGCCCGCATCAAGGAAATGCCCGCACCGCCCGGCGTCAGGTGCAAAGTTTGCTTCTGGAAAAGAGCCTTCTCCTGTGCGTTCATATCCGGGATATGGCTGGTCAGCCATTGTTGCAGCTCTCCCTGCAACTGCGCCTGCAGCGCCTTTGGATTCGTTCCTGTGCGTACCCGTCCGATCAAAGCGAGCCATGCCGAGGCGGGATTCTTCAGCTTGGACGTGGCTCCTGCAAGCAGTGGCTCAGTCGTGAGCGGGAGCCAGAAATCAGGCATCCCCCACGTGCTTATTTTCGCTCCATAGAACAGCGGCGGAGCAATCCCAATTACCGTGAACGTCTGGCCGTTAATTTCGTACGCTGCGCCAACGATCGATGGATCTGACCCGTAGCTCTCCTGCCAGGTATGAAAACTCATCACCGCGACCGGCGGAGCTCCTTCTCGATCGTCCGCCTCCGTGAACAAACGCCCGCGCCATGCAGAGACACCGAAAGTCTGGAAGAAATTCCCCGAGACATACTCTCCATTACGTGGCTGCACCGGCGCTGGCAATCCCGAACGCCGTACCGCAAGCTCCGCATTCGACTCACCGAGTTCGAAGGCAGCGAGATGCTCGAATGCCGGAGTGTTCGCCCGGAATTGCTTGTACGCCTCCCACGAAAAGAGACTCCAGTCGTTCTGCGCATTTGCGTTGTCCTGGGTGTACCCATTTGAATGGCAGCAATCGTCGCTATCGCCGATGCGCCAGAGTTCCTGCGGCTTCGTCACCGGCAGTGAGCTCAGCATCACTTGCTCGACCAGAGTAAAGATCGCTGTGGTTGCGCCGATTCCAAGCGCTAATATGACCACGGCGATGCTCGTAAATCCAGGAGACTTTCGTAATTTACGGAGGGCGTAACGAACATCCTGCAGTAGCGACTCAAGCCACATGGTTCCGCGCCGCTCGCGGCACTCTTCCTTAATTTGCTCGATCCCGCCAAACTCCATTCGAGTGAGCCGGCGGGCTTCACTCTCCGGAATGCCGGAACGAACCTTGTCCGCAACCTGAGATTCGAAATGGAAACGCAATTCCTTATCCAGATCCGTCTCCAATTGCTCGCGAGAGAAGAGTCTCCGAAACCAGCCCATCAGATTCCCTCCAGAGTTCCCTCGAGAATGAGACTCACGATGTCGGTCAGGCGCGCCCAGTTTTCGGTTTCAACCTTGAGATGAGTTCGTCCCCTGGAAGTGAGCTCATAAAACTTGGCTTCCCGCCCAGTCTCAGAGGGCTGCCAGCGAGAGCTGAGCAACTTTCTATATTCGAGGCGATGGAGTGCTGGATAGAGGGATCCCTGCTGGACCTGGAGTGCTTCGCGAGAGATCTGCTGGATTCTTTGCGCGATCGCATAACCGTGAATCGGCCCGAGAGCAACAACCCTCATGATGAGAAGGTCGAGCGTGCCTTGCGGAAGATCAAACTTGTCGTCCGTTTTCTTCATACCTGCTGCTTCTACATATACATCTTTAAGATGTAGAAGGTCAAGGTATACAAATCGCGAAGCGGCCAGTTCCCACAGGACCGCAAGAGGGAATTTAGAAATCGAGAACGCACCCCACTTCTGAGCGATCGGAACAGAGTTTTGTCACAAAAGCCTGGTCCGCAGTTTTTCTTCTTTGACAATCGCAGCTCGCTGGACGGCATGCCTCATCCTGCGACGAAATGCCACAAAAGCCTGGTCTGCAGTGTTTCTACTTTGACAAAGCGCATCCATCCTGCCTTGCCTCGACCACCGTCTCTGCGCTGATCCGGAGCATCACTCTGACAGGAGCAGTCCTCGATTTCGCCGGCGCTGATTTGCTGTTTCATTGCTGCTCAGTATTGGCCGATTGGGTGACGTCGTTCCCTTCGTGCGGAACCTGAATTGTCTTCTCTGAGCCGGAACTGCTCGCTCCGGCAGACTTCTCAAACACAATATATATCTCCGAACCGGCGGGAACGCTGACAACGATGTGCTCCAGAGTGAGCATTTGCATGATCTGCTCGTCGCCGGCGTTCCCGATATTGTTCGCGACCTGCATTCGCAGGAGATCGTTTTCGCTGAAGGAACTGTTCACGCTGGGCGCACCCACAATCATCGCCGCGGTTTCGCCAATCCCGGACAGGGAGCGAACCATCAAGTTCTTACCGCGCTGCCGCCCCGTCACTTTGCCCCTTACGGCCTGAAGGTTCATGTCTGCGGCAACAGCATCTATCGGGACAGAAGAGCCGTCCGGGTATTCCAGAGAGGAGAATTCGATATTCACGAGTCCCGATGGATCAGCCTGCGTGATCTTGCCAACAGCACGGGTTCCCGCCGGAATGATGATCTCTCCATCGCGCTCGTAGTTGTACTCGATCACGGCGACTACAGGGGCATGCACAGCCGTGGTAGCCATGGATTCGAGACGCGCCGCCACATGGTAGCCGGGAACCAAACCGAGATTGCCGGGAGCCGGCAACGCGTTCATGCTCCCCGAGCGGAGTGCAGACTGTTCATGCGCTGTGAAGACGAGAGACGGGGCATCCAGCGCATCCATGGTCTTCTTCTCCGCGTGCTGATTCCCGGAGTCCTCGCTTCCGTAAGGCGGAGGCGTCCACCGAGATTCAGCGTTCGGAGCGGTGTTCGGTTCACTGAATTTCCCCACCTCTCCGAGAGTTTTGGGATTGTGGGATGGGTTTGCTCCGACCCCTTCCTGAGACAGGGCCTGCGGATTCTCGGGCGATTTTGTCCGCTCGATGTCAGCAGCGTCCACCGTACCAGGCTCCTGAGCCCCATTTGGAGTCGGCTTTACCTCGTTGTTAGGCAGCAGGTTTCCGCCCGGAGCCGCGGTTTGCGACTGTCCGAGATTGGGCTTGCTGGCTTGGGCCGGCAGTCTCCTCTTGAGCGTTCCCTTGGTCGAAAGGAACGCAACCATCCCAATTCCAAGGACAGCGATCGCCCCGATGACAATCAGCATAGTTGCCAAATTGCCGCCGCCTGAACCACGGCTCGTCTTAAGCACGAATGGTCGTTTGGTTACCGATCCAAGCGACGCCTCCTTGTCCTCAGCGGAAGCAGTTCCGGGGTCTACCCTCTGGACCGCTTCATCCATCTGCACCGTCTCTGCTTGACCCATGGTCCACCTCATTTCTTGAACTGATTTCTTCTTTCACTGTCCGGGAGCGACGAAAGGCAACTGGAGCAGCAGCGGGTGATCCACAGCGCTGGCCGTGCCCAACTCCAAAACCAGATGGTCCGCGCTCTGCTTAAAGCTTGGCCGCGAAAACTCCACCGCGCCGTCCGCCCGTTCTCCGGGAGCGAGGCGTCGAGCAGACAAGCGATACCCGGCCACCGGTACCTCGTCAGCCAGAACCTGTTCTTTTCTCTTCTTCTTGTTTCCATCGAGGTTCGGACCTCGGAGCTCAACCTGTGGCGGAAGCACCTCGATCCAGTGATCGGACGCGTTCTCAATCGAATAGGCGGCCAGCATCACCGGTCCCCGCTCCTGGACCGTTCCCAGTGCACCAAGGATCGGCTTTCCGAGGTCAGTTCGATCGGAATCCCTTGCATTCTTGCTGTTGCTGCTTGACCAGTCCGGGCTTGCAACCTGGGACTGCTGCTTGAGCGCCAAATCGATCGCCGAGGGTTTGGCAGTCGGATCGGGATCGGGTGCGGAACTCCCGGCGACTTCATCGGTCGACCCGATCAGGAAACTCTGTCTTGGTTCATAGTTCACAACGAAGTCAACCGGGGTCCTGCTGTTTGCGCCGTCCGACAGCAGGCGCAAACTGATTTCCTGTCCCGATTGCAGGGCGATGATCAGATTGCTCGTTGCAGCGTCCGCTGTAGTTGGCTTGATGAAAACCAGCCTTGGATCGTCAGCTGAGTGCTCAACCTTGAAAAGGGTTGGCGCTCCCACCGCGACTGAAGTCACGGCATCGGGCAGGCGAATCGTTGTGATAAAGAACGGATGGAGATGTACGTCGGTCACGGTGCCCGCGGAGATTGGCAGATCGACGATTGCGGGATCCACCTGTGGTGTTCCACCCCCATCTGGACTTGTCTGCTGCGCACAGGTAGTACTCGCCGCCAGCGCGACAATGATGACACTGCCAATAATGAATAGCTGAGGTTTCATGTCAGTTTCCTCCTTTCGGTCCATGAGCGTTCCCGTCCGCTTGGCTCTCAAGATCGCTCTGGTATCGGCGACGAACAGATTCCACGTAGGCCACGACATCACGATTGCTGTAAGAGAGTCCTCGCTGAAGAACGCGCCGGGACCCACAGTAGTAGGCCGCCACGGCGAGCCGCATGTCGCCGTGGAATTCGCTGAGCAGATCGGCCAGATACCGAATTCCGCCGCTCAGATTGTCCAGGATGTCGTACCGATTGCGGACACCGTACATGGCGGCGGTGGCCGGCATGAGCTGCATCAGACCCTCGGCATCTTTCACTGACTGCGCAAGAGGATTCCAGTCCGATTCCTGCTCAATGATGGCGTCAACGAGCGCGCGCGGAACGCCGTAATGGTCCGCATAGGCGTTTGCGTAGTACATCGTTACCTGATCTTGTGCATGCGCGGCCGGGTCGATTGCGACACCGAAGCAGACAGCGGCGAGCAGAAAGCAAAACGACGATCTGATCATTGGCTGAACTCGCTTCCCGCAAGAACCAGGTGGTTCTCGCCCGGACCGTCGTGCTTGATCTGCTCGGCGTACTTCGCGGCCATGCGGACAATGGACTCGAATGCCTCCTTCATGAGGAGGCGCTTTCGGTCGCCCTCTGTCTTGGCTATCAGGGGCAGCATGATTTCCGTATGCTCAGGCAGTATCCGGTCGACGCCCAGCAACTCCATCGCCATCGCGACGTCGTTCATCTCCGAGATCGAGGGTGGCTTCTCGAGCGTGTAAGCACGCAGGCTCCGGGCCAATCCGGCGATAAACCGATGAGTTGCCGCCTCTGCGCCGGGCGTACGCCTTGCCACGATCGCAGCTTCCCGTTCCGCGCTCGGGTGTTCAAGGACCAGATAGAAACATCGCCGGCGAAGCGGATCTCCGAGTCTGCGCTCCTGATTCGATGTGAGGAAGACATGGGGGATGGAGGTTGCGTGTACGGTGCCCATTCTCGGAATCGACAATGTCCACACGGAAAGGAGCTCAAGCAGCATCGCCTCGAAGGCACAGTCGACTTTGTCAATTTCGTCGATGAGAAGGACGCAGGGTTCTTCCTGCTCGATTGCTTCGAGCAGTGGGCCGGCGATGAAATACGCCCGGCTCGTGATTTCGTGCTTGATCTGTGCCCAGTCGGGAGTCTGAGTGCTTCTGCTCATCAGCAGCACATAGAGTTCCTGCAGGATCCTGTCGTACTGCCCGATGGCTTTTTCTTCGTTAATGCCCTGATAGCACTGGAGGCGGAGGAGCGGCACGTCAAAGGCGCGTGCGACAGATTGAGCGAGTTCAGTTTTGCCCGCGCCGGCAGGTCCCTCCATCAGGACCGGGCGATGGATACTCCCCGCCAGGAAGACCGCGGTCGCGACCTTCAGATCCGTGAAGTAGCCTACGAACTCCAGCGCGGCGAGGACCTCTGATGGTGACGTAAACATCCGTTCCGATCTCCCGAGGAAGTCGCTTTCGTAGGGAGAGCGTAAGAGAGGTTCGGATTTCGGTCAAACCGCTTTGGCGGGCAAGACAAGCTCAGTGCACTGGATAGACGTGATTGTCCGGTCCCATCCATCCCTTTTCTGTCCACTGGAATGGGTAGTTGCCGGTGAAAGTCTCAATCGTGCCCGGCGCCCGGTTCCCCAATTGCACGAGATCTTTCACGGAGGCTTGATAGTAAAGGACATAGGTTTCTGTACCGTTGACCTTTTCCATCTGCCCGTTCGTTTTCTTAAGAGTCACCAGGTCCTGCAAATGTGGGCCCCGAGAGATGTTCTTCCAGACCGCAATTGCATCTTGTTCCGTTGGTGGCGGCGGGGTGCGCTTGCAACCCGTCAGCTGTCCGGTTGCAAAGCCGAATGCTGCGAGGAGCACGAGGGAGGAAATAAGTCTCTTCATTGCGGGGGAGTTCCTTTGCGAGATTTCATCCTTTCGAGCAGCGGTTTCATTTGTTCGAGCGTGCTTTCGAAAGCGTCCCGCGCCTCGGCCATCCCTCGTTCCGGTCCGTAGCGGATGACCAGGTGCACGATCAGAGTGCGAGCCAAAGCAAGATCCGTCAACAGAGGCAGGAAGGGTTCAGGAGCCGATTTTTCAAGCTCCTGAACGAAGGCAAGAATCTTCTCCGTATATTCGTCGCTGCGCGCCTTTCCCAGCTCGGTGATCCATTCGGATTCCATGTCGAAATCATTGTTCATCGCCCGAGCTCCCGCTGCACAGTGGCTGATCCTTTTGTATCACCGTTTCTTAGAAGCTGAACCACTGGAGTTCGCCAAGCTTCGCTACAGCCACGGGAAGTGAACTACAACGCTATTCACGGTCCATTTGACCGAGATTTGGACCTGCTGTACCTCTGTTCGAGCACGCGCGTGTTGAGGTACCCAGGCTGATGGACATTTCCCGTGTTGCCTGCAAACCGCTGTTTTAGTCGGAACAGCGAACGGGTCGGAAGCTGCACGGCCCCTCAGCCTGGGATACGAAACGCACCAGAGATGGAGGGGCAACTCTATGCCCGTGATGGAGAAGAGAGTGAAGGACGGGCCCGATAAGTCCGGCTCAATAGTGTCAAATGGAGGTATTGGAAGGCGGCTCCTGAACGTCGAGGAGGCTGCCCAATACCTGGGCCTGAGCGTGGATACCCTCCACAAGTGGGTCCAGTTGCGGGCGATTCCTCACGTCAAGGCCGGTCGTGCGTTGCGGTTCGATCTGGCGGCTCTCAACCGCTATATCGACGAACACACAATCGGAACCATTGACTAAAGGAGACGTCAGATGTCAATCGAAAGGCTAGACAAAGGGCTGTTCAGAGTCCGTTGGAGAGAGGGCGGCCGGGCCAGGAGCAAGCGTGTCCGCGGTTCAGCTGAACTTGCAAAACAAATCGAACGCAAGAAGCTCTCACTTCGAGATGAGAACCGGCATCTCGATGTGAAAAAGGAAATCAACTACCGGATGAACGATCTGATCGACCATTACTGGAAGCACTACGGGTCAAAGAAGAAGTCTGCGGATCGAGAGAAGAGCATCGTAGAGGGCATTCGCGCTGAATTGGGGCGACTGTTCGTGCGAGAGGTGGATGGAGTGGCTGTACAGAGCTGGTACGAGAATCTGACCGATGTTCGCGGCCTCGCTCCGAACACAGCCGTACGTCACTTCCACGTTATGCACCACATGATGGAGAAGGCATCTACGATTTGGTCGAAGCTTACGGGCATCGACCGCAATCCCGCCGATCAGGTGGAAGTCGAGCAGGTTGATGATTCGCGCGAGCGCTACCTATCGGAGGATGAGCTTCTCAGATTGAAGATCGCTCTTGACGAGAGGATGTACTGTAAGGGCACGAAGATAATCAACAAGACGAACCGCCGTCTCCGGTTGTTGGTACTGATTGCGGTCGGAACCGGAATGAGGCGCGGGGAAATTTTCCGGCTTCAGTGGAGCGACATCCGCTACAACGAGGGATTGATCGCGGTCAATGCCAAGCTGAAGAAGGGACGTCAGCGTTACGTACCCATGACTCCGGAACTCGCCGAGGAAATTCGACGCTACCCGGCCGTCCTGGGTGAGGATCGGGTTTTGCCACCCGAAGCAGGGGCGACAAGCGGGCGTCAACGTGCCGATAAGAGTTTTGCTAATTTGCTCATCCGAGCAAAGATTCGGCACTTTCGCTTTCACGATCTGCGGCACACCTTCGCTTCCTGGTACATGATGTGCGGCGGAGATCTCTACGAGCTTTCTAAGCTGCTCGGACATTCCAACATCAGCATGACGGAGCGCTATGCGAAGCTCGCTCAGAAGCACATCATGAAGACCGGAAGCGTATCGCGTGAAATCTGGAGCAAGCTGGAGCCGGCGAAAGAAGCGAAGGAGGTTCAGGGAATGAAAGACGGACACATTTCCAGTTCAGGATGTGTCCGTATTGTGTCCGCGACCTAATTTGAGGGATTAGGGCAACCACTAAGTGCTTTAGAATGTGGTGGCCAGGGACGGGATTGAACCGCCGACGCCGGCCTTTTCAGGGCCGCGCTCTACCACTGAGCTACCTGGCCTCAGTGCAGATTCTTCCGTTGCAATTTCCTGCGCGGATTCCGGCTGAGCCGGCATGGGTGGGCATTTCCACGGGCAGTGCGCTGCAACAACTTGAGTTAGTATAGCAATTTCACAGGACCGGAGCCAGATGCCGGGTGTCCCCCGGGTTGCCCAATCGGTACTCAGCAATTTTGCGTCGAGCGGCGCCCTCCGTGCGTCAGATAGGGGTATTATCGGATCGGCTTTCTTGAACAAGAGGATAGCGGGGGTTTGCCAAGCCCCCGAATGCGATCGGCGTAGCCTGCCGCCGGGAAGCGCACATTGCACCACCCGGCCAGGAACTCTATGAAAATCAACAGTGTTGGGGGCCATACCTTCCCGAATGAGGATCGATCCAGTGAGCAGTAGAGTCTTCCGGTACGTGGTGGGGGCGGGTTGTCTGGCCGCCCTGGGGCTGGCGGCCGCGGGCTGCGGCAAAAAGCCGCAGGCCGCCGCGGGGCCGGCGATGCAGGCATTGCCGGTTCGGACCGCGCCCGTCGCGCTCGAGCCAGTGGCCCAGAGCGATGAATACCTGGCCACCATCAAGTCGCGGCGGTCCACGACCATCTCGCCCCAGGTCAGCGGAAACCTCACCGCCATCCTGGTGCACTCCGGCGACGAGGTGAAGGCCGGCCAGCCACTGATGCAGATCGACCCGCGCCAGCAGCAGGCCTACGTGGCGTCGCTGCTGGCCACCGAGCGCCAGAAAAAGGCGCTCTACGACTATAACCAGATCGAGGTCGAGCGGCAGCAGAAGCTCTTCGACGCCGGCGTTACCAGCCGCGACACCTACCAGCAGGAACAGCAGGCCTACGAGAACTCCAAGGCCGACTACGAGTCAGCGGTGGAAGCGCGCAAGACCCAGCAGCAGCTCCTCGACTACTACACGGTGCGCGCTCCCTATGCCGGAATCGTCGGCGACATTCCCGTCCATGTGGGGGACTACGTTTCGCCCTCCGGTTCATCGCCTACCATGCTGACCACGGTGGACGAGGACGCGGACCTCGAGGCCTACATCTATATACCCGCCGCTCGCGCCGCCCAGGTACGGTCGGGCCTCGGCGTGAACCTGCTCGACAACTCCGGGAAACTGCTCGAGAAGACGCGAATCGATTTTGTCTCGCCGCAGGTCGACAACACCCTCCAGGCGATTCTGGTCAAGGCGCCCGTCAATCCCCTGCACGGTCTGCTGCGTAACGCGCAGTTGATCCAGGCTCAGGTGGTCTGGAGCACCCAGCCACAGGCCCTGGTTCCGGTGCTCGCGGTGACGCGGCTGGGTGGGCAAACCTTCGTGTTCGTGGCGGAGAGCCAGAACGGAAAGTACTTTGCCCGCCAGCGTTCGATCACCGTTGGCGAGACGGTCGGCAACGACTATGCGGTTCTGAACGGCCTCAATGTCGGCGATAAGGTGATCGTTTCGGGAACGCAGTTCCTCCGGGAAGGCATGCCGGTGATGCCGCTGCCGCCTGGACCGCCGCCCGGCAGCGCAGGCAATTAGCGGCTTCCAAACGGGTGGCGGCTTTTTCCCACCGGACAACAGGATTGCGAGGGGTTTGTGGTCGATTTCTTCATTCACCGGCCGGTGTTTGCAACGGTTTGCGCGCTGATGATCATCCTGGCGGGAGCGGTGTGCATCCCCACCCTGCCCATCTCCCTTTATCCTCAGTTGGCTCCGCCGCAGGTGGTCGTCAGCAGCGACTATGTGGGCGCCAACGCCCGCGAGGTCGAAGCCGCGGTCACCATTCCCCTCGAAGAGTCCATCAACGGCGTCGAGGGTATGCAGTACATCTCCTCGACCAGCTCGAACGACGGCAGCAGCACCATCACCGTCACCTTCCGCACCGGCTATAACCTCGACATTGCCGCCGTGGACGTGCAAAACCGCGTCGCCTCGGCCGAGGGCCTTCTGCCGCAGTCGGTGATCAACACCGGCATCTCCATCACCAAGGCCAACTCCAACTTCGTCTTCGGCGCGGCCTTCAGGGGTCCCTACTCCAACCTTTTCATCAGCAACTATGTCGATGTCTACGTCAAGGACGCCCTGGCGCGCGTCCCCGGGGTGGGCAACGTAATCGTCTTCGGCGAGCGCAAGTACGCGATGCGCCTCTGGCTGGACCCCGACAAGCTGGCGGCCCACAATTTGACGGCTTCTGATGTGGTGAGCGCTCTCCAGGAGCAGAACGTCGAGATTCCCGCCGGCCAGGTGGGACAGCCTCCCGCCGATCCCAATCAGCGCTATCAGATCACGGTGAACGTGGTCGGCCGCCTCAGCGACCCGGTCCAGTTCAATAACATCGTCCTCAAAAACGACCCGTCGGGAATCGTACAACTGAAAGACGTCGGCTACGCCCAGCTCGGCGCCGAAGACTACTCGATGGACCTGCGCTTCGACGGCCAGGCCGCCATCGGCATCGGCGTGCAGCAGTTGAGTAACGCCAACGCGCTCGCCGTAGACCAGGCCGCCAAAGCCGAGCTCGACCGGCTCTCCAAATCGTTCCCGCCGGGGCTCACCTACGAGATTCCCTTCGATACGACCACGGTGGTCGGCGACTCCATCAATGAGGTCGTGACCACACTCGGCGAAGCCATCCTCATCGTCATCGCCGTCATCTTCTTCTTCCTTCTCGACTGGCGGGCCACCATCATTCCCGCCGTCACCATCCCCGTCTCGCTCATCGGCACCTTCGCCTTCATCAAGATCTTCGGCTTCTCCATCAACTCGCTCACCATGTTCGGAATCACACTGGCCACCGGTCTGGTGGTCGACGACGCCATCGTGGTCATCGAGAATGTGCAGCGGCACATCGCCGCCGAACACTGCGACCCGCACAAAGCCACCTCCGAGGCCATGGTCGAAGTCACCAGCGCCGTCGTCGCCACCTCGCTGGTGCTGATCGCCGTCTTTGTGCCCGTATCGTTCTTCCCCGGAACCACGGGCATTCTCTACCGGCAGTTCGCGCTCACCATCGCCTTTTCCATCGCCATCTCTGCCTTCAACGCGCTCACGCTTTCGCCGGCGCTCTCGGCCCTCTTTCTCCGCGGCGAAGAAGAACGCCCGCGCCAGCTCGACTTCCTCCACATCCGCCCGGTCTCGCGGGCCTTTGCCGCTTTCGTTCACGGCGCTGACGCCACCATCGACTGGATGGCTTCCACCTACGCGAAGTTCATCCACGTCGTGCTGCGGCTGCGCTATCTGTTGCTTGCCATCTTCTTCGTCGGCCTCGCCGCAACCGTGTACACCTACACGCGTGTGCCCACCGGCTTCCTGCCCAATGAAGACCAGAACTACCTGATGTGCATCGTGCAGACGCCGCCCGGCGCCTCCCTCAGTTACACCAGCGCCGTGGGCGAGCGCGCAACCCAGATCATCGATCAGGACAAGGACGTCTACGGCACCTTCGCGATCATGGGCTTCAGCCTCAGCGGCGGCAGCTCCTCCAACTTTGGCCTTATCTTCGTCCCCCTCCGGTCTGCGGACCAGCGCAAGAAAGAGGGGCCGGGCCACACCGCTGCCGACATTCAGCAAAAACTCTCCGGCCCGCTCTTCGGTGTGCCGGGAGGGCTGGTGGTGCTGGTGCAGCCCCCGCCCATTCAGGGCCTCGGCGCTTACGGCGGCTTTGCCTTCGAGCTCGAAGACATGGGCGACACTTCGCTCACCGATCTCGACCGCGTTGCTCATGAGATTATGGGCGCCAGCATGACCTCGAAAGAGATCGGCAACCTCTACACCAGCTATACGTCGAACGATCCCCAGTTGCTCGTCTCCATCGACCGCGACAAAGCCAAGACCATGGGCGTCTCTCTCGATCAGATCAGCTCCACGCTCAGCGTCTTCATGGGGTCGGAGTACGTCAACGACTTCGACTTCAACAACCGTTCCTACCGCGTCTACGTCCAGGCCGACACCAAAGACCGCATGAACCCCAGCGACCTGCGCAAGTTCTACGTTCGCACCAGTTCCGGGCAGATGGTCTCGCTCGATAACTTTGTCACCGTCCAGCAGTCGTCGGGCCCGCAGGTCATCAACCACTACAACCTCTTCCGCTCGGCCGAGATTGACGGCCAGCCCCTGCCCGGCATCAGCTCCGGCCAGGCGCTCACGGCGATGCAGAACCTGGCATCGAAGGTCATGGTCCGGGGCATGACCTACGAGTGGACCGGTATCTCGCTCGAAGAGATCGAGGCCAGCGGCAAGGCGATCGTCATCTTCGGCCTGGGAATCCTGGTCGTTTACCTCACCCTCTCGGCTCTTTATGAGAGTTTCGCCCTGCCCTTCATCATCCTGCTGGCGGTGCCCATGGCCGTGCTCGGCGCCCTGGGCCTGGTCGCGTTGCGCGGCTTCTCGAATGACGTCTACTGCCAGATCGGCCTGGTGATGCTGATCGGTCTCGCAGCCAAGAACTCGATCCTGATCGTCGAGTTCGCCGAACAGTTGCGCCGCAAGGGCCGATCCATCGTCGAAGCCGCCATCGAAGCCGCCGAGCTGCGGCTGCGCCCCATCCTGATGACCTCGTTCGCCTTCATCCTCGGCGTGCTTCCGCTGGTCTTTGCCACCGGCGCGGGCTCCCTGGGCCGCCAGTCGGTGGGAACCACCATCGTGGGTGGCATGTTGCTCTCCACGATCCTGAACCTGGTCTTCATCCCCGTGCTCTATGTGATTATCAGCACCCTGCAGACGGCGCTTACCCCGCAGAGAAAGCTCCCTGCCGACTGCGCCTGAGGACTGCGGCGGCTGGTCGCGCCAATCGTGCCACCAGCCGCCGCGTCACTCCTTCTCCCGGTGCGCAATGATGTAGTCCTTGATGCGCGCGTAGACTTCGCTCGTGACCACCCCGTGCTCCACGAGGTCCGCCTTGGTGCGATAGGGCCTGAAGCGCATGATCCGCCCTGCCCAGCTCCGCGTCATCCCCGGAATCCTCATCAATTCCTCAAGGCTCGCGCAATTGATGTCCACGCGGGCATCGGGCGGCGGCACGGCATGGGTCTTCGGGGCGGAGTCCGGTCCGGAGATCGCCGCCGTATGGCCGCACAACACCGTCGCGCCCAGTAGCGCCGCCGCCGTCGCCGCGCAGATCGTCCGCCTTCGCACCGGTCTATTCTCTGTCGCCGTTAGCCCGGCCCGCAACCATATCCTGCCTGGAATTTGAACGGCGATTCATCGCCGTGTACGGCTCCGCCATCTCGCCCTTGCATACAATGGAGAAAGGCCTATGGCGACTTCCCCAATCCCATCCCGCCTTTCGCAGGCACGCATCCTCGGCAAAACAAGGCTCACCGCCGTGGCCGTGCTGCTTATCCTGTTGACGCTTTGCTTCGTCTTCTCCTGGGTCACCCGCGGAGCCATGGCGAATCTGGCGTTTCTCCGCGCCCACAACGGCGCCGGGGGCCAGTCTCTGGTCGACCTCCGCCCCTGGCAAACCGCGCAGACGCTCGCCTCGCTGGCCGTCACCGCCGAAGAGATCGAGTACGCCCGTGATGCCGAGCGCCTCGCCGACCATGAGGTCGATCAGGCCTTCGCCGCGGCCTTGCGCTCTGCCAAGCTCCAATCCCGCCACCGCGTTCTCACCGGCGAAGCCCTGACCCTCTCGCAGCGCGTCGCTCAGCTCCAGCAGGAACTCGCACAAGATAAAGCAGCCGTCGATCAAATCAAGGCACAGTCGGCCGCGCCGTCGCCCACCGCCAAAAACGCGACCACGTTCGCCTCCGGCAGCGACGCTCTTCAAGTCGCCCAGGCGCAACTTGGCCTGGACTCGGACGAACTTACCGACGCCCAGCGCGACCTTGAGCGCGCAACCGGCGACTTGAGCGTTCGCATTCAAGATGAGCTGGCGGCGCACGAGGCCTCCATGCGCCAGTACGACGCCCAGCAACAGAACGGTGGGCAGATCGCCGTGGTTTCCGTCAAGAGTCACGGCACACTGGCCGGAAGGATCGCGGCGTGGTTCAGCCAGAGCAGCCGCTATGCCTCCATCGAGCAGGCCCTCATCGCAGCCCAGAGCGACGCAAAGGAGCTCACTGCCGAACACAACACCCTCGAGGCAAAAGCCGACGCCGGCGACGCCGGCCATGGCCCGGTCACCCTCGCTGACCTCCAGGATCGCAGCACCGAACGCGAAATTCTCTCCATCGACGACGACCGCATCCAGACCGAGCAGCAGCTTGCCTCCGTCTACGGCAAGTGGGCCAGCCAGGTCCTGCTGCAGCACCGCATTCTCCTTCACCTCATTCTGCAATCGGTGGAGTGGATCATCCTGATTGCGCTCTCGATGATCGTCGGCGACACGCTGGTCCGCCGTCTGGTCGAGCATCCTTCTCTCGACCGCAGGCAGGCGCACACGTTGCGCACCATCCTTGAAGTCGGAATCCAGGTGATGGGTCTGCTGCTCATCGTGATCGTCTTCTTCGGTCCGCCCCAGCAGACCACCACCACCCTCGGCCTCGCCACGGCCGCGCTCACCATCGCGCTCCAGGACTACATCATCGCCTTCCTCGGCTGGTTCGTTCTGGTAGGCAAGAATGGCATCCGCGTCGGCGACCGGGTCGAGATCAACGGCGTCGCCGGCGAAGTCGCGGAGGTAGGGTTGATCAACACCACGCTGCTGGAGACCGGGGGCTCGTTGGATCGGGATGAGCCGACGGGCCGCCACATCTCGTTCCTCAATGGCTACGCCATTCGCGGCCAGTACTTCAACTTCTCAACCGAAGGACAGTGGTCGTGGGACGAAATCACTGTCAGCGTTCCCGAACCGGAGAACATGCAGTCTCTGGCCCAGAGCGTGGAGGCTATGGCGCGCGAGCAGACCGCCGAGAATACCCGGCTCGCTGAAGAAGAGTGGAAGCGTGCGCCGCGCGCAACGCGGCTGAGCCGCTTGAGCGCCGCGCCCACCGTCAATTTGCGCCCTTCCGGCTCCGGAATTGATATGCAAGTCCGTTATGTGACGCGCGCGCCCGAACGCGCCGAGACCCGCGACCGTCTATACCGGCACATCCTCGCGCTGCTTCATGACAAGGACCGCGCTGCGCCATCGAATACGCAGCCGGTGACGGCCGCCGCAACCGGATGCCCTTGAAGGTAGTGTCCTAATTTGGATTCTGGGCGCTGTTTTTTTAATCGTTGGGGCGCTAGAGCAGGATCAAGATAGCTATACCCAGTGGCGATTCTATGAGTAATTCTGTATTTCTCTGGTGAAGTGACCGCGATAACGAGGATGGGACGAGCCTATTCGGACGATCTGCGGGTGAGGATAT
>Ga0335075_10006614_pt1 | contig 17882 bp, 18 predicted proteins | sample Lox_Sample_24_FD_206723 | JGI IMG/M metagenome (GOLD analysis project Ga0335075, IMG submission 206723) | Soil microbial communities from Loxahatchee National Wildlife Refuge, Florida, United States - Lox_Sample_2.4 | ecosystem: Environmental > Terrestrial > Soil > Wetlands | place: USA...
GGAAGTACATGCCGCTGGCTTGGTCGGCGTCGGAGCTGAACCGGGTGCTGATGTTGCCGTCGATGGCGTTGGCTGGCGCGTCGGCGGCGCTGGAGTTGGTGTTCGAGCTGGCAGTCCAGCCGGTCTCAGCTAGCTGGGTCTCGGGTACCGCTGTCCCGTTGTAGACGGTGAATTCGGCGATGGACCACCAGTTGGTGGTGCTGGCGGCAGTGAGGACGACGCGGATGTACTGGGCGGTCTGGCTGGCGAAGGTGATGGTTTCGGGGGAGGAGGTGCCGGTGCCGGTGGCGACGCTGGTGAAGGTGGTGCCGTCGGTGGAGACCTCGACGTTGTAGCCGCGGGCGTAGTCGCCGGTGGAGCCGCCGGAGTTCATCTCGATCTGGTTGAAGGTCTGGGCTGAGCCGAGGTTGACCTGGAAGTACATGCCGCTGGCTTGGTCGGCGTCGGAGCTGAACCGGGTGCTGATGTTGCCGTCGATGGCGTTGGCTGGCGCGTCGGCGGCGCTGGAGTTGGTGTTCGAGCTGGCAGTCCAGCCGGTCTCCGGTAACGGCGTTTCGGCGGCAGCCGACGCTGATGAGGTGACTGCCTGGATCGCGGCTGGTGCGACTGCGAGCGCGGTGGCTAACGCGACAAATGCGCAGCTAGCCAGCCGGGCACGCGGCCCAGCTAAGCTTCTGATTCTCCTGGTCATTTGTACTGGACACTCCCTCCGGCGAGAACCATGGCGGTGTGTACCATTCAGGCGCCGAGCGACGTCGTGGTTCCGCCACGACTTAAACTAACTTTTGACTTTACGCCCACTTGATGCGCGTGCAAGGGCGCAAAGGGCAGCCCATCGGCGTGCTGGTCAGGCTGGCCGGCCAGGCAACGGGCGAGCGGGCGGCGGTCTGCTCAGCGGGCCAGTGACGCTAACGAAACTCTAATAATGTTGTGGCCAGAACATGCCCGGGCGAATGGCATCCTGTAAGGGCTATGAACACGTACGGTAGTGCAGCCGCGGCCAAGCTAGCGGCTTCTCACCTTGCTCTCGGTGGCGGCGGGATCGGCGGACTGATCATCCATCTGATCATCTGGCACTTGATCTGGCGCCTGTTGTTCAGCGTATGGCACATCCACATATTCGGGCCGTTTATTGTCTTTGCGGTAATTGCGGCTTTCATCGGCCACGGCATCTGGCGCCGGCAGCGAGGTCCTCGCCGCCGCCGCGGCGGGCTCACCGGCTACGGCACCGGGTCCGGCCCCCGCGACTGGTGATCTGACGAGCCCTACGGTCCTGCCGGCCGTCCGCTGGCGGCCGCGGTTGTCACACCCTGCAGGTTTGGTGAGGGCAAATGCCCCATAACCGGCGACGGAAGTCGCCAAACCTGCAGGGTGTCGCGCAGCGTCTCATGCGGTCCGGCCGAATCAGCGCAGCTTGTCTCCGAAGAAAGCGAAGATCTTCTCCCAGCCGTCCATCGTCGCCTCAGGGCGGTACATCGGGGCGAAGTAATAGAAGAAGCCGTGCGAAGCGCCATCGTAACGGTGGAACTCGTACTCCTTGCCGTGCTGCTTCAGCGCGGCCTCGAGCTGGTTAACCTGCTCTGGCGTCGGGTACTTGTCGTCGTTCCCGAACAGCCCGAGCACGGGCGCGGACAATTCAGCGACGTAGTCGATAGGCGCGACCGGGCGGGCAGGGCTGAGTTCTTCCTGGCTCATGATGACGCCGCCGCCCCACAGGTCACCGACGGCATTCCAGCCGCTCGTCCGGCACGCGACGAGCAGCGAGTGCCTTCCGCCCGAGCAGGTGCCGATGATCCCGGTCTTGCCGTTGCTGGTCGGCTGGGCCAGCAGCCACTCCCTGGCCGCCGCGCAGTCGGCGATCACGCTGTCGTCGTGCACGCCGCCGTCGGCCCGGACCTTGGCGGCGATGTCGTCTGGCGTGCCCTGCCCGTACCGGTCGTACAGGTTCGGGCAGATCACGGTATAACCGTGCCGAGCCAGCCGGTCGGAAAACTCTCGGAAGAACTCATCCCAGCCCGGCATGTGATGCACTGCAACGATGCCAGGCCCGGTGGCATCGCCCGTTGGCCTGGCCACGTAGGCGTGAATCTCATCGCCGTTGCCCGCCGGATAGGTGATTACTTCAGTGGAGATGCCCTGGCTGGAGTCGGTAGAGAACGAGTTCCATTCAGCCATCGCTTAGTTACCCCTTCGCGCTACATTTCGGATCTCGCAAACCTGCGTCCCGCAGACCTTCTTATCGCATGGGCATGCGGTCCGCGCGGGCGGCCGGTGGCTAGGCTGCTTGGAAGTCACCGGCTGATGGAATCTTGGGGGCACCATGATCAGAGTCGGGGTCCTAGGCGCCAAAGGGCGCATGGGCTCGCAGGTGTGCCGGACCGTCCTGTCGGCCGGGGACCTAGACCTCGCCGGGCAGGTCGATGTCGGTGACTCGCTGGACCTGCTGTCCGGCTCCGAGGTCGTCGTGGACTTCACTCATCCCGGCGTGGTGATGGACAACCTGCGCTGGTGCATTGCTCATGGCCTGAATGCCGTTGTCGGCACGTCCGGATTCGGCGACGACCGGCTCGCTCAAGTGCGGGGCTGGCTTCACGCACAACCTGAGGCACGCGTGCTCGTGGTGCCCAACTTCTCGGTCGGCGCAGTGCTGATGATGCGGTTCGCCGCGATCGCGGCGCCGTTTTTCGAGTCCGCGGAGGTAATCGAGCTGCACCACGCGGCAAAGGCCGATGCCCCGTCTGGCACAGCCGGGCGCACTGCCGCCATGATCAGCGCTGCACGGGCTGAGGCAGGAACCGGCCCGATGCCCGACGCGACGGCCACGGCAGCGGAGGGCGCGCGCGGTGCCGAGGTCGACGGCGTCCACGTCCACTCAGTCCGGCTGGCCGGGCTAGTCGCGCATCAGGAGGTCTTGCTCGGCGGACACGGCGAGATACTGACGATCAGGCACGACTCGCTCGACCGCGCGTCGTTCATGCCCGGGGTGCTGCTCGCCGTCCGTGCCATCGCCACCCTGCCGCCCGGCCTGACAGTCGGCCTGGACGGTCTGCTCGGCCTGTCGTGACCGTGCCAGCGGATCCGACCTTCGCTGAACTGATCGCCGAAGGCGAGGCGGTGCCGACCGCGGGCTGGGACTTTTCCTGGTTCGGCGGCAGGGCTACCGAGGAACGCCCGCGCTGGGGCTACTCACGCCTGCTAGCCGACCGGCTCAGACGGGCTGAGGCGGCGCTGGACATCGAGACCGGCGGCGCTGAGGTGCTGGCCGAAGCGCTGCGCACAGCTGTACAGAGCACTGGCGGACATCGCCCGGCTGTACTGGCGGCCACCGAGTCGTGGCCGCCCAATCTCGAGATCGCCAGGCGCAACCTCGCGCCGTTCGGCGGGGTGGTGGCGGAGGTGGCTGACGACGCCGACCTGCCGTTCCCGCCCGCAAGCTTCGACCTGATCGTGAGCCGGCACCCGGTTGAAGTGCTCTGGCCCGAGATCGCGCGCGTGCTCAAGCCAGGCGGAACCTACCTCTCTCAGCAGGTAGGCGCGGGTTCGAACCGGGAGCTCACGGATTTCATGATGGGCCCGCAGCCGCTGAGTACGGACCGGAGCCCGCAGGTCGCCGTCGCAGAGGCGACGCAGGCCGGGCTCGACGTTGTCGACCTGAGAGAGCAGACGCTACGGGTTGAGTTCTTCGACGTCGCCGCGGTCGTGCACTTCCTGGCAAAGGTGCTCTGGACCGTGCCTGGCTTCACCGTGGCGGGATATCGCGAGCCGCTGGAGCGGATGCACGAGCACATCCGGGCTAACGGCGCGTTCGTCTGCCACTCGCAGCGCTTCCTCATCGAGGTGCGCAAGCCGTCCGGAGAGTAGGGTTTCTGCCTGAACCGGGCGGGCTCCGCTCAGGAGCAAACTGGCTCCGGTCGGGAGCAAATCTGTGCCTTCAGATTGTTTCGCTTCCGTGTGCCGGGCAGCGGCCCCGGCGTCCGAGCAGAAGGAGAACGGCTATGCCCACCCGCAGAGCGCACACCACCTGGACCGGCGGCCTGGAGGACGGCACCGGAACCGTCACGCTCGTCAGTTCGGGACTCGGCAGTTACGAGATCAACTTCCCGAAGCGCGCGGCTGACGACGCGGGCGGGACGACGAGCCCGGAGGAGCTCATCGCGGCCGCGCATGCCGGGTGCTTTGCGATGCAGTTCTCGGCGCTGCTCGGGGCAGCGGGCGGCAGCGATCAGTCGCTGGACGTAACCGCGGACGTGACTCTTGGCCCCGACCCTGCGGGCGGGTTCCGGATTGGCGGCATCAAGCTGACAGTTGGCGGCTCAGCACGCGGGGTCAGCGCGGAGGATTTCGCCAAGATCGCCGCCGACGCCAAGGCCGCGTGCCCGGTCAGCAAGGCGCTCGCGGGCACCACCATCACGCTCGAGGTAGCGGGCAGCTGACGCCGGGCGGGCAGACTGACCCGCTCGCCCGCCGTTGCGTCCGCGGTTAGCTCTGCGACCTGGCGCGGGCTTCGGCGATGGTGAGCTCGGCGGCTGGATCGGCGTCCAGGCGGTCGTCTGGTATCGGATCGCCGCTGAGAATTGACTTGCCGTAGCTGCCTTGGTCGAGCCGCTTGAGTGCGCGGTCGATCGCGGCTATCCGGGCCCGGAAGCCCTCGGCGATCGCGTCGTCAACGCCCTGCGCGGTCAGGGGCTGGGCAGAGTCGGCGTAGTCGCCGGTCTCGTCGACCTCCGTCCCGCGGTCCTGCTCGCCGGCCGACACGGCGTCTTTGAGCAGTCGCGTCACTTCGGCGCGCTCGGCGGTGAGCCGCTCGCGCGCCACGCCCTGGTCCATCTGACCCACCTCGCATCGGATAATCGAACCGGCTTTCCCAACCCCAGACACCTTACGCACCGTGGCGGTCGCAGGGTGACCGGCCCGGCCGTGCACTGCCGCCCGGCTGGCTGTCTCGCTGAGGAGCTTAATTGATCTTCGAATACAAGCCATCGGTTGTCGGCCACCGCGGGTCCGGCGCAAACCAGGCGGGCGGTTACCAGGAGAACTCGCTGGAGGCGTTCCTGGCGGCCGCCGTCAGCGGCGTGCCCTGGGTCGAGCTAGACGCCCGCCGTAGCAGCGACGGCGAGCTGATGATCTGGCATGACCCGGCGACGCCGGACGGAGACCTGATCGGCACCCATACCGCGGCCGAATTGTCGGCTGCCGGGATCGCAGCCCTGGATGAGGTGCTGTCGGTGCTGCCCGCGAGCCTGAGCGTGAATGTCGACGTGAAGACCGTGCTTGAGGATGCCACCGACCCTGAGCACCAGCGCACGCATGCGCTCGTCGCCCGCGCGCTGCGGCGTTACCGCGGAACGCGGCGCTTTCTCATCTCCTCGTTCGACCCTTCGCTGCCGGCCTACCTGAAGGAGCGGATGGCACCGGACGACGACCTCGCGCTCGGTCTGATCACCGAGGTGAGGTTCTCGGCCGGCCCGGCCGTCTCGGCTGCCGCCAACCTGGGGATGGACGCGGTCTGCCTGCACGTCGACAGCCTCCGGACCGAGCCAGAGCGAGTCCTGCAGTTCGCCCACCGGTCCGGGCTTGAGGTCATGGCCTGGTCGCCGGACCCCGAGCTGGCAGTGACGCTGGCGGACGCCGGGGTGGACGCCGTGTGCGTCGACGACATACCCGGCACCTTGGCGGCGCTGGGTGGCCTTCGCTGAATTGCCCGGGCTCAGCCGCCGCTTCGGGTCTTGCGGCAGTCGAGCCAGAGCGACCAGGGCTTGACTGAGCCAACCAGAAGATGGCCCGTAAGCGCCCATGGATCAGCGGCCATGCGGTCCCTGACGGCCTGCTCGTGCGGAGCCTCAACGGCAAGCAGCGGCTCGCCGCTGTCGAGCGGGCCGCCGATGATGACGAATCCGTCATCGACTAGAGCGTCCATAAAGACTGCGTGCGCTGACCAGCCGTCCTGGTCGCGTGTCCCGCGGGCCGCGTCCCAGCGCGGCCCGCGGGACATCGATACCGCAAAGTTCGCCATGACGGCAGGCTAACGCGGAGCACTGACACCGGACCGGGTCCGTACGGGCACCGTCGTGCCCGTGCGGACGCATCACGCACCGCAACCGCTTTCGGACTGGCGTCGCGCGGAATAACAGCTTCCGGGAGACCGCGGACCAGTGCAGAGCGGACCAGTGCAGAGCGGACCAGTGCAGAGAGGCCGATATGAGAGTCAACCATCTTGACCACATCGTCCTGACCGTCAAGGACATCGACGCGTCGGTATCGTTTTACTCTCGCGTGCTGGGCATGGCGGAGACGACATTTGGCGGCGGACGCAAGGGCTTGGTGTTCGGGGCCAGCAAGATCAACCTGCACCAGGTGGCCCACGAGTTCGAGCCGAAGGCCGCGGCGCCGACCCCCGGTAGCGGGGATCTCTGCCTGATCGTCGATGACGATCTGGACAGTGTGCAGGCGCAACTCGCGGCAGCCGGGGTAGCAGTCGAGCTCGGGCCCGTCGGGCGGACAGGAGCGGCCGGCGAGATCATCAGTGTCTACATTCGCGATCCCGATCAGAATCTCATCGAGCTTTCGAATTATCGCAGTTGATCCCGCAATGTGCGCGGAGCATGGCGGCCCGCCGGGCCGGTTCCGTTCCTACGGGATCAAGACGGGGCGCCGGTACGGCGGCTTCCCGCATCGCGACCAGCCCTCCGCGGCTCTGGCCAGGGGGAGTGTCTCGCGGTCGGCTATGAGGTGCCCGGCCGCGGCGTGCCGGAGTATCTCGGCCAGCGCCTCCGCCTTCTCCTCGCGGCTGAGCGCGTTGTTGGTGTAGCCGAGAACCGAGCGAGTGCCGCTGCGCAGCGTGGCGGATCCCAGGGTCGCCATCGGGCCGGCCGACGAGCCGAGATTGACCAGTCGGCCGCGGGGTGACAGTATCCGCAGCGCCGCCTCGGCTGGCATGCCCCAGACTGGGTCGAGCACCAGGTCACAACGCTCGCCGGTCGCTTCGGCCAGCCTCGCGGTGAGCGTGTCGGTGTCGTCCGCAATAAGGTCAGCGACCGCGTCGGCGCCTAGTTCCATTGCCCGGACGCGACCGTGGGCGTCCCGGCACGCGGCGGTGACCCGGCCTGCGCCGAGCAGTCGCGCAGCCTGCACGCCTACCTGGCCAACGGTTCCGCTGGCACCGAGCACGAGGACATGCTCATCCGCCTGCAGGCCGCCACGCAGGGTAAGCGCCGTCCACGCCGCGATGGCGGACAGGCCCAGCGCCGCCGCCAAGTCGTCGCTGACGTCGTCGGGCAGCGGCAGGATCGACGGTTCCTCGGCAACGCACAGCTCAGCCATCGCGCCGTCGCCTGGCTTCATCCCGGCATCGCAGCTGAACCAGACCCGCTGACCCGCGTGCAGGGTGTCGGCCTCCTCGATGACCCCGACGGCCTGGGCGCCTGGCGCGTACGGCAACGGCGGCTTCCCGAAGTACGACGTCCCTGAGGCGCACAGCAGGTCAAGCGGGCAGACCGGGGCGGCGGCAACCCGGACGAGAGCCTGCCCGGTGCCGCGCTGCGGCACCGGGTGATCCTGGTATTCGGGCGGCTGGCCGTGGCTGCGGATAAGCGCCGCCCGCATCGTTGCGGTCACGGCAGCCTCACGCCGAGGGATCGCTGGCGGCTGTGCCCTTCCACTGGGCCGAGCCCGCGTCCCACTCCGTGTAGGTGTAGGGGTTGTCGAGCACCTTGGTCTCCGGGATATCCGGGTGCATCCCCTCGGTCCAGGCCTCCGGCCCGAGTTGGCCCTTGAGGTAATCGACGGTTTGCTCGATCACCTGCCGGGCCTTGGCCAGGTCGATGCCGACCAGACGGTGGTCGTACTTCACGACCCGGCCGTTGATCACCACCGTGTGGACGTCGCCACGCTGGGCCTGGAATACGACGTGACCGTAGGGGTTCAGCAGCGGGAACATGACTGGCGATGCGTCGTTCTTGATCAGGACCAGGTCGGCCTTCTTGCCAGGCTCAATGCTGCCGATGATCGAGTCCCGGCCGAGCGCCTTGGAGCCACCCCTCGTGGCGAAGTCGACCACATCCTCGGCGCGCAGGTGGCAGTTGGTAACCGTCTCCTGCTTGTTGTGCGCCTCGAAGTGCTCGCGGGAGCGGTCCGCCCCGAGGGTTGTCCGCATGGCCGAGAACAGGTCACCGCTCCACCACACGCTGGTGTCCATCGACAGTGAGACGGGGATGTTGTGCTCGCGCAGCTGCCAGGTGGGCGGATAGCCCTGCCCGGCGCTCTGCTCGCTCTCGGTGGACACCGAAGCCGACCCGCCGGTGGCGGCGATCCGGTTGTAGGAGTCGCGGGCAAGGGTCGCCGCGTGCACGTAGATCGTGGACGGAGTCATGAAGCCGGCCTCGTGCATGAGCCTGATGCCGTCATCGTTGGTCGCGCCCCATACCCCGGCGTGCGTGGTTACCGGCACGTCCAGCTCACGGGCGACCTCGAACGCCGCCTTCTCCGGGAAGGACGGGTCACCGGTCACATCGAACGCCATCTGGAAGCCAAGCATGTCATTCGCGTTACCGAAACGGCGGCTGACGAACTCGCGGAACTCCGGTGCCGCCGACCACTCCCACGGCCCCTGCTGGATGTTGCCGTACGCAAGCACGAACCGGCCGGGCACCTCGGTCAGCGCATCCACCGCCGCGTCCGCGTGCTCTACCGTCTGGAGGCCATGCGACCAGTCCACGGTCGTTGTCACCCCGGCGTCGATAGCCTCAACGGCCGCGAGCAGGTTGCCTGCGTAGATGTCTTGCGGACGGAACGTCTTGCCCCACTGCAGGTAGTACCAGACGAAGTACTGGGTCAGTGTCCAGTCGGCGCCATATCCCCGCATGGCCGTCTGCCACATGTGCCGGTGCGTATCGATCATTCCCGGCATGAGGATGCCGCCGGTCGCATCGATCTCGGCAGCTCCCTCGGGCATTGCCAGGTTCGGCCCTACTGCGGCGATGCGCTCGCCGCTGACCAGCACGTCGGCGCCGTCAAGGACATGGTGGCCATTGTCAAGGGTCAAGACGGTGGCGTTCCTGAACACCACTGACCGTCCGGGCGCAAGGTCGGCGGCGGTAATGCTGGACGTGGGTGTCATGAATCCTCCACTGAGGGCGACAACGTATCGGCCGGAAGAGGGTGATCGATCGGTCGGCGAAACCAATCTCACGTGCGACAGTGCCCTCTTGCGAAGGGCGGAGGGAGGCTGAGCCGCCGGCGTGCGGAGACGGAACTGGCCGTCTGCGTCGTCGGCGGCCCGGCCAGGCTACTTCGAGAACCAGGTGACTACCGGCTTGCCGAGCGGCAGTCCCTTGCCGCCGACGGATTCGAGGGCCCCGCTGAGGTAGGCGTAGTAGCCCAAGATCGCGAAGATCATGACGAACACACCGCCAGCCCGGTACATCCCCGAGGACGTGCCCATCACCGCGACGGCCAACAGCGCCACACCGACCGTGCCGGCGCCCAGGATCAGCGAAAAGACCAGCGGCAGCCGCAGGGTGACGAGGAACAGCATGAAGATCGCTGCATCCCAGCCGATGAGGAACTGTCCCAGCGTGTGGGGGATGTCCGCGGCCGGTATGGCGTACCAGTTGTGCGTCAGCCCCAGCACCATCGCCGAATAGCTCAGCCAGAACCCAGCGAACGTGCCGAGGATCGTCGCCACGAACGTCTGTTGTAATGAGGCGGCCCAGATCGTGGCGATCACCAGGCCCAGGCCGGTGCCAGCGTAGACGATGGGCTGTACGGTCCCCGGCTGCACCGCCAGCGGCACGTTGCCGAGCAGTGAGATGCCCAGTACGAGGCTCCCGGTCGCGAAGACGATCAGCCCGAGCACTGCGGGATTGCCGGCCAGTTGCGGGGCTTGGACTGATTCTGCGGGCTGGACCTCTGCGTGCTGCGCACTGCTGTCGGCGGCTTCAGATTGCACATCTGTCATCGGAGCCTCCCTGTCTGGTGGCCGCGCCACGACGGCGCAGACCCCGAAGTGAGCGACCTCAGCCCCGGCGTCACAACGGTACGAAAGGTACCGGCAATGGCTGTGACCGCCATACGGACAAGGACTTCACCTAGCGAACGCGCACAGCATTTCGCTAGCCTGTACCGCTGTCAAGAGTCCGTTTCGTGACTCGGAAACGTCCATTGAAATAGACGAGCGGATCAGGCTCGTACTGGGCCCGGACGTGCGGCGCGGCGCAGTTGGCGGGGTTGGCCCGACCGTGGTCGGCTACCTGGATCCCTGGCCGGCAGGCGCGCACGGTCGTGCAGTCAGGGCGACCTGTCCGCGATGCGGACAATCCAGCGCCTTCGCGCTACAGTCGGTGTCGGCGTCCACGGCGGCCGGAACTAGGGCGCGACGAGGGTGGCCCCGCCGCGCACTGGCAGTGGCATGTTCGACACCGGCGCCGGCAAAGAAGCTTGGGAGAGGGAGGGCATGGCACGCAGAGATGGCAGCCGGGACTTCATCGAGGCGCTGGCGCGCGGCCTCGACGTCATCCGGGTGTTCCGGCCGCACCAGCGGGTCATGTCCCTGACGGCCGTGGCGAGCGCGGCAGGACTGCCCCGGCCGACGGCGCGCCGCGTGCTGCTCACCCTCGAGCAGCTGGGTTACGTGCGCGCTGCCGAGCGCGGCTTCGAGTTGACGCCGCGCGTGCTTGAGCTTGGCATGTCCTACGTCCTGTCACGCAGCCTCTGGGAGGTCGCGCGGCCGCACATGGAGCGCCTGGTGACTCAGACTCACGAGTCCAGCTCCATTGCCCAGCTCGACGGCTCGGACATCGTCTACGTGGCGAGGATCGCCGTTCCCAAGATCGTCGCGCTGGCCGTGACGATCGGGACCAGGTTCCCGGCCATGCAGACTTCGCTCGGCAAGGTGCTGCTCGCGGCCATGCCGCTGGCGGAGGCCGAGCGAGTCCTCGCCGAGCCGAGCAGATCGGGGATCACTCCCCGCTTCCTGCCGACAGCCGAGGAACGTGCTGCCTCCCTGCGGCAGGTCCGCGCGCGCGGCTGGGCGCTGACCGACGAGGAGCTCGCGGCCGGGATCCGGTCCGTGGCGGCTCCGCTGCGGGACGGGGACGGCCAGGTGATCGCTTCCCTGAACATCAATACTCATGCCGCGGAGACTCCGGTCGAAGTGCTGACCGGGCAGCACCTGCCCCTGCTGCTGCAGACTGCCAGCGCGATCAGCGCCGACTGGGCGGCGTACAAGTCGGCGCCACAGGTCACTGTAGACCGGCCGGCTGCCACGGCCGCTGCCCCGCCACCCGCCCAGGTCGCCGCCGACTAGGTCGCCCTGGCCCGCCCGGGCGCCTAGCCCTCACGCAGTCTGAGTCTTGCTCGCTACGTCCAGGCCGAGTTCGGCAACCGAGGTCTCGCGCATCTTGAACTTCTGCACCTTGCCGGTGACGGTCATCGGGAAGCTGTCGGTGACCCGGACATACCGCGGGATCTTGTAGTGCGCGATCTTTCCAGTGCAGAACTCGCGCACCTGTTCTGCAGTGAGCTCGCTGCCAGGGCGCAGCTTGACCCACGCGCACAGCTGCTCGCCGTACTTCACATCTGGCACGCCGACGACCTGCACGTCCTCGATCGCCGGGTGGGTGTAGAGGAACTCCTCGACCTCGCGCGGGTAGATGTTCTCGCCGCCGCGGATCACCATGTCCTTGATGCGCCCCACGATGTTCAGATAACCGGCGTCATCCATCACCGCAAGGTCCCCGGTATGCATCCAGCGTGCGGCGTCGATCGCCTCCGCGGTCCGCTCCGGCTCGTTCCAGTAGCCGAGCATTACCGAGTAGCCGCGGGTGCATAGCTCCCCGTGACTGCCACGGGGCATCACCACGCCGGTCTCCGGGTCGATCACCTTGACCTCAAGATGCGGGTGAACCCTGCCCACGCTGGACACCCGCCGGTCCGTATCGTCGTCGGCAGTGGTCTGGGTGGAGACCGGTGACGTCTCCGTCATCCCGTAGCAGATCGTCACCTCAGTCATGTGCATCTCGGTCAGCACCCGCTTCATGACCTCGACCGGGCAGGGCGAGCCCGCCATGATCCCGGTGCGCAGGCTGGACAGGTCGTAGCCGGCGAAGTCAGGCAGCGCCAGCTCGGCGATGAACATGGTCGGAACGCCGTACAGCGAGGTGCACTTCTCCGCCTGCACTGCGGCCAGGGTCGCGGCCGGGTCGAATCCCGGCGCCGGGATAACGATGCAAGCGCCGTGCGTCGTGCTGCCGAGGTTTCCCATCACCATGCCGAAGCAGTGGTAGAACGGCACGGGCACGCAGACCCGGTCGGAATTGGTGTAGCCGCAGCCCTCGCCGACGAAGTACCCGTTGTTCAGGATGTTGTGGTGCGACAGCGTGGCGCCCTTGGGGAACCCGGTAGTCCCGCTGGTGTACTGGATATTGATCGGGTCGTCGAAGGCCAGCGTGGCGGATCGTGCTGCCAGCGCCTCTCGGTTGGAGGTAGCACCGGCGCCGAGCAGCGTGTCCCAGTCCGGGGTGCCGAGGTAGATCACCCGCTCCAGCGCGTCCAGGCCGCTGCGCACCTCGTCGATCATGGCGCGGTAATCACTGATCTTGAAGTTCTCGGCGCTGACCAGCAGCTTGATGCCGGACTGCCGCAGCACGTACTCGAGCTCGTGGCTGCGGTAAGCGGGGTTGATGTTGACCAGGATCGCGCCGATCTTCGCGGAGGCGTACTGGAGCACCACCCACTCTGGGCAGTTCGGTGCCCAGATGCCGACCCGGTCGCCCTTGTCGATGCCCAGCGCCAGCAGCCCGACAGCGAGGGTGTCGGTATCGGAATCGAGCTGCGAGTAGGTCCACCGGCGGCCGCTCGGTACGTCCACCAGCGCCTCGCTAGCCGGGTACGTGACCGCGGTCCGGCGCAAGTTGTCACCGATGGTCTCGCCAAGCAGCGGCTGAGGCGATGCGCCGTGGCTATAGGACAGCGCGGGCACTGCTGCTGCCTTCGACACCGCTGGAGTTACCTCGGACATGACTGGCCCTTCAGAAGACGAGTAGGTCAATATTCCACGTTCCCGCTGGTTGTGTGAAGCCTGGCGGCACTTCCGCGCTTTGCCCGGGTGCGCGCGGACGCAGACGGGTCTACTGTTTTAAGCGAGGGTCAATTCGCTTTCGGAGCGCCGCGATGGGTACCTGGGTCATCTGGCTGATTGTCGCGGCTGTGCTCGGCACCGTCGAGGTGATGACCACGACCCTGGCGTTCGGGCTGGTGGGAATCGCCGCCCTGATCGCGGGCGGCGCGGGCTTCCTGGGTGCGCCAGCGGCTTTGCAGTTCGGCGTGTTCGTGCTGGCTTCGGGGGTTGGGCTCGGCGTTGCCCGCCCGTTCGCCCTGCGCCACATCCGGCAGCCGCCAATGCTGCGCACCGGGACGGCCGCGCTGGTCGGGCGGTCAGCCCTTGTCCTGGAAGAGGTCGGCCCGCACGGCGGCCGGGTAAGGATCGGCGGCGAGGTCTGGTCGGCGCGTTCCTACGACGAAACGCAGGTCATTCCGGCTGGGTCAACCGTCGACGTCATGCATATCGAGGGCGCAACCGCCCTGGTATATCCGCGGGAGTAGCAATGGGAGATATCGCGGCCATAGTCGCTGCAGTCGTCGTGGTGCTTGTCGCCCTGGTGACGCTCAAGTCGGTGCGGATCGTGCCGCAGGCTCGCGCCCGGAACGTCGAGCGGCTGGGCCGTTATACCAAGACGCTGCAGCCGGGCATGAACGTGATTCTTCCGTTCATCGACCGGGTTAAGCCGTTGATCGACTTGCGCGAGCAGGTGGTCTCGTTCACCGGCCAGCGGGTGATTACCGAGGATAACCTCGTAGTGACGATCGACACCGTCTTGTTCTTTCAGGTGACCGACCCGCGCGCGGCCGACTACGAGATCGTCAACTACATCCAGGCGATCGAGCAGCTCACCGCGACGATGCTGCGAAGCGTGATCGGGTCGATGGACCTGGAGCAGACGCTGACCTCGCGGGAGAACATCAACACGCAGCTGCGCGGCGTGCTGGATGACGCGTCCGGCAAGTGGGGCATCCGGGTGACCAGGGTGGAGATCCGCGCGATCGACCCGCCGCAGTCGGTCAAGGACGCGATGGAGAAGCAGATGCGCGCCGAGCGGGAGAAGCGGGCCGCGATCCTCACGGCCGAGGGCGTCAGGCAGTCTCAGATCCTGACCGCCGAGGGCGACAGGCAGGGCACCGTCTTGCGGGCGGAGGGCGACAAGCAGAGCGCGATCTTGCGAGCCGAGGGCCAGGCGCAGGCAATCGAGACAGTGTTCCAGTCAATTCACGCCAACGATCCCGACCCTAAGCTGCTCGCCTACCAGTACCTGCAGACGCTGCCGCAGATCGCGCAAGGACCGGGCAACACCGTCTGGATGGTGCCAAGTGAGCTGACAAGCGCGCTGAAAGCGGTCAGCGGCGCGTTCGGCTCGGGCAGCGATTCACCCGACCGGGCAGCACGGGCAGCGACTTCAGACCGGGAACGGGCTGGTAGCCAGCAAGCGGTGAGCGCAGGCAGCGCGGCCGCTGGAGCTTCATCGGGCGAGGCCGTCGCGGCTGGAACCGAGTCAGCTCTGTCAGGGGCGCTTCCGGCAGCCGTGCTCGCTCAGCCTCCGACGGTCGAGCAGGTGCTAGCTAGTGCTGGTGCTGAGGATGCTGGCCTGGCTGCCGCGACGCAGGTCCTCGGCGGGCTTGAGACGCTCGACGGTGCGGACGGTAAGGACGGCGGCACGGCCAACGGGGCGGCGAGTCCGGCCAGCTAGCGTCTGCCCATTGAGATCCAGGGGAGTCAGAACCTCACCGCGAGGCCGAGCGTGAGGAGCGCGCCATAAGCCAGTTCGAGCCGCCCGGTCTGGCCGAGTGCGGCGATGAGGCTTCGGCCGGTCGCGCCGTCCCGCACCTGCCGGACCGGGGCGAGCGCCAGTGGCAGCGCCGCCAGCGCCAGCAGGCTGAGCGGGCGAGCCGGTGCCAGCACCAGCGCGAGGCAGAACGGCGCGAGTATGCAGCCGGTGTAAAGCAGCCTGGTCCGCTGATCGCCGAGAACGACGGCTAGGGTACGCTTCCCCGATTCGCTGTCGGTAGGGATATCCCGCAGGTTGTTGATCACGAGCAGGGCGCAGGCGAGCAAGCCGATCGCGGCTGCGGCAGCCCAAGGCAGCCAGCTGACTGACCGCATCTGCACGTAGGCCGTCCCTGCTACCGCTGCGAGACCGAAGAACAGGAATACCGACAACTCGCCGAGCGCGCGGTACCCGTAGGGCCGCCGGCCGCCGGTGTAGAACCAGGCGGCAGCCACCGCAGCAGCGCCGAGCAGCAGCAGCCACCACGAGGTGACCACTGCGAGTACCAGGCCGGCCACGCAGGCGACAGCAAAGCAGGCTACTGCCGCCGCCAGCACGTGCTTTGGCTTGGCCAGGCCCGAGCCGACCAGCCGGACCGGGCCCACCCGCGCTTCGTCGGTGCCGCGGATGCCGTCACTGTAGTCATTGGCGTAGTTCACGCCGACCTGCAGGGCCAGGGCCACTAGCAGGGCAAGCGCGGCGCGCCAGAGTGAGAACTTGCCATAACCGAAGGCAACGCCGGACCCGACGACGACTGGCACCACGGCAGCGGGCAGGGTCCTTGGTCGCGCGCCGGAAACCCAGCTGCGCCGATCGGCCACGTTGATAACCAGTCCTTTGCGATGCCGGGATGACACGGAGGTGCCGGGATGACACTCCGGTGCCGGGATGACACAGGGTAGCCCGCTTGGCCGGCGGACCCTGCGGGTGGCCGGGTCGGCCGGGTGGCCGGGGCAGGCGGCCTATCCGCCGGTCAGGCTAACGGGAGGGCGCGCTGGGCGGCGGTAAAGATCTCTCCCGCCTCTTCCCAGCTGAGCGTGCCGGTGGACTTGGTCCTCTTCCGGCTGCGGAAGTACCGGCCGACCGACCGCCCGGCGAAGACGTCGACGCCGCGCAGCGTGGCGACGGCCCACGGCACCGTCGGGCCGTAAATGACCATGGCCGGGCGCACAGTGATGTCGTGGCCGAGTTCGTTACTGAGCAGCCGGGCGGCCCGGGCGGCTTCCCAGCGCGCGTGTGTCAGCCGATCCTTCTGGCTGAACGGGCCGTGATAGAGCACCGGACCTGCGGCGGAGTCGCTGGCGACCGTCCGCACCGGCAGGCGGCGGTCCCACCGCTCGGAGTCAAGCGCGTACACGCCGCCCGGCCCTATCACCAGGTGGTCGACGATCGAGCGGGTGCCGGGGATGCTGCGGGAGTGCAGCGCCAGATAGCCGGAAACCCGGACCAGGAAGAGCCGTCGCTTTGTCCGGCGCTGTGCGGACGAGACGCGTACGGCGGCCGGGATCAGGGCCATGGTCCTGGACTGATAAATCGTGTCGATGATCGCTGCTATCGCGGCGAACGTCACGCCAAGCCGCCAGCCCTGCCAGACCATCACCGGCAGGAAGACGACAGCCGAGATCACGGCCCGGCGGATCCAGTAGGGCAGCCGCGGATCAGCGGCAAGCCGGGCCATCAGGGCACGCGCAGGGACAGGCAGATTCTGTGGTCCCTCGACCGGGGCCGCTCGCCCGGCCGGAGTCGGCTTAGGCCCGGTCTCCCGGTCCATGCGTCACAGAGTAACTGAGCGACTACCAAGCGTGCACGACCGCTGCCGCCGGGCTGTCGCTCTGCGCCTGCCCCGAGCCGGCTTAACCGCGTCAGTTCCGTGCGGCCAGCCCAACGGCTGCCGGGCCGGTCAGGTCCGCTACTGTTCGCTATCGTGACCCAGATTCACGACCTCACGGTGACCGAGCAAGCCGCTGCCATCCGCTCCGGGGAGATCTCCGCGACCGAGGTAACCGAGTACTACCTCGACCGCATCGACCGGCTCAACGAGCAGGTTGGCGCTTTCTATACCGTGACCGGCGAACTGGCCCGCGAGCAGGCCGCCGTCGCCGACAAGGCCGTCTTGGCGAGCCGCCGGAATGGTGGTGAGTTGCCGCCGCTGACCGGGGTGCCGATCCCGATAAAAGACCTGAATATGGTCGCCGGCGTCAGGCTCACCTACGGTAGCGCCCTGCTGGCCGACAACGTGGCGACTGAGGACGATTACGTAGTCGAGCACCTGCGCTCGGCCGGCATCGTTATCACCGGCAAGACAGCGGCCCCGGAGTTCGGCCTGCCGTGCTACACCGAGACCAGGATCGGGCCGCCAGCCCGCACCCCGTGGGACCTGACCAGGTCGGCTGGCGGGTCGAGCGGCGGCGCCGCGGCCGCGGTGGCATCGGGGCTCGCGCCTGCCGCCCAGGGCAGCGATGGCGGCGGCTCCATCAGGATTCCCGCCAGCGTCTGCGGGCTGTTCGGGATCAAGCCGACCCGCGGCCGGATCTCGCAAGGGCCGATGATGCCCGACCTGGCCGGGTTGTCGACCGACGGCCCGCTGGCACGCACTGTCGCCGACGCTGCGCTGCTGCTGGACGCGATGACGGGTAATCATCCCGGCGACATGTACACCATGCCGCAACTGCCGCCCGGTGAGTCGTTCCTCGGCTACGCCAGCCGCGAGCCCGGCAGGCTCCGTATCGCCCGCTCGCTCACGACCGTGGTACCGGGCGCCGAGGTGCACCCGGACTGCGTGGCCGCTTACGACGATGCCAGTGCGCTGCTGTCGTCGCTCGGGCACGAAGTGGAGGACGTGGACCTGCCGTTCACCGAGGAGGCCGTGCCGTCGTTCCTCGCGCTGTGGTTCGCGATGGCGACCCTGGCCCCGATCCCGCCGGAGCACGAGGGCGAGTTGCTGCCGCTGACTCGTTACCTGCGCAGCAAGGGCATGGAGCTGTCCGCGTCCGACTTGCTCCTGCA